>LWDU01039103.1_pt1 | contig 65905 bp, 61 predicted proteins | sample 727161 | NCBI WGS metagenome assembly LWDU01 (sample SAMN04566230, study PRJNA314399) | hydrothermal vent metagenome | isolation source: deep sea hydrothermal plume seawater | place: Mexico: Gulf of California, Guaymas Basin | collected 2004-07-11 | reverse complement strand
GCGGGCGGCGGCTACGCGGAGCAGGTGGTGGTGGATGCGGGAAGCTGTATGCCCGTTCCCGCAGGTCTGGATCTGGTGGAAGCGGCGGGCCTGCCCGAGGTGTGCCTGACGGTTTTTCTCAATGTCTTTCAATTGGGCGGCCTCAAGGCAGGGGGCTGGCTCCTGGTACACGGCGGGGGCAGCGGCATCGGCACGGCGGCGATTCAAATGGCCCGGGAAGCCGGAGCCCGGGTTATCGTGACCGCGGGCAGCGATGAAAAGTGCGCGCGCTGTCTCGAACTTGGTGCGAACGTCGCAGTCAACTACCGAGAAGCCGATTTTGGAGTCGATGTGATCCTCGACTCAATTGGCGGCCCCTACCTAGAGCGAAATCTTTCGAGCCTGGCCCTGGGCGGACGCCTGGTTTTGATCGGACTGATGGGTGGCGCCAAGGCCGAGATTCCCCTGGGCACACTGCTGATGAAAAGGCTCCAGGTGCTGGGCTCCACCCTCCGCGCCCGGCCCGAATCCGAGAAAGCCGCGTTGGCCCAGGCCTTCCTGGCCCGATTCGGAACGGCCCTGGAGAGCGGCGCTCTCCGGCCCATCATCCACGAGGTGCTGCCCCTGGCCGAGGCCGCCGAAGGGCACCGCCGAATGAAGGCGAGCGAACATTTCGGGAAGATCCTGCTCCGGGTGGGCTGAGTGGCTACGCCCGGGGCGCGGCCCGGCCCGGACAGGGCAGCGATTGGCGAACGATCCGCTAAGTTACGCCGCCTCGCGCCCGGGCCCCATCGATCACACCAGCCACAGAATGAACTCCGAGAGTTCAGCGAAAATAGAAAAGGAAATTCCCCATGGCGGAAGCCCAGCGAACCTTTGCGATCATCAAGCCCGACGCCGTTGCGAACAAGTCGGCCGGCCCGATCATCGCGCGCATCGAAGAGTCGGGTCTCGACATCATCGCGCTCAAGCGCCTTCAACTCGACGACGACATGGCCCAGGGTTTCTACGCCGTCCATAAGGAACGCCCCTTCTTCGGCGACCTGGTCAAGTTCATGACCTCGGGGCCCGTGGTCGCCATGGTGCTCGAGGGCGAGAACGCCATCGCGCGCTGGCGCGACCTGATGGGGCCGACGAATTCCACCGAAGCGCCGGCGGGAACCCTGCGCGGCGATTTCGGCACCGACATCGAGCGCAACGCGGTGCACGGCTCCGACGCGCCCGAGACCGCAAAGCTCGAGATCTCGTATTGGTTCAACGCCGGCGAGATTCAGGCTCGGGTGGAAGCGCTGCCCTAGGCGATCGCTTGGGGTTGATTGTTCCCGGGGCAACCCCGAGACGGTGGGCTGAGGGGCATGCCCGTGCGTGGGCCTGCGACCTACGCGTATCCGCGAGCCATCAGGAGCAGGCTGCCCAGGTAGGCGGCGGTGAGCCAGAACTGGTTGCTTCGAAGTGCGCGAATCATGGATTTCTCCGGGGGTCTGAGGGGTGGGGTTCGCCGGGTGCTGGATCCATCGCCCATCCCCATCGAGGCTTCAAGCGCCATGGGCAGGATGGATGCAGCCGGCTTCATTATCTCATCGGCCGCGCTCCGGGAATCTGTATACCCGCTCGATGCTTTCGCTTTATAGGTGCCCGATGGGTGCCCGATAGCCGCCCGAGTCGTGCCCGACCGACACTCGCCGGGGGATCCGCCTCGTACTCGGGCCCCAGGCCGGCCGGTGGCCTTCATTGGCCCTTGAAAGCCGGCTCCCGGCGCTCTTGGGCGGCCGCAATGCCCTCGCCCACGTCCTGGCTCTCAAAACAGATGGCCTGCTCGTGGGCCTCGAAGCTGAGTTGGTCCTCGATGCCCGAATCCGCGCTCCGGGCCAGGGCGCGCTTGACCCCCCGGACCGCCAGGGGCGCGCAGCTCGCGATTTCCCTTGCCAGGGCCTGGCCCGCTTCGAGTACCTGCTCGGCGGGCAGAACTCGGTTGGCCAAACCGATCCGGGCCGCCTCCTCGCCGGAGAAGAGCCTGCTGGTGTAGAGGAGTTCTGCGGCTACGGCCGGGCCCACCAATCGGGGCAGCGACCAGGTGGCCGCCATTCCGGGGTGCAGGCCCAGCTTGGTGAAATTCAGACCGAGTTTGGCCTCCTGGGCCACCAGGCGAATGTCGCACCCCAGGGCCACGCAGAGCCCGGCCCCGATGGCGTGGCCGTTGATCGCCGCGATGGTGGGGCAGGGCAGATCGCGCACCGAGAGAAAGAGCTTGTAAAAGCCCCGCATGGCGTCGCGAATCGGGTAGCGGGCCACGCCGGGCTGAGCCCGCCCCTGTTGGGCGCGTTCCTGGAGCATCTCCAGATCGCCCCCCGCCGAAAAGGCGCGTCCACTTCCCGTGAGGACCACCGCTCGGATCGAGGCGTCGCCGGCGATCTCGGCGATGCGGGACGCGAAGGCTTCCCCCATGGCAAACGTCATGGCATTGCGTCGCTCGGGATCGTGAAAGCGGAGGGTGACGACATCGGCGTCTCGTGCTTCGAGAATCTTGTCTTCCGGGGCGGGCATGGGGTCGAGGAACTCCTGCTGGCATGCGGGCCGGGCATCGATCTCCGGGCGCGTCGGGGTTGGAGAGCTTGATATAGCCGAACCGGCTGCCCCGGTCCCGATTCGTGAGCGGAATTCGGGTGCCCCAACGGAAAAGCGGGCGGGGGGACTGGCCCCTCGCCCGCTGCACTCTCCGGGGCCGGCGCCCGCTCTTGCCCGGATGGTCGCGCTTCCCGGCCCCTTTTTTTTTGAGTCCTCTAGTCCTGGGCCCGGCGCAGGAATGCCGGGGTATCGAGCTCTTCGGGGTAGGGCGATGCGAACTCGCCTTCCTTGCTCGGTGAATCTCCCAGCGGCACGATCTGCTCCAAGCTGGTGACACGCTCCAGGTCTGTCGCGGGAATATCGGTGCCTCTGGCTACGTGGTGGATCTCCAGGGGCTGCGAAGTCGGGTCCGTATGGGCGGGTTCCGTTCGCTTGCGTCCGCCCTCGCCCTCGAGGCCGGTGGCGATCACGGTCACCCGCAATTCGCCCTCGGGCACTTCGTCGTCGATGACCGCACCGAAGATGATGTTGGCATCCTCGTGGGCCGATTCCTGAACCAGCATGGACGCTTCATTCACCTCAAAGAGCGTCATGTCGCTTCCACCGGTGATGTTGATCAGCACGCCCCGGGCGCCATCGATGGAGACGTCCCCCAGCAGTGGGCTCGAGATGGCAAGCTGTGAGGCATCGATGGCTCGGTTGTCCCCCCGGCCGATGCCTGTGCCCATCATCGCTACGCCCGCCTCGTTCATCACGGTGCGCACATCGGCGAAATCGAGATTGATCAGGCCGTGCACCGTGATCAGGTCCGAAATGCCGCGAACCGCGTTCAACAGTACGTCGTCGGCGAGCTTGAAGGCGTCCTGCATCCCGGTCTGCTTGCCCGCCAGGGCAAGAAGCCGCTGGTTGGGAATGGTGATCAGGGTGTCCACGACCCCGTGCAGTTGCTTCAGGCCGCTTTCGCCGTGCCGCATTCGGACCTTGCCCTCGAAGGGGAACGGCTTGGTCACGACGCCCACAGTGAGGGCGCCCACTTCCCGGGCGACCTCGGCGACAATGGGAGCCGCGCCGGTTCCGGTCCCGCCGCCCATTCCCGCGGTGACGAACACCATGTCCGAACCCTCGAGGATTTCCTGGAGACGTTCCCGGGCTTCAAGGGCGGACGCGCGTCCGCGATCGGGGTTGGCGCCACATCCGAGGCCCCGGGTGACTTGCGCCCCAAGCTGGACCTTGACCATGGCCATGTTGTGCTCGAGGGCCTGGGCGTCGGTATTGGCCGCGATGAACTCGACCCCCGAGAGACCCGATCGGATCATGGTGTTCAGCGCGTTGCCGCCGCCGCCCCCCACTCCGATGACCTTGATTCGTGCTTTTTGCCCGGAAGAACCTTCGAACTCGAGCAGTTGGTTTCCGTCGTCGGGTCCGATTTCGAGCAAGTCGACGGACTCGGGCTTGTTTTTCTGATCCCGGCGGCCGCCAGTCGGGCCCCCATTGTTCCTGCCAGTCTTGGCCATGCGTTTCACCCCCCAAGGTGTGCCTGCTTTGGGCAGACACTTTGAATGTAACACGATGCTCCAGTTTTTGTACAGATCGAATCGCTGATCCCGGCGAAAGGCACTGTGTCCCCTACAGCGACTTCGGTCGGAGTCTTCGCCGCTAGGCGAATTCGGAGTAGAACCAATCCCGCATTCGCTGCTTCACCCGACCAAAAATCGATTCGTCCCGAATCCGAAAGCGGCTTTGGTTATGGGCGCGGGCCTGGGAGAGGCCATAGAGCACCAGCCCGACCCCCGTCGAATACATGGGACTGCGCACGACATCCTGCAGGCCGCCGATATGCGAGGGCAGGCCTTGTCGGACCGGTGCCTCGAATATCTCTTCCGCGAGTTCCGGCAGTCCCGCCAGTGCGGACGCCCCCCCGGTGAGCACGATCCCCGACGGAATGCGATTCTCTAGGCCCGAACGGACGAGTTCCTGGTGGGCGAGGGTGAGTACCTCTTCCACCCGCGGCTCGATAATCTCGCAGAGAATCTTTCGCGAGACCTCCCGAGGGCGTCTGCCGCCCACGCTAGGCACCGTGATGATGTCATCACCCGGGAGATACCGGGCCGCCGCGATACCGAACTTTTTCTTGATCCGCTCGGCTTCATCGAAGGGAGTTCGGAGTCCCACCGCGATGTCGTTGGAAAGGTGGTAGCCCCCCAAGCCAAGAACCGAGGTCTGCTTGATGGATCCGTCGGAGAAGACCGCGATATCCGTGGTGCCCCCCCCAATATCCACCATGCAGACCCCGAGGTCGCGCTCGTCGCTGGAAAGCACCGCTTCCGCCGAAGCCAGGGGCTCGAGAACGATGTCGATCACGTTCAAACCAGCCTTGTTGCAGCACTTGACGATGTTCTGGGCGCTGGTGACCGCCGCCGTGACGATGTGGATCTTGGCTTCCAACCGCACACCACTCATGCCCAGCGGTTCCCGGATGCCATCCTGGTCGTCGATGATGAATTCCTGGGGGATCACATGGATGACCTCCCGGTCCATGGGAATGGCCACGGCCTTGGCGGCATCGATGACGCGTTTCACGTCGATCTCGTGGACTTCCCGGTCCTTGACGGCCACCACCCCGTGGCTGTTGAAAGCCCGAATGTGGCCACCGGCGATTCCCGCGTAGACCGAAGTGATCTCGCAGTCGGCCATCAACTCGGCTTCTTCCACCGCATGCTTGATGGAAGCCACCGTGGCATCGATGTCGATGACCACGCCCTTTCTGAGTCCAGTGGACGGATGGGTGCCGATTCCCACCACATCAATTCCGGTTTCTGTCTCTTCCGCCACGATGGCACAGATCTTCGTGGTGCCGATATCGAGCCCGACGATGAGCTCATTGTTGCGCGCCATTTTTGTTCCCCCCAAGGTTCAGTCAGCCGAGTCCTCGGCCGACTGGGTTTGGACGGGCAATGCATCCGCATCGTCCCGCCGCTTGTCTTCTGCTTCTAGCCGAAGCAGAATGGATTGGTCTTTGCACCGTTCGGGTGGCTTCCGGTTTTTCCTCCTTCCTTCTGGATTGGTGGATCGGGGCTCAGGACTTCAGTTCCCCGCTGAGTTCAAGCTTTTTCGCCCTGCGCAAAACCGCTTGATCGGCGAAACGCAGGTCGATGAGAATTCGTTCCCCCGCCATTGCGCCGAGAATTTCGTCCCGGCGGATCAGTTGGGCGAGTTGTTGGATGCGGGCGACCAAATCACGTCGGCCGAGCAGAACGTCCACGGTCCCTCGAAGAGCCCATCCCTCGGAAGCGCCTTGGAGCGGAAGATGAATTTCCAGGCCGTGACCCTGGCTCCAGAGGTGCGCGAGTTCGGGCGCTTCGAGATGTTCAAAAAGCGTCATGGCGGTCAGCAGAACGGCATGGTTTTCGTTGCTCGTGAGCGCTTCTCCACCGATCAGGTGGGGGAGCGATTCCCTGGGAAACGACGCGCTGAAGAGGTGTCCGTCGGCATCGATCAGCCGTGGGTTGGCGGGCTCGGGGGTCGGGTCGCGAGGGAGCAGCACGGCCTTGGGCCGGCGTTCCTGCACCCGAATGAGCAGGGTTGAGGGCGGGAGTCGGAGTACATCGGCCTCGCGAATCCAGGCCTGTCGGTTGAGCCTCTGGGCCACCGCCGAGGTGTCGACGGAGGCCAGAGGCGCGCCTCGCTGAATACCGGTCAGGGCCGCAATCTCACCAAAGGAAAGGCGACGATTGCCTTGGATCGCCATGGTTTCCAGTAGGCCTAGGTCGTTGTCGGTCCATGGGGCGATCTGCTGTTCCACGGGCCCTGTCAGAGCGATCCCCGCCACCACGGAGAGTGTAAAAAGAAGCAGGAAGCGCAGGCGCGTGGGACTGTTCAGGGCCGAAAGGCGACCGGTCCCGAGGGCCAACCGGTTCGTCTTGCGGCCCGCTCCCGCCCCGCCCCGGCGGCCCACCGAGCGACTGCCTCTGCTTGTCTGGCGCCGGCTGGATTTCCTGCGTTGGGTTCGCGATTTTCTCATTCCGACCTCCCGACCAGATGAACCTCTGTCTGTAGCTCGACACCACAGGCATCCAGGACTCTCGTGCGAGCCCGTTCGATCAGGTCCAAAACATCTGCAGCCCGGGCTCCCCCCAGATTGGCGATGAAATTGGCATGCACCGCCGAAATCTCGGCGCCGCCCACGCGCTCACCGCAGAGCCCGGCCGCTTCGATCAAGCGCCCGGCAAAATCGCCCTCGGGATTGCGGAAGACCGAACCGCAGGAGGGCACGTCCAGGGGCTGGGTTGCGCTGCGGTGGGAAAGCAGGCGGTCGACCTCGGCCTTGACTTCTTCCCGGGAGGAAAGCTCCAGGGCGAAGAGGGCGGAGACGACGACGGCATCTTCGGGCAGGCCCCGGAGCTCGCGGTAGCGGAAGTCCAGCGTCGAGGTCTTGCGGATCTCTTCCTCGGTGTTTTCCGAGGTGACGAAGCCCAACTCCAGGGCCACGTCTTTCTGCTCGCGCACCCCTATGCCTGCATTCATCATGATCCACCCGCCCACGGTGCCGGGGATTCCCGCGGCAAATTCCATCCCAGACAAGCCCCGTTCCACGCAGAAGCGCGTGACGGCCGAGTGCGAAACTCCCGCCTCGGCGTATACCGTCGGCCCGGGCCGCTCCTCGAGTCCTCGAAATTTCCGCAGGGTGATGACGACGCCGTCGATGCCCTGATCCGCGACCAGGCAGTTGAACCCGGCGCCGATAATTGTACGGCGCAGTCCCCGCCGCCGGCAGATCTCAAGGAGCGCAGCGAGTTCTTGGCGATCCGCTGGTGTGGCCAAGGCGTCAGCGGGTCCGCCGATTCGCAGGGAGGTGTGCCTGGACATGGGCGCGTCGAATTGAACGCGCTCACCCAGGGCCTTCACCAGATCCTTTTGGGTCGTTTCGTCGATCATGCGTCAGCCTCCACGGAGGCCGAGGGCCTGGCGGAGAGTCGTTTGAGAATCCGGTCGCCAAGATTTGAGATGTCCCCGGCGCCCAAGGTGAGGACGAGGTCGCCGGGTTTGAGATGGTCCGGAAGCTCGTGGTCGATGGCTTCCAGCTTCGCGATGAAGCGCACATCCGGGTGGCCTTGGGCCGCGATCTTTTCGGCAAGGACGCTGCCCGAGATCCCGGGGATGGGAGAATCGCCTGCGGGATAGATGTCGCTGATGATGACGACGTCGCTGTCGCCGAAAGCTTGGGCAAAGGCTTCCATGCAATCCCGGGTTCGGGTATAGCGGTGGGGTTGAAAGACACTCACGATCCGGCCCGGGTGGATGCTCCGGGCGGCGGCCAGAGTCGCCCGCAATTCCGCAGGGTGATGGGCGTAGTCGTCGACGACCTGGACTCCGGCTTGAACTCCCAGGGCCTGGTAGCGCCGTTCGACGCCGCCGAAGGCGGCCAGTCCCCGGGCGATTTGATCGAAGGGGACGTCGAGCTCAAGAGCCACGGCCACGGCGGCGAGGGCGTTCAGGACATTGTGATCGCCGGGCAGGGAAAGGCTGATTTCTCCCAGGTTGCGTCCGTGCTGGTGCACCGAGAACCGGATGCCCCCCGCCTCCGGGCGAAGTTGGCGGGCCACCAGGTCCGCTTCGGGAGAGAATCCGTAGCGGGTGAAACGCCCTTTCAGCCGGGGCAGGATGGCCTGAACTCCCGGGTGGTCGATGCAGAGTACGGCCAGGCCCCAGAAGGGAACGCCGTTGGCAAAATCAACGAACGCGCTTTCCAGTGTGGCGAGGTCTCCGTAGTGATCCATGTGTTCGGGGTCGATATTCGTAATCACCGCGATTACCGGTCGAAGTCGGAGAAAGGAACCGTCGCTCTCGTCCGCTTCGGCGACCAGGAAGGGGCCCTGACCCAAACGCGTTCCGCTGGGAGTCGAGTCGTCGCCCATGACTCGCCCCCCGATCACTGTGGTCGGGTCGAGCCCTGCGGTGACGAGAATCTGGCCGATGAGCGAGGTCGTGGTGGTCTTGCCGTGGCTGCCCCCGACGGCGATTCCTTCCTTGTCCCGCATGATCTCCGCGAGCATCTCGCCTCGGTGAATCACCATAAGATTGCGCGCCCGGGCCTTCCGGAGTTCCGGGTTGTCCGAGGGGATGGCGGACGAGACCACCACGCATTGGGCATCGCCGAGATTCCCTTGGGCATGCCCCAGGCAGACGTCGATGCCAAGCTTTTCAAGTCGCGCCGTGGTGGCGTTGCTCTTCAGGTCTGAGCCGCGGACCGTGTAGCCCTGGCGGTGCAGCAGTTCGGCCAGGCCCGACATGCCCACACCCCCGATGCCCACGAAGTGAACGCTACGGATCCTGCGCCTCATGCCGGGCCCTCCTGAGCTTCGACCAGGGCGGCGCAGGTTTCCACGATGCGCCGGGCGGCGTCGGGTTGAGCAAAAGCACTCGCGGCCGCGCTCATGGGGGCCAGGGGGCTCGGGTCGCGGATCAGAGCCTTGAGTTGGGTCGCCAATGCGGCGGAATTCAGAGGCCGCGAGTCCAGGCGAATGCCCGCCCCGGCTGCGGCGAGGGCATCGGCGTTGGCCGCCTGGTGGTCGTCGGCCGCGAAGGGGTAGGGGACGAGCAGGGCGGGAAGGCCTGCCAGGGCGAGTTCGGCCACGGTCAGTGCACCCGCGCGACACAGGGCGAGGTCCGCCCAGCGATAGCGGGTGGGCATGGAGGGCTCGAACTCCACTACCTCGGCCTGGATTCCGGCCTCCGCGTAGGCAGCCCGCACGCGCTGCCGGTCCGCGGAGCCCGCTTGGTGGAAGATTTCGAGAGGCTGACCCGCGAACTGCGGAGCGATTTCCATCATGGTTTCATTGATCTGGCGAGCACCCTGGCTACCGCCAAAGACGAGCAGGCGCAGGGGCGAATGCGCGGTGGTGCGCGGGCCCGCCTCGTCGAAGGCTTTGAGCAATGCGCCGCGCAGGGGGATTCCAAAATGGCTCACAGGGTTTCGTGTGTGCAGGTGCTTGGCCGTTGATGCAAAGCCGACGAAGACCCGGCGGGCGAAGCGCGCGGTCAGGCGATTGGCGCGCCCGGGGATGGCATTGGGTTCTAGCAGGGCCAACGGGCGGCCCAGGCTAAGGGCGGCCAGGGCGGCGGGGATCGCGGCGAACCCCCCTACGGAGATGACGATATCGGTCTGATGCGCACGCAGCGCGGAGCGCGCGCGCCCGACTTGGCGGAGGGTGCCCCAAAGTCCTTTCAAGCGTCCGACCAGCCGCCTTCCCATCACCTGTTGGCTCGGTAAAGCGAGCAACTCGAAGCCGGCCTCGGGAACCAGTCGGGCCTCGAGCCCCTGGTTTGAGCCAATGAAGAGAATGGGTTCCTGGCGTTCGGCAATGATTTCTCCGAGGGCGAGCGCGGGGGTTACATGGCCCCCGGTCCCTCCGCCGGCGATCACCCAGTTCAGCGTCATCGGGCGCTCCGGGAACGGACTCGCGGGCTTGGGGATTGCCGAGCGGCGCTGAGGAGCAGGCCCAGGGCGATGCAACACGTCACCAGGGATGTGCGCCCGTAGGAGAGAAAGGGGAGGGTGAGGCCCTTGGTGGGAATCATGCCCATGACCACCGCGGCATTGATGATTGCGGGCACCGTGAGTAGGGTGGTCATCCCGAAGGCCACCAGCAGGGTGAAACGGTCCCGCGCTCCGGCGGCGATGCGGGAACCGGCGAGTAGGAGGCCTACGAAGCCGGCCAAAACAGCGAGCACCCCGATCAGCCCGAGTTCTTCGGCCACCACGGAAAGCACGAAGTCCGTGTGCGCTTCGGGCAGGTAGGAGAGTTTTTGTTGGCCGTTGCCCAGGCCGACTCCGAAAATCCCACCGAGGCCAAAGGCCACGTAGGACTGAACGAGCTGCCAGCCATCGCTTTGGAAAGTGGCCCAGGGATTCATGAACCCGGTAATTCGACGAAGCGCGTAGGCGTTCTGGGTGACATAGAGCCCCACTCCCAGGATGCCAATCAAGGCTGGTGCGACCATTAGGGCGAGTCGGGTTCCGGCGACGATTAGCAAGAGCGCAACCAAGCAGGCCAGGAGGACGGCGTTGCCCAGGTCGGGTTGCAGGAGCAGCAGGCCGATTGGCGCCAGGGTCAGGCCCGCGGCAACGAGGCTGCGAGTTCCCGAGAGTTCGTCGTGGCCGTCGCGTCGGGCGATCACCGCAGCGACCAAAAGCAGGGTAGTCAGCTTGCAGATTTCAACGGGCTGAAAGCGAAAGCCCAGGCCCGGTAAGTCGAGCCAGCGTTGGGCACCATTCACGCGGACACCAAAAAATTCGACCAGTACCAGCAGGACGAGGGAAAGAACCCAGAGCGGAAGGGCGGCCTGGCGCCAGCGGTCTATGGGTGTCCACGTGATGGCCGTCGTGAGCACGAGGCCGATTCCGAGGGCTCCGATGTGGGCCAGGAAAAGCGGAGGCAGCGAATGATCGAGGGCGAGGGTGGCGGTGGCGCTGTAGCTCATCACCGTTCCAATGGAGGCGAGCAGGAGCACGGACAAGACGACACCCGAGTCCGGCGCTCGGGCGAGGCGGGCTTCCCCGCCCGGTGGTCGGCGGGTGGCGGCTCGGGTTTTTCGAGAGCTCTTTTGGGTCATTGGATGTTTCCCTTTGCGTAGCGCTGAACGGCGGCCCGAAAGCACTCGCCGCGATCTTCGAAACTCATGAACTGGTCGAAGCTCGCGCAGGCCGGAGCCAGCAGAACGACATCCCCGGGCCCGCTAAGAGAAGCCGCAGTCTTCACGGCGGCATCGAGATTATCCTCTCTCTCGCAGGGGATCTGCCCGTCCAGTGCCTGCTCGATCAGGCCAGCGGCTTCGCCGATGAGCAGGGCCGTCTTGACGGATTGCTGGGCAACTTCGGCGAGGCCCGAGTAGGACAGGCCTTTGTCCCGTCCTCCGGCGATCCAGATGGTGGGCCCGCCGGTTCCCTCGATGGACCGCTGGGCGGCCCCGGGGTTCGTGGCCTTGGAGTCGTTGACCCATGTCACTCCATCTTCGGTGGGCACCACTTCACATCGATGGGGAAGGGGGCGGAAATTCACCAGGGCTTCCGAGGCTTCCAATGGGTCGACGCCCAGGGCCCAGACTGCCGCCAGGGCTGCCAGGGCGTTGTCTCGGTCGGGGGAGGAGAGGCCCGGGACCGAATCCAGGGGCACGCGGGCGAGGCCCTTGGGGTCGGCGAACACGGCGGATCCGGCGTCCAGCCATGCCGAGCGATGCTGATCGGCGAGGGCCGGCGGACCGCGACGGCTGAAGGGGATGACCTCGGAGGGCGCGTCACCCGCCATGGCGCGAACGATCGCGTTGTCGAAATCAAGGACCGCGGCGTCTCCGCTCTGCTGGTTCTCGAAGATGCGACGCTTGGCCCGGGCGTAGCCCTCGATATCGCCATGGCGATCGAGATGGTCCGGGGTGATGTTAAGAATCACCGCGACCCGGGGACGGAACGCCTCGATGGTTTCGAGTTGGAACGAGGATACCTCGAGCACCGCCACATCCAGAGGCTTGCCCGCCAGGGACAGCGCGGGAGTGCCCACGTTGCCCCCTGCTTCGGCGCGGAGCCCCGCGGCTTTGAGCATCGCCTCGATCATCCGCACCGTGGTGGACTTTCCATTGGTGCCGGTCACGGCAATGATGGGGATGGAAAGAAAGCGTCCCGCGAGTTCAATATCCCCCCAGACTCGCTGGGCCGATGCCCGGTATCGGTGAGGAGGAATGCCGGGACTGGGGACGGTCAAGTCGAAGTTGGCCGGGTTGGGGAAGGGCTGTCCGCACAGGACGCGCACGCCGGAACCCAGGTCGTCGAGGTTCTCCATGGCCGAGAGTTCGTCTGTTCGTCCCTCATCGGCCGCGGTGACCCGGGCGCCGCGTTCTGCACAAAAACGCGCCGCGCTGCGCCCGGACATGCCCAGTCCGAGCACGAGAATTTCCATGCCCTCAAGATCCATGGATCGTGATTCTTTCAACCTGCTTTCCTTCGATGTGTCAGCGCAATTTGAGCGAAGAGAACGCGATCAGTCCGAGAATGATCGAAATGATCCAGAAGCGAACGACGATCTTCTGCTCGGCCCAGCCGAGTTTTTCGAAATGGTGGTGAATGGGTGCCATTAGAAAGACCCGTCGTCCGGTCATCTTGAACCAGCCCACTTGGATCACCACCGATGCGGCTTCCAGTACGAAAATTCCACCGACGACCGCGAGTAGGACCTCCTGGCGGATCAGGACCGAGACCGTGCCCAGGGCGCCACCGATTGCGAGGGCACCCACATCGCCCATGAAGAGTTCGGCGGGGGAGGCGTTGAACCAGAGGAAACCCAGGCTGCCTCCCACCAGTGCGCCACAGAAGATGGCGAGTTGCCCGGCCCCGGGTACGTGCTTGATGGCCAGGTAATCGGCGATGTTGGCATGGCCGGCCGCGTAGGAGAGGCCCGCAAAGGTTCCCGCAGCAATCATGACCGGGCCGATGGCCAGCCCGTCGAGCCCGTCGGTCAGGTTGACACCATTGCTGAAAGCTACGATCACGAAGGTGGCGAGCGGGATGTAGAGCCACCCCAGGTTCGGCGTAAAATTTTTGAAGAAGGGTACGGCGAGTTCCTGATCGAACGCGGGGCTCGTGTAGATTGCGAAGGCGACCCCCAGGGCCAGGAGGGTTTGCCAGAAGAGCTTCGTTCGCGCCGACACCCCATCGCTATTGCCCAGCTTGACCTTCTGGTAGTCGTCGATGAATCCCAGCACCCCGTACCCGGCGGTTAGCCCCAACACAATCCATACGAAGTGATTGGTCAGGTCCGCCCAGAGCAGTACCGAGACCGCCAGAGAGAGAAGGATCAGCAGTCCACCCATGGTGGGGGTGCCTGCTTTCGCTTGGTGATCGGGGCCGATCTCGCGGATGGGCTGACCGACCCGAAGGGCCGCGAGTTTCCTGATCAACCAGGGGCCGACCACGAACGCGATGAAGAGGGCGGTCAATGTCGCAGCGGCGGTTCGGAAGGTGATGTACCGAATTACGTTGAAGCCACCGAACGCACTCTCCAGGGGGTAGAGCAGGTGGTAGAGCATTAGTTGGTCTCCTCGGCGGTTAGAATGTCCACCAGTCGCTCCATGTGCATGGCGCGTGAACCCTTGACGAGTACCCAATCACCGGGCTGAACAACTTCCCGCACGGATTGGGCCAAAGCCGTCCGTTCCATGTCGATCTGGATCACGCTCTGGGACATGCCTCCAGCCAGGGCCTCTTCGGCGACCCAGCGCGCGTTTTCACCGAGAAGGAAGAGTTGGTCGATGCCGAGCTTCGCGGCGAGTCGGCCGAGTGCGCGGTGGGATTCCTCGCTGGCATCGCCGAGTTCGCCCATGTCGCCAAGAACCGCGATGCAGCGTCCGTCGACCCCGAGCCGCACCAGATTTTCCATTGCACTCCGCATGGACTGGGGGTTGGCGTTGTAGGTGTCGTCCACGAGATGTCCGCCGCCCGCCAGTGCTCGGCCCACCATTCGTCCCGGGACCCCACCGAAACGCGCCAGCCCGCGTGTGATTTCGTCGAGGTCGGCGCCTGCGGCCAGAGATGCGGCCGAGGCCGCCAGCGCGTTGATCACGGTGGTATCGGCCAAGCCGGGAACCCGGATCGGTACGCTGCCCTCGGGTGCGACCAATCGGAAAGCGTAGTATCCGCCGGGCTCGGTTCGAACGTCTTCGGCCCGGACGTCGGCTCCGGCCTCCCGGCCGAAAGTCCGCAACCGCCCGGAGACGCGGTGGGCTTGGGACATGACACCGGGGTCGTCGTGATTGAGGATCGCGACGCCCTCGTTGGCCAGGCCAGCGATCAGATCGCCCTTCTCGTTCGCGATCTCTTCTCGGCTCCCCAGGAACTCGATATGCGCGGAACCGATATTGGTGATGACGCCAACGTCGGGTCTCGCAATAGCGGCGAGTCGTGCAATCTCGCCCCGATGGTTCATGCCCAACTCGACCACCGCCTTGAGGTCTTCCTCTTGTCGGGCGAGCAGGGTCAGAGGCAAACCGAATTCGTTGTTCAGGTTTCCGTGATTCTTCAGGCAGGGACCGGAAACCGAGAGGATGCTGTGAATCAATTCTTTGGTGGTCGTTTTCCCGTTGCTCCCGGTCACCGCGACGACGGGTCCGGAGAAGCGGTCCCGGTGTCCTCTGGCCAGGGCGCCGAGCGCCCGAGTCGAATCGGGCACAGCCAGTGTACAGGGGCCGTCGGGCGGCGAATTCTCCGAAAGCCAGGACTCCTCGACGACCAATCCGGTTGCCCCCCGCGCCAGGGCATCACCAATGAATTTGTGCGCATCGTGGCGCTCGCCCCGTATGGCCAGGAAGAGTTGTCCCGGGGCGATGTTTCGGGCATCGATCCCGACTCCGAGGAAGGGGCCTTTTTCCGAGCCCGAGACCCAGCGGCCCCCTGCCCAGTGCAATGCGTCCTCCGGGCTGAAAGCAACCGTCATGCCCGGCTCCGACGGGCGAGGGCCTTGCGGGCCTCGTCTCGGTCGTCGAAGGGGAGTTTTTCCCGCCCAACGATCTGATAGTCCTCGTGGCCTTTGCCCGCGATGACAATCGTGTCCTCCGGGCGGGCGACGGCCAGGGCACACTCGATGGCGCTGCGCCGATTCTCGATCACCGTATAGCCGCTGCCGCGGGTTTCGAGTTCATCGGGGTCGCACCGCTCGAGGGAAGCCAGGCCCGTCTCTACATCGCGCAAGATCTGGTGGGGATCTTCGGTCCGGGGATTGTCACTGGTCGCCACGGCGAAGTCGCTGGCCCGAGCGACGGCCTCGGCCATCAGCGGGCGTTTGCCCCGATCGCGATCGCCCCCGCAGCCAAAGACCGTGATGAGTCGACCCTGGCAAAGGGGGCGAACGGCTGCGAGGAGTTTTTCCACGGCATCGGGGGTGTGGGCGTAGTCGACGATCACTGTGGGACTGGTCTCGGCGTTATCGTGGACGACCTCCATGCGCCCGGGAACCTGGGGGCAGGCGCTGACCCCAGCGATGAGATGCTTGGGGTCGATCTGGAGAGATTCAGCGATTCCGCAGGCCACCAGGAGGTTCTCGAGGTTGAAGTCACCCAGCAATGGCACTTTCAGGTCGACAGTTTTGCCGTTGAGGTCGACCCGGGCCAGGGTTCCCGACAAGCGAACCTCGGACTTCAGGAGCCTGATTTCGGCGTCCGACTGGGGTTGGCGACTGCAACGGAGCACGGCGGCACCGGCCTCCCGGGCCGTGGCCAGGATAGTCTCCGCCGCCGGGTCATCGAGGTTGACCACGGCCACGCTGGCATCTCCCAGGTGGTCGCGAAAGAGCCGGGACTTCGATGCCAGGTAGGCATCCATGTCGGCGTGAAAGTCCAGATGGTCCTGGGTCAGATTGGTAAAGGCCGCGACTTTGAATCGGCACCCCCGCACTCGGCCGAGTTCTAGGCCATGGGAGGAAACTTCCATGACAACGGCCTCGATATTTTGAGTTCGCATGGCTCGCAGGGTGCGCTGCAGGTCCAGGCTTTCGGGTGTTGTATTGACTGCGGGAACTTTCTCATCCGCGTAGCGGATCTCGACGGTGCCAATTAGACCGACGGGCACGCCAGCCGCGGATAGAATTGATTCGGCGAGATAGCCGGTACTCGTTTTCCCATTGGTTCCGGTGATCCCCACCAGTGTGAGTTCTCGCGAGGGCTCGCCAAAAAAATGCGTCGCAAGCGGTGCCAGGGCGCGGCGACTGTCGGGGACGATCACCGCCGGGCACTCCCCGAAGTCGATCTCTTCGGGGATGTATTCCAGGAGCACCGCCGCTGCACCGAGCTCCAGGGCACGATGGATATAGCCGTGGCCATCACTCACCGAGCCCGCCAACGCGACGAAGAGGTCCCCAGGCGAAACTTGTCGCGAGTCGTAGCAGAGGCCGCGAATCAGTGGGTCGTTCAGTGCCTTTGTGCGATGCCAGGCGGTTGCGGACAATTCCGAGGGGAGGGTTTCGATCAGGGTGGACAACCGCATTCAGCCCTCCCCCTGGTCAGCGGAGAAACTCACCACCACCGTGCGCTGACTGCCGCCCAGGATCGTGCCCGGTGCGGGGTCCTGACGGATGACTTGGCCTCGACCCGGGCCCCTGAAACGCAGTTCGAGGAATTCATCCGAGGCGAGGCTCCGGGCCGAATTCAGGCTGATTCCCTGAAAGTTTGGCACGAGAACCGAGTGCCGGGAATCCGTCGGCCGTTTTGGGGCGGGCCGCCCGGCGGAGAACTGTGCGGGAGTGCGGGGCGCGGGTTCAGCACTCGCCAGCTTGAGTCCAGCGACGGGACGTATACCGCGCCGGTTTTCATGGAGACCTTGAGCGATTGGGTGCCCGGGTGCAGGGTGCATGGGTTCTCTTGGAATCGCGACGGCGGCGATTGGTTCTGGAAAGGTGAGAATTCCGTGGCGCGCAAGTTGGGCGGCGGCCACTTTGGCAAAAAGCGGTGCGGCCACCGTCCCACCCCCGCCACTATTGGGCTCTTCCAAGCCCACGACAATGGCCACCTTCGGATCCTCGGCGGGTGCGAACCCGATGAACCACGCGGTGTGTCGGGTTCTTGAGTAGGACCCGCTCGGGTCGAGCAATTGGGCGGTGCCGGTCTTGCCGGCGACGCGCACGCCGGCGAGGGCCGCTTGGCGTCCGGTTCCGCTGGCACTGACAACGGTTTCGAGCATTTTCAGGACGTTCTGAGCGGCCTCGGGGCTAATGGCCTGGCCCGCGCTGACCGGCGGAAGCGTCTGCCAATGACCCACGGGCGTCCTTTTCGCGAGGATGAGTCGCGGGCGCATACGTTCCCCGTCGTTGGCGAGGGCTGCAGCAGCCATGGCTAGCTGAATCGCCGTGACATTGATCCCCTGGCCAAACGCGATGTTGGCCTGGTCCACGGGCTTCCAGTTTTGCCAGTTTCGCATCAAGCCAGCGGACTCGCCAGGGAATCCGCTTTTCGTTGTCGAGCCGAAGCCAAAGCGTTCCAGCGATTCCTGGTAGCGCTCCCCTCCGAGTTCCGAGGCGATCAGAGCGGCGCCGACATTGCTCGAGTGACGCAATACGCCCGCCGCATCTGTTGCCCCGATCTTTCGCTTGTCCTCGATGACCTTCCCGGGAAGACGGAGTTTTCCTTCGCCGGTATCGATGACGGTCTGCTGATCCAGAACCCCCGCTTGGAGTGCGGCGCCCACCAGAAAGGCCTTGAAGGTGGATCCGGGTTCGACGGCATCGCTAAAGGCACGACTCCGGGTACCGTGGTATTTGAGTTTTCTGAAGGAGTTCGGGTCGAACGCGGGCGCTTCGGCAAGGGTCAGGATGTCGCCGGTCTTCGGTTCCACCACGACGACGAGGCCGCGGCGGGCCCCGCTGGCCGCCATGCTTTGGGCCAAGGCATTTTCGGCTTGGGCCTGCAGAGCCGCGTCGAGGGTCAGTGCGATATCCCCGCCCGCCATTTCCCGGGAATCGATTCCTTTGCGCACGAGCTCATCTCCCGAGGCACTGACCCGGATCTCGATACGACGGGGATTGTCTTGGAGCCAAGCGTCCATCATCTGCTCGATGCCTCGGATGCCGGTTCCGTCGATGTCGACGAAGCCCAGAACCGAAGCGGCCAGGGGGCCGGCCGGATAGGTTCGGCGTGGCTCGCTCTTGAGGCCCACGCCCGGCAGACCCAAGGCCTGGATTTGGTCGGCTTGCCCCTGGGTAATCCAGCGGGCGATGTACACGAATTTTTTTCTGTCCCCGATTCGCTTGGTCAGTGAGGGTACGGGCATGTCGAGGATGCGGGCCAGCGCGGAGATGGCGGCTTTTCGGTCGGTCAATTTCTGGGGCAGCACGTAAACCGAAGGCGCTTCGATGCTGATGGCGAGTTCGCGATGGTCGCGATCGAGAATGAGTCCCCTGGGTCCCCGGAGCTCCAGGTCCCGGGAGCCTTGGCGATTGCCCAGGTCGCCCCCCTTGGTTTCGATGATGGTGAGATGGCCCGCGCGGCCAGCGAGGCCGAGGAAGCCGACCATCAGCAGGCCTTGCAGGATTCGAACGCGAAGGGCGGCGGACTTCAGCGCCTGAGACCTCATGGCAGGTCCGATCCGTTGAGGCCGTGCCGGGCGAATTGAATCGCCGTGGACCCCCTGCCCGAGGGCCTCGCCTTCAAGTCCACTGGTAGATCGATCAGCCGCTCGGGGGGCACGAAGCCCATATCCCTAGCGAATTTACCCAACCGGGCCGGATCTCGGAGTTCGCGCATGCTCGCGGTGAGCCGAGCGATTCGCCGGTTGAGTTGTTCTTCCTGGTGGTATCCCATGCCGATCTCGTAGCGGCCGCGAATCAGGTCGACCCGGAGCGCTGCCATGGCCAGCGCCACCAGCACGGCGACGACTAGACCGGGGAGCATTTGTCCGGAGGGGAAGACGAACCGCCAGTTGAGCGGATTGTAGGATCTGAATCGGGCCCAGACGGAGTGGGCCGCCTTGGTTTTGCCCGTTTTATCGCGGCCGGAGCCCCTGCGCGAGTCGGCTCTCCGGAAGCCAAGCCGGGTCAGCATGGCCGGTCGATTCGCCGACCGGTTCCGAGTGGCCCGTCGCCGGGAGTCTCTGGATCGAGGCATCAGGCCGCCTCCGGGATTCGCTTGGCCGCACGCAGCCTTGCCGACCGGGCCCGGGGGTTCCGGTCGGTTTCCGTGCTGTCCGGGCGAAGAGGGCGCCGGGTCAGCACTTCGAGGGAAGGCGATCGTCCGCAATTGCAGACCGGCTGCTTGGGCGGGCAAATGCATCCCCGGGCCGCAGAGCGGAAGCTGTGTTTGACGATGCGGTCCTCAAGCGAGTGGTAACTGATGACGACCAGGCGACCGCCGGGCCGAAGAATTGAGACCGCGGCGCCGAGTCCATCCTCAAGGGCGCCGAGTTCGTCGTTCACCGCGATTCGCAGGGCTTGGAAGACCAGCGTGGCCGGATTGTGCCGCCGTCCACCGCCCACCCCCGCCTCGTCGATGACCTGAAGCAGGTCGGCCGTGGTTCGAAGCGGCTGCCGGACTCGGCGCTGGGTGATGGCCCGGGCCAGACGCCGGGATCCGGGGAGTTCGCCGTAGCGCTGGAACCAACCCTGCAACTCCTCGGCGGAGGCCCGCTGGAGGAGATCGGCTGCGCTGACGCCTTGGGACGGATCCATCCGCATGTCCAAGGGGGTACAGGAGGCGGCGGAAGCGCCGAAACGAAAGCCTCGATCCGGCGCGTCCAGTTGGTACGAGGAGACGCCCAAGTCCAGCAGAACCCCATCAACCCCTTCGATGCCCAGTTTGCCCAGGGCCGTGTCCAGATGCCGAAACGACGATTGGACCGTGCGAACTCGATCGCCGAACCGCGCCAAGCGCGATGTGCTGGCCATGAGCGCCTGCTGATCGAGATCCAAGCCCACCAGAATGCCATCCGGGCTGATCCGTTCCAGGATTGCCTCGGCGTGACCGCCGCCGCCCAAGGTGCCGTCCAGAATGATTCCGCCGGGTTTGAGATGGAGGTAGTCGGCGCTCTCTTCGAGCAGCACGGGCACGTGGTGAAAGTCAACGCTCACGAGGTGGGGTATCCCCCGAACTCGCCCCGGATAGGGCTACGGGGGGGCAGAAAAAAGAATGGGGTGCCTCGAACCACTTTGACGACAACGCGTACCCCCCAGTAAGCACGTTGCCGCCTTTATCAGTGTTCCGAGGACACCCCAACCTCTCTGTTGGAGCACACGCTCCAACTTCCCCCCCAAAAACGTTTAGTCTCCCGGCTGTTGACGATTGGGATCGACGTTTCTGTTGATCTCTTCGTAACGCAGGGAAGTCATTCGTTTCTTCTCTTCGTACCGCTCTGGATTCCAGAGCTCGATTCGATTGAGTACGCCGATAACCAAAACCTTGCTCGCGAGTTCCGCCTCTTTGCGCATCAGGGTCGGAACAAGAATCCTTCCCTGGGCGTCCAGGGGGCTGTCGCTGGCCTCTCCGACCATGATCCTTTGCAGGTCCTGGGCGTCGGTGTCGAATTCCGAGAGTCCCAGCAGGGTCTCCTCTTTCTTCTCCCACTCGTCGGCGGGGAAGAGGGCGAGATGCGATCCTTGGCTGGCCAGGATTGGGTCATTTTGGCTACGACGTTGAATTTCCACTCTGAAACCTGACGGGATGCTCACGCGTCCCTTAGTATCCATGGTGTGTAAGAAGCGGCCTCGAAACATGCTTTGGTTGCTCCGTTTTCCGTGGCCGGTGGCGCGAAATGAGTTTGGGTTTCAACGGGGTGCTGGAAACTCGGTTCGGGGAATGGCCCCGAGTGGGAATCGATTGCGCTCGTCGCGTAGGAGAATGCTTTTCCCACCAATTCTGCCTTTATCCCCGCCAAGCGGTCTCTTTGCTTGCCCCAGTGGGTCTCGCTCTTTTGGTTGCCGGGAGCCCGTTTCGAAGGTCTGTGACCCACTTGATCCCACTTCATCCCACAACACCTTTTTTATACCCCACCCGTCTTGGCTTGGGAAGCAAAATCATGGCTCGTCGTGGGTTTTATTCGTCGTGAGTTCGATTCTTCCTCTGTCTTTCCGGTCCGTCTAGGCATTTCGGCCACGACTTTCCCCTTGTTTTCTCCTTTGCTGCGCCTGTTGGGCGATCAAAAGGCAAAACTACCTCTTTGGGCCGGGATAGGGATTCCGGTTAAAGAAGGTTTATCCCTTGGCGCCCCGGGTTCAGGCAGGGGTGGGATGGGTTCCCATGGCGGGGTTGGTCGAAGGCTCGGCGACGGCTCGGTTTGTGGCCTCGCTGTGGCCCTCGATGTCAGGGCGCTCCGATATCCCGGTGCCGGTGGCCGTGGACCGCTGCTGCGGCCTCCACCAACGCATGCAAACGACTTCCTGCTGGCGCCTCGGGGACGGCCGGGCCCTGGGATGTTGGATCGAGCAGGGCTTCGATCACGGCCTCGGTGCCCTCTTCGAGTCCCGAGGGCGCATATCCGCCCTCCAAGACGAAGGCGAGCCGGCCGTCACAGAGTTCGTCGGCGAGCCCGGCCACCACCCGGGTCATTTCCCGGTAGCCCTCCCCGCTGAGATTCATAGAGGCCAGGGGATCGTCTCGGTGCGCATCGAAGCCGCAGGAAACCAGAATCATTTCGGGAGCGAAGCGCCGAATGACGGGGACCAGAACTCGATGGGCCAGGCCCACGTACTCCCGATCACCACAGCCCGGAGGCAGCGCCAAGTTGACAGTGGCGCCTAGGCCGGCGCCATGCCCCGCCTCGTCGAAGGCACCCGTGCCCGGGTAGTGGGGGTACTGGTGCAGGGATGTGTAGAGGATCGAGGGGTCGCTCTCAAAGGAGTGCTGGGTCCCGTTGCCGTGGTGGACATCCCAATCGAGGATCAGAATTTTGTCCATGCCGAGTTCTGCCTGGAGGGCCCGGGCCGCGATGGCGACGTTGTTGAAAAGACAGAAGCCCATGGGTTGGCCGGCCTCAGCGTGGTGGCCCGGGGGCCGCACTGCGGCAATCCCGTACTTTGCCTCCCGGCGGGCGACGCGCAGAGCGAGGTCGACCGTGCTCCCCGCCGCCAAGCGCGCGATTTCGAGGCTGCGCTTGGAGACGAAGGTGTCGGCATCCAAGTGCCCGGGCGCCCGAGCGGCGGCCCGCTCGATCTGGTTGTAGTGATCCTGGCTATGGATACGCAGGATTTCATCCGGGGTGCCCGTGCGCGGCGTCATTGCTTGGAGGTGGGCCGAGTGGCGAGCCAGGGCTCGGGAGACAGCGACCAAGCGTTCGGGTCGTTCGGGGTGCCCGGAGGGCGACTGGTGGGCTTGAAAGCGGATATCTTCTACCACATGGATCGGCCGATTCGGAGAGGGCATGGGGCGCGAAGCTATCCGACCCGGCCTGTCTGGGCGAGCGTAGACACCTCGGACCCGGCGTCACGACACCCATATCCTTCGCTCTGACCGGGGTGGGCAGATTCTGGGGGATGGAACTGTCTACTCGCCTGGAGCACCGGCGCTCGCCGAGGCGCTGAATCAGTGGGCTGGGCGCGCCGCCAGGAATTGTTGGTAGGCGAAAAGCCCGGGGCCGCCCCCGGTATGAAGGAAAATTACCGGGCGCTCGTTGTCTAGACGCCCCTGGCGGATGGCATGGAAGAGCCAGGCCATGGCCTTCCCCGTATAGACCGGATCGAGCAGGATCCCCTCGAGTCGAGCGAGGGATTCGACGGCCTCTTGCATCGCCTGGGTGGGCACCCCATAGCCTGCTCCGAGAAACCCTCCCTCGATGCATAGGCGGTCCTCGGCCGGTGGCTCAAGCCCAAAGAGCGATGCCGTGGCACCGCACAGAGTTCGCAGTTCGGCGGAGCTTGGTCGATCCTCGGGGGCGGATACGTTGACACTTCGCAGGGAGATCGGGCTGCCCACCGCCTGCAGGCCGATCAGCAACCCGGTCTGGGTGCCGAGGCTCGAAGTGGCGTGGACAAGGCTGCTGGGGGCGGTACTCCAATCTGCGATCTGCGTCATCAACTCTGCCGCGCAGCCCACATAGCCCAGGGCACCCGTGGCACTGGATCCGCCGATGGGGACGACGGAGAGTCGCCGGCCGTTGCTTTGGGCTGCTTCGAGAAGGAGGTTCAGCCGTTGGCCAGCCGCGGCCACATCGTTCTCAAGATAAATTTTTGCTCCGAGAAGTTCATCGAGGAGTCGATTCCCCGAGACTTCCCAGGCGGGTTCCCGGTAGTCGACATCGGTGACGAGGATGAGATCGCAAGTCAATCCCAAGGCCGCCGCCGCTGCTGCGGTTTGCCGCGCATGGTTGGATTGGACTGCCCCAAAGGTGACCACGCCGTCGACGCCCTCGGCACGAGCTGCTCCCATCAGGTATTCGAGCTTGCGCGCCTTGTTTCCACCCATGGCCAATCCCGTGCAGTCGTCTCGTTTGATCCAGAGGGGTGGTCCGCCCAGGGCTTCGGTGAGGCGGGGCAGGAATTGAAGGGGCGTGGGGAGGTGGGCGAGCCTCTCCCGGGGAAACTCGTCCAGACGGGCGACGAGGGTATCGGTGTCGTGAACAGGCACCGATCGACCCTAGCCGACATCCTGTGTGCTTGCGCAGAGGCGGGCGGGCAGCGACATTCAGAGTTCAAATCCGTGTCCGGAGAGGCCGCTCCGGGCTGTCTTTGGGCGGAGAAAGGGCCAAATGTTTACCGGGATCGTTCAAGGCACATACGGGGTGACTTCGGTTCACCGCGAGCTCGATCTTTTGACCTATGCCGTTGATCTCGACGCCGAGCGGGTGGACGGCCTCGAAATCGGTGCGAGCGTTTCCATCGACGGTGTTTGTCAGACAGTGGTTTCCATTGAAGGGCACCGGGTGTCCTTTGACGCAATTCGAGAGACCCTGGACCGGACCACCCTGGGTGCGTTGCAGGCGGGCGACCAAGTCGCGGTGGAGCGCAGCGCGCGTGTGGGCGACGAGGTGGGGGGGCACGATGTTTCGGGTCACGTCATCGGCCAAGGCGAAGTCGTACTCGCCCGCAAAGAGGGGCACGTTTGCGTGCTGGGAATAGGGGTTCCGCCTTCGTGGATGAAGTACGTCCTCAATAAGGGGTTCATTGCCGTCGATGGCTCGAGTCTCACAGTCTGCGATGCGACGACTGACGGGTCCTTCGCTGTGCATTTGATTCCGGAGACCTTGCGCCTCACCCGGCTCGGACAAAAGCGACTGGGCGACCGGTTGAACATCGAACTCGATCCGCGCACGGTGGCCATTGTGGACACCGTGGAACGCGTGATGGAGGAGCGGGAGAGCTAGGGCTCCCTTGTGACGCCCTCACTTCGCGTTGGGGGCTAACGGCCTTTGAATTCCGGAGCCCTTTTCTCGAAAAATGCACGGGGGCCCTCGACGGCATCCTCGGACGCCATGACCTTCAGGCCGTGTCGCTGTTCGATCACGAATGCGTCTTCTTCGGCGAGAGTTTCGGTCTCGCGTAGAGTGGCGAGAATGCCGCGCACGGCCAGGGGACCGTTGGTCGCAATTCGCTCGGCAATTTCGTGCGCTCGACTCAGGGCCGTGCCATCCGGGACCACGTGGTTGATCAGCCCGAGTTCGAGGGCGCGCCCGGCCGGAAGATCCTCGCCTGCCAGAAGCATTTCGGCGGCGACTGCATAGCCGATCTGGCGGCGCAGACGCACAGCGGATCCCGCCATGGGAAAGAGTCCTCGCTGAACTTCGGTGATGCCGAAAACCGCGCTCTCGCCCGCTACGCGAATGTCCGTGCCCTGAAGAATTTCGGTTCCGCCGGCCCGAGCAAAGCCCTCCGCAGCCAAGATCACGGGCTTGCCGGGTCGATTGGTCTTGAGCCAAGCACCATATATCAGCGCTGGTTCCTTCATGACCCGCTCCATGAATTCGTTTTCGGGTTGACCGGTGCGGAGTTTTGGAATTTCGGTCAGGTCCATTCCCGCGCAGAAGGTGTTCCCTTTGCCGGTCAAGATGGCAACTCGAAGTTCATCGTTCTGGTCGAGCTCCCGCCAGGCGTCGTAGAGTAGGCACATCACCTCGGAGTTGACGGCATTTCTTTTTTCGGGTCGGTTCAGGGTGACGACCAGCGTGTGGTTCTTTTTTTCCACGAGTACGGCGGGCATGGCGGGCTCCTCTGGACGGGGGCCAGCCCCGGGAAGTAAAGGATCCTAACGCGCTCGGGCGACGCGGCCCCTCAAGTCACTTTTTACCTCAAGGTGCGCCGGCGGTCGTTCGCCGTGCCAGAGGAGTTTTGCGCGAGGACTAGTTCGATTCGGGCGGTTCGCCGACGGAAGCCGCCCCACTTTCCGTCGAGTCACGCTGGGCAAATGCTTCCTCAAGAGCTTCCACGGCACCGGCCATCCGTTCAAGATTCTGGTTGAGTGACTCGACGTCCGACCGGCGGGGCAGGTCGAGAAGGCGAAAGACCCGCTCGACCGATCTTTGCACCATATCGTCGAGTTCCGGCGGGGAGTGGAAGAAACCCTGGCGGCTACGATCGGGATTGTTAGCGGGGTCGTCTTTGCTTCCGGAATTGGAGTCGGATTTCCCCTCGGAATCGTCCACGCCCACCATGCGGCGAACGCGCTCCTGAAAATCGCCGATGCCGTCGCTCGCATCGTCGACACCCTTGCGGAGGGCATCGTAGAGAGCGTCGCCCCCTCTTCCGAGAATCTGGGAAAGCAGGCTGTCCGGAGGCTGGGTATGCGACCGCTCGCTGTCCACGAGGATCTGGGACAAGGCCACAGAGGTGATGTCCTCGCCCGTCTGCTTGTCGACGACGCGTACCTCTTCGCCGGCATCGAGGAGTTCGGCGATGCCCTTGAGCGTGATGTAGCGACTGGTCTGAGTGTTGTAGAGCTTCCGGTTCGCGTAGCGCTTAATCAGGATCGCCATGAACGACTCACTCGACCTTTGAGGTTTGCCAGGTCGTAGGGATTTGCCTGCGCACCGGGCACCCTAGCACAAGGGGCACTCGGCAGGCTTCCGCGCGGAAATCGGAGGGGGGTCCCAACGCCATTCGCGTGCACTTCGGGGACCTCCACTACGAGTTGAAGGCATCCATGACCGGTGTTTGGGGCCTTCGCACCGGGCGTTTCCGATGGGGTGTACTGTGGGGCATGTGTCGCTCGGCGGGCGGACTGAATTCCCACAGTATCTCGCGCATCCCGAGAAAGGCATGCAGGACCGTGCGGGCGTTGGAGTCTTTCTGCGCTCTCAGCGCCCATCGGCCGATCTCGGTTTCCAGGGCTTTGAGCACTTCGGGCAGCCCGGGGGAGGAACGGTCGGGCTCCGGGCCGCGCAGAGTTCCCGCCCAGCGCTCGATGGCCCCCGCCAAATTGGCAATGGGTGAATTGGGCTGGGCGTGGCGAACCACGGGTTCGTTGGCCAGCAGAATCGACAACGCATCCATCAGCGCCCGGGTCGCCATGAGGGCTTCGGCGGCCGAATTGCGTGCGTGCTGGAGGCTACGCGCGAGGGCCTGCTCGATGGTGTCCGGGGGCGGAGGACTGCGCAGTCCACGATCTATCTGCATGGGCGTACGGTACTCGGTCTAGGGCGCGTGCGCAGGCCGAGGGAAAATCGTGCCCCGCCGCACCGCGCGGATCCCAAGGGCCGGGCTAGGATAGGGCGACTCGCGTGGAGCGAGAGTCGGGGAACATTTTTTGATCATTACTTGCCGGAACTGCGAGGCCCAATTCGAATTCGACGAGTTGCGCGTACCCGAAGAGGGCGTTCAGGTCAGGTGCTCAAGCTGTCAGGCTGTCTTCTTTGTTGCTTCGGAATCTCAGTCGCCCGAGGCGTTTGATTTGGCCGAAGCGGGGCCCGAGTCGGGGGGGGAGGAGAGAGGCGACCGCGGTGATCCGGCTCCCGGGGATTCGTCGGATGCCTCCGGTTCCATCGAAGATTTGGCTTTCGACGCTTCCCCGCTCACGGAATCCGAGGAGGCCGCGCCAGCTTTGGAATTCGACGATTCCGACGAGATCCTAGAGGCTACGCCTCTGGCTGAGGACGATTTTTCGGACCTCGGCGCCTCGCCGGACGCGACCGAGGAAGACCCTGATCGGCTCGGCGAAGTGGGGCGGGCTTCGCTGGAGCACGAGGCCGAGAACTCGGCTCCAGAGATTGCGGACGAAGTTTCAGAGAGGGCTGGCCCCCGGGACCCACGCGATGAGTCGCCCGGGGCCGTGCCCGAGTCCAAGGTCGCGATTGGTGCCGTCGCGCTCGCGTCTGTGCCGGCGGGAAGCCACCGGGGCGACGCGGCGGTGGAACCCCGTTCACCCGGATTTCGCAAGCGGTTTCGCGCCATGGGGCGAGGGTTGGGGTGGGGGCTGACCGCGGTTCTGGTCGTTCTCGCCCTGCTGAGCGTGGTCCAAGAGACCACCGATTCGGTGCGGACGACGGATCAGACCATCGAGGTCGGTCGCCTGCTCGCCGAGGGCCTGAAGGGGGAGTGGGTGGACACCATGGCGGGTCGGACGCTTTTGGCCGTTACCGGCGAGTTGCACAACCCCACGGGTTCGGCGGAGATTCTCGGGGCCATCCTGGAGGTCTCGCTGGTGGGCCCGGACGGGCGCCGGTTGGTCTGGCCCTCGGCGCCGATGGGGGTTCGACTCACGGAGAGCGAGATTCGCGAGTTGCCGCTGGCTGGGTTGAAGAGCGCCCAGGGCCGGGCGGCGCGGGCCCTCGCATTAACCGTACTCCCGCCGGGGCAGTCGGTGGCGATCCAAGCCATCATCCCGCGCCCGCCGGATGACGCCGTGCACTTCGCGTTGGATCTGGGTCCGGCCGTGGGCCGATCGCTGGAGAACGAGTAAGATTCTGGGCCCTGAGCGCTCAGCCCCCTCCAGGGCCGTTCTCACTGCTCTTCCTCGTCACTTCCTCCTTGTCTGGGGTTACGTCGATCTCATCTTCTCCCGAAACTCCGGCTTTGAAGTTCTTGATCGCCTTGCCAACCCCCGCGCCAATCTCCGGAAGCCTGCGGGCTCCAAAGAGGACGACGACGATCACGAGGATGATTGAGAGTTCTGTGGCGCCGAGTCCAAACATCGCGCACTCCATCGCGGTTGAGATTCTGACCGCTTCAGGACCCGAAAGTGCCGCTGGCTTCCTCCCGGGTCAAGCCGTAGGATGCCCCCGATTCGAGTTGATAGCCATCTCCCTGTTTCCCTGGGGATCTTTTTAAGGAGTCCGGAGTGGCAATCTTCAAGGCCTACGACATCCGAGGAGTCGTTCCCGGAGAGCTGGACGCTGAGATCGCCTACGGGGTCGGGCGGGCCACGGCTCATTTCATTGGTGCCGAGCGGCTTGTCGTGGGGCGGGATGCCCGGGTCCACTCGCCTGAACTCTGCCAGGCTCTGATTCGCGGCATTACCGACGAGGGCGTTTCAGTCATTGACCTGGGCTTGGCGGCAACGCCCATGGTCTACTTTGCTGTGGCAGACCTGGCCGCCGGGGGCGGCGTGATGGTGACGGCATCCCACAATCCTGCGGAGTACAACGGCTTTAAAATCTGTCGTGAGAAGGCCATTCCCATCGGTGAGGCGACGGGGCTTAAGGAAATTGAGGCGCGGGTGGCCGAGCGTGTGACGGCTGCGTCCGCGGCCCGTCTCGGCACCGTTGAACAGCGAGATGTACGAGTCGGCTACGCGAGCCAGGCTCTTTCGGTGGGCGCGGGGCGTCCATCGGCGCGGGTTGCCATCGATTGCGGCAACGGGATGGCGAGCGTTGGCCTAGAGCCGGTGCTCGATCGCTTGTCCCTAACCGTGGAACGCCTGTACTTCGAACCGGATGGGACATTTCCCAACCACGAGGCGGATCCGCTCAAACTCGAGAACCTGTCCGAGGTCTCAGACGCTGTGCGCCGGGTGGGGGCCGACTTTGGCGTGGCGTTCGACGGCGATGCCGATCGAGCGGTTTTCGTCGATGAAGGGGGGCGTCCCATCGCCTCGGATTTGATGACCGCCGTCATGGCGCGTCACCAACTCGCTCGAAAGCCCGGCGGTCTCGTGCTCTACGATCTGCGGTCGAGTCGAGCCGTAGCCGAGGAGGTCGAAGCGGCGGGGGGCCGGGCCGAGATGTGTCGCGTCGGCCATTCCTTCGTGAAGGCTCATATGCGCGAGTCCGGAGCGGTCTTCGCCGGGGAACTCTCAGGCCATATCTATTTTCGGTTTCCCAATGACCTGATTGCTGATGATGCGATCGCGGCTTTTGTCGCGCTTCTGGATGTTCTTGATGTCGAGCGACGTCCTCTTTCGGAGATCATCGCTCCCCTACGCCGATACCATGCCAGCGGCGAGATCAACCGTCGGGTTCGGGATACGGGAATCGTGCTGGAGACGATAGAACAGGAGCATTTGGGGGCTCCATCGGTGTCGAAACTCGATGGCCTTCGGGTGGGCTATTCGGACTGGTGGTTCAACCTGCGACCTTCGAATACCGAACCCGTGCTGCGGCTGAACCTAGAGGCCGATAGCGAGGCGAAGATGGTTCTGGAGAGAGACCGGATTCTCGCGCGGGTCGAGGAACTCGGCTCCTGAGAACAGAGGACATCCAGGCCTCGGGGCTCACCCCTGGGGTCTGGCGATTTCCTCCTGGATGAGTTCGTCAAAGGCCTCGATGGGTTGGGCGCCGCTCAAGAATATGCCGTTGACGAAGAAAGCGGGCGTTCCCGAAGCCCCGAGTTGTGCGGCATCCTTGAGGTCTGTGGCGACCAGCGCCTCGGTTTCCGGGGCGCTCATGCAGGTCTCAAACTTTTCCATATCCAGGGCCAAGGTCGTCGCGTAGCCGGAGAGCTGCTCGCGCCCAAGGGCTCTCTGGTTGGCGAAGAGAAGGTCGTGGTATTCCCAGAAGCGGTCTTGATTTCCCGCGCAGATCGAGCCGTAAGCAGCGATTCGCGCGTTGTCGTGAAAGCTCAAGGGAAGGTGACGAAAAACGATTCGGACCTGCTCGGGATACCGGGCGGCGATTTCCTTCATTGTCGGAACGACTTTTGAGCAATAGGGGCATTGGAAATCGCTGAACTCGACAATGGTTACCTGCGCGGTTTCGGGTCCGAGGGCGTAACCGAGGGGCGCAACGGTCTTCCTCTCCCTGGGAAGCGAAACCACTACGGTTGCTTCGTCTCGGAGTCCTTCGCGAATGCTCGTCTCCCTGATCTGACCGAGGTATTCACGAATCGGAACCACCAGAGTCTCGAGGGTGGTTCCTGGGGCAAAGCGATTTTGATTCTCTGTATAGAATGTCTGGACTTCAGCGTCCGTGACTTCGGGAAGTTCCGTGATTCTCGCGGTCATCCATTCCGTCTCACTCAGCTGGGCGGTCGCGGCTTCTCGCGCAATCAACCTTTCGTCGATGATTTCGTTGATGGTTTGGCGTCGAGCTTCGTACAGCGCGGCATCACCCTTGCCACCGGGAAATTTTTCGGCGAAGAGGCTGTCTTTGATTCGCCGGTCGACGTCCTCTAGGGCGATGGGATCGCCGTTGACCAGAGCGATGGGAGGCTGGTCGGAAACGGAGTCATCGTTCGCGTTATCTCCTGCATTTGCGCAGGCGAGTACCGCGACGAGGCCGAAGAGCACGGTCACTAACCCGGCGACTTGTCGAAGACGGGTGGTGTACTTTCTAATGGATCGCTTCACGCTGGTTCCTCCGGGGTTTTTTGCACTCTACCCCAATCGGCTTTGGGGGGTACTCGCTTGAGGCTCAGCCTCGCAGAATCCTCAGAAATCTGGCGAGTACTGGGGGCGCACTCTCGCGCCCGATAGCTTTCTCGGCTTGTCCCTGTCCCTGTCCCTGTCGGTGGCGAATAGCCTCGTTCGCCCGGGTGGATGAGGCCTCGCCCTGACTGTTGGCTGAGGGGATCGGCGTGAGAGAGAACTCGAGATGGAGGATTCGGAGGGGATCGATTTCCCGGATGGCCGCAGTCGCGTCGAGCAGGCAGCTGAATTCTTCTTCGGCTTGGGCGAGGAACTGACGAATGAGTACCGAAGGCTCCCCTGTTCCTGTTTGGGCGAGTTCCGCGAGGAGTTGGCGGCTCATCTTTGGACTGCGCCGAGAACCCAGAAGCGGCCAGTTCGATTGAACGGTGGCGATTCCTCGGGCGAGACAGCGTTCGGCTTCGGGGCTCGGGCTTTCCTGGTCGGCATCGTCGATGAATATCGCCAGGGGGTAGGGCGGTGCGCTCTCCACAGGAATTCGGACCCGGGCGGTCACTCTTTCGCCCCGCGCGGTGAATTCCAGTCGCTGGCCAAGCGAGAGCGGGCCGGGGGTGAGCGAGACCGAGAGAGCTCCTTGGCTTTGGGGTTGAGCCGGGTGGGTAAGGCTGAGTCTCCGGGTGGGCATCGGGCCAAACGGTAGCAGCCCCGGCCTATAGGCTATTCGCCCGCCGGTTACCGGGAGAATCCGTATGTTCTGGGGTCCTCAGCGCGGCAACAGCAACTTGCGTGCGCGATAGAGATTTGACTTGATCGCGTCCTCGGACTTCTTGAGCTTTGCAGCAATTTCGCTTATGGGGCGGTCGTCGATGTGGTGCAGGCGAAAGAGCATGCGCTGCTCATCGGTGAGTTTGTGGGCAGCGGAACTCATTTCCTCGATCCGCTCCTGGCACTCGTATTCCTCCAGCGGAGTGGGTCGAGTGCTGGCGTGGGCGGTGTTGCTCTCGGAGTTCTCTTCCATCAGAGGAACCGTAGGATGGCGCTTGCGCTTGAACCGGCTGGCGATCACTCGGCGAGTCACGCCGAAGATCCAGGCCGAGAACGGGGCTTCGCCCCGGTAGGAGTCCAGACAGGAGAAGACGGCGATAAACACCTCTTGGGTCGTCTCTTCCACATCGGCTCGAATGCCCATGCGTCGATCGATAAAGCGGTATATGCGCTTGAAATACCGCTCGTAGAGGATCTCGAATGCTTCGCGATCGCCCTTGCGGACCTTGTCCACAATTTCTAGGTCGCTGCATTCCTGCACGGGCTGATTGGCCGATGCCGGGCCCACTGGGCAGGCACTCGGTGCCGAGCTCTCGGTGGGCGCGTGTTGCGGAGCCCCACTGGGCTTCGTTTCGTTCCTGTTTGCCTGTTCTCGCATTCGACTGTCCCCCTGAATTCCCAGATTCAGATCCCAAGGAGCCGCTGCGCCCAGTAAAGGTCGCAGGGACTCTCATTGGGTTGTGTCCCTGGGGTCCATGGAGGTGTCAAAAAAATATTCGAATCGCTCAAAAAACATTTAACTACCCGGGGGGACGGACGAGGGCGTCAAGAAGGGGCCCCGGGCACATCCTTCGGCCGAGGTAACGGCCTCTACTCGCCCAGGGATTCTTCGGTATCGGATTTGAGTCCGAGGTCGCTGTCTCTCAGATTGCTCCGGAAGGCGGGTAGTGGCGGGGCGGTCTCCGGTACGGTGAATTTCCTGACCGGGCCTTGTTGTCCCTCCGGGCTCGAAGGGCCTCTGGAGCCGACGGTTTCCAGTAGGAGGCCCGAATGGGGTCCAGCTCGCACAGCGGTGTACCGGACCAATTGGACGATGCCCGCGCGTAGGCTGCGGGATGCGGCTCTGGTTTCTGTCGCGAAGCTCGGGGCCAGCAGGATGGCTCGAACCGGTGTGTCTGGAGAGATTTTCAACTCGGGTGCGAGCTTGGCCCAGTCCCCCACGCGCGCTGCAACCCATGCACGCTGGGCGAGGGAACGGGTTAAAAGCGCGGCATCACTTTCGCCCTCTAGGGCCAGCAGCATCAGGATCACGTCGCCGTGATCGTTGACCGTCACCAGATCGATGGGCGAGGCCAGTCCCATGATGTTTTCCGCGATTACGCGAAGTCCCGGATCCAGCTGGTGGAGTTGTGCCTTTACCCCTCTTCGTAGGTAGTCGATGGATAGGGGCTGGGTTTTTTGAATTTCGGTCAAGGCAGTCCCCGGAGCATGTCGGTCAGCAGGAGTTGGGCTACGTCGCGAAGAGCCCTTGCCGCGGGGGATTGGGGGTGGGCGAGGCCGATGGGCCTTTGGGCCACGATGGCTCGGTAGACATGCAGGGCGTCGACCAGAAGTCCGTAGCTCTGCACATCATGTCCGAGGTTCTTGCGAGCGGCCTGGGCTATACGAGCGAAGGCCGTCTCGGCTTCCGCGCGGCACTCGGCGCCGTGGATTGTGATTCCCACTCGGGCCTGGGACTGCTTTTGCACGATGGCTCTGGCAGTTTTCAAGGTGTCCTGTAGGTCCGAGGTTTTGGACGAGGTGAAGAGCAGGGTCCAGCGAAGGAGCGCGCAATTCTTCCACCCGGCGTCGAGCCACGATGGCGGGATGCGGACAAAGATCAGCCCGCCTTCGGCTCCGCCACGCGCCCCCGCGGCGGCCTCTCGGGCAATCTGATCGAGGCTCTTGAGATCCTTCGCCAAGGTTGGTCGAAACTCGACGCCCAGAGGGCCCGCACCGGCCTGGGGCCAGAGGGGAGAGGGGCTGACATCGTCGGGTGAGATGACCAAGGCGTCCCCCCCGAGGCGTGCCACCTCTACGGCGAGGTTCCACGTGAAAGCCGCGCGAACTACGTCCCGGTCGCCGATGGGAACGCCGACGATTTGAGGCGGTGAGGGTTGCGAGGAAGGTCTCGGTTCTTTTTGGGCAAGCCTACCCTCGGGCGCGTCCGGCTTAGCCAGTTCGGGTCCGAAGTGATGAAGGACGTCGGCGAGGTTGCGAGGCAAGCGCAGAGACTAGCGGACGTGGAGAACTGAGTTGGTCTGTCCCATCGGTCCTGCTGAGCTGTTCTGATTCGCTGGGTCAACCCTCCACTGGCCGTCTACGAAATAGCGGTATTGGTAGGTTCCGGGCGGCAAGCTCAGCACTTTGACCCATACCCGTGTTCGCCCCTCGGCTTCGACTCGGGAGAGGACGTTCCGGTCGGGCACCCAGTCGTTGAAGTCGCCGGCAATTCTCACGTCGCCGGCATCCGAGTCCCGGTATTCCACCACGACCTCCCGCTTCTCTGGGTTGCTCGATTCCGCGTTATCGGCGGTGGTTGAGGCGACGACTTGTGGTCCACCCAAACTCACCTCCATGGCCAAGGCCGCGTAGTCCAGAGCGCCATTGGCCTTTGGCGCATATAGGCTGATGGGTTTGCCGTTTTGCGCGGCTTCGCGAATTTTTACGTTGAGTCGGACGACCGAGTCGAAGCACAGATCCCGGAAAAGCTCCCTGATTTCGCCCAGGGTTTCGCGGGCATAGCGTGTTCGCCCGTCGTAGAGAGTCGGCAGTACTCGAACCGAGAGGGAGTGCCCGACACGGTCCATCAGCAGGGAGATCGTCTCGAGGAGCTTTTGGACACCGTCAACGGCAAAGGAGCTGGTTTCCAGCGGTACGATGACTTCCTGGGAAGCCCTCAAAGCATTGAAAGTCAGGAGGCTGACTGCGGGTGGGCAGTCGATCAGGATGAAGTCGTAGTCGGGCTTGAGGGAATCCAGCGCCCGAGAGAGCCTCTCGGTGCGCGCCTCTTGGTGTTCTGCAGCGAGTTTCTGCTCAAGGGCCGAGAGCACGATTCCAGCAGGCGCAAGATCGACTCCGTGGGAGACATTGAGGATGATTCGGCTGAGTGCGGTCGCTCCGGCGGGTTCGACGAGAACCTCGTAAAGATTCTCGTCGAGTTCGTCCGGGTTTATGCCGAGCGCAAGGCTTGCGTGGGCCTGGGGATCCATGTCAACCACCAGAACAGAGAAGCCGTCTGCCGCCAAAGCACCGGCAAGGTTCACCGTCGTCGTGGTTTTCCCGCAGCCCCCTTTTTGGTTGACGATGCTGATCGTTCGCATAGCGCATCCCCCGATTACTCGAGAACTTTTAGGCATCTGGCGTGCTGTCGATTCGGTCCAATTTACTTTTTGCTCGACATGTGCAGGGAAGTGTCCATCCCTTTTCCATTCTTAGGTCCAAAGTGCTAGAGGAATTCACCGCAGTGGTCACTTTTTCATTCGGGTCGGAGACCTTTCCCCAAGAGTTTCAAGCCCCTTTCAATGAGCGCTTGTTTTGCTCGGCTGACGTTGCTCGCTTTACGCTCCGAGGGACGTGTAGTGCGCGCCATGCATCGAGTTCGCGCCGAAAGTCACCCACTCGAAATATCCACTCACCTCCCCGAATGGCACGAACATCGCTGCCCTCGCTGAGGACCAACAGCACATCCCCTGTGGCCACGAGGGTTATTTCTCGGGACCTCCACGCGACTTCCGGGAGAATTTCTCGTAGGGCCTGAATGCTGCTCCGGATTCGCTGGACTGAAACCCCGGCGTCGATCAAGCGCTTGGCGGCCTTGAGCGCAATCAGGTCCTCGAAGGTGTACCTGTGGTGCCCCCCTTGCGTCCTGATAGAAGGTCGCACCAGATTGGTCTGCGCCCAGTACTGCAACTGGCGCCGGGAAATGGCAAGCAGTTGCAGCACGTCCCGGGTCCTGAAAATTGCCGGGTCCAAGGGGTCGCTTTCAGGCTGCACTGGAGATTTGGGCAGTGAAGGCTGTTTCGCGCGATTCTGCCACGCGTCGTATCGCGCTCTAGTAGAACGACCTGCGGAACTCAAACTGTCCGCCGCCTTTCTCTGTCAGGGCGATCAATGCGCCCCGTGTCCCCACTCTGCCCCGCTCCAGGGTCGACCTGGGCGACTAACCCACCCGACGTCGAATAAGGGAAATCCGGGCAGACGACCTTCCCTCTGATACGCGAGATAAGGCCGTAGAGACCTAGAAGTCAACCCAAAAAAGAGCTATTTTGAACGATTAGGTCTTATAAGCGGTCCGATTAAGGGATTTCTCCTCCGAACTGTGACGGGCCAATCATCGGTGGTGGGCCTTATCGCCCCCACGCCATCGACTGGCCCATTGACTGGCCAATCGGATCACGTGTCGTTGAGTGCCAGCGGGTACCGCGCTTGGTTTGAGCTGGGACAAGAGGGAGCATTTTTGCCAGGCCCCAAGGCGGTTACTGATTCTGGGATCGATGCGACGACCGAGGGTGCCGACTCGACGAAAGAGTTGCGTCGCGAATTGGCTTCGATGAACTCTGAGCAAGCCGAATCAAGGGTTCTGGTCGTGGAGGGCTCGGGGGTTGCCCGTCCCTATATGCGGGGGATCATGGTCCATGCCCTGATGGCGAAGGGAGTCAGCTTTGACGATGCCTATTCTGCAGCCCAGACAGTGGCGGCACAGATTGAAGGCCGCGGAACAGTGGAGCGAGTCGAGTTGAGCAAAATCGTCAAGGAGATCTTGGGCGACGCCCCTGAAAACGAGCCACCCATTCCACTGCCCACCGCGATACGAGTTGTGGGTAATCGGGGGAGTACCCATTTCTCAAAGGGCACTTTGTCCCAGAGTTTGCTGGCGGCTTCCCTGGTGCCCGATGATGCGTTTGAGGTCGCTCGTCAAATTGAAACGGGGTTGATCCTTCAGGGGCGAGATGAGGTCTCCCAGGCCGACTTGCGAGAACTGGCCTTCGACGCGCTGCTGGATCGCTTTGGCGAACGCGTGGCCGAGCGCTACTTGGTCTGGCGGGAGTTCGAGGAGCCCGACAAGCCTGTGATAATTCTGCTTGGTGGGACGGCGGGTGTGGGCAAGACCTCATTGGCGTTGGCTGTTGCTCAGCGCCTGGGTGTCAGCCGAATGCTTTCGACGGACTCGATTCGTCACATTATGCGAATCATGCTGTCCGCTGACTTGGTTCCGGCGATCCATGTCTCTTCTTTTGACGCCTACCGTGAACTGCCGGCGCTGGGCCACGAGGACGATCCCGTGATTGACGGGTTTCTTTCCCAGGCGACAACCGTTTCGGTGGGGGTACGCGCGATGATCGATCGCGCCATCGAGGAGAATACCAGTCTAGTGCTCGACGGAGTTGCCTTGGTGCCAGGTTTGATCGACCTGACGGAATACGCCGATCGGGCTCACGTTTTCTTTCTCATGGTTGGACTCCTGGATGAGAAAGCTTTCGAGAGCCAATTCGAAGCGCGTGCACAACGACAGCGGGCACGGAACGCGGCGCGCTACGTGGAGCGACTCGAAGAAATCCTCAAGATCCAACAGTACCTTCTGGAGCAGGCGGATCGAAACAATGTGCCAATCGTCGACAATGTCACTGTCGATGGCTCTGCTCTCCTCGTGATCCGGCACGTGGTTGATTCTCTGCGTATCGATTGCGGAATCGACTTCGCCAAGCGACTCTAATCGGATCGGCTACCTGCTAGGCGCGTCGGTGAATCCCGCACTCCGGTTGCCTTTTCTTTTTCAGAGGGCAAGGTGGTCGATGAAAACGTGTACCTGGCAAGGTACGTTGAAGATCGGACAGGGCTGAAACTCCAAATGGCTCGATCCCTCAACTACGAAATACCGGGAACCGACCGACGTTCCGATTCACTGGAATTGGCAGAGCGTGGTTTCGATGGTCTCTTCAGTTCGGAGTTGGAGAACCCTAAGGAACGCGTTCTGGAGATTGGCTTCGGGCGGGGAGAATTTCTGCTGGAGATGGCGGCCAAGCGCCCTGCGACCGCGTTCCTCGGAATCGAAATTTCATTCAAGCGGGTTCTGAAAATGGCAAGAAAGGTTGGCCGCGCCGGACTTGTCAACGTTCGATTGATCGAGGCGCGAGGCGAAGTTGTCCTGAGCGACTTGCTCCCATCTGACTTTCTCGACGAGATCTGGGTGAATTTTTCTGACCCTTGGCCGAAAGACCGGCATGCTCGACGCCGGATTATTCAGGCAGGCTTCGTCGAAAATGCGGCAAAGTGCCTCGTTGTAGGCGGTGTCTTGCACGTGGCTACGGACGATGTTCCCTACGCCCACCAGATTGGGGAAGTTCTGGCTGGCGAACCCCTGTTCGAGAATGCGTTTGCGCCCGACAAATGGCTGCCCGAGGTGCCTGGTCGCATCCAGACGGGCTACGAGATCGATTGGCGGGCGGCGGGCAGGCCTCTGCACTTCTTTGCGGGCCGGCGAAGGCAAGTCTCGGGATCGGGTTGCTGAGGTGGATGGGATCGCCCCGCAGTTTTCCGCTGGAAAGCGTCCGAATCTCAAGAGCTTCGGACGCGATTCGCTCCGTGAACGCTTTGTAGCAGATGGCCTACCCGCCTACCGGGCGGATCAGGTCATGGTCTGGCTCTACGCCCGAGGCGTGGATGACATTCATGCCATGACAAACCTTCCCCTGGAGTTGAGGCGGGGGCTGGCTGAAACCTGGGAGTGCCGGGCGCTGGAGACACGCGCGATCCAGACCTCTGCCGATGGGACGAAAAAGTTCGTTCTTGAAACGTGGGATGGGGAAGTACTGGAAGCCGTGCTGATCCCCGAAGAGCGCCGCAATACCCTCTGCATATCCACCCAAGTGGGCTGCCCCTTGGCGTGTTCGTTTTGTGCGACTGGGAAAATGGGGCTCAAGCGGAATCTTGGCGTGGCCGAAATTGTCGACCAGTTCATACGCGCTAGAGAGGTACTGGCCGACGATGATGTCATTACGAATATTGTCTTCATGGGTATGGGAGAGCCTCTGCTAAATCTGGCGGCAGTCAAAGAGTCGATTCGAATATTTACTGAACCCAGGAGCCTGGGAATGGCTCCTCGGAGGATCACAGTATCGACCTCTGGAATCGTGCCCCAGATTCGTCCTTTGCTTGAAATTGGTCCAATTAACCTCGCTGTTTCGTTACACGCGACCACTGATGACGTGCGAGACGAGTTGGTGCCGCTCAATAAGCGCTTCCCCCTGAAGGTTCTGCTCGGAGCGCTCCGCGAAGAAGAGTTAATCACTAAGAAGAGGCCGGTATTCTTCGAATACACTCTTATGAAGAACACGAACGACAGTCTCGATGACGCCCGGAGGCTTTCTCTCCTTCTTGAAGGTATTCCGTGCAAGGTGAACCTGATCCCCATGAACCCTCACCCGGATGCGGACTACGAACCCCCGAGCCGAGAGGTTTGTGATGCATTCGCTGCGGAGGTCTACAGGTCTGGCCTGCGCGTCACCTTGAGGCGGAATCGAGGGCGGGACATCGACGCGGCGTGCGGCCAATTGGCCGCGCGCCACCTGCCCCAGGCGAAGTCCGTCATCCTCTGATCTCACCCTTGAATTAGGCGTATGGGTATACGGCGGCCTAACGTCTCTCCACGATGGGTGAGATGATTTCGACCCCTGCAGAAGCGGTTTCAAAATCGACGTCGGGGTTGTATTGCTGAAGTAGCCACAGCGGAACCTTGAACTGCTGGTGGGCCAGGTCCCAGATGGAGTTGCCAAGCTTCAGAGTGTGGGTCGTCGTGCCTGTGATCTCCCATTCGGAAAAATATTTCCCCTGAACGGCCCTCTGGAAATGAATCCGTTGTTCTTCAAAGATAGCCTTGGGTACCCGGCTGAAGTCCAGTCGGAGTCGACTGTGGATCGGAAGTGCTTCGCCGAATTGCAGGTCGTTGCGCACCCGCAGTTCCTGTGCGCGAATGTCGAGCCACTCGGCGTAGTGTCCCAGGGTTTCTCCAAACTGCACTTCGATCGTGCTGTCGGCGTTCACTCGGTAGTCGGCGGGATCTGCCAGTAGGTTGAGGGGGGCGAGTTCGGAACCCGGGCGGGTGGCTTTCTCTTGGCCGGCCGGTGACTCCATCGGGGTCAAGTCGGTGCTCTCTGAGGGATTTTCCGGGAGTTCCGGTTGGGAAGGTACAGGGGGCCTTTGGGGTTCGGGTTGGCCGGGGAACTGGAGCGCTTGGCCGGCGTGGACGAGGTTGCGATTCCGAATGTTGTTGACCCGTGCAAGGTCCTCCTCGTCGATGCCGAAACGAAGGGCGATCGAGGTTAATGTGTCGCCCCTGCGGATCGTGTAGACGCCATCCTCGGGAAGTGCGGAAGGGACAACGCCCCGTCTCCCCTCCGGGCGGAATGTAGACGCATGCTCAATGGGTAGGCTGAGCTTTTGCCCCACCCGGATTCTGTTCCTGTTGCGTAGATTGTTCAGATTTTCGAGTTCGCGAATGGGAACTCGGTACTTTTGTGCGATTCGCGAAAGTGTCTCGCCCCGACGGACCACGTGGTAGTTGTCCCGGGTCTGGGTCGCGAAGCGCTGGGATTGGGGCAGGGAGGCGAGAGCACTGCCCAGGGGCTGGGCCAATTCCGAGACCGGGATCTTGAGCTCGAAGCCCTGTGGGATCCTCTTCTGGCCAGTCCAAACGGGAGAAAGCAGTGCTGGGTTGGCGGCCTTGAGGCTTTCTATGTCCACTTCAAGAACTCGCGATACAGCTTCAGCAGATGCGTAGAAGGGAAGGGGCTCGCTGTCGTAGAGAATCGGCGGGTCGACTACGAGGACTCCGAAGTAGTGCTCCGGGTTCTCGGCAATTCGCGATGCAGCCACGAACTCGACGTAGAAATTGCGAGAGGCGAAACCGAAACGCCTGCTTCTATATTCGCGAATGATCTTTTCGATATCCCGGTGGCCGAGCTTTCGGCTCGCTCGGCGCATTCCCGAGGCGCCGTGATTGTACGCGGTGATGGCCAGGGGCCAGGATCCAGTGGAACGGCGATTCTGAGCCAGAAGGCGGGCGGCGGCGGCGGTCGCCTTGTAGGGGTCGAGTCTTTCGTCGACGATTTGATCGACCCGCATGTACCGGCGCCCGGTGGGACGTGTGAATTGCCAGAGGCCGGCGGCGCCCACCCTTGAATAGGCTCCGGGCGTATAGGACGACTCCACGTGGGGGAGTGCCGCGAGCTGGGGGGGCAGGTTCATATCCCGCAGGATTTTTTGGATGTGATCGGCGTATGCGCCTGCCCGAACGAGTCCGGCACGAAATTGGTCCGCCTGCCCGAGTTGGAAACGAATGCGCTTCGTGTGGCCAAGCAGAGTTTTGTTCGAGACCTCTGGGGGGAAGAGCTCGAGTATCCGGCGCTCCTCGTGAGTGAGGTTTTTGCGATTCCCGAGAGCGAGCCTTTTCAGGATCTTGCGGTAGCGGTCCTTGCTTTTTTCGACATGACGCTCAGTACCCGAGACGGACAGGTTCTCGGGCAGTTCCAACTCCTCGTAGACAATATGAATATTCCTGGAGTCGTGAAGGAGTCCGCGCTGCTTTCCCACCCGGGTGTAGATCCTGATCCAGAACTGAATGTCCGGTTCGAGTCCGGTGGGTTCGACGAAGAGCAGCGTGTTTCGTGCCACGGGCTCCGCAACGGGGGTCAGGATGGGCAGGAACAGAAGACAGGCGAAAACTTGCAGGAAAAGCTTCATGGCTCCCTTCTCTTAACAAGCTTTCTAAACGAGCATTTGAGCGGGGTGATTGAATGTCCCGGCCGGGGCATTGAGACCGCCTAGGCCGGAGTCACGACGATTCTGAGCTCTCGTCAATTCCGTCGTCGTGCCCTAGCGTCGGTCTCCGCTCAAGGAGTTATTGTTCCCCGGCAGGCATCGAAAGGGGGCGCTATTTCTTCTTCTTCTTCTTGCTCCTGCTTTTTTGTCGAGACTTTCGAGCTTGCTGCCGTTTATTTTTTCGTTGTTGGTTTGATTTGACGCTCCGTGGCTGGACGGGGGCGGCTAGCATTGATCCCATTCCCCCGCCTCCTGCGCCGGAAAGCAGGGTGCTCGGGCCCATGCCCGCACCGCCCGGTCCGGCGCCGCCCGTCATCTGCCCCATCCCGGGGAGTCGGGAGAGAAGTCCCCCCTGTTTTCCCAGGGAGCCCATCATCTCGCGCATTTGCTTGAAGCGGTCGACGAGATCCAGAACCTCTTTGGGCCTGCGCCCACTTCCCCCTGCAATCCGCTTGGCGCGGCTCTTGTTGATGATGTCCGGCTTGCCGCGTTCTTGTTGAGTCATCGAATGAAGCATTGACTCTACTTTTGCAAGGTCGCCTTCTTCGACCTTGTCGGCCATGGAACCGAACATGGGCATACGTGCGAAGACATCACGCAGCGGACCCATCTTCTGAATCGTGCGAAGTTGGGTGAGTAAATCGTTCAGGGTAAACTGGCCCTTGAGTATTCTCTCGGTGTCGGCTTCAGCTTGCTTCTCGTCGACGACCTCCTCGAAATCTCGAACAAGCCCGACAACATCGCCCATGCCGAGGATTCGCGAGGCCAGTCCCTCGGGTCTGAATTCCTCAAGCCTGTCGAGTGTTTCACCTGTACCCAGGAACTTGATAGGGACGCCCGTGACGGCCTTAATGGCCAGCGCTGCCCCGCCGCGGGCATCGCCGTCCAATTTCGTGAGTACCACTCCGTCCAGCGGGATTCGATCGGAGAAGGCCTGGGCGACGTTGACGGAGTCTCGCCCCATGAGCGAATCGCACACGAGAAGAGTATTAGCGGGTTGCACCGAACGCTTGATATTCTCGAGCTCCGTCATCAGTTCATCGTCGAGGGCGAGACGGCCAGCCGTGTCATAGATGATTGCGTCGAAACCATCGCTTCGTGCTCGGCGATGGGCTTCCGCGCAAATTTCGGGCGGGCTCTGTCCCTCGGTCCCGCTGTGAACGGGAACCTCAATGGAGTCGCCGAGGGTAATCAACTGCTGGACCGCAGCGGGCCGATAAATATCGGCGGCGACCAGAAGGGGCCTGCGGCCCTGCTTCTGGAGGTGGCGCGCCAGTTTCGCTGCGACGGTGGTCTTACCTACGCCCTGGAGTCCAGCGAGCATGATGGATGTTGCCCCGGCGTCCCGTACGAGGCTGGTATCCACGGGCCCCATGAGTAGGACCAGTTCGTCTTCGCAGGCCTTGACGAAATGTTGCCCGGGCGTGATCTTGACCGTCCGGCCGGATGCATCGCGCACCCGGGTCTCGACCCGCTCTCCGAGTGCCCGCTCCTTGACGCGAGCCAGGAAGCCCTTGACCACGCCAAGGTCGACATCCGCCTCCAAAAGCGACATGCGGACGTTCCCGAGGGCTTCGTCAATATTAGACTCGTGTAGTTCACGAACGCCTCTCAGGCGCTCGGTCGCTGATTGGAATCCCTGGCTTACTGTTTCGAGCACGCTTTCCCCCGGTGGCGCGGGATCCTAGCAGGCTGAGGCTAGGAGGGGGGAAGGGGTGGTCTTGCTCCGGGGGAGCGTCGAGCGCATCCTCTCCTCGTGAGAGTTTCACGTGCCGGAAGGACGAGGGGAAAGCGAATTGATCGAGATCGAAGCGGAAATTGCCGGAAATGTCTGGAAGGTCGAAAAAACAGTGGGAGACACCGTTGAAGAAGAGGAAGTCCTGCTGATTCTCGAGTCGATGAAGATGGAAATCCCGGTGGAAGCGCCCTGCCGTGGTACGGTGAAGGAAGTTCGTGTGCAAGAGGGCCAAACCGTGGATGAGGGTACGGTTCTGGTGGTACTCGACGTCTGATGGCTTCCTTGCAGGCAGGGCAGATCAGGGCCGACTTCATGGTGCCGCACCAGACGGAGGAGGTGCTCGCTCGCCTTCGTCACGAACCGCGCCACAACCTCCTGCTGATGGATCTCGTTGCCAGCACCGAAGAGGATCCCGGTGTCGGGATTCGTAACTGCGAGGTGGTGGTGGCCTCGCGGGGGGCGGAGATTGTGGGCGTTGCCTCGCTGCGGCCCAGCCTGATCCTCGAGGATGGTCTGAAATCAGAGACCCTGGCTGCCGTGCTGCCCTTTCTCTCACGCCTGGAAGCGGGCCTCATCAAGAGCCAAGCCCATGCAGTGGGACCGGTTTGGGAGAGTCTGCGCTCTGTTGGCCGCAATGCGCTCTTGGATCGGTATGAGGAGTGCCAAGTACTCGCGACAAAAGGCCTCCGTCAGGGGCCGCGGGTCCTACCGTCAGGGGCGTCTTTGCGGAGAGCGGAATCCAGTGACCTCGATGCGCTCGTGTTCGCCGCTCGATCCAGTTTGCGCGAGGAGGATCGCCCGGATCCCTTCTATGGAGATCCCCATGGATTTCGTCGCTGGGTTCGGGGACGGATTGGCCGCGCCCGATTACTTGAAGTTGCCGGCCAGCCGGTCTTCGTAGGGTATGCGGATGTATGTCGCCCCGAGGGCTGGTTGATCCAGGGTGTTTACACCTGGCCCGATCAGCGTCGCCGGGGATATGCGCGGGCCGGAATACTGGGGATGGTTGACGAGGCGGTTCAGGCCGGAGCGGAGCACGTTCAACTCGCCGTCGTGGTGGGGAATAGGCCTGCGCTGGGGCTCTATGAGAGTCTCGGTTTTAAGGCCTTCTCGCGCCTGCGAACGATTCTTTTCAACTAATTTGTCCGCTCCTGCGGCGCTCTGCGCAGATCAAACATTGTGGCCAACGGCTTGAAGGCCCGGCGAGTCGTCGGCTAGTCTCGACCCTCGCCTCGGGTCATTCCGCGAGATGGACCGGGCCGTCGCTTTCGCCCAGGCAGATTCGGGCGCTCAGTCAATTCAGCCAACTATTGGACGTCAACTCGAGATTAAAGGAGATTGTTTTATGGGTCTGCTCGACGGGAAAGTCGTAGTCATTACGGGATCTGGTGGCGGTATCGGGCGAGAGCACGCGCTTGCCATGGCCAAGGAGGGCGCCGCGATCGTGGTCAACGATCTAGGGGGGGCTCGAGATGGAACGGGAGAGGGCAGTGCGATGGCCGATCAGGTTGTCGATGAGATCAAAACCCTGGGGTCCGAGGCCGCGGCCAATTACGACAACGTTGCCACGGTTGATGGCGGTGAGGGAATCCTGAAAACGGCTCTGGATGCTTTTGGCAAAGTTGATTGTGTGATCAATAATGCAGGGATTCTCAGGGATAAATCATTCTCCAACACGACGGAAGATCTCTGGGATTCCGTAATCGCAGTTCACCTCAAGGGAACGTATTGCGTGACGCGCCCGATCTTCAATCACATGAAGGAGGCCGGGAACGGCGGCGTCGTCATCAATACGTCCTCGACGTCGGGACTCAATGGTAATTTTGGTCAATGCAACTACGGAGCTGCCAAGGCAGGAATCGCAGGCTTTACACGTTGCCTGGCCATCGAGGGCAAGAAGTACGGCATCCGCTGTTTCATCCTCGCCCCTGTGGCGTTGACCCGGTTGACCGAAGATCTACCGGGCTTTGATGCCAACGCAATGCGGGAACAAATGGCGCCCGGCCTCGTTTCGCCTCTGCTCGGCTATCTGGCCAGTGACCTGTCCAAGGACATAACGGGGAACACCTTTTTCTGTGGCGGCGGACGCATCGCCGAGATGAAGGTGGTGACAACCCCAGGCATTACGAAGACCGAAGACGGCGGCCTTTGGACGCCTCTGGAAATTGCAGAGGCAATGAAGCCTGGCGAAATACTACTGCCCAGTAGGGAATAGACCACTGGACGTTCCGGGGGCAGCGGCGTCTGCCGCTCGGGACGCTTCAGGCCGCTCCTGGGCCAGAGGCTCAATCGAAGCGGAACTCTTTCGTTGCTGGCATTGGGGCTGCATGGTACATATGCGCAGTCATGTCTGAAGAAAACCACGATCGGGTGGACGAGACTACCTCGTCCCCGGGGCACCCTTCTGCTGCTTCGGGTTCTGCTGCCCCGTCGCCCTTGGCCGATCCCTATTCGGCGATGACGCCTCGCTTCAACTTCTTCTTTCGCTGGTTTGCTCGGCGATATCTCCAGCATTTCTGTCTTGGAGATGAAGAGGCGAAGCGACTGCGAGATCTCGAAAGCCGTGGCTCAATTGTCTATGTCATGCGCTATTCGAGCCGCTTGGACTATCTGCTCTTCAATACTCTTTTTCTCCGCGAAGGTCTTCGGCTCTCAAGCTTTGCGAACGGCATTCACTTCACCATCTACCGCCCGACCCTCGAGGTGCTTCGCTCGATTTTTAGGCGCAAACGCGGTCGGTCCCGGGCGGTTGAGCACGAAGAGGATCAACAGCATGTTCGTCAACTCTCCCAGGACAAGGCGTCCCTTTTTCTCTTCTTGAGGACCCAGCGCCTGCAGACCTTCTGGCGGGGGTTGTGGAATCTCAGGCATCGCCAGGATGAGTTCGATTTGATCCAAGAGGTGGTTCGCGAAGTTTGGAGCGGAGGTGACGAAGTATTCGTGGTCCCCTTGTCGATTTTCTGGCGCAAGGGGCCCCGGACAGCCAACCGCTTTCTCAACCTCGACTACGGGTCGCTCTCCAGACCTTCTGACCTGGCGAAGGTCTCGTCATTTCTCCTGACCTACCGGAGCCTGTCGGTGAAGATCGGCGAGCCCATCGATTTGCTCGGCTACGTGTCGGAGCATCGTGATGATGGGCAGGAGCGTGTGGCTCGGACGGTTCGGCGCTCCCTCCTGATCTACCTTTATCGAGGAGAGAAGGTTGTCGAAGGACCCACCCTGCGATCCGCCCAGCGCATTTTGGCGGTGATCATGGCCGACAAAGGCGTCCAGGCGGCAATCGCCGAGCGGGCGGGAACGAAGAGGGGCAGCCAGGAAAAGGCCGAGCGTGACGTGGCCAAGGCTTACCGTGAAATTGCGGCGCGCATGAATTCGACGCTGCTGGCCGTGCTTGCCATGGTGGTTGGGGCAATCGTGCGACGTCTTTTTTCCAATGTCGAAACTCGTGGTCTCGACAAGGTGGCCGAGTACGCAAAGAGGCATCCGCTGGTATTGGTGCCCAATCATCGATCCTACTTTGATTTCTTGATCGTCTCATTACTCTTTTACAATAGTTATCTCGTGCCGCCGCATATTGCGGCCCGGGACAACATGGCATTTGGGCCGTTTGGTCTGATCTTCCGCATGGCAGGTGCCTTTTATATGAGACGTTCGTTTGACGACCCACTCTATAAACAGGTATTTCGCGCATACGTTGCCTACCTGGTACGCGAGGGGTTCACCCAAGAGTTCTTCATCGAAGGCGGGCGTTCGCGTACAGGGAGGACGATGACACCCCGGTTAGGCATGCTGAGTTGGGATCTTGATGCCTTTCTCGAATGCTCCCGGAAGGATCTTTTTTTTGTCCCCATCGCACTGACCTATGAACGGCTAGTCGAAGAGGGGGGAATGGTGGAGGAACTCGAAGGGGGCAAGAAATCGGAAGAGAGTACGCTTGCTCTCTTTCGAGCCAGGAAATACCTGAGTAAACGATTTGGATCGGTTCACGTTAATTTTGGCGAGCCGATTTCTCTTGCCGACGCGTTGGGTGAACGGAGGCAGGAGTTTGAGAGTCTCGTTCGAGGCGATCTGGCCGCGGAATTGTCCGCCAAAGCATCCGCTGCCCATCTCACGGAGACTGTCGAGCGGATCCAGCAAGAAAAGCGCCGTTTTATCGACGATTTTGGCCACCGACTGGTCGAGCGAATCAACTGGTCGGTCACGGTGAATGCGACTTCGGTGGCCTCGGTGGCCCTGATGGGGCTTTCTCATCCGGGTCTTTTGCGGTCAGAGCTGATCGAACGAATGCAGCAATTGGTGGACTTGCTGCGTCTGGGCGGGGCTGGAATCACTTCGGCCCTTCGGGCCGATCAGGGGAGTTTCGCGGACTCGATTGCGTTTATGATTCGAAGCGATCTGGTAAAGGCGGCTGACGACTCCAAGGGAGAGGTCATCTATTTCGAACCACAGAAGCGCCGGGCCCTGGACATCTACAGGAACTCAATTGTCCACTATCTGGTCGCCCCGAGTGTCCTGGCCCGCTCCCTGCTTGCCGGGGCTTCGGCCAAGGAACTGGTGGATGACGTGCAAGTCTGGAGTCAACTCCTCTACCGCGAATTTTTCACCCCGGCCCATGAAGCGGGGGAAGTAGCCGTCGGCAAAATCTTGAGTCACTTCGAGGCGGCGGGCTGGATCACCTCGGAAACAGATCGACTGCGCGTGACGAGCGAAGGGCAGGGAATTCTCTCCTGTCTCGATTTTCAGACCCGGGGCGTGGTGGAGTGCTATGCCGCTGTCTGCCGTGTGGTCTCCGACGCGGATGGCAAACTCTCCCACGAAGCCATTCTTGAGGGGAGTTCGGAGGTTTTGGACAATGCCTACCGACTCGGGCTTTCGGGGCATCCCGAGGCCGCCAACCGGTCCACTTTCGGCAACGCCCTCGAATTGCTGTTGGAGCGTCAAATCCTGTCCCGGACCGATCCGTCCGTGGCCATTGGGAAGGCGGATTACGCCCCCGGGGAGGAATGGTTGACCTTGGCCGAACTCCAGGAACTTCTGGCGCGCTTGGCGACTGCCGGGTAGGGTCTGCGCCTCGCGCAGCCGGATGGGTCCCGCACCCCCGAGTAGGGACTCAATGGGCGAGCACAGCGAGGAGGAACCGGTTTCAATGGACCCTGTTGCCCTGCTTGACTTTTCGAAGTCAGGAGGACTCGTGACCGCCATCGCACAAGACGCGCTGAGCGACGAGATCCTGATGGTCGCGCACATGAACGAGGAGTCCTTTCGCCTCACCGTTGAAACCGGGGAGGCGGTCTATTGGAGCCGAAGCCGCGGCAGGCTCTGGCACAAGGGCGAAGAGAGCGGAAATGTCCAGCGAATCGATTCTCTCTATATCGATTGCGATGGCGATGTGGTTTTGATGAAGGTTCAGCAGGTGGGCGACGCGGCGTGTCACACGGGGAAGCGCAGCTGCTTCTTTCGTAGAGTCGAGGCGGATTCGGTGGTGGATGTGGGCGTTCAGGTTTTCGACCCGGAGAAGGTCTACAAGAAATGAGCGAAGAGAGAAAACTCCGCCTTGCCTTGCCCAAGGGAAGCCTGCAGCAGACGACGTTCGAGCTCTTTGCGAAAGCGGGCTTCGACATCAGGGTCGCTGCCCGTTCCTACTATCCCTCGATCAATGATTCCGAGATCGAGTGCATCTTGATTCGTCCCCAGGAGATGGCCCGCTATATCGAGCAAGGGGTGATGGATTGCGGAGTCACGGGCTTGGACTGGATTATCGAAAGCGGGGCGGCGGTGGAACAACTGGCCGACCTGAAGGCACCTTGGCCCAATTACGGGGCCGTGCGCTGGATACTGGCCGTGAAGGAGGGGTCGCCATTTCGTGTCCCTGAGGATCTCGCGGGCAAGCGCGTGGCGACCGAGGTGATGGGCCTGACGAAAAGCTATTTCGCAAACCGAGGCATCGAAGCTCAACTCGAATTTTCCTGGGGGGCGACCGAGGTCAAACCGCCTCTCCTAGCCGACGCGATCGTGGACGTGACCGAAACCGGTTCGAGCTTGCGGGCCAATAATCTGAAGGTTCTCGATGTTCTGCTGGAAAGCACTCCACGCTTCGTGGCGAGTCGTGAAGCAGCCGCCGACGAATGGAAGCGCGGCAAGATGGACAGGATCTTGATGTTGCTAACCGCGGCCATTGCGGCGGCGAGTCGAGTGGGGCTCTCGATGAACGTTCCGCGGAGTGCACTCGATGCGATTCTCTCCCTGCTCCCCGATTCTTCGCCCACGCTCTCTCCGCTTTCGGATGAAAATTGGCTGGATGTATTTGTCATTATCGAGGAGGAGAGGGTGCGCGATCTGGTTCCGTTACTGTCGGATGCGGGTGCTCGCGTCATCGTCGAAACTCCGCTCAACAAGATCATCGACTGAGTGTGGGCCGGCTCCGCGCGTTCACGAAAATTCCGCGGACCTATCTGCGGACTGCTTGGTGGGGGCTGGTGGCGCCCCGCTTCAGCGAGCATGAACCCCTTGTGGTCGTTCAGGCGGTGGTCCTCAGCGGCGAAGGCGAAGAGATTCTTCTCTCCGTTCGGGCCGATGTGAGAGGCTGGGAACTTCCTGGGGGAAATCTGGAGCCCGGGGAAACCGCCAAGCAAGCATTGCGGCGCGAGGTTCAGGAAGAGACCGGCCTGGACGTGGAGGTCGGCGGTCACGTCGGCGACTACACGCGGACAGGTTTCCGCCCCCATGTGGCCCGAGTCTTTCGCTGTCGCGTTCGAGAGGGGGAACTGCGACCGAGTCGGGAGACTCCCCGGGTCCGGTGGTGGTCAGTCGGCGAATTGCCGGCCACGCTTTTCTCCTGGTACCGCCAGCCCATCGCCGATGCTCTAGCCAATGAGCCGAACCCCGCCGCGCGCAGCGACCACCAGGGGGTCGCGGTGATTGCCCGGGCCGTTGCCATCGATCTCCGGATGCGTTGGATCGAGGGGCGCGAGGGTTAGGGAGAGTCCCCGTCTTGGCCGCTCCTATTCCCGGGAGAGGCTCACCCCCGTTGTTCGCGCAACCCGCTGGCTTCCCATTCCTTGGACAGTTGATCGAGTTTTCGTGCGAATTCTTCGAAGGGGTCGTCGAAGGAGAGGGTGATTTCGGTTGTACGCGGAATCTCATCGCCATTCAGGAGGCCGCGGTACCGGTTCAAGTTGGCGAGAATCGCTTCGGCGACCTTGAGTGCGCGCTTCTCGGTCTTGATCAGCGGCGACTGCAGGGTGTAGACATTGTTTCGACCCCAGAGACTCTCGTCCCGAACGATTCCGATCTCGCGATACACCCCGTTAATGGGATCAAAATTGTATTCGACTCGGACTTCCTTGAAGATGTCCGAATTACCCGTATAGAACCCACGCTCCTTCTCCACCTTTCCGAGCTGACGGCAACGGGGGCAATAGAAGGTGTCTCCATGATTGAGCAGGAAAACGCCCTTGGCGTAATCCTCGCAGTCTGTGCTTTCGCAATACCCTACTCCGCGTTTCATGCTGGCCATCCTGGTTTCGGAGCGCCTCCCTGGCGGGGGAACAGTTTCCCCCGTCCTTCCTGATGCCAAGTTGCCAGGGTACCCATGTACCCAAACATCCCCAGCGCTGGCGCCGCCTCACTACCGGCTACCCGCGAGCTTCATCACTCGACGCGTAACTTGCGACGACCCATTGTGGATTCCCCAAAAGTCGGAGAATCCGATTTAGTTTTCAGGAGGCTCTGAAAGGTAACAAGAGCAAGACCCGTACCGGCTATCCCGTTTTTACCCCTACATCTCGGAAAATAAACTTCTTCAACGATGTCGAGTGCCTGTCGCGATTCGTTGCCGCCTCCGTACCTACCCTTGGACAAGTTCACCAAGATCTTGTCCCAATTTTCTAGCGTCGCACTGTCCAAGTCTTCCCAAAATCTTCCGTCTGGTCCGCTCACCCCGCATGTTTTGTCTAAGTGATTTCGCGGAGCCATTAGGGGGCAATTACGGACCGCTCACCGACTCATTCAGCTTCATTATTCAATATCCAACCGCATTCAGCGCAATTCAGCAAAATTCAGCGAACAGCGAGCTCAAATAACGAAATCAAGCAAGGAAACCCTGCGATTCGCCGCTTTGGACTCATATTTGGCTTTTGTTGGGGTGTAAATCTTTATCTCGATGGATAACAGCCCCCAATTGGGAATTGGCCGCTGCTCAGGAACTCATACCCTCTGGGAGGGGCTGCTGTCAACATAAATTGCCTTTCTCCCTCCTTCACCCCACGGGGGCGGGGGGTGAGGGGATGGAGGGGTGAGTGCGGAGCTTCGAAGGCAGAGCGGGGGGCTGCCGGCGCCGATTCACGTCAATTTTTTCAGTCGTCGAGTCGGCGGCGCTCGCGCAAGAGGGCGATGCCGTAGACGAGCAGGGTTCCGAAGGTGATTCCGTAGGCACAAAGAAGGTAGGCCATGGGTTCTTGCTCCTCGATTCCGTGGAGTGACGGCGCGCGGGCGCCCTGGCAGAAGTGGCGGGGCTGTTTCGGTCTAATCTTTCGGGGCGCGTGGGCCACCGACTCTCGCTTCCGAACCTTGATCGTCTTCTCGGGCTCGCTGGCTTTCAACCTCCCAACGCAGGAGGAGCAAGTAGAAGAATGCACCCGCGAGGGCGAGGTTGCCCAGTAGAAAGGGCAATCCCATCCCGTCTCCAAGGCTGCCCTGCTTCAGGTTCTCGGGGTGCATGCTGCGGCTTCCAAAGATCTCGATCACGTAGTAGTTCAGCGGGATGAGGACCAGCCCCAGGACGCCATAGATCGCAGCGAAGCGTGCGGTGCGCGGGTTCCGGCCACCGAAACCGCGCAGCAGCAGATAGGCGAGATACACGAACCAGAGCAGGAGGGTCACGGTCAACCGCGCATCCCAGGACCACCAGACTCCCCAAGTTCCCCTGGCCCAGATCGGTCCGGTCACGAGCATCAGGGTGCAGAAGATCACGCCGACCTCGGCGCTCGCGATGGCCAAGCGGTCCAAGTCCTCCCGCCCGCGCCCGAGGAACACCATTCCCGCGAATCCGGTAATCACGAAGCCGAGGTACGCGCCGTAGGCTAGGGGAGGGTGGACGTAGAGGATCTTCTGAATCACGCCCTGGGTATGGTCGATGGGTGCGCTGACCACCGACCAGGCGTACCCGATCGTCAGCAGCCCGAGGACGATGCCCAGGGGCCGGCGCCAGCGACTCATTCGGGCTTCAAGGGGCGAGGGAATATCGGCCTCGGGATTCGGCGCGGTTTCGTTGCCGGGTTTCATTGCCGTGATCCTCTTCATTCATAATGGTATTGCCAGGGCCCGCTGCCGGAACCCAGCAATCATCTTAACTCCAATGGTCCCGGTCCCTCGACCGGCTCCCACGCTGAATCGTTGAACACCGCTTATTCGTCCAACACGTAGTCGAATCCGAGGAATGCGACGATCAGGTAGACGCCGTCGATCACAAAAAGCAGTTGCAATGATTCAAAGGGCACGGGCCTGCCGGCCACCGCCGCCATGCTTCCCTGGACGGCTCCTGCCAGGATCGGGAAAAGTGCCGGTAAGAGCAAAACCGGCAGCAGGACTTCGCGAAAACCCGTACGAACCGCCATGGCGGCGAGCAGGGTGCCCGCGGCGCAGATTCCCAGGGTTCCCAGGCCAACGACCGAGGCGAGCCCGGTCAGCCCGGGAAGCAGATCCACGCGGTAGAAGACCGCGAAAACCCCGGCTGTCAGCACTTGGACAATGGAGATCAGGACCCAGTTGGCGGCGGCTTTCCCCAGGAATATCCAGCCGCGATTGCCAGGTGCCAGGGCGAGTCCTCCGAGGGCATCGTTCTCCAGTTCCAGGGCGAAGGAGCGGTTGAGTCCCAGGAGCGCGGCAAATAGGTAGGCGGTCCAGAGCAACCCGGGGGTGAGCGCCCGCAGGGCCTCGGGATCTTGATCGGGCAGGGCAAAGTGGAAAACCACCGCCATCAGGATCGAGAAGATCAACATCGCGACCACCCGATCCCGGGAACGCCACTCGCTAACCAGGTCCTTCCAAAGGATCGCCAGAGCGACGTTCACGGGGCAGCCTCCAGGGCCCGAGCGTAGGCTGCCCGGAGCTCGGCCTCGCTCATCGCGTCGGAGTCGATCGATTCCTGGACTGTGCCGTCCACGAGGATCACCGCGGACCGGGCGAGCCGGGCGGCACGGCTTATCTCATGGGTGGTCAGCACGAGACCGTGCCCCTCGGCGGAAAGGGTCGTGAGTCGCTCGGTCAAGCGTTGGGCGGCCGGCTCGTCGAGGCCGGTAAAGGGTTCGTCGAGGAGCAGGAGCTTGGGCGAATGGACTCGGGCACGGGCGATGGAGAGGCGCTGGGCCATGCCCCGAGAAAAACCGCCGACCCGGCGCTCGGCGACTTCGCCGAGTCCTTCCTCGGCCAGCAACTGGTCGGCTCGTGCCTGGGGGCTGTTTACCCCGTAGAGACGCCCGGCGAAAATCAAATTTTCCCGGGCGGTGAGTTCGGGATAAAGCAGTGTGGCGTGGCCCAGGTAACCGACCTGCCCGCGGTCGTGCTTCCCCCCGGCAAATTCGATGCGCCCCGCCGTGGGGTGGGCGAGCCCGGCCATGACCCGCAGCAGGGTGCTCTTGCCAGCGCCATTGGGCCCCAGAATTGCCAGGCTTCCGCCGGGGGCAAGGGTGATGTCGACGCCCCGCAGCGCGGTGACGGACGCGTAGCGCTTCCGGACTCCACGCAGTTTGAGCTGAGGAGAATTCACCCGGGCTCCTGCCCGGCTTCGAGCCCGCTCCCGCATCCGGCACAAAAGCTCCAGGAACCCTGGATGGCAATTCCGCAACCGGGGCAGGTGGCTACGGACTCGGGTCCGGGGACGGCGGCGATTCTGGGTCCCGCCGCGCCTCCGCGGTCCTTCGAAGCGGCGAGGCGTTCCTCGCGCATGAGCGCGATGGCGTCGCCCCGGAGTTCTTCCCGTAGCACGCGGAAGTCGGCGTCGTCGATCTTTCCGGTCTCGAAGTCGTGGTCGAGATCGTGGATGGATTCGTAGAGGATTTCCCTTTCGAGGGCGAGCTCCGAACTCGCTACCGCTGGGCCCGGACCGGTACGTCCCCGGAGCGGTGAAACCATGAAAAAGGCCGCGAGCACGGCCAATGCCAAGGCTGCAGCACGGCCTCCGGCGGTTGTACCCGCTCCCCGTTGGAGGGGCGTGAGCTTGATGGAGACGGTTTCGCCGTCCGCAATCTGGTACGCCTCGCGGTGCAGGTAGAAGCGGGTGCCCTGCTTGAAGGGCCGCTTGCGATGCAGGCGTGCGCTTTCGATGATGACGCCGGTGTCCGCCACCAACACATTGAGCAGTGCCGTCCCGCGTTCGAAACGAAGATCGAACTGCGCGCTGTCCTCCACCGGGATTCGGTAGCGGTAGCCGATGACCGACGGGCCTGGCGCCAGGGGGCCGCGAACCGCTAGGCCGCCTTGGCCGTTGGCCTCGACACCGAGCAGGCGGGTCGATCCGCTGAGGCCGAGGAATTCGGCGTTCGGGGGCAGGTCGAAGTTCAGGAGTTGTCCGCCCACCGGAGCCAGCAGACGCGTGGTTCCCGCAACGGAGACATGCATCTCGGCGCTTACGCGAATGGCTGTGTCGTCGTGATCGATCCAGAAATCGGCCCGGGAAATCTCGAGTTCGCTCAGATCGCTGGAACTGGCAGGGACGGGCAGCGTTAGGCGAACGGGGCCACCCGGGGCAACGGCGTCACCGACGTAGCTCGCGTATTCCACTTCGTCGATGGCGATGCGCTCGGGAGGATCGGCGAGTCCGTTGCCCTGGGGCGCATCGGTTCCCGCGGCGACAAGGACTCGCAGCTGGCCGGCTCCCGAGGGCAACGCATCCACGACTTCGAATTTATCGTCGGGGGATTCGCCGCTGGCGTCGGGTCCGTTCAGGAGGTAGCCGTAACGGATATCCTGGGGGCCGGGATAGATAGGCCCCCAGAAGGCGATTCGGTCGCCTTCGCGGACGAGATCAGAACGCTTCCCCCCCTGACCGTCGATGTATTCGGTGATGTCTTCGGGGAGCGCTGCGGAAAAGATCGGGGTCTTGGCATCCCGTCGGTCCTCGTTGACATAGATGACTTCATCCATGGAGTTGACGACACGATGGGAAACCTGGACGAACAGTTGCCCGCCCACCCAGTCAAATTTGTAGGTCACCTGGGGGATCTCGAGGGCCTCGCCGCTTTCAACGCTCTCCTGGAGGGTCAACTGGACGATCAGTTCGTTCTGCCCCGGGGCAAACACGGCTCGCTGGGCAAAGGGGACGCCGAGATACTCGGTACCGACCAGATAGGTGATATCCCCCGCGCTGGAGATTCCCTCAAAGACGAAGCGACCCTCGGCATCGGTCCGTGTGCCCATCAAGCCGGGTGCGCCATCCGGCCGCAGGGCGTACAGGGCGACGGGCAGGTCCGCCAGCGGAGCCGGGTTTTCGCCCACCTGGGCCTGGCCCCGGATTACCCCGGAGCCCGCTGGCGGTTTGGGGACTTCGCGTTGGGGCCCCGTGACCTGGGGAGGCGCCTGGGCCCAAACGAGTCCTGGGATCAGCAGGAGTAACAGGATAATGCCCGCGCGACTCCCGCGGAGCGCTCTGCTCCCGATGGTTCTCAGGTCGGTGGCTTTGGGTTGCTTCATGCGGGCTGTCCGCTTCCCGGCCGCGCGGGATGCGGCCAGAGAATCGCGACCCCCCCCATGGCAAAGAGGATCGCACCCGCCCATATCCAGTTGACCAGGGGGTTTTGATAGATCTTTACGGTGGCCGAACCGTCGGGCTCGATGGCATTGAGGATCACGTAGATGTCCTCTGACCAAGTCGAGTAGATGGAGGGAATCGTCGAGGGCTGTTGTTCCAGCCAGTAGATCCGCTTCTCAGGCTCCATGACGGCCAGGGGTTCTCCATCCTTGTAGAGCGCGAGCCGTGCTGTGGCGCCGCCGTAGTGCTGTCGTGTGATGGGCTCCGCGGTGAGGTACTGGAGTCGATAATCTTGGACCTCGACGGAATCGCCGGGCTCCATGTTCTCCAGGGTCTCGTAATTGAAGACACTTCCGGAAATGCCCAGGAGAATGATCACGACTCCCATGTGGATGATGTAGCCCCCGTAGCGTCGCTGGTTCTTGCGCAGGAGGGTCATGAACGCCGTTGCGGGTGATTCGCCGTGGGCCCGGACACGGGCCCGAATGGCCTGGGTGTATTCCTGGCCGATGGTTCCCGCGACAAAGGCGCAAAGCCCCCAGCACGTCAGGGCCCAATACCCCACCTCGCCCCAAAAGATGGCCGCGAGGACAAGAGTCGAGCCGACGCCCAGGGATACGGGAATCTTGAATTGGCGTCTCAAGCTGGCCGGGCTGGCCTTGCGCCATGCCACCAGGGGGCCGACCCCAGTGAGAAAGAGCAGGATCAGCACCAGTGGGCCGGTGACTACGTTGAAGAAGTGAGGGCCCAGGGTAAGTCGCTCACCACTGAGGGATTCGGAAAAGACCGGCAGCATGGTGAAGCCGAACACGACGGCAAGCAGCACCATGAACACCCAGTTGTTGAGGATGAAACTCGACTCCCGCGACACCACGGATTCCAGTCGGTTCGGGCTGGCCAGTTCCTTTCGCCGGAAAATGACCGCGCCATAGAAGAGCGTCGCGGCAACGACCACGTAGCTGAGGAAAATCGGCTTGTACCATCCCGCGTCGGTGAAGGCGTGGACGGATTGCACGATTCCGCTCCGTGTGAGGAAGGTGCCGAAGAGGCACATCGTGTACGTGAGACCGATCAGTACGACGTTCCAGGTCTTCAGCATATTGCGCTTTTCCTGGATCATCACCGAGTGCAGGTAGGCGGTGGCAGCCAGCCAGGGCATCAGGGAAGCGTTCTCCACCGGATCCCAAGCCCAGTACCCGCCCCAGCCCAGCACTTCGTAGGCCCACCGGCCACCCAAGACGATTCCGCAGCCCAGGGTCAGCCAGGCGATGAGACTCCAGCGCCGGGTGGTGCGAAACCAGGAGGTGCTGAGTTCGCCGGTGACCAGGGCGGCGAACGCGAAGGCAAAGGGTGTCGCGAAGCCCGTAAACCCCAGGTAGAGCATGACCGGGTGAATCATCATAACGGGGTGTTGGAGCAGAGGGTTCAAGCCCTGGCCGTCCGAGAGCACCTGGTCGTGGGGAAGGCGTTCGAAGGGATTGGTCAGAAATTCAAGCAGGCCCAGGAAAAAGGCTGCGTTCAGCAAAAGCATCACGGCGACCCAGGGAATCAGGCTCGGGTGCAGTTTGCGGTTGGCAAAGACACCGGCTGACCCGAAGGCCATGAGGAGGAACACCCAGAGCATCAAGGAGCCCGCCTGGCCGCCCCAGAGTGCGCCCAGGCGGTAGTGAAGTTCCATACTGCGCGCCGAGTGTTGGGCCACGTAGGCCAGGGAAAAGTCGTTCTGGGCCAAAGCCCAGAAGAGGGCAAACATGGCCACGGCCAGAAAGCCGAAAACCAGGTAGACCGCGCGTTCGGCCACCCGGCCCCAGTCCGCGTTCCGGTTGAGGCCCGCATAGATTCCGGCCACGATCCCGGCACCCGCGGCCAACAGGCCCAGGCGGATCGCATAGAGTCCGAGTTCGGACATCAACTTGCTCCCTCATTCAAGCGCCGGCTTGGCGCAGAGCGCTCAAATCCGACGTGTCGCTTCCGCCCGATGAATTTCTACGGGGCTGGTTTCTCCTGCTCCGATTCGGGGCCCGAGCCCAAAGCCTGGCTGGCCGATGAACTAGAGATTGACGGCCTCGCTCGATTCGCCCTCGCCCAATTCGGCCTCGCGCGCCTTGGCCTCGAACTTCGATGGGCATTTAGCCATGAGGTTGTCGGCAAGAAAGAGCGTATCGGTCCGGTGGTTCTGGACTCGACCCTCGATGACAACTTCGGCGCCATCCTTGAACATGTCTGGAGTTTCCAACCCGAGAAAGAGGACCTCGAGGGTCTGCTCTCCGGTGATGCCGGCGTGGGGAGGATCGTTCTGCACCACGAAACGCACGTTCTTGGCTTCGAGGTCGCGGTGGATCGAATCGTTGGCCACGTAGCCGTGCACCCGCAAGGATCGTCCCTCGAGTTCCTTGTTTTCGGCCAGGAACTCGTTGAGGTTCTGGTAGTACTGGAAGGCGGCTTTGCCCTGGAGGTTCGTGTAGCCGTACCAGCCGAGGAGCAGGGCGACCAACGCCGCCCCCACTGTAATTTGCGCGCCCTTTGACATCCGTGTGCCCTTCGACTGCGTGCGTGCGTGCGGAGTGGTGTGAATTGGATTGGATTGGATCGGTGCCGTGGAGAGTAGGGACCCCGCTGGGCTCCCTAAGAGCGAGCCGAGGGTAGCCGCGCGTGGCTCGCGCGTCAAACCGTCAGCAATCAGAAAAGCTACCAAATTCACATACTTGGGCTCCTGCCCTCGACACTTGCCGGGCGTGTGGCTACCCCCCGGAGATGCGTACCGATCGGTCCCGTGCCCTCGAGCCTTTTCTCGCCATGGAGATCATGGAGCGCGCCTTTGAACTGGAAGCCGCCGGGGCCCGTGTGGTTCACCTTGAGATCGGTGAACCGGAATTCCCGGCTCCGGCCTGCGTCGTCGAGGCATGCGAACGCGCGCTTCGTGACGGCCAAACCCACTACACCGACAGCCGTGGGCTTGGGGCGTTGCGAGAGGCCATCGCCGAGGATTGCCAACGCCGTTCGGGCGTCGCCCCCGATCCCGCCCAGATCATGGTGACGGCGGGGACTTCGCCCGCAATGCTCTTGGTCTTCTCCCTGCTCGTTGATCGGGGAGACGAGGTGGTGATGGCTACACCCCACTATCCCTGTTACCCCAACTTCATTCGCCACTGCGGGGGAGAGCCTGTCCTGGTCCCCACCCGGGCCGAAGACGGCTTTGCCCTCGACCCGGACGCCGTCCGCGCCGCCCTGACCCCGCGAACTCGGGCCATCGTGGTGGCCTCCCCGGCCAATCCCACCGGAGCGATTCATGATCGCGAGACCCTGGAGGCTCTTGCACAACTCGGCCCACCCCTGGTTTCCGATGAGATCTACGATGGTCTGGTCTACGACGGAGCCGAAACGACTTCCGTTATGGGAATCTCCGATGAAGCGTTCGTCCTCGATGGTTTCTCGAAACGCTATGCCATGACGGGTTTCCGGCTTGGCTGGGTGGTGGCGCCAGAGTGGTCCCTTCGCGCGCTTCAGACCATGCAGCAAAATTTTTTCATCTCGGCCAATCACTTCGTTCAGCACGCGGGTATCGCGGCGCTGAAGGGCGGCGCTCCGGCGGCGGAGCACTTGCGGCGGGCGTGCGCGCGCCGGCGCGGGCGGTTGGTGGATGGCCTTCGGAATCTGGGTTTTGGTATTCCCAGATCGCCCGAGGGTGCATTCTACGTGCTGGCCGATGCGCGTCGTTTCGGAAGCGATTCGCGTACGCTGGCCTCGGCGCTGCTCGAGCGGGCGCATGTGGGAACGACTCCGGGCATTGATTTTGGAGCGGCGGCCGAGGGCATGTTGCGCTTTTGTTACGCGGTGAGTGAAGAGGCCCTGGACGAGGCGCTGGCCCGGTTGGCAGAGGTCCTTCCCGCACTCGAAGCCCAAGCCCAGAACACGATCGAGGGAGAAACGTGAAAATTCGACGCGCGGAACTCAATCGGTCGTGCGCTCTGTTGGCTCAATTTCCAGAGACGACCCGGCCCGAGATCGCATTCCTGGGTCGCTCCAACGTGGGCAAGTCGAGCCTGCTCAACGCGCTCGTTCAGCGAAAGCAACTGGCGCGGACGAGTTCAACCCCGGGCAAGACCCGGATGATCCATTTCTTTGAAGTCGATGCAGACTCCAGGGAGGTCATGCTCGTGGATCTGCCGGGCTATGGCTGGGCCCGGGTATCGCGCAAGGAGCGCGAGAGCTGGCAGGGCCTGATCGAAAGCTACCTCGAGGGGCGTGAGGCCCTGCGCCTGGCCATCCTGCTCCAGGACCTGCGCAGGGATTTTTCCGAAGACGAAACCCTGCTGCTCGATTGGCTGGCCGAGCGGAGTATCGAGGTCGTGGTGGTCTTCACCAAGGGGGACAAGCTCAACTGAGGGCTCAACTCGGCAGCCGTTCGGTGACGGTGCAATTGACTTCCGCCCAGGCCAAGCAGGGTATTTACGAACTCTGGAAGACGATCCGCGAGCGCCTTTGAGCCCCTGCCCCCGGGCGGGGTGTTCGGCTGATCCCTTGATGGAGCGTCGGGGGAATCAGAGCGATCAGAGCGATCAGAGCGAGAAGGGAAGTTGTACCACGAGGCCCAGGCTTTGGTCCGGCTCCACGGGCGTGCGCGGGGCATCCCCGAGAACGACGGGGCGTAAGGGAATTCGGTGCAGTCTTTCGACGAGCCCCGTAAAAGCAAAATTGTCCTGCCGGTGCAGTGTCCGGGAGACAAGGGAATAGTCGTTCTCCTTGCCGAACTCGAAGGGGGCGGGCAGTAGGGTCTTGGGGAGTTCCGCCGGCGAAAAGCGCTGGGCATCCCACAAGCTGTCCAGGGCGAGGACGGGCCCGGCTGTCAGCCCGAGTAGAGGGGCGGCGAGCAGGGTGGCTAGAAGTCCGCGTAGGCTCCCTAGGAACGAAGCGGTCTGATTGGGCATGGTCTGTCCTGGGCTCTTTGGGTTGGGCTCACGTCCGGTCGGGGGTGCAGGGGTGCGAGCTACTGTTCGGCCGCTGCGGACATTTCAAGAGCCCTTTCTTTTGTGCCGCTTCTCGGGCCAGTGCCCTCGGGGCGGCTGCCTGTGTTCCGCCGGTGGGCCGGTGCAAGCGGCCCCGAGATTGAACGCCGGGACGAGGGGCATGCGCGAGCGGACGCAAAAGACTTGAGAATCGAAGCCAGGGCCTAGAGAAAGAAGGGCCTAGAGAAAGAAGGGCCTAGAGAAAGAAAGGCGGAAAGAAAGGAAGCCGGCGAGAAAGAAAGCCGGAACGGACCGGGTCCGGTGGGGCCTAGCGGAAGAGATCTTCCTCGGGCTTGCGCAGTAGGTCCTCGAGCTTGCCCTCGCCAACACGGGGAACGCCTTGGATCCAGACCGCGGGAATGCCGGCATCCTTGATCATCAGCAGCCCGGCGGCGGCGGCCAATTGGTCCACCGTGGCCATGGTGGTGACCTGGAGTTCCCGGCCCATCCAGTCCTGGCTGCCCCGGATATCGGCGATGGGGGCGATGCCCGCCGAGCCGATACAGACATCCACCAAACCCTCGCGCCAGGGCCGGCCAAAGGTATCGCTCACCACGACGGCGAGGTCGGTATGGCCCAGGGCGGCGAGCCCGTCGCGCAGCCGAGCCGCCGAGGCGTCGCTGTCCACGGGCAGCAGCACGGCGATATCACGGCCCGGCGTGTTGGAGAGGTCGACTCCCGCGTTTGCGCAGACGAGTCCGTGGGAGGTCTCGCAGATCATGACCCCGCGACCCCTTCGCACCACGCGAACGCTTTCGCCCAGAACGATTTCCACGTGTCGGGGATCCTTGCCGTCTTCCTCGGCGATGCGAAGCGCCTCGGCGCGGGGCTCGACATCGGCCAGGGCCAGGGTGCGGCCCTCGGCCTTGGAGATGATTTTCTGGCAGACCACGAGGATGCCCTCGCCCAAGTCCAGGCCGGCTGCGTCGGCCGCGGTGTGAATCAACCCGGCCAGGTCGTCGCCGGTATTGATCGCCGGAATCCCGCCCAGGGCGGTCATGCGGATGGGGGCCGGAACGGCGGGAGAAGTGGCTGAATCGGTCATGGACGGCGCCTCATTGTGGATCCACCGGAGCGGATTTTTTCGTGATCGGAGCCGAGGACGCCGGGGGTTCGGCCGACCAGCCCAGGCTTTCGAGCAGAAGCCGGGTGTGGGCTCCGCCTTCCTTTTGCCCAAGGAAACTCCGCAAATCTTCGGCGCGGTCCAGATCGATGGCCAGTGAGGGGAGGTCGATTTCGCACAGGGGGACGCCCGCTATTCGGGCTGCCTCCCGGTGCCGGGCAGCACTTTGGGGGCCGAAGCACGAGGGCAGGGCGGCGTAGGGGCGGCGCAGGAGCGCCGACGTGCCACCGTCCCGGGAGGGGGCGAGGACCGCGGACGGGCCTGGCGCCATGGCGTCCAACGCATCGAAGAGTCGCTGCACTTCGCCGGACTGGGCACCCGGCACGTCGCCCAGAACCACGAGCAAGGGGGCATCGGGCGCGAGACCGAGTTTGCCCGGGGCGGCGTCGATCGCCGCATTCAGCCCGGGGTCGGGGCCGTGCAACACGTGGGCGCCCAGGCGGAGCGCGTGCTCGGCCACCCGATCATCCGGGGTCGCGACGGCGACGCGGTCGATTCCCGGGGTTTCATGAAGGGCTCCGACCAGATCTTCGAGCATGGCGAGACACAGCGCGTTGAGTTGTTTTCGGGGCAACTCGGGGAGCAGTCTAGACTTGCTCGCCGCCAGGGATTTTACGGGAATCACCGCGGCCGTCATGCTTTCGACTCCGCAAGTTCAAGGGTGGCGGCCGCGAGGCGCGCCGCTGCATCGGGGCTCACCATCATCGAGTCGGTGACTCGGGTCTCAAGGCCCAGGGCTTTGATCTCGCTCTCGAGTTCGGCGTCGCGCTGATCGAACACGTAGCCGTCAATCCAGGGTTGGTAATGCCGGGCGACGCCCAGGGCCGAGACCTCCACCCCGATGCCCCGGAGCAGTTGGCTGGCCGGCCCCTTCACGGGCGCGCCGCCCACGATGGGCGAAACCGCCACCACCGGCGCGGGGCTCTCCGCGATGGCCTCGGCGATGCCGGGCACCGCCAGGATCGGCCCGATGGAAACCACCGGGTTGCTGGGGCAGACCACGATGGCCCGGGCCTGAGCAATGGCCTCGAGCACGCCGGGGGCCGGGCGGGCCACCTGGGCGGCGCCGAGATCCACCGATGCCACCGCATCGGGAGCGCCCTCGCGGATCATGTAGTCCTCAAAATGCATGCGCCGACCGTCGACGAGATCGACCAGGGTGGGGCAGGGATCCTCGGACATGGGCAGGATCCGGGGAACCGCGCCCAGGGTTCGGCGAAGTTCGTCGGCGATTTCGGCAAGCCCCGCCCCGGCCTTCAGCCGCAGGGTGCGGTGCAGGCAATGAGCGAAGTCGCGGTCGCCCAGGCGGAACCAGGCTGGGTGGCCCAACTTGTCCAGGGTGTCCACGATCTCGAAGCGATCGCCCTCGAGCCCATAGCCCAGGCTCTCGTTCACCTGCCCGGCCAAGGTGTAGGTGACGATGTCGAGGTCCGGGGCCACGTGCACCCCGTAGAATTCGCGGTCATCCCCGGTGTTCACGATGGCGACCACGTCTTCGGGGGGCGCGACACGGACGAGGCCGCGCAGAAAGCGCGCGGCGCCTACGCCGCCCGAGAGAGCGACGATGGGCCGAGAACGACCGGTTTCTCGGGGGGCGGTGGTCATTCGGACCTCGGCGCGTGCCCGGGCCCGAAGGCGAGCAGCGTCGGCAGGAGGGAGGGCGCGAGCGGTTGCATGGTCCGCGAGTTTTCTGGAGCCGGGGCGGCGAGTCAAGCACCCCGAAAGGGCGCCGGGAAACCGAGACCTTCCCGGGTCCCTGCGCCGGTGTGCCGGGGGATCGCCGAGGTCGCCTTGGCGTGGATATTCGGACCGGCCTCGCCGTGACCGCAGAGCGACAGAGGGACTCGGGGAGGGGGTTTTCGTCGGTCGCCTCCCGGTTTTTGAGCCGCCGGCGCGGCATGACTCTTGCTCCTTGGGAGAGCCATGCTCATTGGCTCTCCACGACCCGATCGACAACCGGAATCGGCTCTGCGCCCCCCGCATCCCCCGGTCGTGGCTCCCTGGGGCCGTCGCGTTCTTGTCCTGAGATCTCTTGTCCTGAAATCTCTGGTACTCAGATCTCTGGCACTCGGAGTTCTGGCCGGGCTCTTGCTCCCCCAGGCCCGGGTGGCGTGGGCCGTGTCCGCCGAATACGCCGACCCGGGTTGGAACTGGCGTCGGCTGACGGTGAGCGGGGCCGAGGGCCCTCTGCTCGCCGTTGCCATGGATTCGTCCAGGGGTCGAGTGGCCGTGGCGGATCCCCACGGAGCCTTGTTGGCGGCCTGGCCTTTGGCGGCCGACGAGCCGGTGGGCTGGCGTCGCGCCGCCCGGGTCGACGGCATCAGCGACCTTCATTTCGACGGTTCCGGCGCGCTCTGGATCGCTTCGTTGAGCGGACTCTGGCGCTTGGATGTCGGGGGCCGGTTGGAGGACCGATCGCCGGGACCCGGCGACGCCGCCCGGCGGATCCTGCGAGTGACCTCTTCGGGGGATCTGCATGTCGCTGCCGGGGCAGGCGGCGCCTTCGTTTCCCACGACGGCCTTGCCTGGCGTCGCCTTGGCGACGGGCTGCCGCACGGCATCGTTCGAGCGGCTGCCTTGGGCGATACGACATCGAGCGGGGGAGCGCCGGGTTGGGGGCTCTGGCTCCTGGCGGAGCAGGGCCTCTGGCATCTCTTTGTCACCCGAGGGCCCGATGGCATCCAGCCCGGCCCGGCTCGGCGGGTACGGATACCGGGCCGGCCCCTGGAGGACTCGCCGGTGGATCTGGCTTTGGATCTCGCCGGATCGGAGGTTGTGGTCGTCTACCCGCGTGCCCTGGCGCGAACGCTGCCGGGACGGGTGGGGCCGCACCGTTGGGAAATCGTCTACCCGGTCTGGCCCGCCGGGGCCGGGGCGGTGCGGATCGTTGGTGGGCCGGGCGGCTTCCTTTGGCTGGCCACCAATCGAGGCCTCTTGCGCGCCCGAACCTTTGCCGGGCCCTGGGCCCGAGCGGGCTCGCCCCTGGCCGCGATGTCTGTCGCCGGAGTAACGGCTTCGGGTGAACCGGCCCGGGGTGAGGCGCTTGCCGCGGGGGCGCACCCCGATCCCCAGCGCGTTTTGGTGGTGGGTTCCGGAGGGCTCTTTGGCGGGCGCCCCGGTTTTTGGCGGGGCGCGTCCGGGCCCTTCGTCGATTCGGGTTTGGAGCGCTCGCCCGAGCTGGCTCGAATTCAAGCTCAGGCGCTCCGGCATGCGGGGCTGGCCCCCGAATATTTCCGGGGTCTCCGGGAAGGGCTGCACCGCCGGGGCTGGTGGCCAGTGCTGGTCTTGCGTGCGGGCGCGGACTTCGACCGGGATCGCGGGGAAGACCTGGATCAATCCTTCACATTCGGCGAACTCCACAATCTGCGGGACCGATCCGAGGATTGGTCCGAGGGATTCGACGCTTCGATCAGCCTCGCCTGGGACCTGGGCGATATTGCTTACCCCCCGGACGCCATCGAACTCTCCCGGGAAGCGCGTCAGGTGATCAGTTTGCGGGACAACGTCCTCGACGAACTTACTCAACTCTATTTCGACCGCCGAAGGGCACTGTTTGCCCTCGAGTCCCACCCGGATAAACGCTCGCCCGAAGCGGTGGCCCTCGGGTTTCGCGCCGAGGAACTCGCCGCGGGCCTCGATGCCTGGACGGGGGGCTGGTTCAGTCGGGCCCTTGTGGGCGGGGCGGGCGGCACGGGCGGCGCGGGTAGGGCGAGCGGGGTAGGTGAGACGGATGAGTCAGTGGGAGTCGGACTTGCGTCCGAGGACGACGCGCCATGAGGTCGCCCGCTTTTCCGCTTCGCGTATTCGCGCCCCGCTTTCCCTCCCCGCTTTCCCTTTGCTCCTTCTTTCATTTGCTCCTTCTTTGATGTGCATTCCCTCACCCCGCTCGAAAGGATTTTTAGTGAACGGTTTTCATCGTGGGTTCGTTTTCTCTTTTCTCA
>LWDU01032329.1_pt1 | contig 65999 bp, 65 predicted proteins | sample 727161 | NCBI WGS metagenome assembly LWDU01 (sample SAMN04566230, study PRJNA314399) | hydrothermal vent metagenome | isolation source: deep sea hydrothermal plume seawater | place: Mexico: Gulf of California, Guaymas Basin | collected 2004-07-11 | reverse complement strand
AACTAAGGGGTGTGTTTTTTGAACCTGAATCGAATAGGCTAATAGATGATAAAACACTAACTGAAGAGGATTTATACCGTAAAACAATGATAAGGAAAGGCGCGGGTTTTGGAGTATTAGTCTTCGCTGCTTATCTAGCATCTCAGGGCCAGCCGGTTTTGATATTCGCAGCAGGAATTTTGGGACTTGGTGGGATAATTGCGATGTTATCTGGTAACCCTGAACAAGCTCTGGCTAAAGGCACCTGCGATAAATGTCTAAAGGAAAATAAATCTCTAGCATGGAATTGCCAAAGAGGGGGGTGTTGGGCACATATTTGCACCGACTGCCAAACTGTCGGTGCTGATCCAGTGGAGACCTATGCCAAAACTCTCGGACAGGTTGCAGTTGGAGTGATTATCGTAGGTGTAGGCGTTCTGGCAATCGCTACTGTAGCATCTCCTGGGGCTGGTGCTTTAAGTGGAGGAAATAAAAAGGAGGGAGAAAGGCCCGATTGGTGGGGATATTTACTCTGTAGGGAATGTGTGGAAGTGGCCAAAGAAGAAGATGAAATGAATCAACAAAATACGATTGAACCTATCTCGGATGGAGATGAAATGAATCAACAAAATACGATTGAACCTATCTCGGATGGTTTTTGCAATTACATAGATAGTCTAAATGATAAAAAGTGCAAGAAATTAGAGTTTAGAGGCTCCGGTTATTGTTATGCCCATAAGTAAGAATAAAATTACTGAAGATTAGGCTACAGTCGAACCTAGTAAAACACCATCTGGCAATTCTAGAAGATTAACGGAACCATCTGGATCTAGAGCACCCAGAATTAAAAATTGAGAAACGAAACCTCCTGGTAACGTTTTATTTCCAAGATTGATTGCCCCGACAACCAGCCTGCCAATCAATTGACTGCGTGAGTAATTTGTGATTTGGGCAGAACTTGAAAGAGTTCCAACAACTGGCCCGAAATCCACACGAATTTTATATGACGGTTTGCGCATTTCTGGGAATTCTTCAACATCAATTACTTTTCCAGCACGCATATCGAGCGCAAAATAATCTCCAATTCCAACATATTCTTTCCGCTCGAGTTTTTCTGGATGATACGGCTCACCCTCGGAGTCGATTATGTGCTGACCACTCATTCACTCACCGGTAATATCAGATCGGACCAATAAGGGAACAAGATTTACTCCAGCCGATTCAAACGCCTCTGCTCCGCCTTCTTGGCGATCTAGAATTGTGATGCAGGCTGCAACATCACAGCCCATATCGCTTAGGCGAGTCGCTGCCTTCAGTGCTGAGCCCCCAGTTGTCGTCACATCTTCTAACAGAACTACACGGTCTCCACTTTGAATGGTCGACCCCTCAATCCCTGGTGGGTTGCCTGTTTTTCTCCCACCACGCCCCTTTGGCTCCTTACGAACCATGAAGCCGCGAAGTGTACTACCTTTGCCTGCCTTTGCGATTGCAATTCCAGTTAGAGGGACAGCCCCTAGTTCTAGTCCGCCAACCGCATCAACGGCGCCGAGATTATCAATTTCAGCATGAATCAAAACGCCGAGTAGATGTGCGCATCCCGGATCCATCATCACCGGTTTCATATCAAAAAAGTGTGGGCTTTGACGACCGCTTGCGAGTGTGAATAATTCATTGGGAGAATAGAGATATGCTAATTCCTTGACTCTCTCGATTAACTTCGATTTTGCTTCTCCTGCGCTCGTCGACATACTTTCTCCCCTTCTTGCCGTCACCATGATTCGGATGAATGTTCTCTATGCTAACTACCCTAAAAGACACCATTTGCCCTGAATGTTCTTGGACGGTCGGTGTTGGTTATGGGATGTTGTCGCGGAGCCTGTAGTCTGATGTCAAATAATGGAGCTGATTTATTGGCCATTGATTCGGAACGGCTGAAGGCTGAATATGCAGCTTACGAGACATGGCTTGAACGCCGAACTGAAGAGGTGTATCAATTGGCTAGTAAGGCGAAATCTAAAGGATTAGATTTTGAAAATTTTGTTGAGATTCCGCGCGCGTCTGATCTTGCGAGTCGGACGGAAAAATTGCTAGAAACCTATCTTGATGGGATGAAAATTGAAGATGAATTACGCGCTCTATTATTGGCCACTGATCGTGAAAGTGCATCGATTCAAATCGCCATTGATGTGGCGAAAAAAATGCATGAAGATACTGCTGATTTACAAAAATCAATTGATTGTGGCTTGCGTGTTGGTTTGGCGGTATTGACAGAGGCTGTTTTGGTTGCTCCACTCGATGGTATCGGGGATGTTCGAATTCTGAATAATGCCGATGGTTCAGAATTTTTGTCTATTGATTTTTGTGGCCCGATTCGCGCTGCAGGAGGTACGGCACAAGCGCTTGGTGTATTGATTGGAGACAGTATTCGTAGAGAACTGGGAGTCTCTCGTTACGTCCCAACGACTCCTGAAGTTGAGCGGGTGAAGGAAGAATTTGGGTTATACCGTTCTGGCTTGCAATACAAACCCCCACCTGAGGAAATCGAAGTTATCGTCCGCGCTTGTCCGGTTATGGTAAATGGTGAAGAAACAGAGAGAATCGAATGTTCTGGATACAAAGAAGTCCGAAATATCGAAAATTCGAATGGGAGTCCCCGGACAAGAATTCGGGGCGGGGTGATGCTAGTCATCGGCGAAGGACTTTGTCTGAAAGCGCCAAAAATTCAGAAGCATACTGAGCGGCTGCAGATTCCAGGTTGGGAATTCATCGCTCAATTTGCAAAAAAAGGCGTGGATGAGGAAATAAAAATAGGTGCATTCAAACCTAGAAAAATCCCTACAATTTCCAGATTTATGGAAGATATTATCGCTGGAAGGCCGGTCTTTGGAGAGCCAGGCCAGCCTGGTGGATTCAGGCTTCGTTATGCTGGTATTCATCCTATCACAATGGAAGCGATGGGTGGGTTCCTTTCTGTCGGAACCCAAATGAAAATTGAGCGGCCCGGAAAAGCCTGTGCCGTTACGCCTTGTACTGATCTTGAAGGCCCGACGATTTTGTTGAAAGATGGAGCTTTTCGTCGAATAGAATCTATAACAGATTGGCGGAAAAATAAATCCGATGTCCTGACTATTTGGGATTCCGGTGAAATATTAATTGGCTTTGGAGAATTCCTTGAAAATAACAAAAATTTAGTTCCTTCACCCTACAATCGAGATTGGTGGTCTGTTGATTTGGCTGAACGACTTGATATGCCGCAAAAAGTTGAGTCTTTTGCTACACTACTCGGCTATGAACGTTCGACTTTTCCTCCTGGATTGCCATTCAATGGAGCAATAAAACGTAGTGGTGAAGATGGTCACACTATCTTCGAGACTTGGTTCTTAGTTGGAGCCAAATCAAAGAAATCTCAATCACATATGGCACTGCTATACCCCCTCCTTGGAATCTATGGTGGTCTGATTTGCCAATTTCATTTTGTTCAAGTTTAATTAAAATGATATCTCAATCGACAATCGAAGGAAATTCTCTTCGATTTGTCGGTGCTGCATCCGAGTGGTCAGCAGACCTAGAATTGGATGATATTGGTTTGCCTAATCCGACTACTGGCGAATGGCCACTGTGGACTCAGGTGAAAAATCATGGAATTGTAAAATCATCACTGATGACTCTAGGGCTTTCTCATCATCATGATGGAGAAGATATTGTCATCGAATCTGGATGGGAGGGTTTGTTGGAAGGTTTAGGCTTCGACATTGCAGATGGTGCTGCAAGAATTAGGGTCGAAGCCGCCCCACACATTGAATATAGATTACAACAAATCCGTAGTGCAGCGAATATTATTGAGCAAGAAGAACTCAGATTGAAGGAACTTGATTCTCGCCGAGATGTCGAACGGATTGCGGCGACAACTACTGCCCGACAAGTGGGGAAAAGCATTAGTGAAACTGAACAAATTGGTGATGCTGCTGCTGCAAAAATTGCCGATGAGGGACCCACTGATGAAGCAATCCTCCTTCAATCAAAGAAAATTCTCGACGATCACGAAGTCGACCGTTGCCTTTGGCTGGTCAGAAAATTATCCACATTACGTTGGGAAAATTCTGTTCCAGTCCGCATAGGGGCAAGGATGGGGAGACCAGAAAAAGCCGCTCGACGAGAAATGAAACCTCTAACTCACGCCCTCTATCCTATTGGTGAAAACGGCGGCCCTCAAAGATTGATGGGCAAGGCTGCAGAAAAAGGTAGAATCAGAGTTGAACTTTGCCGCCGATACTGCTCAAAGTGCGGACTAGAATCTCCGAACCTCAATTGCCACCACAGACCGGACCCCGATGTTCCGAATGAGTGTGGAGGTAAAACCGCCGAACGTAAGGCAAAGCCTGGAACAATGATAAGGAGACGAAGAGGCAGAAATTCTTGGGTGGAGTTAGACCGTTTATTGGAGGTGAAGCGGCGTAGTTTAGGGCTCGATCGTTTACCGCAAAAAATCAAATCTGTCAAGGTGTTAAAATCTGAATCACAAACACCAGAACCTATTGAAAAAGGCATACTGCGCGGTAAACATCAACTTTCAGTTTTCCGCGATGGCACCGCTAGATACGATATGATAGATGTCCCCGTCACCCACTTCAGGCCGAGTGAAATTCGAACTTCCTGGCGCGAATTAAAAGATCTTGGATACTACACTGACGTCGAAGGAAATGAATTGATTTCTGATGAGCAAATCCTCGAATTGTTTCCTCAAGACATCATTCCTTCTCTCAATTCAAAAGACCACCTTCTCGCCACATGTAATTTCATAGATGACTTGCTGGTTCGATTCTATGGGATGGATCCGTTTTACAAGGCTGGATCCTTAGACGATTTAGTTGGACAATTAGCTATCGGCCTTGCACCGCACACCAGCGGAGGAGTCCTTTGCCGAATCATCGGCTGGACCTCTTCCTCCGCGGGTTATGCTCACCCCCTCTTCCACGCTGCAAAAAGACGCAACTGTGATGGTGATGAAGATAGTATTCTGATGTTACTCGATGGTTTGCTAAATTTTTCAAAACAAATACTGCCATCGGGGCGCGGGGGTAGAATGGATGCCCCTCTAGTTCTGACTACACGACTTAATCCTGCTGAAATTGATAAGGAAGCCTTGAATGTAGATTGTTCTTATGGCTATTCACAAGCCTTCTACGAAGCAACCTTGGAGCGTCCACATCCAAATGAACTACTCGATTTAGTCGAGACGGTTAACGATCGCCTGGGAACGATTGGTGATGTGCGTGGATATGGATGGACTCACGAATCTGGACCACTTGATGCTGGACCTGTAAATTCTTCATACAAAACTTTGGTTTCAATGGAAGATAAAATGCATGGTCAACTCGCAATCGGTCGTCTACTGAGGGCAGTTCGAGTTGAGCGAGTTGCTTCGCAAGTCATCGAATCTCACTTCCTACCGGACTTGAGGGGGAATCTCGTCGCATTCACCCGCCAAAAAACTCGCTGCGTAAAGTGTGGACATTCATATCGACGAATCCCGCTGGCGAGTTCATGCATCCAAGAACAAAAGGGCGGCATCGTTGGAGGATTGACTACCAGAAGAGAAGAGGAAACTACTCGATGTGGAGGTAATGTGGTTCTGACGGTTTCCGAAGGCGCTGTTCGAAAATACATCAAGGTAACAGACAGTATTATCGAAAATTATGGCGTCGATCTCTATACGAAACAACGCGTCCAATGGCTCACTGATAGCGTTGATTCACTATTCGGTAACGACCGGGTGACCGTGATGACTCTAAATGATTTTTTGTGAATCAATAATCAACTCCGAGTATTCGAATCACTCGGTCCATCCATTGTAATTTGGCTAATTTACGCTCGGGATCGGTCGCACCAGACCATTTTCCAACTAAATCACTACGAGTGCCAAGCATCTTTATTCGCTCTGCATCTAAACCGAGAGCGATGAGAAAACAGACTGCACGATCACCGTCTGTAAAGCCACCAGGATTGTGCATTCCAGCGATTTGATTTGGTGTTTGATGAGTCAATACTAATGGCGAAGGAGTTGCAGTATTTTCAGCCAATTTCAATAAGCTACGCCACGATTTTTCATTGTCTCCATGGCTGTGAAGAATGAATGGTACGCCTCTTTTCACAGCAGCAAGCGTACCTGAGCCACCGTCCCCATCACTGACAACACAAACTAGGCGCGACCATGCGCGGTCTGCTATCGTTTCAGGTAAATCTTGCAACACTCCAACCGCCCCGTCTGCACCTACTAGCAAAGTAGGTTTATCGAGAATTGCAATTACTTCTGATACCTCAACGGCTGCACCGAGAACTGCTACATTTACCTCACGTAATACCAATCGGCGGCGTAAATCTGCAATCGTCGCCGCTCGTCGATGTCGGGTCCAGGCTTCTACTGAAGATTCTTCGACCACTCGAAGCAAAGATTCTGCACTTTCGACATCGGCAGATAATTTCCAACCGAAATGAGAACGTACCTCATCTTGTAATTCGATTAGAGAATAATCGAGCGCAGTTAGATCGGTTGGGTGAAACATCTAGGGAATCTCCAGTAGAAGCAGACGGTGAGTATTGAAGAACCCTCGTCGCCTATGGTGTTGACATGCCGATGCCGATGATGATGCCGCACATCGAAGATGAAGGTTTATTGTCACGTTATCCGTTTCTACCTCAAGGGAAGGAGCATCTCAAGCATGTTCTCGAATCAAATGGAATTACTGTTGAGGAATTAATTGATGCTCCTTGGTTAGAAGATGTTCGTGCTCGGGGAAGACTTCGATTGATGGAAGCTGTGGTTCACAAAGATGGAATCGATGCAGCAACAACCGTCGACCTGTCTAGCGATATCGGGAGAATGACCGAATCTCTATCTTTTCTCTATGCCATGCTTATCGTTTGTGCCTCATTCAATGATCGTCTTCTCAACCGCTGGATTGAAGGAGAAGCTAGCCGGGCCGATCAGTTATTCGGGATGGATGGTGAAAATTTTGTCGACCTTGCTCGAAGCTATATTTCCGATATTCGCGAAATTGCTGGCCAAGCACGTGATGAACCGACATATTGGATTCCAATGACTGATTTTATCGAACTTTGCCCGCGAATCTCTGGTCATTATTGGCGATTGATAAATCGCCCGATAAAAGAAGGATGGGTCTGTATGGATGCAGGTGTTGGAGAAACTAGTAGGCAGCGTACTGCGAGGCTATTGAAAGAAAGAATTCGAGAAGATATGACGAATACCTGTGAGGAAAGGATGAGCAGAATCGATGAAGAATTTGCTAGTTTATTCATCGAGCCGATCGAGCGTGTCAGCAAACTTTTGGAAACTCAAGTACAAGACGAAATGCCAATGACTGCTGCTATTCGCGAAGATTGGCCACCTTGTTTTGAATCGGCTGTCGCCGAATTGAGTCAGGGCATAAACGTGAACCATACAGGGCGTGTTTTCTTGGCTGCGATGTGTTCAAAAATGGAAATTCCTCAAGAACAGGCTTGTTCATTTTTCGCAAATGCGCCCGATTATAATGCAGACACAACATCTTACCAAATCAACCAAGTTTACGAGCGCGAATATACCCCTCATGGCTGTTCAGCTCTGAAAACAGCTGCTCGTTGCCCGGTTTCTACGGGGGATGATTACCTCTGTGACCAGGAATGGATGAAACATCCTTTGATCTATTTGCGGGCTAAGCAACGTCGGCGATATCAAGAGGACCGTTATCAGGACGAAGCCCAACAATCCGAGTCGGATACAACCAAACAAGACAATTCTTCATAGGGAACCTAATCGACAGGCGCTTTGCTAAGGAGGGGTCAAGATGGTACGCTCACTTGTTTTAACTGTTGATCGAGATAATGATCTCGGTGTCAAAGCAGGGATTCGCGGCCCAGTAATCGGACGTAAAGCAACCCTGACTGCGGCACTTCGCCTAGGGATTGCCGACCCTGAAGAATCTGACACAAACGCGATTCTTGGAGCCCTTCATCATCATGATCGACTCGTAGAGAATGCCGATGCACACGATGAAGTCGAAATTGCCTTGTTGACAGGCGACGTTCGTGTTGGTCCGCGAAGTGATCGGGCGATAGCGAGTCAACTCGACGAAGTCATTCAAGAATTTCAGCCAGATGTCGCAATCCTCGTTACCGATGGGGCTGATGATGAAGCTTCGATACCAATTATTACATCGAGAGTTCGTGTTGAGCATGTTGAAAAAATCATCGTTCGGCAATCAAAAGGTATCGAATCGACATATTATTACATCGCCAAAGCAATCGAAGACCCGCGTTGGCGAGCAAAACTTCTTGTACCAATTTCAGTCTTTTTAATGATTATTGGCCTTGGATTAATTGTCCCAAATGGTGGTGTATTGATTGGTGCCATGCCACTAATTGCAGGAATATGGATGTTTGCAAAAGGCCTTGGATGGGAGGAACAACTTGAACGGTTAATGCTCGATTTGCGAGAGAGTGCAACTGGAGGAATTTTTTCTTCAATGTTATGGGCAATATCGATTTTCTCAATAATTTTAGGATTTGTCACCTCATATCAAGTATTCACCAATATGGAGTATGTGGAATATTCAAATTTGCGTATATGGGCAGTGGCTATAGATGAAGCATTGCAATGGATTGTTGTCTCGACATTTGCATTCACACTCTCTATAGGCGTCCTCAGGTGGACTGAAGGGAGTTTTACCGGCCGTTCCATCCTATTGATCGGTTTCGGAACAGTTGTCTATACGATTGCAGAAGCGACTCTCGATGTAATTCGAATGGGTTTGAGCGGCTCAAATTATATTTTGGATTTTGAAACTGTATCGAATGATTGGGGCTTACCTCTTTTCACCATCGCATTATATTATTTGTTGAGGACAATTATTGAATCGATAGCAAAGGAAGATGAAACTAGCCCGACCAATAAATTTTGGGGAGTATGAGGGATTCTCTTCATTTTTCGAATGTCGTGTCCATCATACAAGATGGGCAGGTGATGCGTATAGGCCTTGTTGATGGGATTCCAAGAGCGGCTTTACAATGTGGGCACATTATAGCTTGCTGTGCATTTGATTGCCGTTCAGCAGCCTCTGTGCTTGGGTCATAAGTAAACCTGTATCGGTGGGCTTCATCAAGAAATTTAGGTGCACCTTCAATAGGTTCTGCTGCTGATTCAAATTGAGATTCCCTAGGTGGTACACCCGCTGCTGCAGTGAAATCTTGAGGTGTGTCTGGCGTAAATCCATCGCTGCTGAATGCCTCGATTTCTTTTTCGACTTGAGTTGGCGTTATGCCTAACTCGCGGGCGACCCGATCGATAGCGAGCATGCGTTCGTAATCATCCATTCCGATGAATTGCTGCAATATTGTTGCTGGTATCGATGTAATGGCAATTCCCCCTTCGGTTTGACGGTGGCATTCACCCCCTAAGAAGTGCGACCGTCCTCGTTTGCCGTCCAGTATCCTTTAGAGCAATCAATTACAATTCAGAGTTAATGTTCCCCGAATGTATCGACTGCAGAGGGATTCGCAGGATGTGTGGCATCTCACCATGCCCCCTGCTCGCTGAAGTGCGCTCTCAATTGCCGATGACACAAACCAGTACCTTCAATGAAATGGTTGGTCCGAGCCCCCCCTCACTTTTTGTTGGTAGATATGGATATCCGGATGTTCGTGCAGGCCCTAGTGCGGCATGGCACGCCGACGACTCTGATACACAATCAATTTCGAGTGGAGATCCAGCTGATTTATTCGGCGCACCTCTCGAAGAAGTCGCAGTCCGCCATGCAAATATCATCACCGGGGGACAGCGAATGAAAGTTCAGAGCGCAGTTGCTCCGGAAAAGATTCTTGAGGTAACTCAAGAAATTGCTTTGTCATCAAAATCGGTCGATATTGAATTAGATTTTGCGAGGCCGATTAGAGTTGGTTCGACCCCTACTTTCGATAGTATGAGTACCCCTCTCGGCCCGACTGGTGAAATATTACGAGCTGAGGTCATCGGTAATACAAGCATTCCAAGAAAAGTCGATTCCATCTCTGGCGAAACCGATTTGTTGGCAATCGATGCAATCGACGAATTACAACGCTCATCAATTGGTGAATCACACATTTCCCGACTGCTCTCAACTGGCATTCTAGGAAAGATGGAAAATCGTCGATTAGTTCCTACGAGATGGAGCATTACCGCAACCGATGATTCGATGGGTAAACACCTCTGGAATAAAGTTCGTGATTATCGATCCATCGATAAAATATTTGTCTATGAAGCGACATATCTTGACAATAAATTCCACATTATCTTGAGTCCAGGTTTGTGGGCATTTCAGATGTTAGAAGCATGGATGAGGGGCTCGCTGTGGAGCGAAGGTGGCAAAGTTCTCGGGGATTGGGAGGAATTTAAACCGAGGAGTCAATATGCCAGTCGAGTAACAGGAGCTTACTATGCCGCCCGCCTAGGTGTTCTCGAGCACCTTGAATCAATTCAGCGCTCTGCTGCATGTTTAATTTGGCGTGATATCGGCGCTGGATATTGGGCGCCCGTCGGAGTCTGGTTGATTCGAGAAACCGTTCGTGAAGCGATGAAGCAGACTCCGAAACAATTCGATTCATTATCGGAAGCGATTAATTATGTTGGACTGAGAATTTCTGTTAAAGAAGATTTGCAAAATTCTTGGTTTGTTAAACGTGAAGCGCAGACTAGATTAGATTCATTTTGAGCGTTTTAAGAAACCGCCAACGATTTCACTTTCTGCTTTTACCAGTTGCTCAGCAACAGAGGATTTCGATAATCCTAACTTCGTTGCAAGATCACGAATTGAAATCTTCTTCGGAACTTCATACCAACCACTATCGTGAGCGACTTTGATGATACGGTGCTGCTGTAAAGTCGGACCTCGAACGACCAAGCCCTCCATCCCTTTTGCCGCAGTAACACGCTCAACAGGCATTTCACCCCTTACTGAATTAAGGAATGAAATCATAGATGATTGCCGGCCTGAAAGTTGTAAAATTAGTCCAGAAGAAGTCAGGTTAGTACCGGCCAGCAAACACAAATCGTTGCCAATAAAATGCTGGCCAATCAATTCTGCTGCAAACTCTAAAACCATCAAATGATGAGTTAAATAATCAGACTTCCATTCTTCAAGAATTTCGACTACACGGATTCCCCCTATCTCAAATCCCGGGGCAGGACAATTGGAATCAGTCGTTATACATTCAACCATCATTCGTAAATTTCCGTCGAAAATTCCAAGGATTCCACGAAAATCCCAACTGACGGACTCAAGAGCCTTCCGAATACGAAAATCGTGATCGATAGATGGCAGGGCGCACTCAACTCGAACGGCTCTCATCGCAGGCATCCTCATCGCTGAGTTCCGCCATCAGGTTATCAAAACAACTCTTTTGTGTTCAAATTTTCTTGGTTACAGCATTTTTCGGAGTTATTACTCCAAATAATGTCTCAAATTTCACTATCTCTAACTCGATCTTCATTTTCAAGAATTGCCCGTGCAACTTCAGGAGAATACCCGATATCTGTCAAAACTTCAATTTTCTTTTCAACCGATTGGCGCTCAGTGTCCCAATCCTCGTCAATTATCGATTCAACTCTAGCGGTGTGGTCTTGGGCTCCGCGGACAACTGGTCGCTTCCTTTGGACTAAGACAAGTGCTGCAAGCAATATTACTGTCATACTGACTATTACCGCTGTGATTACAGAGTTGGAGGTGAGCAACTGAATCATGCTCATCTGAACATTCGAATCTTCAGTAGCATCCATGCAACCATCACGATCTATGTCGTTCTTTTTATTCGAGTTCCAATTAGTGATTCCAGTCGGGCACTTATCTCTTGAATCTGGAATTCCATCTCCATCATCGTCTAGATCTTGAGTTTCATCATCACATCCATCTTGATCTAAATCGTTGAAAACAATTTCGCCACCAAGACAGTTGTCATGGCCATCAAGGATACCATCGCCATCATCATCTGCATCTTCAGTCAAATCATGGCAACCATCGCGATCTGCATCTTCTGTGATGGTTGAAATCCAACCAGAAGTTGGATTTTGCTCACAATTATCTATCGAAGATTCAATCCCATCATTATCCAAATCAGTGTCTTCAACGAAGTCATAACATCCATCATTATCTAAATCCGTAGTATCTTCTGGATTCATCACACTGCGCTGGCAATGGTCCTTTGAATCGCCAAATCCATCATTATCATCATCAGAATCTTCACTAAAATCATTGCAACCATCACTATCCCAGTCATTGAGAATTGTAGATATCCAATCCGACATGCCCATCGAACAATCATCATCAACATCTAGAATGCCGTCATTGTCTCGGTCATCATCTTCAATCGAGTCTAAACAACCATCGCCATCTTGGTCACTCGCTGCATCTGATAACCATAGAATAACTCCGTGCGGGCAACCATCATCAACATCGAGGACACCGTCATTATCATCGTCCTCATCATCGAAAACATCATGGCAACCATCGCTATCATGATCGAAGAAGAGGTCGGTCCACCAAGTTGCGCCAGACGAGCAATCATCGTTCAAATCAAGATAGGGGTCATTGTCATCATTATCGTCTTCGTCAGCATCTCGGCAACCATCGCCATCGTGGTCAACAGATAATCCACCCCAATATTGAGCTCCGTTCGGGCAATAATCAAACTCGTTCAGGACCCCATCACCATCGGTGTCATAATCTTCCAGAATATCATCGCAACCGTCGTAATCTGCATCGATAATTTCACCGATTACCCCGGTTGAACAACCATCTTCTTCATCGTAAATGCCATCATTATCATCATCATCATCTTCGCTTGAATCGCGGCATCCATCACCATCATGATCGGTGAGTTCTGCTGAAGTCCAACCCGTATCACCGAATTGGCAATCGTCTTCTGCATCAGGAATACCGTCATTATCGTCATCATTCCAGTCACCTTCATTGACCAAATCAATTCTAATCAATTTCGAAATAGTCCCTTCTTCCTTCGTTGAAGAAGTTAAGGTAAGCGTCAACCAGAAGGTTAGGTCATCATTGACCTGTGCAAGTGTAGGTGCGCGTAGGAATAAATCGAGTTCTGATGTCTGACCCTCGACGAGAGTCGTCGTGTGTTGGTAATTTCCAGCGAAACCAGCGTCTACGAACCAGTAATCAGGAGCGCCACTAACAGTTATCGAAGCAATATCGGAAGTTCCTGAAATCTTGATTGCCTCAACCAATAAATCGATATTAATAGATTGAGAAGGCTGCAATTCGATCGTCTCATCCAACCCTGAAGCGAAGTTGATTCCAACATTCCATACATTTTCAGACCACATACAAACTTCCCACTGGTCCTCTGTAACCGTTTCCGTATCACTACATTCATCGGCCGTCCAAACAATATCTCGGTTAGGCCAATCAAAGTTAACAATCGGTTGTGAACTGGATTCTAAACTAGAACCAAATATCCCCATCAAATTATTCGAGCTTGATGCGATTATTCTCGTATTGATTACTGCATAAGATTCAATTAAACTCTTACCAATTCGAAGAACTCCTTGATCGTTTAATTGTGGTACGTTAATTCTTGTCCAACGCAATTCAACTCTATTATCTTCATCTGATTCTCCTTCCATCGATTCGAACCAGGTGATATGGACCGATCCGTCATTATCGAAATCAACTCGAGGATTGGCTCCAAAGGTCATATCTGATCCTTGAACCGCTGAATCGACGACAACTGCAACCTCTGCGAGATTCAAGCCATTCGCCTCTCCATCCAAAGCGCCTGCACGATCTAAATCCAACTGCATATAATGCAGTTGAGATGGTGCGCCACGGCTCGGCATCGAGTCACGTCCATCAACCCATACAACGTGTATATTTCCATTATCATCTACGTTGACATCAGGGTTGACCGACCATCCATGGCCACTCGTTAAACGAGTATCATTAACCAAAACGAAGTGACCAATCGTGCCCCAGCCGGTACCATCTTTGTCCTCGACATATTGTCCAGAATCATCAATGGTGTGAGCAGACATTCCACGCGTCCAAGTGAAGCGTGGGTTGTTGAGTATAGAATATGGGTTCAAAACGGTCAGGAATGTTTCAGTCGAACCGCTTCCTGAGGTGAGACCAATGATTTCATTGACTAAGGCATTAAGCTCTTGAGTATAATTTGCAATTGGTACTACGACATCATCAATCCATGCTGCATCGTGGCCAGAGCTTAAACTTCCATCCTTAACATATACCCATTTCAGAGTGTGTTGACCCAAGGAGACTGGAGTAGAGAAATTGCCATCTTGTACGCCCGACCATTGTGCGAGTTGTACGCCATCAATGGAGAAGCGAAGGAAATCATAATTTGCTTCAGAAGAAACATTGTAAGAAAATGAAACCGTTCCAGCAGCCATCATACCTGTAAATTCTAAATTGGCATTATCACTGTCAGAAATGTCTCCTGATTGAGCAGAATAAATGCCTGTAATTGGAGTAGATGATGGATTTGTTGCTGATACATATGAATAATCAGCAGACGCAGAAGTCCCTCCATCACCATAGCTATCATTGAGGTAAATAGTGTAATTTCCTGCAACTGTATAAGTTGCTAATACGCCTGAAAAGCCACTAAATACATCACTCGAATTAAATGCATCAACTGTTCCATTCGGTAAAATTATATCCATACTAAATTCATTGGGCCAACTGTCGATTGTAACCAAAATTTCAACAATTTCGCCAGCTGGATGGGTGTAATTGCACGTCACGGCTGAGAAAGCAGGGGAGTTAGTGCCGCCACCGATTCCGCAGAGGTTCGTTGAAGAATAAACAATTCCATTATTGGCATCTTCGACCGACCAAGTATTCGAAGAAGAACCCGAAACTCCCCAGCCATTCGTTAAATGACCTGATTCAAAATCTCCCTCAAAATTTGCCATATTATCCGATGGATAGAGATACATCTCTCCGCCCGCGTCTTTATTCGCCCAAGTTGAGTCATCACAAGTTCGTTGATGAATTCCTGTAACAGAGTCAGGGCATTGTGCTAGATCCATCATATGAGAGCGTACATGAGTATCATTAGCCCAAATTGTTGATGCGCCATAAGAAGTTGTTCCGGCGATTGGGACTGGTATGATTCCTGCCTTTGCACAGGCATCGTGAGCTTCAGAAATACTCTGGTAATCATCTGCTTGTTGAGCTTGTTGTCCGTTTCCTGAGCCCCCATAAGGACCCTCATCAGAAACGGGAATAATCAGGCGGGTTGCATTTGGATTCCATTGATGATCGTATGTAGTCGCTGGATTGCCTGGGACGTTTCCTGCATTATCTCTCCATGAAAGACACGCCCACGTCGAGCCGGGACCCCACATCTCGCTGTTGTAACCCCAATCGGTTGGGATGTTCAGGCTCGAGCCGTTATACATTACATCGGAAAGAGCTCTAATTCCACCCGATGTGTCGGTTGAATTTTGGCCGAGATGGTTTGATCGGGGTCCGTCGCCATAACCGCCGACTTCGTAAGCATCCTCACAATTCTTTTGGTTATTCGCAAAAGACATCTGTCCACTCAATGCATACAAAGTTTCGAGAACAGTGATACTCGCTGCTTCAAGTAATGGTTTCACACCTTGGAAGAATTCTCCGCTGCTAAGGTTTCCACCATAAAATACCGCACACATATCGACCCATTCGGTCGTCATCGAACCAGAGGAGTCAATTAATCCGACATATTCAATCAATGAACCGCGAGTATCTTCCCACACGATTACAACCGTATTATTCGTCCCCATCGAAACCGCAGGATTGCCTTTGTAGCCAATTGCAGGGGTGATGATGGTGTTATTGATTTGAGTCGAGAGAGCATTGCTACCGGAAGCATTCCGCCGAAAAACGTCCCCTGAGCATCATAAGTATCAACCCAGACAACGTGTGCTGCATCGAAAGAATCGATTGCAATATCTGGATCGTTGCGTACACCCGTTCCATCAGCTATAATATGAGTGGAAACAAGAGACATATTGGTAATATCACCGGGGCTTCCGTCTTGATTATCGAGGGCAGGGTTCAGTAAAGCATAGAGAATATGGGTGTCAGTAATCGCCCAAACGATGTGGGCTTTGTATTCTGAATCAATAACCAGTGAGGGGCTTGAGAGCGCAGATGTACTATTCTGACCAACGGGTGTGCTAGCGATTAGAACAGTGTCGATACCTGATGTCGCAATCAAAGCATAGTGAACTTGAGGCATTGTGCCATTCTCAATCCAAACCAGATGAACTCGTTGCAAATCATCCATTACACCTATTACTTCGATTGGATTAGATGTGTTGAGGTTTGAGAGAAGGGTAGTAGTGGATGTATCGTCGACTGTCCCATTTGCTGTGAAATATCTCTCCGATGTAGGTTCGAGAGTCGGCGAAACAGATGACAGGGAAGGAGCTGCAATTGATGTTATCATTAGGAAAACTAGTGTTAATGAAAGGCGGTAATTACGACGATTGCCGTTTGTTAATTTCCATGTTTGTTCGTCATTCCTTTGTTCGTCGGCCTCTCTAACCATGCTGATGCATAGCCACTAATACCCATAGAAGGTGAGCAGGACATGTCCGAAATTGAGAAAATTACGCCTGCTTTTCAGCGAGGTGAGCCGCCTTCCTAGAAATATAATCAGTATAGTTACCAGGCCAAACCCAGAGGCTTCCATCACCAGGTAATTCCCAAATTGTATCACAAATTTTGTCTAGGAACCATCGATCGTGACTGACAGTAATTATTCCACCATCATATTCCATCAATGCCTCTTCAAGAGCCTCTTTTGCATCGGTATCAAGATGATTCGTAGGCTCATCCAATAGCAGCATGTTATTATCTTCAAGAAGTAGTTTCAACAAAGCGATTCGCGCCCTCTCCCCTCCACTCAATTTCTCAAGTTTGGTAGAAACCATATCAGGGGTAAATTGGAATTGCCCGAGCATTGCCCTGATGTCTCCATAATCCATCCGCGGTTTAAGGTGCTGAATCTGCTCGATGGGCGTTAAATTAAAATTCAAAGATCGATGGTCTTGATGGAAGTATCCAGCCTCAACTCCTGGGCGGATATCGAGTTTTCCAGAATCAAGTTTTATTTCACCGATAATTAGGCGCAGTATGCTGGTTTTCCCCGCACCGTTGGGGCCGACTATACCAATTTTTTGCCCTCTGCGGACACCGACTTCAAGCCCATGTAAAATCGGTCGGTCCATTCCTTCAAATTGCAGGTGTGCCTTGTGGAAATCAAGAACTTCGAGGCTACTTTTTTCTGTGGCTTGTAAAGAGAAATTTAAGTTTCTACGCTGTTTTGGTTGTATCGATTTAAGCCACTTCAATTCGCGTTGAGCACGCATTATCATGAAATGCTTTTGAGATATCGATTTGTCGAATTTATTATTTCTTTTCATCGACATCATGGCACCTTTTAATCGCTTCAATTCCTTCGATGTTTTCTTAATTCGCTCGTCCAAAGTTTGTAGGAATAATTCCTTTTGCTTGAGGAATGAAGAATAATTTCCCGGGTATCCTTTGAGGTGTGCATCTTGAATCTCTGCAATATTATTGCAAACTCGGTCAAGGAAATACCTGTCGTGGCTAACTACAAGGAGAGCTCCTTGGAATCTTAAAAGGAACCTTTCTAGCCAATCTAGAGTTTGAAAATCCAAATGATTGGTCGGCTCGTCAAGGAAAAGTAGGTCAATCTCGTTTAATCCCACCAATTGCCGAGCCAATGCTACCTTTGCTCGCTCTCCTCCTGACAAAGAAGATAGTTGAACATCAATTTGGTGATGATAAAGGTCGAGAGCTTTGAGAATTTCAGAAGCATGTCCGGCTACATCACTGCCACCAGAACGTGCCATTAGGGCTTGTAATTCTTGGTAACGATCCATTGTAGGTTGCCAATCGCCATCATAAAACGAAGGTTCCGCCATCTGTAATTCGATGCCAGCTATTTCATCTTCCAATTCTTTGAACTGGCGACCACGTCGATTGAGCTCTTCGCCGAGAGTTGCTGAATCGTCGATATCTCTAATTTGCGTCAAATATGCGAGACGTAAGCCTGGAGCGAAATGAAGATCACCGAGGTCTTGATCTTGGTTTGAAATTGTACGCAGTAGTGTGGTTTTCCCTGCCCCATTATGTCCCACTACACCTATTCTATCGCCATCATCGATTTGAAGATTTACACCCTCAAGAATTGTCAAGGGGCCGAAGGTCCGGTGGATCTCCTCCAGACGAACCAACTCGCGTACCATGGCTGGGCGGCCGACCACCTGTTCAAGTGTGATTCGGTCAAGATTGGAGTTGGTTGATTCGAGTTTCGTCGATTTTTTCCCACGCAAACTCGCCTTTCTCTGTAGTTGGTCTGCCGAAATGCCCACCCGCTGCAGTAATTTGATATTGTGGGCGACGTAAGTCTAAGTCTCGAATAATTGCTGCGGGTCTAAAATCAAAAACCCGGCTAACTCGCTCAGCCAATTCTGAATTAGAAAATATTCCTGTCCCAAAAGCGTCGACGTGCAAACTGACTGGATCCGCGACTCCGATGACATAAGCGACTTGGATCTCTACTCGGTCGGCAAGGCCTGCTGCAACTAGATGTTTAGCTACCCATCGAGCAAAATACGCTGCGGAACGATCAACTTTTGTTGGGTCTTTACCACTGAAAGCTCCACCACCATGGCGGCCCATCCCTCCATATGTATCGACAACGATTTTGCGGCCGGTTATCCCTGCGTCCGAATAGGGTCCACCAGGATCAGCAAACCTTCCAGTTCCATTTACAATTAGTCGATAATCATCAGGTAGCCAATGAGATGGAATTGCGTGCTCGACAACATGTTTGCGAATCTGTTCTGTAACGAATGCGTGCTCTTCTTCTTCATTGCCCCCAAATTTATTCTTCAATGCAGAGTCATGTTGAACCGCAACAACAACTGTGTGGACTTTGTTTGGTTTACCTGATTTGTCGTACTGAACTGTGACTTGACTCTTCGCATCTGGGCGAATCCATTCGATCTCGCCTTTGGCGACAATCATATCTATGCGGCGACAAATTCGTTGGGCGAGGGCGGCGGGAAGAGGGAAATATCGGCCGTTCAGCTCACCTCCAACCTCAGTTTCGTTGCAGGCATAACCGAACATCATTCCTTGGTCGCCAGCACCAATATCAGCATCGAATTCTCCATCGACGCCTTGTGCGATATTTGCGGATTGTGTTGTGATGTGAATTTGAACTTCACATAATTCAGCAGAGGTTGCATCCATCCCTATTGCGTGAGAGGTGTAGCCAATTCGGGCTGCAGTTTTACGAGCAATTGCTTCGTAATCTGGAGCATCTCCGTCGAGACTTACCTCTCCTGCAAGAATGATTACCGCCTGCTTAGATTTACCTTTAACAAGAGTTTCAACAGCCACCCGTGCATGAGAATCGATAGTTAAGCAAGCGTCGACAATAGCATCAGAAATTGCATCACACACTTTGTCAGGGTGCCCTGCGGCGACCGACTCGGACGTGAATAATGCTGCCATCAGACCCTCGCGGCCGCCTCTCCTTCAAAGGGTTTCATGGATTAAAATTAGAATTTATGCAACGATTCACTAGATAATTAGTACAATATTAACCAAATCCGTGTATTGCCGTACTCAACCACGGCGATAAATTCACTTTAAGTATTTTTAAGAAATGATACAAATTATCAAAACTAAACACACGGAACATTGAGAAACAAATTGTTTTCGCGATGGTTATGGCAAAGACAGTTCAAGACAAAGCCGAGCCGATTGCTGGTATCCAACCAAACAAAGTTCCTGAACGTGCTATCAACAGTAAGCCTACCGTTTACACTTTTGCAACTTGCCCGTTTTCTTTGAAGGTTAAATCACTGTTAAAATCGCGAGAGATTGAGTTCGAAAACGTTGAGGTTGACCCTATGAAAAAAACTGAATTAAAGTGGTCGGATTGGACTGCAGTGCCTGTATTTGTAGACTCGGACGGGACTCAAGTCAACAATTCAAATGATATTCTTCACTATATCGATGAGAGACATGGGCAACTGTTTCCGCGCCATGGAGAAAATGATGTTCAAGATGAATGGATGGCTTTTTCAGATAATATTCTAGGCAAGAGTATCGTTGCCGTTATTTATCAAAACTATCGAACTTCGCTACATGCGCTCGACTATGTTACTAAGGTTGATAAATTTAGATTAAAGGATCGAATTATCAGCAAATGGATTGGTGCGATTGTCATGAAGATGGTCGGCCGATCGCGAGCAAAAATGTTTGAAGAACCCCCACGACAAAACCTCTTGACCCAACTCAATTCGATGGCGATGGCAATTGACGGGGTTTTCTTCGGCGGGACAACACCTAACGGAGCAGATTATGCAAATTATGGAATTCTTCGCTCTATGCAAGGCCTAAATGGATTCGATATCGTTGAAAATCATCAAACCATCTGGCCGTGGTATTCTAGAATGCAATTGCATTCTTCCCTATGATTTTCCTGTAATATTAATCTGGGTTGGAAATTCTTTGGTTAATCGAGACTGGCTAGCAATGTCTATCCAGCCATAAATTTTAGTCAGTTCTTTCTCGACTTCTATGTCGATAACTAAGGCATCTCGATGTACTCGGGCTACTAGAGCTGCTAACTCAATTTCACTAGATTCTTCCGGATGAATAATATTCACCTGAACTGGTGGACCGTGAAGTTGAGTTAGAATTACTGAACGTAATTCTTCAATACCTCCACCAGACATCGTACTGACTGGAATCGCTTCGAATGGACTGTAATAGTGTACAATTTCTTTTGCTTCTTGTAATTGCTCGGCGGTGCATAAATCAATTTTAGTCAAAACGACAATCGTATTCGGGCTTGAATCCGCTTTGATTCGACCCGAAACTTCTCGGCTTGAAGTTGCAAGTTTTCTACGAATTTCTTCGGGCTCATTCGATGCATCAACTAGAAGCAGCAACATATCACAAGACAACGATTCTTGTAAAGTTGCAGAAAATGAATCGAGCAATTCGGCTGGAACATTATCGATGAAGCCAATTGTATCCACCATTAAGATTCGTGGTTTATTTTCCATCCGGCCAACCGTAGTTTCCAAGGTTGAGAAAACTTGGTCCCGAATTAGAACCGCTTTTCCGGAGAGAGCATTGAATAAACTTGACTTTCCAACATTAGTATAACCAGCTAAACCGACTGTCAATGCTCCTGAACGGCTTCGTTGACGACGCCTCTCGCTCATCGATGCATCAAGTTTAGATAAACGCCGCCTTAATCTAGTTATTTCATGCCCAACCGCTTTCATGATATTGTTCCAACCTGTCTGACCACCTGCTCCGTAACCAAGGCGCTCACCCATCGTTTCTCGGTTCGTTAATTCACGAAGAATGCTTCTGTCTGCGAGCAATCTAGCGATTCTGACTTGAATTCTCGCTTCAGCTGATGAAGCGTGCCGAGTGAATAATTCAAGCAATAATCTCACTCGATCCCAAGTTTCAATCGTTAGAGCATCATTGATATTAACTAATTGGCTCGATTTGAGATTGTCGTGAATCAACACCAAATCAACTCGATGCCAAAGATGCCCGGGGCCGGACATCTCCATCTCTTCAGCAATTTCTTGTAATTTCCCCGAACCAAGATATGAACGAGGATTAGGTTTTCCACGCTGGATAATTTTGTCAACAATTTCGATCCCCAGAGTCGAAGCAAGAGACTCATATTCGCCAGTATCGTCATTTCGAGAAAGCAGTATAGCACGACGACCGGCGTGCGCGGTTTGATATTGGGAAGAGTTCATTCCACCCATGCCTGCAAGCAAAGGAACATCTGGCACAGGGTCGCCACTCACGTTGATGGGTCGTACGCAGCAAAGATATGCGTTCGGGTGCTCGGCGCTCCATGCCTTCGGTTTCTACGACCTTCATCTGGTCCGGTTCCCGCCCACGAGCTGAGGCTTTATTGGCTGGAATCATAGCCGATGATCCTGAATCTTTTGATGCGAAAATTATCGATATCGACAACGGGACAGAATTGCGAATCACCGTCGTCGGAACTTCACTCAAAACCGTTAGATCGACAATGGATGATTTACTAGCATGTCTTTCTGCTGCAGATTCAGGCCTAGATGCTATCGATGATTCTTAAGCAGTTTTGCAGCAGTTCGTCCAGTTTCAATTGCGGCATCACCCAATACCGAATCTGAAACTACGTGAGCCCCGGCTAATACGATGCCGTTATCGATGAATTGTGCTCCATCAACTCGTTGTTCCGGCTCGCAAGGATGCAGCATGATTGAGGCGGTTGAACGGCGCAAAGTCGAGAGTTTTCTCCATCCTGAACAACGAGAATCGAGGAAATTTTTAATTTCCTCAAGGGCTTTATCACCGTCTTTTTTAAGATGCACTGCATGGATTATTGTGCACTCATTAGAATGACGATTTTCGGGAATTCTTCCTTCACTCGAAACATCTATTGCAATTATTCCTGATATCGGTTCGTAAATTCCCGAATAGGGCCGCATCATCTTACCTTCAATTGCAACATCGAGCGCGGCGACCATGTGTGGTGTGCATAATTCTAGACTCTCCACATTCAATCCAGCATTTGATAGAAGTTGAAAAGTGTCAAATGGCGAAGCAGCGATAACGATGGAATCGCATTCAATGGTTTTACCTTCCACCACTACTGAAACTACTCTACCTTTTTGAAAATTTATCGATTCGACTCTCGATTCGATTTCATAAACCACACCCAATTGGTTCGCGGCTGCGACTAACCTTCCAACCAAACTAGTCCAGCCACCATATGGAATTACAAATTCACGAGGGGGGGCGAGTTCTGAACGAGGGCGCATCTCGGTTAATACTGAAAGCCCACTATCTCTTGTTTGGCCAATTGAAAAAAAATCCTTATGCTTCCATTTGGGTCCTAATACTCTCGGTGCGCGTAATTTACGAAGAAGTTGGTAGAAGGCGCCACGCCGATGCAATAAATGCAAACCGGGGTCAAGAACCCACTCTCGGGATTCTCTCATTCGAACGCGGCCCCCCAAACATTCTCGTGATTCAACTAGGAGTACCTCCTCACCATCAGCAGCTAGTTGAATTGCTGCACTAAGACCAGCCATTCCACCGCCGATAACCACGGTTCGCATCGTTTTGGCACGTGCGGTGGGGCAAATGACATTTCGTGTGGTTGAAGTGTGAAGTTCGGCACGCCGGTCAGACCTGCTATTTTCGGAAGGTTCTGTGACGGAGTTATTTCAAGTTTCAATCGATCGTTGGGTGGATGCAATGATGGCTGACGAGCGGGGTGGTGGAGATGCCGTTTCAACTGTCGTTATCGCTCGAATAATTACAAAACAAGATGGGGTTCTTTGTGGAATTCCCGTCGTTGAGAGATTGTTAGAGCGCCATTGTCAAGCAGTAATAGCGGATTGGAATTTTTCTGAAGGGGAATCGATATCAACTGGCAACTCGATAGTGGAATTACATGGAGATTCATCAGAAATTCTTAGAGTCGAGCGTACAATACTGAATATTCTCGGAAGAATGTCGGGAATAGCTTCATTTACTGCAAAATGGGTCTCAAAAGTCGACGGAATCGATATCGCTTGTACGAGAAAGACCGAATGGGGGCTCCTCGATAAATGGGCTGTACATATCGGTGGAGGGTTAACGCATCGATTGGATCGTTCTGATGCGATAATGCTGAAAGAAAACGACTTCACTGCCCAACAAGAACGAGATAGTAAAGATATGACAAATTCAACCTATATGATGGTTGAAAATATCGACTTAGATTCGAATGCTCATTTTACAGTCATTGAAGTCAGTGATGAAAAGATGGCTATAGAGGTCGCTATGATTTGGAAGCGTAGACAGATTGATCGTAATGGTTCTGAAAGAGTCGTACTATTACTCGATAATATGGGACCGGAGCTCGCAAAGGATTGTGTGAAATCTCTCGAAAGATTATCTCTTGAGGATTGGTGCGTTGTCGAAGGATCGGGAGGGGTTGATTACGAATCCTTGCAAAATTGGTCTGCGAGTGGTGTTGATTTGATCTCGACAAGCGCCATCAATAGAGGTGTAACGCCACTCGATTTATCGATGCTCATTTTATCGGAGGATATGTGATGGCAGATATTCCCGTAAGCCATCCTCGCCGGGCTTCTTTACTCGGCCGACAAAGATTGGTAGATGCAGCAAAATTAGGCCTTCTCGCAGATTCTGCACTGATTGCTCATGGGCGAGGCGAGGCTTTTGACTATCTTCTCGACGAAAGGACTTGTGATTCTGCTCGCACTGCCATTCGTGAAGTTGCGGCTCGACTTCAAGTAGCCCAACACCCAGTAATATCAGTTAATGGAAACACGATTGTGCTCGCTGGAAAATCATTGATTCGAATAGCTGCAATTCTCAATTGTCCCCTCGAAGTCAACATCTATTATCGGACCCCTGAACGAATTGAAAAATTGCTTGCATTATTAAAAAATCTGCGGCAAGAAATTTCTGAAGAATTGGCACCTAATCAGTTCTCTGGAGATTGGAAATCGGCAGTTGAATCGGTAAATATTCTCGGCGCAATCTCTGATGGTCGCATCCTAGGCCTTGAAGGCCCTCGGTCATTATGTTCTGCAGATGGAATCGAATCCGCAGATGTTGTTCTCGTACCTCTCGAAGATGGAGACCGTTGCGAAGCGTTGATCGCGTTAGGTAAACAAGTTCTCGTCATCGACCTAAATCCCTTGTCGAGAACTGCCCGACAAGCGACTGTTACTATCGTCGATGAAGTTAGCCGGGCCTCCAGTATCTTGTTTTCTTATATTGTCAAAGAAAAATCAAATCCTACCGATTGGGACAATGATGCTGTTTTGAAAGACGCACTAGAAGTGATGTCCCAATCGGTAAACCGAATCTAAAATTTCGTTCAAAATTCTGCGTGAAGCAATTTTTCACATCGTTCTGCAATCGCATCACCGACATCGGAAGTTGAAGCTTTTCCACCGAGGTCGTAAGTTACGCATCCACCTTCTTTGAAGTGTTCTTCAATTGCCTGCATCAAAATATCGGCGCACTTATCCATATCTGAATCATGGTGCCTATATCCTAACGCTTCAAACATCATCTGAACAGAGGAAAGAGTCGCAATCGGATTGACTACATTTTTACCTGCATATTTTGGTGACGAACCGTGAACCGGCTCAAATAACATATGATTAGGCCCTAGATTTGCACTACCTGCCATTCCCATACCTCCCTGTAAAACCGAAGCTAGATCGGTTGCGATATCGCCAAACATATTTGGTAAAACAACGACATCCAACTGCTCAGGGTTACGGACTAACCACATTGTGAATGCATCGATATATGCTTCATCAATTTCAATTTCGGGATTTTTAGCCGCAATTTCATGAAAGATTTCTCTAAACAGCCTGCAGCCTCTAGTGACATTGGATTTGTCAACACAAGTTAGTTTCTGAGATTTACCTAACTTTCGTTGGCGGTGCTGAGCCAAATCAAAAGCGAACTTGATTACTCTCTCACTACCCTTTCTCGAAATTGGACGAGCATCCCACTTGACTTCTCCCTCTAAGCCAGGGAAGCTCTCGATGACCAACTGTTCGTCTTTCTCGCCAATAGCACGCTGGGACATTCTTCGCAAAAGAGCGTGATAGAGTCCTTCTGTATTTTCACGAACCATGACTATGTCAACTTGCTCAGAATCCCAAACTAGTTTGTGGACTCCGTGAATTTTATGTTTCACACCGGGGAATAACTTGACCGGCCTGACATTTGCGAATAGATTCAGCCCGGAGCGAAGACCGAGGATGACTTGCCCGCCAGCGAGATCGCCGTTAGGCAGGCGGGCGCCAGGCCAACCAATTGCACCAAGAAGTATCGCATCAGAATTATCTCGACAGTGCTCAAATGACCCCTCCGGCCATTCTTTTCCTGTTTCTAGAAAATATTCTCCTCCACACGGGATAGTAGTGATATCGAAGGATGCCGGACTAAATTTTTCGAACACAGCAATAATTTTTACAGCCTCGGCTATGACTTCTTTTCCAGTCCCGTCGCCGGGTAGCACTGTCAGCCGATAATCGCCCATGTTTCCTCGGCAACTGCTTTTCCTCTTTCAATCCCACTATTGCATCCCTTCGACAATTCTCAAAGCGATACTTGATAGACATCCACCACAAATAGATACAGCATGGACCACCCAGTGGAGGATGGAGGTGAAAGCCCAAGAATAGATGTTCGAGCATTGCCGGAGTCGGTAGCGCAACTCTGGGAAACTATGCTTCGGCTCGATCCGGCTTGGAATATTGCAACTTGGCTCGATGAGCGCGCGACCGAAGAGTTACAGCTCGTCGAAGGGCAACTTGGTAGGGAAAGACTTCGATTAGAACAGCGATTACACCGTATCGAGACTCTCGCTAAACGATTGAAGCGGCAACGAGAAGTTTCCGAGGTCTCAAATTGGGGAGACCCACATCAAAAGAATCTCTTCGATGTTTACGAACCTGAAACTATGGAAATTGCAGTTCCGGCGAAAAAAAGCGAATCGCAAGAATTTGATTCCCCTGTGGTTGATTTCAATGCCTTCGGCGTCGGCGATGACCCCCTCCTCGCTATCGTCGCCGAGCACATCATGAGTATGATTGAAACGGCTTACTCCGATGGCCCCGGGCCGGTCCATTTCGACTTACTGATGGATGAACTTGACCAAATTGGAATTCGAGCAGATGAGATCGAAGAGGCGGTTCAATGGTTAATGCAAAGAGAGATGATTATTGAAATTGAGCAAGATTTCTTCGGTTTAGACATTTAGTATTCCAAAATAATTTGAGGTTAACAGTAGCCGACTCATTGAAAGAGGATGCCCCTGTCGCCGGGGCGTATTCCATGGTTAGTGACGCATCTGGATGGTACGCCCGGCTCGACCGAGAGTGTTCCGATAGGATTGAACAGTTAGATACTTGGATTTCGTCGTGGGAAGAAGCAACCCGTCACGGCATTCCAGTCGCAGCAACTTTGCCTAATTTTTGGCCGACTCTTCCAGCAGGGTTACTCTCAGATCCGGGCTCGGTTCTTGACCATCTACTTGCGCGTTACGAAGCAGAAAGTGATGGTCGTTCCCCGCGGGGTGCTTATGCAACTCCCGCTAAGTTTGCTGAATCTATACTCGCTGATGAATTAAAAAATACTCGTGCTGATACGAAGAAAGCCCCGCTACCAACCCTTTCACTCTCTGCACTTCCCCCTGGCTTCCATGCCTACGCACAACAATTCAACCAAGATGTTTCAGATGATACGGATGAAGATGGTGACGATGACTGTAATGGCTTACAAACTCGAACAGGGATCCCGATTCCTTTCGCCGACCCATCTGTTGGTGCTGGTGTTTTTCCTGCTCGCCTGTTCAGAATTCATACCGAGCGGAGCTATAAATTTACTAATGAGGAAAGAAAGCAAGATACACTCAACCTATTGAATAACTTGCAATTACTCGACGGCTCAGAAGTTGCAGTAAAATGTGCAAGACATAGGCTTCTCATCGCCCTCTGCCGATGTGGCCTGGTTGATCTCGATGGCGATGGTGATGATGAAAAGATTGGGCGAAGAGAAGCCGAAGCAATTCTGGAAAATGCAGTACAAACAGGCGATGCACTCCGAGGTGAGTGGCCATGGACTGAAAAACCGGGCTTGCTGGTTTGTAGACCACCTTGGCTACGAATCAAGGATCGATTCAGAGGTCACCCCGATGGAAGCAATTTGCGAAAAGAGTTGTCGCGGCAACTTAGGAACACCGCGGATAAAGACGGTGGACGGCGCTTTTCAACACTTCGCGGCAATGTGAATCTCTACAGATTATTCCTTGAAAGAGGCATACAATTAGTTCGAGAAGAAGGGCGCGTGAGAATGATTGTTCCTGATTCCTTACTACGTGAAAAGAGTTCTATTCCACTCAGAAAGCTGATGATTGAAAGCAACCAATGGACTACTTCGTGGTCATTCCCTGAAAACCAAAGAGTCTTCCCTGGTGTTACTCAAGGTGTTTTGGTTCTTGGCATAACTACGGGAGGCTCAACTCAAACAATGAATAGTTTTGGGCCGCTTGAGGCTACTGAAATTTCAACTCAATCAGGACTCAAAACAAAAGCGCCATCAATGAAGTTGACGCGCCCGTCATGGACTACATGGACCCGTGGCACATGGGCTGTTCCTCGAATGCCTCGTGATCAATATGAGCGCCGTCGAGTCATTAGGGCAATCGAAGATTTAGCGAATCAACCAAGATTGTCCGAAGACACCAATTGGCTAAATCCATCGGGCAAGCCAATCCGTGTTCGCGTCGGTGAGATCGACCAGACAAATTGGTCTGACGATATTAGCGAATGGTCTTTTGGCGCCCGTGGCGTGCCGTTCATCCGCGGTACACATTTCCTAACAAAAGGAAGTGACATTAGCATCAACCATCCAGCTTACAATTCAGAAATTAATATTGGATCTCCAGAACGTGCTCACGCTCGCTGGACCGGCTTGATAAAACCGCGAGGTCAGCCGAGGCTCGCCTGCCAAGCGATTGTAAATGCTCAGGTTGAGCGAAGATTAAGATGGGCTGTTGTCCCGTCAGATTGTGTCCTTGGTAACTCAGTTAACTTCCTTGAATTGCCAATCGAAGTATTAGACAAACTAGTTGAAAAACACGGTTCTGTCGAGAAAGGATTACTTTGGTTAGCTATTCATCTAAATTCAGAAATGCTCGATCTTTGGTCGAGAGCATGGGCTGCGAACAACAATGTGAATAATTACGAAATCGAAAGTTTACCATTCCCCCGGCCACGAGAAATTCATTCGATTACGACTTAATTCCGAATTTCGGAAATTAATTTGTATAGTTCCGGAATTAAATTTCTAGTATTTGGTAATTCGAATTCTTAATTACCAAAGTCATTAATACTCAATCTTATCATCGAGTTAGCGTCGTACGCTCCTGCGTTAGGCATTGAAGGTTTAAAAAATGGGAATCTACCCCAAAATTGGCATTACTGGTCTACCAAGATCGGGGAAGTCAGCGGTGCTTGAGAAAGTCATCAAAATGGTTAACGAGGATAGAAAGCATAAACTTAGCCGTGGATATACTGATGTTGTCGGGGGGGTATTGACTGAAGCAATCATCGAAGATGGTGAACGCGTCGGTTATGCTTGTGTAAATATTCGAACTGGCGAGCGAGGAACTATTGCACATCGGGATATCGATACCCGAGTGCGAATTCTCGGTTATGGAATAAATCCATCCGAACTCGAACGCGTCGCTGTTCCAGCGATTTTAGACGCGCTCGAAGAGTGTGAAATTTTAGTTATCGATGAGGTCGGGAAATTTACTGTCGAAAGTGAGGGGTTCGTCGCAGCAGTGCGTGAAGCTTTGAAGTATGACAAACCGACCCTTCTTACTTTACACAAAAAAAGTCGGCATCCTTTGCTTCAAGATATTCGTCGGCGTGACGATGGTCGGGTCCTCGAAGTCACCCCAGTTAATCGTGCATTATTACCGTATAAAATTCATAAATTACTCATTTGATTTCAATCGCTCACTCGGGCAACTTGATGCATTCCCCTCTTCTGCGACATACTGATGGATTCGCCAGCGAGTCGGGCTCAGCGCGTTTTAATCGGCGTTGCCCTCCCCCTCTATCTCCTAACTGCATTAGCTATTGTGGAGGGGCGTATCGTCATTTTTGGTTGCGATTTATTAGTTTGCCCAAATGCAGATAATCGGGCATTATTTCTTCCTGCTTTGGCTTTTCTAGTTACAATTGCATTTCTTTATATGCATTTCACACGCAATAGAGAGCATGAATTCGCTCTTCTCGATAAATGGATTAGTCGCGAATCAGAAGCAGATATGCGTATACGACTCAGATCGGAGCAAACAGAAGCGAGTGGGGAAAGTCTAGGAACAAGTTGGGCGACTATGGAGCAAAAACATCTCGAAATACGTCTTGAAGAAGAGGAATGAGAACAGAAAACTTGACTCTCTGATGTCGATTGCGAATGGTTGGATATTACTATGAGTGAAGTTCCTGATGATTTGATTTACACAAAAGAACATGAGTGGATTCGAGTTACTAATAATGGAATTATCATTGGTATTACGGATTATGCACAAAATGCATTGACTGATGTTGTATGGGTTGAATTGCCCGAAATTGGTGAGGATGTTGAAATGATGGAATCCTTTGCGAGCGTTGAATCGGTCAAGTCAGTCAGCGAAATTTATGCACCCATATCAGGCCAAGTTCTAACTGCAAATGAAAATTTAGAAGATGCTCCTGAAATGATTAACACCGACCCTTATGGAAATGGATGGATTTGTCGAATGTCAATTGCAAATAGTGAAGAATTAACTACTCATTTAGATGCAGCTGGATATACTGCTCTCCTCGGTGAATAAGGATGAGTGACCTGCGAGAGATTTCGATTTATATCGATGGTTCTTGTGAGGAAAATCGCAACGTTACAGCGAAGACAACAGCCGGTTGGGGGTTTTGTGTCGTTATTGGCGATACTGGGCTTGGAAAGGGCCAGGGTGAAATTACCACAGAGCGTAATGGGGTCGTCATCACCAATCCTTCCACCGAGGGTTTTATCGGTGCAGAAGTTGGGTCGAATAATACTGCAGAATTGTCAGCAATGTTTCAGGGATTACGTTGGTTATTGACCCAAGACGGGGAAGAGTCGACAGTTATTCGTGGTGATTCTACCTATGCTCTGAATGTCGGGTCGGGTATCTGGAAGGCTAAAGCAAACCGTCACTTGGCGATGACAGTGCAGAAATTATGGGATGAGGTTTCACAGTTGCGACAACTTTCACAGGAGCATGTTCGAGCCCATCGCGGTCATCGTTGGAATGAGCGAGCAGACCATCTCGCATTCCGGGCGATGAGTGGAAAGGATGTTCTTCCACTACAATTTTGGAAGCCAGGTATGCGATGATTAATTGTCGGCCAAAATACCGATGCTCAAAATTACATAAATCGAATGGATCAGCATAAGCAAGCCAATCAAGAGTAAAATCAGTGCAGTTGGATTTGGTAAAGGAAGATTGTTTCGACCAATGTAATAAGCCATAATAATCACAAAAAGGCTCACTGCAAATTCATTTGCTGATGATTTCGCAGGATTATCCCATTGATCGAGCCAGGGAATTAGCCCTTTTCTATCAAAGGTGATGCGGTACCATGCAACATATAGGAAAAATAAGCCTGCCACACTCAAAACGCCTAGCGTGAATGATTCTGAACCCCAAGGTTGAGAGAAGCTGATTTTTGTAACTAAGGTATTCAATAAAAGAACGAATCCTAACACGGCGTGGAAGCGCCACTCAACTCGATTGGAGACTGTCATGGTTAGACCAGAAGGCACTCACGCTTGAAATCGCCGACAAAGAATAGTTCATCATGAGTTTACTACACGCAATCATGTGAAGCATAACCTGATTGGCCTAACTCACCCGATAACTCCTCTCTCTATCTTCGTCGCAGATATGATGTCTTGGCCTCACCTCGCCAGAAGGAGGCATCAACATGCATGAGGTGAATTTTAACAATATTTTAGCGGCTGCAACCCGCATCGAGGGAATCGTTGCCCGCACACCAGTCCTCACTTCCCCTATACTCGATTCACTTGCGGGGCGGAAACTTTTCTTCAAGTGCGAGAATCTACAACATGTAGGCGCATTCAAATTTAGAGGAGCGAGTAATGCTGTTGCACTTCTCGGCTCAGATGCAGTTAATGGAGTATGTACTCACAGCAGCGGAAACCACGCTCAAGCCCTAGCTCTCGCTGCAAAACAAAATAACATCCCAGCTTACATAGTCATGCCTGAAAACGCCCCTAAAGTAAAGATTGAGGGAGTTCGAAGTCATGGTGCTGAAATCACCTTCTGCGAGCCGACTCTGGCGGCTCGTGAAAGCACGGCTAAAGCCGTAATTGAGCGTACCGGCGCTTCCTTCATCCACCCCTATGACAATCGCCACGTCATCGCCGGCCAAGGTACAGCAGCCCTCGAACTGATTGCTGAAAGTGGCCCATTCGACGCTCTGATTGCTCCAGTAGGAGGTGGTGGTCTACTCTCTGGAACTTGCATCACGACCCGAACCCTACTGCCAGAAACCCGTATATTTGGCGCGGAACCCACTGGCGCAGACGATGCGGCACAATCTCTCGCCGCCGGTGAGCTAATTCCCCAGACCAACCCCAATACAATCTGCGATGGTCTGTTGACAAGTCTTTGTGATCTAACATTCAATATTCTCAATGATCATGTCGAACAAATCATCACCGTAACCGATAATGAGGTTCTGGCAGCAATGAAACTCATTCAACAACACCTAAACCAGGTCGTTGAACCTAGCAGTGCAACGGTTCTCGCAGCAATTCTAAATGAGAATTTTCGCGCACTGCACGGGATTGGCTCAATTGGGTTAATCCTCTCGGGTGGAAATCTAGACACCTCTACACTGCCGCCCTGAAAAAAATAAAAATTGGAGCACAGGCCGGGATTTGCACCCAGGTACATGGATTTGCAGTCCACTGCATAACTACTCTGCCACCCGTGCGAGTAAGGTGAGCGACCGAAGTCCTCTCTTTGAATATTATCAATCGAATTAGGAACTTTTCAGAATCGGTTGTCTGCATATATTGATGGTGGTTAGGCGTCCCCTATGCTATATGCCTAAGATTTCCACGCGCTATGATGGCCTTGGCGTTGGGTTCGCTCCATATCTACAACCACCGGGTCCCGAAATTGTTCGATGGACTGTCGGCGAACCAGGATTCGATACTCCCAAGGAAATTGTTGATACTGCGATTTCCGAATTGAAAGCAGGGAATACGAAATACAATCGATGCCAAGGGTCTGTTGCCCTCTGTCAAGCAGTGGCAGATTATTTATCGAAACACCATGGTATCGAAACAACCCCTGAAAATGTCCTCGTAACACCGGGTGCGAAACAAGCCTTGCTCTATTCTTTCATGATTACAACAATGCCCGGGGACGAAGCCATTCTCCTCGCACCGTGCTGGGCTTCTTACGAGTCTATGCTCGAAATTATCGGTGCTATACCAGTAAATGTACCTGTTCGCAAAGATAACTTTCATCCAGATTTTGGTGCTATTCGCGCTGCAATTACTAACAAAACAAAAATGATTTTACTCAATTCTCCATGTAATCCGACCGGTGCGGTATTCACTCCAGACGAAATTGAGGAAATTGTTGAAATTGCTGTTGAGCATGACCTTTGGATCGTCTCCGACGAAATTTACGCCCGCCTGAACTGGACTGATTATCCACACGTTTCTCCAGCAAATATTCCAGGCGGGGCCGAACGTACTCTAATCGTCAACGGATGGTCAAAATCATGGGCGATGACTGGTATGAGAGTTGGATTCCTCACCGGACCCGCGGCTGCTATGAAAGCAGCCATCAAAACGCAATCGAATTCAGCATCGCACATTCCCACATTCATGATGGAAGCTGCTCGTGTCGCGCTTTCGTGCGATAATTCAGTAGAGTTGTTTAATGTAGAATATCAAAAGCGAGGAAAAATTTTGAAAGATGGTTTGGCCGAAATTCCTGGATTGCGTGTCGGGGATTTCGAAGGAGCGTTTTATGCCTTCGTCGATGTAACCGGAACCGGCATGACCGACAAAGAATTCGCAGACGGTGCTATGGAGGCTGGTGTGCAATTAATTCCAGCTTCATTAATTGCAGAAGGAGAGGGGTTTGTTCGAATTTCTTATGCGGCTGATGAAGAAGTAATTCACGAAGGATTACGGCGTTTGAAGTCTTGGTTACTCTGAGAACATTTGAAATCAGATTTCTTCAGGCAGACTCTGTAGGGGCGGTTTTCAAATGACCAGTGCGCACGGTAAACATATCTATATCGACTATATTGGTTACTACCGTAACGAAATTCACAATGGTGAATGGATGCTGGCCATAATGGAGAAAGCGGTTGAACGCGCAGGGGTTCGTCAAGTCCATTCGCACGTCGTCGAATTCGACGGCAGCCTCAGCCCGACCGGTTTCGCAGCAGTTCTTCTCCTCGACGAAAGTCATGTAAGTGCTCATTGTTATTACGATCAAGGTTGGTTGGCATTAGATGCTTTTACCTGCGGTGGAGGAAATCCAAATTTAATTGCTGATTTTATCGACGACGCCTTACAATATGAAATGCCCAAAATCACTCAAATGAGAAGAGATTGTGTCGAACGATTTCTTCACGAAGATCTCGATAAAAAATAGAGGTAGATAAAATGAATGTTCGTGAATTTATCGAAGAACATTACAAGCACTTCAATGCCGGCGTATTGGCAGATTGTTCAGAGTCTCTGAGAGGTTTTCTGGGAAATAATGGCCGATTGATGATAACCCTTGCAGGTGCAATGTCGACCGCTGAAATCGGAAGATCTCTAGCACCTGCAATCAGATCTCAAAAGGTGCATGCTATCTGTTGTACTGGTGCAAATTTAGAAGAAGATTTGTTCAATTTAGTTGCCCAATCATCATATAAAAAAATTAGTGATTGGCGAAGTTGGACTGCTGAACAAGACAAGGAATTGCAAGAACGGGGGTTCAATCGAGTCACAGATGTTGCAATTCCTGAAGAGGAAGCGATTCGGATGATTGAGAAGCCGCTTCTCGAATTGTGGCAAGATGCTGAAGCTGCAGGCGATCGGAGATTTCCTCATGAATATCTCTACGATTTATTGCTTCATGGAAATTTAAAATTCGATGCTGATCCAAAAAATTCTTGGCTTTTGGCGGCGGCGGATGCAAACTTACCAATTTTTGTCCCAGGTTGGGAGGATTCAACTTTGGGGAATATATTGGTTAGCAAAGTTATCGATTTAACTCTCACTTCTTCCGATATTGTCAAGGGAGGGTTGCAGGCTATGCTAGCTCTCTCAGACTGGTATAGAGAAGATGATTCACCTACTGGTCTTTTGCAAGTTGGTGGAGGAATTGCAGGAGATTTCGCAATATGTGTGGTCCCTATGCTTCGCCAAGATGTAATGCTCGATGTCCCTCTTTGGTCTTGGTTCGCTCAAATATCTGAGGCTAGACCTTCTTACGGCGGGTATTCTGGTGCCCCTCCTAATGAAAAAATAAGTTGGGGAAAATTAGCAGTTGAAACGCCAAAATTTGTGATTGAATCCGATGCTACAATAGTACTACCCCTCTTACTCGCAAGTTTAGAAAATGAAGCATGATGTATCGACATATCAAATATATTTGATGAAGAATGGGGCGGCAGAACACTTTGATGAAGGGTTCCCTTCCGGCATCTGTGGAAAGGCAGGACACCCCGCCAGTTTACGGCACGTCGGCGCACAAAATTACGGCGATAATAGTCGGTGCATGCATTATCCTAGCTGGGCTCACCGGAGCGTTCCTCTACTCCGTGGTGAAAGATGCCATAGATTCCAACGAAGAAGAAGTCAAAGAGGACTTTGAGAATAGTTGGCCCGTATATTGGCCAAATTCTACCTATGTTGTCGACGATATAGAAACTCTATCCGATTTTGGATATAGAAAAATCGACACAGTCGCTCACGCTAATGCCGGGGACTTTATTGAGTTCAGATTTAATGACCTAGGATATGAGGTAGAAGTTCAGGAATTCACCACCGAACTTTGTGATGATTGTCGGAATTATATCGCTACTATGGAAGGGCAAAATCCAGACTCTTGGATAGTAGTCGGGGGACACTACGATGCCATTTGCTATAGTCAGCAAATCATCATTGGCATAGAGTACCCTGGATGTACCTCAGAGGGAGCATACGATGACGCCACTGGAACAGCATCCGTACTCGAGCTCGCACGTCTGATGATGGAGTGGCAGTCCGATTTGTCTGAATGGCAGTCCATTCAGGGAACTCCACAGATAGACATCAGACCAAAGCATAGTTGGAAGTTTGCAGTTTGGGACTACGAGGAGTGGCAGGGTAGCGGATCCCCCGAAGGTGCAGGGTATGGGAGTGAGACCTTTGTCACCACTCTTCCTGAGGGAGTAGAAATAGCGACTTACATCAATCTCGACATGTACGGCCTGAACTGGCCGGTCGAGACTCAGTTGGCCAGCCAACTCAGCGGCTGCGACGAGGACTACTTTCACCTCTATCTGTTCACCTCGCCGGTCGACGACTGGTCGTACTACGAGGACCGGGGGGTGAATGTGACCGATGAGATGAGGGGGCAGGCAGTAGCGCTGCAGGACAGGCTGGGAATGGTGTTGTATGAACAACTGGAGTACCCGACGGAATGGGTCATGGTTCTCGACGACACCAAGGGCAATTCAGACCACTACAACTTCATCTCGCGCGGTTGGCCAGCCACGTGGTTCCGCGGCATGCACGAGTTCCTTCAGGAGGAGGACGACACCTGCGAGCAGTCTCCCAAGCACGCCCCAACTGACAGGGTCGATGTCCTGTACAGTCTTGCAGGCGGCCGCGAAGGCCTTGAGACAGGAATGCACACAGGGCTCGATGCTCTAGCCTTGCTGATGTGGTTCGACATCACTGGAAAATCCAACTAAAATAAGTTTGAATAATCGCCACATTGCTCTGAGATTCGCAATAATTGGTTGTACTTTGCCGTACGATCGGATCGGGCTGGCGCACCTGTTTTAATTTGGCCCGCATTAATTCCAACTGCAACATCCGAAATTATCGAATCGCTCGTTTCACCTGAACGATGAGAAATGATTGTGCCAAATCCAGCTTGCTTCGCCATTTCAATTACCTCTAAGGTTTCACTTACTGTTCCTATTTGATTGAGTTTAATTAGAATTGAATTCGATGCGCCATCTTCGATTCCTCTCTTCAATCGTTGTGGATTTGTCACATATAGGTCATCACCAACGACTTGGCACCGGTGGCCTTCGCGACTGGTAAATTCAATCCATGATTCCCAATCGTCCTCACCAAATGGATCCTCTATTGATACGATTGGATAATTATCTAGCCAGCTTGAATATAATCTGCCTAGCTCTGAACCTGAAATAACTTTTCCATCAATATGGTAACCATCATCTTCACAGAACTCTTGTGCTGCTACATCGAGTGCGATTGAGATTTGAGTTCCAGAGATGTACCCTGCATTGTTAATCGCATCCACTAAGTATCGTAATCCATCTTCATTTCGAGGTAGGTTCGGTGCGAAACCACCTTCATCACCTACCCCGCCGAGCAACCCTTCTTCCTTCAGAACCTCTTTCAAAGCATGATAAATTTCTGTTCCCGCGCGGAATGCATCAGAGAAGGAATTGAAACCATGTGGCACGACCATGAATTCTTGAACATCAACATTTGATACCGCATGCGCCCCACCATTGAGAATGTTCATCATCGGCACAGGTAATGTCGTTTTCTCGCCATTAGCTAAGTGGACCCATAACGATTCGCCTGCTATCTCAGCAGATGCCCGCAAGCAAGCCATTGATGCGCCAAGCATAGCATTAGCTCCTATTTTGGCCTTATTTTTCGTCCCATCTAAGGCAATCATCGCTGTATCGAGAGCTTCTTGATCATCAACATTGAGTCCGACCAATAAACTGCGGATGGCCCCGTTAGTGTTAGCGATGGCTGTATCAACACCTTTTCCTGCCCAAATAGGTCCGCCATCACGTAACTCGACGGCCTCGTGACTTCCCGTGCTAGCACCGGAAGGAACGCCGGCACGACCGCGCAGTACCCCATCAACATAGCAATCTACCTCGACAGTGGGATTACCTCTTGAGTCTAGAATCATGCGGGCGAATATATTGGTGATGACCCCTGTCATTGATGAGGCCAAGGAGAACACCTTTCTGATGGTTGCGCTCATTGTACTTGCTCACGCATTCAGCCAACTCAACCATCGAGAAACTCGATGTTGAATGTCGGGGATTTCCATTTCAGACCTGCAACACTTTTCCCAACAGAGTTGCTCTTCAGATGGAGAAATTGAAAATAACTCGGCCCGGAAAATTATTCCATCATCTTGCGGGACATCATCGCGCTTATCATCGATGAAACAATGTAACAAATGCTTTGGATAATGATGGACCTTTCCAGCAGTAGGGCAACAGAGCATTACACTCTTTTCAAGAAAAATAAGTGAAGACCCATCGTCGGCATCAACCTCGTGACCAAGTAATTTGCAATTTGATAACAACGAGGCAACATCAATATTGTACCACTGGGCATGAGAACGTGAAATTTCTAAGTTAGACACGTCATCGAGATATTCTTGAATGCGCAGATGAGCTACCGCCTCATCCCCCGCCATATTCATTGAAATATCGGCGACTCATATGAATGCGACTTTTGTAAATAATTCAATAATATTACGAATTCCGGAAAAATAGATGAAAATTTTTCCTCACAAGGGACGAGTAAGATACAAAAGGAGAATGGTTTCGGAATAATTCATGATAGGAGTGGATTCTCTCGATCGGAGTATTTTAAGCGTCTTAAGAGACTCGTCAAGATTGCCTTTTGTAAAAATCGCAAAACAAGTTGGAGTAACTGAGAGAACAGTTCGCACCCGTATGCGCCGACTCGAAGAAGAAGGGATTATCCGCGGTTATACTATTCGTGAAGCAGGAATTGGCCTAACCGCCTTAGTACGCCTAAAGGTAGGTACTGGGACGGAAATTGGAACGCTCGCAGGAGAATATGCGACTTGGAGTGGTATTGAATGTATTTACGAAATTAGTGGAGATGCAGATTTGGTTGCGGTCATTCACGTTGACGATACAATTGCTCTCAGAACATTACTCGATAAAATGTGGCTTGCAGCCCCTGGTGAAATCACCTCGACTCAAACCGAATTAGTTCTCGAACAATATTGATTGTTTTCTAATGGATTAATATTTCCATTTAACCGAACAGCCAATACTTTCTGTTCTTTGAATTGCTACCGCCTCTCCTTTGGCCAAAGAATCGATCGCATCAGAAAGCTCTGCAGTAGTTGCATGAGATGGATCGCGAGGCGAGTCATCCATTCTACCACGATAAACAATTATTCCTTCGGTATTTATCAAATAAAATTCTGGGGTTCTCTCAGCACCATAAGCAGTAGCAACCTCTTGGGTTTCATCATGTAAATATGGATATGACATTCCTTTTGCGGCTCGCTTAACCATGTTATTCCAAGAATCTGATTCATAGTTCACCGGATCATTTGAATTAATTCCGACAAAACCAATGCCATTTACTCTCGCCTTAATTGCCATATTCTCAATTCTAGTTTCTGAGCCCACGACATATGGACAATGGTTGCAAGTAAATATTACAATAGTTCCTTTCTCACTCATAGTTTCGGCTAACGTCATCAATTCTTTTCCAAAATTTGGATTTGCATTAGACAATGAAAAATTTCCAGCGAAATCTCCGGGTTCGAGGCTGATTGGGGTTGACATTACCTTGTGCTGCGCAAAGAGGTGGTTCAATCCTTTGGCAGGAAAGTTACGCCTGGTTTGGTTTTATCAGCGCATTCCTGAAGCCGACGACGAGCCAATCGATGTTCTGGGTCGACATCGAGAACTTCTCTCCAAGCGGTGGCTGCCTCAGCATCTCCTTCTTCGTGTAGAATTGCTGCACTCCTCAATCTAGCATCGAGATGCCGAGGGTCGTATTTTGCCGCTGCATCGAAATCAGCACGAGCTGCATCGATGCGGCCAAATTCAAGGTATAGAAGGCCGCGTTGATACCAAGCATCAGAATGTTGCGGATCGATTCTGATGGCTTCGTTCAGGGGTCTTTCAGCTTGTTCGGCTCGATTCATTGCAATCAGACAAGTTCCCTGATGGATGAGTGCCATAGTGTGATTTGGGTCTTTTTCGATAAGGCGGCGTAATTCTGATTCGGCTGCAATCCAATCACCGAGGTTCATCAGTATTTCAGCCCGACGTTGACGAGCGATATTCAGGTCTGGTGCTCGCTCAACAAGGTCGTTAGCATCATCGAGTGCAGAGGAGAGATCGTTGTGTAGAAGAGCGGCTGAACAACGATTTAATCGAGCACGGATATGACTTGGATCCATTGAGAGAACTTTGGAAAAGGAGGTCTGTGCTTCGACAACCCTGCCTTGTCGAGCAGCAATCAGACCGCGAATATATGGGATGGATGTGTGATTTTTGAGGTTTGTTGCAGCTTCTGCAACGAGTGAATTGGCTTGGGCCAAATCACCTAAATCAATGCATAATTGTGCTTCCTCAAGAGGAATAGAAGGATTATTTGGGATTAATCTTCGAGCGCGTACGATGGCGATTTCAGCCTCTTTAGTTGAGCCTTGGTAACGAAGAGCTCGCGATCTCCCCAGCCATGCAAGGCCTGATTCTCTATCCCGATCGATTGCAGCATCGAAAGAAACCATAGCATCGAGGAGGACGATATGGTCATGTTTTCCGGTTTGATCTCGATACTCATCAGCAGCCAATAGATGTAATCTGCCTTCCATGACATGAAGATCGGCACAGTCCCAAGATTCCTCTGGTGCTGCTTCGAGAACCTGACGTGCCCAATCGGCAGCTCCGGCTCTGAACAGAACAAGGCTCAGACGACCTCGAGCCTCAGAATCCAATGGATTAGCATCAACCCACTCCTCTAAAACAGCACGAGCGCCGTCGAGTTTTCCTTCGTTTTCAAGTATTTCTGATTCGAGTAAAACACCATATTCACCGAGCGCAACAGCACGCCGTACTGCTTGTAGGGCTTCTTTGGTTCTGCCTTCTCCAGCTGCCAATAATTTTGCCTTTAGCAGCCATGCATCGGCATTGAGACCGTCTTGTTCTATTGCGCCTTCAATAGTCTCTAAAGCCACGCTAATCTCTCCAAGCAGCATCAATTTCGCTGATTTCTCAACCAAACCTTCAGGAGAAGTAGGATTGTCGAATCGGGGGTCAATCGCTTTTCTTGCATGATGCGCGCGTTCAGCAATATCTGTTATTTCAGACAAATTTCCTTCAACCTCAAATTCTTCGCCCAACCCTTCGAGTCGGCGAAGATTGCGGTTTTGCCGAGTATCACCCGTACCGAGTAAGATGACCGCTTGTTCCTTGAGAACCTCGACATCGTCCGGTTCAATGGCTAACAATCTCTCAAGCGTGCGATCAAGAGCATCAACGTCGCCCTGCTCTCGTTGAATTGCTGCCAATGAATGTAGAGGAGATGGATCTTCGGCAGCAATTGAATGAGCTCTACGATAGAAATCAGCTGCTCGTGTCTTTTTACCTGATTCATGTAACAATTCACCAATTCTACGGAGTTCGTTTCCGTTTAATTCCAAATCTTCAGCAAGCATTTCTGCTTCGTTCAATATTGCATCAAGACGCAAAACTAAAGGAATGATTCCTGGTAAAATTACCTTTTCACCTTCCTCGTCGGCCTCACCGATATAATTATTGAGGATTGATTTGGCCGCATGTGTAGCTATCGCACAGGATTCGCTGGAACTAATCGTGACTCCCTGCTCGAATAACAGGGTCTCGGCAGATTCGAGAGAGCGATGAACTTGAAGTAATTCTTGAACTTCTGGTGTTTCGCCTAATACCGTATCGACACCTCTTGAAAGAAGATCAAGACGGCGAGAGGTGTCGGTCAAATTCCCTTCTAAATTGCCGAGTTTAGTCGCCATTTTGCCTCTTTGATGTATAACCGACCGGTGGCGAAGCCAAAGAGTCAGCAAAGCGATGCCTAGCAATCCATACAAAGACAGAATGCCTGTAGTCGCCTGTTCCATTCTTCTGGAGCGGAACTGAGGGACTTTTGATGGCTTCTACTGTTGAACAGGCTAATGACGCTGTTTTAGGGCGGGACATAGTCCCGCCGAAACAATTAGATTTTCATTTCAAAAATCTGTTGCAGAATAAGCTTGGACGCCGGATTTCCTAGTGACCTTTCCTACTGTAGAGCCAACCACATTGCCGATGCCCGCTCCAGAGGCGAGTGTGAAAATTCGATCAGTGACCTTGCCTGCAAAAACTAGGCCGACAGCACCCTCGGATTCAGATAAACTGCTCTCGAGTGCACTCGCACCGATTGGTTTAGATCCTGAACCATCTTCTGAAACGATTATCGCTTGATTGCGTTTCAAACCATCAAGCATGGTCGCCCATTCTTTGACGCCTTCGGGTGCTTCTAGTAATTCGTCACCACGACCTACGGCCGCATCATCTTCCTTAGCTAATTCTGACTGAATACGAGAAGTTACTTTACCAGCAGATTCTTTTTGATTCAAGCACTTAGTGATGACTTTTCCTTCAAGATGTTCAACCTCGCGGCTGACTGGTGCAAATGTAACATGAGTTAGTGATTTGCCTAGTTTTCCACTAAGTTCCATCAGTAAAAGTCGTCCACCGCGATCACCATCAAGGAATGCGGTTACAACTGTTTTGGTAGATGCAATATCAATAAGTTCAGGCTTAATTCCTGAGCCCATAGTAGCGATTGCATTTTTGATTCCAAACTTCAATAGTTGGCGAACATCGTTTCGTCCTTCGACGATAATGAGCGCATCACTATCCTTGACACTTGGACCTGCTGTCATTCCTGAGATATCTTTCTCTGCATCCAGTGTTAAGACGGCTCGAACCTCATCTAAGATATCCCTCGACTCGTCTTGCCCAGAGTTGACCATTTCGAGCAACAATGTTTTCGCTCTACCGATGACAGTATCGCGCTTAGCAGACACTATATTTTCGATTGATGTTACTTTGATTATGGCTTTGCATGGACCGATTCGATCAATCGTTTCGAGTGCTGCACCGATTACTGCGGTACTAACTTGATCGATTGATGACGAAAGATGAATCTCGCCCTGAACCTTTCCTTTATTCTGATTCAGTGAGACATCTACGTGTCCGATACGTCCTGTTCGTTGCAATTTTCGTAATTGCAATTGTTCGCCAAGCAAACCTTCGGTTTGACCGAAAACTGCTCCGACGACATCCTTTCGTGCGACGGTTCCGTCGCAACGAATAGTTGCGTGAATTATGTATTTTCCTTCTTTAGACATTATATTTTCTCCTTCGGTTCCCAGCCCCACTTTCGGGGCCTCGTACCCTTTTTCGCCTAATCGGCTCAGGGTTAGAATGGGCGCGAAACGCCCTCGAGTGTGGCAGATTACCGTAAAGAACGGGGGGATGTCCCCTTCATGAAGGCTCCTATTTCATCATAGGTTAAAAAAATGATTTGTTCATACTCAAAGGATAGGCATTAAGGTAGAGGGCTGAGAAGGTCGAATATGGTTGAGGCGTCCTCTGATCGTTTAGCCATTTTCCGAGGCGTGGCAAGCCTCGCCCTCCACGATGGAAATCTGTCGGGTGGTGAAAAACGATTGTTGACAAAATTGGCTCATTCTCTTCGATTGAAGAAAGAAGAGCCGGGCTTGGCATACGAATCGATCATCAATGATGGTAAATTGCCTGTAGGTGAAGAAATCAACCAGAATGAAAAGCGTTTAATTTATGGACAAATTCTTGAATCTTTTCTAATTCATACCGACAGATCTGATGAGGCAATTCAAATGATTGCCTATCTTCGATTGGTTTTTGAAATAGAAGAATCGGAACATCGGGCAATTATTCGAAGCCTCGACCGGCAATTGGAAGAAATAGTACACCGTACGGTTATCGAAACTGTTCGTTTTGAAATGAAAGATTCAATGGGGCGGTTTTCGGAAATCATCGATCGGATCCGTCTTCAAAAATGAGGATTATTGTATGTCTGCTGAAAATCTAGATGGTTTTCTAGCAAAACAGCCCCCTAGTGTTCACCACTCTGCGAGAAAGCTTGCAAGAACGGCCCGTCAGGCCTATCCCATTGGCGTTCCTGCATTAATTATGAAATCCAATACCGACCGATTAACGACTTCTTCTGGCTATTCTTTCTTCCTGGGAACGCCCGATGATTTGCTAAGACGCTTGGCTTCTTGGTTACTTACAAATGCTGGAAAATCGCAGGCAATATTGCTAAAATTAATTAAGAAATTGTGGAAGAGGCATGGTCGAGAAGATGTTGCTCTAGCTAGTATATTGCTAGCAAATATTGATCATTCTGTTCTTTCGATTGAACTCTGGAGGACTTTCGAAAATTTAATTCAAAAAACGGAACCAATAGAGGGTTTATTACTCTGCATCGAAGAATTACTTCGTGCCAACCACCAACTTCCAAGTACCGATTTATACATCGAATGGCTAGGGGCTGAATCGATTAATAATTACCTAGCCATGTTGACTTGTCATGCTGGAATGGTTCGTGGTGTTTCACCCAATAAAGAGGTTATCAAACGGATTGAATTGGTTAAAATTCCGAGTGGTGATTCAATATTAAGTCGAATAAAATCAAGATTGACTGAAAAATAAGCGCAGCACTCATGGATGAGGAGGACGGCGGCGCAATATGGTTGAGCGCCTTTTACCATCGGATGACCCGATTGCCGAAGAGGTGCTCGAATGGACCATCAAGCGAGATGCCCAAGATATTACTCAATTAATGCGGTGGATGGAAGGCGAAGAAATACGCCGGGATCGGCAAGTATTTCTTAATCGCGCATTGGACTTGATGGATGAAATTCAACATGCCCTCAATCGGCTTGGCGAACTGAGGTAGTCAAATGCGTTCTCTACTTCTCGCTGGCGGCCGATCATCTCGTATGGGTAAAGACAAAGCTATGATAAAAATCGATGGCATTGCAATGATTCAAAGGGTTGCACAGGCCCTGGCCGAAGCAGGTAGGGAGCCGATTAGAATCGCGGTTTCTACACCCGAAAAAATTGAAGAATATTCCACAGAAATTGACTCTTCCTTAGACGTTGAATGGGTTTTAGATGGTGAGCAGTACGCTGGCCCTGTTGATGCAATACTAGAATCCCTGAATGATCCGCAATGCGCAAACATCGACTCTGTCCAGCTTGCAACTGTCGATGTTCCATGGATTAACCATGAGGTTTTTTGGGATTTAGAAAAATCTCTTTCAGAAAATGATGTTTTAGCAATGCCAGCAGACCCAAAACGCGCACATCCACTACTTTCTTTAATTCGCCCGACCGAGCTTTTAAAATTGCTTGAAAATTGGAAAGGGGCGCCACTTCACGAGACGTTTTCTGAATATCCTCATACATTATTGATGATAGATTCTACACTTTTACGAAATGTAAACCAACCAAGTGACCTCGATTATAATTGAATTTTTCCCGAACACAAATCATCGATAATTTGAGGATATAATTTGTGTTCGATAATTTTGATTCGGTTTTGTAAATCACTAATCGTATCATTTGGAAGAACCTCTACTGCCTCCGATGCCAAAATTAGGCCTTCATCCACACCTTCATCGACGAGGTGTACTGTGCAACCGCTCACCGTAGCACTATCCGCAAGAGCATCTCTGTGGGCGTGGGCACCGGGATATTCGGGGAGTAATGAGGGGTGAATATTGACCAATCGGCCCTTCCATTTTTTTACAAAACTTGGAGATAATATTCTCATATAGCCGCTTAAAACAATTAATTCCACATTAAATTCAGCTAATTTAACTTCAATTTTTTCTTCATGAGTTAGGCGCCGGAGGGATTTATCGGGAATATTAGGCAATCGAATTCCGACAAAAGTTACATCGTTCTGTTCACAATAAATTTGTCCACCAGCATTTGGATCCTCAGAGATTACCAATACAGTTTGGTGTGAACGAGGAATTTTAGTTTGAAATTTGAGAAGAGCACTCAATCCAGACCCTCCGCCAGAAATGAACACGGCGATACGCAATGGATCAATTTTCGACCCCACCCTTGAGGGGGTGTATGGTAGAGACATGTCCATGCGTAATGGGGGAAGTGCTTGAGAATTGGGGGGAAGAAGTAGTCTTGTCCTTCCACTCAATTTATGTCTGAAAGGCCGCGCGGCTGATTTGTGAAAACCTTGCAATCAGTCGATGAAATTATCGGCAAATATGCACGTCAAACCACACCATTACGAAGAAAATTATACGTTGGTATTGGGATATTGTTCGTCATTTGTGCTATTATTGGCATTTGGGTTCCAGGTTGGCCAACGGTTTCTTGGATGGTTCCTGCGGCATACCTTTTCAGTATTTCAGATGAGAAATACTTTCGTTGGTCATTGACCAATAAAATGTTTGGAGCGAAATTGACTGAGTATTATGCAAATGGGAAATCACTTCCTAAACATGCGAAAAGAGGGATAATCAGCCTCATCACATTAATGTCAGCATTTTCAATCTACATCACTGATATTAGTGGAGACCCAGGCTATGGTCAGGTGACAATTGCAGTAATATGGGTCGTGGGGATTTGGTGGTTGGTGAGAATGGTTCCTACTCGTCACGATGATTAGTGTAGACCCTGACTAATCTGCCCATACTAAATACGAACGGTCGGCGCAGCGCGAATGAGGTACTGCAATGGTTACGTTCTACGACCTAGGAATTGGTTCATCTTTAGTGCGTGCGCTAAATCGCGAAGGCATTACCGAACCTTTTGAAGTTCAATGCGAAGTCATTCCTGATGCTTTGCTCGGAAGAGATGTTTGCTGTCGAGCACCGACAGGGTCTGGAAAAACTTTGGCATTCGGATTACCGATGCTTGCGCGAATGACGCAGGCCGAATCAAAGCGCCCTACTGCACTGATATTAACACCCACTCGTGAGCTTGCTGAACAGATTCGTAAAGTGTTAAATCCACTCGCTAAATCAATCGATCTTGAAACTCTTTCAGTATATGGTGGTACATCTTATGGAAAACAATTCCGTGCTCTTGAAAACGGTGTTGATATTCTCGTTGCCTGCCCGGGCCGTCTCCTCGACCTGTTAGGTAGAAACGCCCTCAGCCTCAATGATGTCGAAATTGTTGTTATTGATGAGGCTGATAGAATGGCAGACATGGGCTTCATGAAGCCTGTTAGTAAAATTCTCGAGGCCTGTGGAAAAGACCGACAAACCGTTTTATTCAGCGCAACACTTGATGACGAGGTTGCTGTGTTGATCAAAAAATACCTCAAGAAACCTGTTCACATTGGAGTAGGTGCAAAAGAGATCAGCATCGACAGCATGAAACACGTTTTTTGGAAGACTGACAGGGGTGGAAAAACCACTCTCTCGGCTAATATTGTCAAGCGTTATGGTAGAACAATACTCTTCTGCAGAACTCGCCGTGGCGTCGAACAGGTCGGAAAGCAAATGAAAGCTGAACGACTCGATTGTTCGACACTTCACGGAGGCTTAAACCAACGACAAAGAGATGCGGCGATGGCTCGTTTCAAGAATGGAAAATCTTCTGTCCTAATCGCAACAGATGTTGCCGCTAGAGGAATCGATATAGAGGGGGTATCATGTGTTATCCATTTCGACCCACCTGAAAACGGCAAGGCGTACAAACATCGAAGCGGAAGAACCGCTAGGGCAGGTGAACGGGGCGTAGTTATTTCATTTGTACAAAAATCTCAACAGAGAGCGGTTAATCGTATACAGAAAGAAGTCGGCATCAAACGACGCTATACCGAGCCGAATGTTGAGGCGTTGGAAGAGCAAGAAAGCGATCGAAAAGATGAGCCAAATATTGATAATATTTCTCAAAAAAAGAGTGCGCCGCGCGCCCATAGCTTTGAATGGAAAAATCAGAGAAAAGGGAAAAGCGCCAATCAAAAACGGCCTGAAAAAAATGGTAGCAGAAACTCACGGAAACGAGGTGGAAATCGCCCCGAGAAAGAAAGACCTTGGGAAAAGAATAAGCGATATAATTCGAAGAAAAAGGCCAATGCATCAAGTTCTGATAAAAGTGGAAAAAAGAATAAAAAATACTTTGGAAATAGACCACAAAAAGAGGATGCTCCTAAGCATCAGAGAAGAAATAGAAAGGGTAGGCGCTCCCGAACTGAAAATAAACAACAAAATCAATGAAGGAAAAGTCGCTGTCCAGTAAACAACATCGACATCTTATGTTCGTCGGCGGCATCAATACATTCCTGATCTCTCATCGAACCTCCTGGTTGAACAACTGTAGTAACGCCGATTTCGTGTGCGGTATCTATACCGTCACGGAATGGAAAAAATGCGTCTGAAACCATCATCGAGCCGATTGCCCTATTGCCTGCACGCCGAGCAGCGATTCTAACCGCCTCGACTCGACTCGTTTGACCGGGTCCAATTCCTACCGTCGCAAAACCAGTTTCAGACTGGGAGACGAGAACGATAGAATTGGATTTTACCTCAGAGAGTACAGTTGATCCAAAACTGGCTAAAGCAACAAGATTTGCATCGGTTTTTATTTGTGTAACACATTTTACCGAATCCCAATCAATACTCGGCGGGCCTTGAATTTGAGCCACCCAACCACCATCAATTTGACGTATTCTAACCTCATCTTCACGTGGTAAGAATTTTGGAATTGTTAACATTCTTCTATTCTTTTTCAACGAGAGGATTTCAAGGGCTTCATCATCGAAACCGGGTGCAATGATGCACTCGAGAAAGTGACTACCGATGGCTTCCGCTGTGGCTTTTTCAACGATACTTGTGAATGCTATAACGCAACCAAAAGCAGATTCAGGATCGCTTGCTAAAGCATTATTCCAAGCTCCAACCTGGGTCGAATCGACTGCGGCCCCACACGGATTTGAGTGTTTGATTACCACGCATGCATGGCTACGTTCGTGATTCAAGTCCAGCAATAATCCGCGAGCAATTCGCAACGCCCCGTCTAAGTCAAGATAATTATTGAAGGATAATTCCTTGCCGCCGTGTTGAACGGCTGAAGCTAAACCTTTGGAGCCGCTTGAAGATGAAGCGGGATAAAACGCAGCGGGTTGATGTGGATTCTCACCATATCTTAATTCGGTTCCGAGCTCACTCGCAACATGTATTCGGTTTGGGACATCCCCCCCGATAAATCTGGATTCTAGCTCATTACTTACTGCCGTGTCATATGCGGCGGTGCATTGGTAGGCTGCAAGAGCGAGGGTTCGGCGTGTGTCGAGATCTATAGCGGACGGTTTTCCATCTGCTGAAGAAAGGGCTTCAATGATATTGTCGTATTGTTCAGAATTAGTCAAAACCAAACAGTCTTTGTGATTTTTTGCTGCACTTCGTATCATCGTAGGTCCACCAATATCAATCATTTCGATTAATTCGGCAAGTTCGGCTGGCGGATCTTTTGCAGCAACATCTTCGAAAGGATAGAGGTTAACACAGACCAAATCAATGGTTCCGTAACCTAATTGTGCGAGTGTTTCCATATCATCTGCTCGCTCTCGGCGCACCAAAATTCCTCCATGTACTGCCGGATGAAGGGTTTTTACTCGACCGTCGAAGCATTCAGGGTGACCGGTTGCATCACTTACATCGATGACTTCGATGCCTGATTCACGCAATTTTCGACTTGTTCCACCAGTGGAAAGAATTTTCCAGCCCATGTTCGATAATGATTTTGCGAGTTCGACAATTCCATCTTTGTGGAAGACGCTGAGCAAGGCGCGGGGTGCTGCCATAACACGACGTAGCGGCATGCGGTTTGAAGAGTTCGTTATCGATGGTTTCAATCGCCGCGAGCAGATATTACCTGATCTATTCTCAACATACTAATTGCTGTCTCGGTTGCAGATTGCAAAGATTCCTCAATTACCGAAAAAGGATGCCACACACCGATTACTTCGCCAACATTGCCGTCGATGGTAATGCCTTGAAACGTCGAATTGCTATTTGTTGCCGATCTAAGTTCGAGTATGCGATCGAGCGGCTCGCCACCTGAGTTTTCTACGAGGGTGGCGGGAATGGTCTCGAGAGCGCGGGAGAAAGCATCCATTGCAAGACGTCCTCGACCCGGTTCACTTTCACTCGCATTACGTATCGCCTGAGCGATTCGAGCATGAATTGCACCTGCTCCAGGCAAGACTGCGTCTTCATCTAGCGCTCCCGAAGTGGCTCGCAGTCCGTCGTGTAAGCCACGAATTATTTCATCGGTACCTAAATCTCCCGAGCCCCCAACCTCTATAGTTAGAACTCGTGGATTTGTACAATTATCAATACGAATAATATCCTCAACCATGTCGCTGGCTTCACGGCGTTCCCAAGCTAAGGAACCACAATTTCCCAAGTCTGATGGTTGAATATCCATTACTGAGTCGAGTAAATTTGCTCCAGTAGCATCCGCTGAGTTGTTGACTTCTGATGAGTCCAATTCACCAATTGCAAGAATTTTTGAATCGGCTAATCGATGGAGAATATCCCTGTCTATTTCGCCGCCACAAAGAATAATATTTGTTCCACTAGCGATTATCATATCTGCAATATCTCTCTTCCTATCGTGCTCAGCATCAACAAAAGCATCGAGTTGATCTGCTGAGCTAATCTGAATTTCAGCATCACGTGACATTTTACGAATTTTCAAATCACCAGAAATAACAGCGACTTTTGCGTCGACCAATTTGTTTGGTAAATTGTCCATCAAAACTCGTCGGCGAAAAGCAACACCCCTAATAAGACGAGATTCGCTCAGACTGGCGGAATTAGATTTGAACATAGCGACATGTTCAGCGTGAGGGGTTTTACGAGATTTGGAAAGAATCGTTAAGGCCTCGACAATCAATTCTGAAAAATGGTCGAGTGCTCCCTCGGCTGCCTTTCCTGTAAGAGTGGTTTGAGCAACGCCGAGCAAGCGCTCGGAAGATGCGTTTTGCTTGTCTTTTTCCATTTGTTCACAAGCTATTTGGAAGGATTTACGGTAACCGCTGACAAGGGTAAGGGGGTGTAGACCTTTTCGCAGTAATGTGTTTGCTTCTTGAAGAAGCGAGCCGCAGAGTAACATTGTTGTCGTCACACCATCACCACAATTTTCCTCTTGTGAATTCGCCATAGCCACCATCATTTTTGCCGCAGGATGTTTGACCAACAACTCCGCCACAATCTTCGCGCCGTCATTGGTAACAGCAGTATTTCCATCGGTTTTGTAGAGCATTTTGTCTAGACCACGCGGACCAAAAGTTGGCTTCAACAAATCCGCAAAAACACGAGCGGCGGTAATTAATTTCTCTTGCACGTCCGTGCCGCTCGTTACCGAGGTTTGCTCGGGTACAATTACCACTTGTGGCCTACCTGCACCCTCGCTCATTAAAGCGTTCGAGCCAAAGGGCCGTCATGAATCCTTTGAGTCGGAAAATTCGCATTTTTTCACACTCGGTAGGAGAAATGCTATCCCGCAAACGCCGAGGCGAGAAGCATGAAGGGGGGTGTATTGATGGTAGCAATGTGTCTTTTCATGGTTGGTTTCAGCCCAATTTATTTACAGGCCTCGGCCCAACCGGCAATAATTCCTGAAATTACTTTAGAATGTTTAGAAGATTCTGTCGAAATTGGAATTGACGCCGCATTCGTGACATGTGAAATTGAAAATCCCACTCAATATGTAGAAAAAATCGAACTGACATCAGAATCTGATATTAATTTGGCTCATCCCGAAGAAATCACTTTGGGTGCAGGAGACTCACAGCAATTCATGGTTGCAATAGATAGTTCTAGTGCGTCAATTTTTGGAGATTATGAAGCAAATATTTCAGCAAAGGTTGTTGAAGCCAATGATATCGCAGTCAGTTTAATTACATCTACTGAAAGTGACTCGTTCATCATTACAATTGCTGAAACATTGGATTGCGAAGTCACCATGGGGCAAGGAGGCGGGGCGATTGAAGCGGGAGAAATTGTCATCTTCTCTGCAACCTACCGATGTGATGGAAACCGTGACGGTGTGAAGGTTATTGCTCATCTTGAGCTTTTTGAGCACGGTGGGAATTCCCCTCATTGGCCGGCAGGTTTTATCGATAAATCGCCACCTTGTGATTTAACCATAAACAATGGCGATGGGGTTGCTTCTTGCCAATTCACACTTGAGACGCCGGATGAAATTTATTCAGAATGGAAAGGGTGCATGATAATCCTTGACAACACCGTCCGTACCGCAGATACTTGTAATCAAAACACCAAATTACAACTAACCGTGAAACCAAAATCCACCGGACTGGGGATTGAACTCGGGGGCAATAATTCCATTATTGATCAATTAGGACTGACCAAAGAACAATTGCCTATTATTGGTGGCGGTATAGGATTGCTCGTAATCATCATCATTGGATTGGTTATTTCCCGCCGAAAAAACCGTGATTATGAACATGAACAGTGATGTCTAAGCGCCTTATCCAAGCACGAGAATGTGCCAACGAATTAGGATTGAAGATACGGCTGCAAGTCCAATAGATTCGTTTGTCGGGAACCCGAAAGTGTTTGTGAAAATGTAGTACTGAACGGCAGTTAATACAATGAAAATAGCGATAGACTTGAGAGTTGATGCATCCCAAGGAGATTGGGAAATAATATGTTGGCGATTATTGAAAATTTTGTACGTAAGGCACACTAGACCGAGGACGATTAAGTGTCCAACCAACCAACCAAGGCTACTTCCAAATGCACTAACAATCATATCTTGAAAACCACATAGAACAAATGATGCTATGTCAATCATGAACTCTCGACTGTCTTCAAGTTCTTCAATACACTCAATTCAATCATTGCCTCAAATATTATATTTTGAATTCGAAAAAAATACCTGATATTATAGGGAAATGGGGAACCGATATGCCTTAGCGTGTCATCTCTACGAAACCTTGTGAGTGATTTGCGGCCAAAGCTACTCGTTGTCAAAGCGGCAATGGATGTAAATGGCGGAGCGGCCAGAGATTTACTCCGAAATTTACCTGAAATCTCAAAACATTTCCACGTTAAATTTGCTTGCTTGAACATCCTTGATTCACAAAAATCATTTCTTCAAAAACAAGGCATTACTGTTTTTGTCCCTGAAGAGCAATGGATCGCGAAAGGCGGCCTATTCAATGAAATAACTGCGGGGCAAGAACGCAGTTCCGCTAAGGCTTGGCGAGACAGTCCCTCGATTGACGATGCAATAGGATGGGCCGACATCATACATTTAACCGGAGGAAATGGTTCAATGGAATTTACACAACTTGTGCCTAAAACTAAGCCAATGCATTTGCATTTTTTAGAATCAAAACCTGGACTGCATGATGATATCAGCCACCTTAAACCGGATGGGGGCGGACGTTGGAAGCCGCCTCTAATGCATTTATTACAAATTTACCAACGGAAGAAAGTCGAGGATTCTTTTTCTTTATTCAAAAATAATTCTCGATGGGAGATTTCTGCGAATTCGAAATTTTCTGCAGCTAATTTATTAAGAATTTATCAAATCAGGGGAGATATTATCTACCCCTCTGTGGATCTTTCTGAATTTTCTAGGAATTACTCCGAGTGGCTCATATCTAGTCACGGTCGGTAGAATTTCTCGCTTCAAAGGAATTTATGAAGCCGTTGAGCATATCAGAAATTCTGGGCTCGCACTAGTTGTCATCGGCGGGGGAAATAGCAGAGAAAATGAATCATTAATATCATTTGGAAAAAAAATAGGAGTAAATATTAATGTTCTTTCAGATCTTGATTCTGAAGCCATGCGCGCAGTTCTAAGGAATTCTGTCGCAGTTATTGGACTAGCTCACGGAGAAGCGTTTGGATTAACTCCCATCGAAGCAATGGCGATTGGTATACCGCCGATTTTTGTCAATGAGGGGGGTTATCGGGAAACAATAATTGATGGGGAAAATGGTCGGCTAATTTCACGTCACGATCTGAGCGAATGGAAGGAAGCGTTTGAACAAGCACAAGATATTGAAATTCGATCTCGGTGGTCAAATTCAGGCCTACAGAGGATTGCTAAATTAGGATTAAGTCCCGAAAATCATGCTGTAAAATTACAATCCAAGTTAAATTCCATGCTTTCGATGGAGGAGTCCCCTTGATTGATGAAATAATTAATCTAGAAAAGGTTGGAGAACTTCTTGAATTGGCCGATTATCCTGCATTATCAAAAATTGAGGTTCTTTCCGGTGGAAAAGTCGTACTGAAAATTTGGCGAGAAAGAAGCCCTGATGCGGTTCAAAAAATGAATTCAAGCATAGAATGGATTGCAAAACACGGGGTATCCACTCCCATCCCACTCAAATTGAAAAATAATGAAAACATGATCGTAGTCGATGGTTTTGCTTGGATTCTGATTCCATTTATCAATGCTCCATGGATCTCACAAGATATTGCTTCATTAAAATCACTCGGCATTGCCATTGCTGGCCTTCACGGCGTCCCTAATGCAGGACATTTTGGGACTTATTATACGATGGGAGTCGATATATGGCCGGAGCTTTTTGAACGCGCTGAATCTGAAAAAAAATGGTCGCCGTTCCTAAGAATGTTAGAAGAAGAATTTATCAAAAAAGATAATAATATCCCATTGAATTTACCCAAAGGCGTAATTCATGGCGATCTATTTCAAGACAATATCTTAGGGCACCCAGGAGAAGTTTTAGCGATTCTTGATTTTGAGGATATTTGTTATAATATACTGGCAATTGATTTGGTAGTAGCGTTTATCGGATGCTGTTGGATTGATGAAAAACCAGTAAAAGAGTTATGGTCTTCACTATTATCTGGCTATGAATCAGTACGCCCTCTCTCGTCAGAAGAAAGAGCTGCCTTGCCTGAATTATACCGGTACGCCAGCCTTTCGGTCGCTGCTTGGCGTTATCGAAAATTTGTCTTAGATGAAGAAGATTCGGAACATGCTGAGAGATATTTATTGATGATGAAAAGATTGGAAGAACCTGTTGGGTTTCTGACTGAATATCAAAAATAAAGGAGAAAAGTATGGCAGTAATACATTCAGTCAATGCTAATCCAAATGGTGGAGTGCCCAAACCTCGGATTAATTTGACTCGGCTCTGCTATGGGGGGGTCGAGGGCGATAAGCAGAACGATTTGCGTTACCACGGCGGTCCACTACGTGCAGTATGCCTATATTCTCTTGAAAAAATCAAAATACTGCAAGCTGAAGGGCATCCAATTGATGTCGGCACAACTGGAGAAAATCTAACGATTAAAAACATTGATTGGGATTCGTTAGAGACAGGAATGGAATTATCTATCGGTGATGCTCGAATTGAATTGACCACCCGCGCTCCACCATGCAATATCATTAACGGTTCTTTCAGTGACCTAAATTCGAAGCGTATTTCTCATGAAGACAACCCAGGATGGTCGCGCTGGTATGCAAAAGTTCTGACGGAAGGATTTGTAGAAGTTGGCGATTTGGTTATTCGAGGATGAAACATCGTTTCTAGAACGCGCTTAGCGTGTTCGCCATCAAAGCAGAGGTACCCGAGTGGTCAAAGGGGCTGGGATGAGGTCCCAGTGCGTAGTGCTTCGCAGGTTCAAATCCTGTCCTCTGCACCATCTTAACAACACCAGCGGTTACGGGACAATTTCAAAGAGCATTCCCTGGCTCTGGAACCATGCGAGCCAGCGCTGTTCCAGTGATTCTCCTTGTTTTGGTGATGATTAGCCAGTCGCTCGCAGTCATATCCTGCGTAGAATTAGAGAATGGGGCTACGCATCTTGAAACAGACTACGGTGGACCTATCACATATACTGATGAACACACATATGCCACACTAGGATCTTCAGAAAGGAGCGCTACTCTGACTATGCCTGGGGGGCATGACTACGATAGGCCGCTACCTCTCGTAATTGCCCTTCATGGGTACTCGAGCTCGGGCTCTTTCAATGCATGGTGGATGAGTCTTTATGACAGCGTTCACGAAAATGAACACCTTCTTCTAACACCTGATGGAACTCTGAATTGGATAGCGATGAGATATTGGAATGCAACAGAAGCCTGTTGCAATTTATTTGGCTCTTCAGTAGATGATGTTTCTTTCCTAGAAGGTCTGATTAGTGAGGCGGTTGAAAATTACGGTGCAGACCCCTTGGGAGTAGTACTAATTGGCCATTCCAATGGAGCCTTTATGACTCATCGAATGGCTTGCGAAAGGGGGAATTTGATTGAATCAATAATCTCACTTAATGGGGCCACATGGAATGATTTCAACAATGATTGTCCAGATACTGGCCGACCAAATATTCTCCATGTCCATTCAACACTTGATGGAGTAATACAGTATGATGGAGGTTCACTAAACGGAGCTCAATACCCATCCGCCCCCCAATCAACATCATTCTGGGCCTCTCGCTCTAGTTGCGATTCAGCATGGACCAATCTTGGCGCAATCGATTTAACAAATTCGGATGGCTATGCCGAGACTGACAATTTAGAACACTTGAATTGTGCAGATGGCAACAGAGTATCTCATTGGAGAATCAACAATGGAAGTCACAACCCATCCCTCAATGCTCCTGGTTGGGCGTACAAATCATTAACATGGGGATTAGCAGATTTTGTTCGTGATTCGGATGGCGATGGTTATCGAGACGACTCGGATGCCTTCGTGTACGACTCTGACGAGTGGGCTGATAACGACGAGGATGGAATCGGGGACAACGCAGACATAGATGATGATAATGATGGGTTGACCGACTCGGAAGAGGCAAATATCGGCACAAACCCACTCAATTGGGATACGGATGGCGATAAAATTTCTGACTTGACTGATTGCGACCCAATAAACGAAGAATTGTACACTGACACCGATTTAGATGGAGTCTGTGACGAGGTGGATGAAGATGCTGATGGGGACAATTGGAACAATGACCAGGAATTCAATTGTTTGACTGATTGGTTGGATGTTAGCTCAGTACCATCTGATTTTGACGGCGATAGCGTTTGTGACGTGAAGGATACTGATGATGATGATGACGGATACTTCGACGAAAACGATTTGTTTCCCCTCGATGCTAGCGAGTGGTCGGACAATGATGGGGATGGATTTGGAGACAATGCGGATACCGATGATGATAATGATGGCTGGTCTGACGTTGATGAGTTATCATGCGGAACCAGTCATGGTGTGTGCGACTTCCTTGACCCTGATATCGATGGTGATGGGCATCCTAACGATGATGACCACTATCCCTTAGATTCCAGTGAATGGGCTGACACAGACAGTGATGGAGTAGGCGATAACGCGGACGCGTTTCCAAGCGACCCAAATGAGTGGTCTGACACAGACGGTGACGGAGTCGGCGACAACTCAGATGCTTTTCCAAACGAAGCAAACGAATGGAGTGACTTAGACGGTGATGGGGTAGGGGACAACACCGACACCTTCCCAACAGACCCCCTAGAGTGGATAGACGCGGATATCGACGGCGTCGGTGACAACTCGGATGCTTTTCCAATGGACGTGGAAGAGTGGCTGGACACGGACGGCGACGGCGTCGGAAACAACGCGGACGCCTACCCCCTCGATTCTTCTAAATGGGAGGAAGACCCGAATTACGCAATGATTGGGCTGGTAGGCGCGCTAACTATGATTGCCGTTCTAGCGTACACAAGACAGCGACATGATTGAGTGCCTAGAGCACTTTCGAATACTATGAACTGGATTAGCCTAGTGGGAAAAGGATTGTTTAGCGGAGCCGTAATAGTGACTGCCAGCGAGATTGCAAAAAGGTCGGCAACCTTCGGGGCCCTAGTTATCTCGCTGCCATTGGCGAGTATTATTGCCCTCTCTTCCCTCTATAACGAAACATCTGATGTTGAAAAAGTTGCAGAGTTTGCTGAAGGAATTCTATGGCTGGTTTTGCCATCATTAGTATTATTTGTCACTTTACCAATTATGTTAAGAAAAAACATTGGATTTGAAGTTGCAATGGCCTCTTCAATTATTTTTACACTTATCGCATATGGCATCGGTATTTGGGCTGCACAAGCTATTGGAAATATTTCTTGACTTAATTATCATCAAATACTTCGATTTCAATATTACGGCGTATTAAATCAGTAAATTTAGACTTATATTGTGTGGCTTTAACACTGTGATTATCGATCCAATGGTAATTTCCACCCCGTGGTTTTCCAAACAAAAGGGAATGAAATTTGAATCCTTTTTCATTAAGCCAAACTTCGGTTAATTCACGGTGCTCTTCAGTTCTTGCAGAAAAAAAACATATTTGATGGCCTTCGTCATACCAACGATTGATTGTTTCTAAAGCATCAGGATAGGCTTCGGCTGTCACCATTCTCTCGGGTTCTTCATTAGGTATATCTTCACCTATCGTACCATCAATATCGATAAGATAATTTTTAATTTTAGCAGAAAAAACTGGGCTCGCCCGCATTCCATTCTCATCCAATGCTTCAAGGAACTCTTTCACAATTTATCGCGGGTTGCGCCCGTACATGAATAAATAGGTCGGCACCTCTCTAAGTCAGCGATTTCGAGATGTTTTGGTTTTTTTGTTATTAAATCGGAAAACAGTTTCCGGATTCCGAATGATTATGAATGGAGGGGCGGACGGCGATTCATGCCCGGTACCTTCGATCGGAGCCGCCAATCCGCAGTCGTCCGATGCGTATCAAAAAAATTTGACCAAGCTATCTCTGTTTATTTCGGCACTATAACTCCCGATGCAATCGCAGCACAAGGAGCGCATGATGCCTATGTTGCCGCCCTTCGAGCACATGGAACCGAGGTAACTGTCCTTTCAGCACTCGATAAGCATCCGGATTGTTGTTTCGTCGAAGATGTTGCCGTGATGGTCGGCAAAAAAGCAATCATTCCCAAAATGGGGCACGCGTCTCGTGAAGGTGAGCAAGCGGCAATTATTGAATTCTTGAGTGAGGGGGCTGAAATAATCCATATGAATTCCAATTGTACTTTAGATGGTGGTGATGTAGTTTTCTTGGATGATCGTTATCTAATTGGCATCTCAACTCGAACTAATCGGGCAGGAGCAGAATTCCTTGCGAAATATGTTAAAGATGCTGGCTTTAAAGTTGAATTCATTGAAATTCCAGATTCTACCTTGCACCTAACAACTATCTTTTCATCCCCACGTCCAGGAACTCTTGTCGCAGCAGAAGGGCACCTCAGTATCAATCAAATTGGGCACCTTGCTGATGAAATAATTTGGGTGCCAAATTCTGAAAGTTATGCTGCGAATACCATGGGATATTCTGGAGATCGGGTTATTATCGCAGCAGGATATCCTACAACCCGCCAATTATTGCTCGACGCTGGATTCAGTATTACAACAGTAGACATGGATGCTATCCGTGAAGCGGATGGGTCCCTTACATGCTTATCTCAGTTCAATGCGTGAATCCGTTGCATTCAACAGCAGTGAATATCTCGGCAATTCATGGCTTCGCGGCGGATGTTAGCATCCAGCATGATAATTATCATGTTACTTGCAACAATAAGCGGTTGTTTCGGAGAAGAAAACAGCAAACCTCGAAATGGTGATTTATCAGTCGATATCGAAATGATGACTGGGGGTATTTTTCAAGATGTGGAATTCAACGCAAAGGTTCCGATGTCGGTTTTTATTCCATATTTATTGATTGATTCAGCGACGGGATTTGTACAAAATTCAACGGTTATTGATTTAAAATCCGGCGAACAAGAGACAATTTCAATCTTAGCACCACCAAGAGCCGATACAATGATTTTCATGTTCGGTGAAATAGGACGGCAAAATTGGCCGATACGCCATCAAGCGGAATCTTGGGTGACATGGATGTCTAATGGAGGGGATAATGGGGGCTCAACCAATGCCGTACAGAGAGTTGCTGCCGATGAGAATTCAACTTATGATTCGATTAACTATAGTACTGAAACCGGCGGTAAAGTTCTGATTAAATCTGCTTCAATCGTACGAGATATGGCCATAGGAATCGATGAGGGGGGTGCTCACTCGACTGGAATAATGCATGGTAAAGTAGTCTATGATCGCCTCTTTGAAATTACCGATCCGGCTATTTCCCTATTCGATATTGACGGTCGAGAAGGGTACTACGACCGCTGGGCGGGGCAGGGAAACCCATCCTACGAAGATGGGGCTGCTTATCTTGCAAATGAGTTGAGTTCCTTTGGCCTTGAAGTAAAAACTCATAGATATGAGTTTACAGATATTTTTGGTTCCCAAAATCCAGAAGCATACAATGTCTGTGCTTACAAATGGGGAAGTGAAGTGATAAACGAATGGTTAGTTTTCGGCGCTCACTTCGATATTGCGCCCCCTGCTAATGCTGTACTGCTAGACCCTCATGTCACGGGATTACGAAGTTATGGCACCCGAGTCGGGGCTTACGACAATACCGCTGGAACATCGATGGTGCTCGAGACGGCGCGTGTTTTAGCTGATTTTGAGTCGCGGCGAACAATGGTATTCTGCCTCTGGTCTGGAGAAGAGGGGGGCAAGCGCGGCTCTGATTATTGGACAGAATATTACGTCGCAGAAGATCATCCTGAAGTCACTGTCACCAACTACATCAATCTCGATATGGCTGGAGTAAACTGGCCGGGGGGTGGAGGTGCGCCTCACGGGGATCCTGATCCACAAATAGATGAGGGGGGGTATCCGAAAGATGCCGAGGTTTGGCCAATGCGAGTTTACATCGGACCTTCTCTCGATCATGATATCATCAATCAGCCAGGCATGGTTGGCCTGTCAAATTGGATTGGCTCAGACGCTCTGGGTTTGGAAAATGAAATTGGTACTTTAATTGGAGTAAACTATTCGGCTGACACTTGGAAGACAGATTCGTGGCTCGATTCTGAGCGACCAGAAATTATCATTTATGAAGATACTACAGCAAGGAGTGATCACGCAAGTTTCCAAGAAAACCTAGGGACTGTTACCGTCGGGTTTGGTGGCTTGGTCGATGGATATTGGTGCTATCATCAGACTTGCGATACTCTCGAAGAAATGGAGGATTGGATGGACACTACTGGTAAGGATTACGGAGACCCAAATACAGGAGTTGCAAACCTTGTCAACAGCCTAGACATGATTACTTGGTGGGCGTTATTGACCTTCTTCCATTGTGATGAAAAACCAGTGTTAAATGAATATCTTTGACATATGCCGGCTTAATATTAATAGACATGTTTGCTAAACTCTGTTTGCATCGCGGAATTCCTGTCACCTCTTCTCTTACCAAAGTTTGTTTCAATTCCTTTTCGTGTCCGCGATGCACCTTATACGCCCAAAATATCGTAAATGTTTCCAGTTAATGTATGATATGCGATGCTTAGAATCGTAACAAAAGATACCCAGAAAATCGGATCAGACCAGGCTTTGATTTTCTTTCCGTCTAACGGTCCAAACGGCAGCATATTAAACGCCGCCAAAATAGCATTTCCCATCAACCATATTCCCAAAAACCTGTCAATGAATGGGCTCCAATCATTTAGTAAAACCATTCCAACTCCAAATACCCAAAGAGCGACGTTCACAAGAGGGCCGGCGATGGCAATTTTCCCAAATTGCGCCTTGGTTGTTTGTCCCGCCACCATCACCGCACCAGGCGCCATAAAGACAAAACCGAAAGCTGCGGCGATAATTACTCCCCATTTCAAACCGGAAGGAGATGCTCTAAACTCTGCCCAACAACCATATTTCCGTGCGACAATTTTGTGGGCGATTTCATGAAGTAAAAATGCTGGACCAATGGCTGCTGCATAAAGAGCGCCGCCAATAAGAAATGATAGCGGATTTTGAATTGCTCCATATATCCCCTGAACCGACATAAAAGCAAGTGCTAACGAAAATGCAATCGTCGCTTGCGTCAAATGCTCAATTTCTATTTTCGAAAAATACCAAATTGAACCAGTGTGTATCGTCGGTTGATGCGGCTGTTGAGACGTTCCGAAGGATCGAAAAAAGGGTTGGGCACCTTGATTGGAATAGACCACGCGGACGTGTGGCTTTCGCCAATTTCCATCGTCCCGTGTACGAGTGTGGGTTTTCGAAGAATTACCGAGTTTGTCGAATGGATCTTCGTCCAGCCAATGAGCGCGCGGGTCACGTTTCTCTGACATTTCAAACACCTGCGGAAACCATATCGTTTGAAGGCTCGTAACCTCAATCGCTGTCGAGAAGGTCACCAACCTCTTCCAATAATTCTTCCCATGTTGGGATTTTTTGTTTTGGTTCACCGGCTATTTTAATGAGTAATTCCTCCCTTTCTTCAGCCCCCAATACCTCTTCTCCCCAAACACGATTAGTCGCAACATTTCGGATTAATGATATTGACTTCTTATTTTTTAATGCCTCAAACTTGGCTTGAATTTCTTCCGTTGTAGTGGCAGGGGTAAGGCCGTGATGGGCATCAATCAGCATTTTGTATTGGGCCATTGTTTCTCCATGAATTGGGTCATCAATATAATCAATCGGTTTCGCAAGCATGGTAACAAATTCTCTAGAAATACGGTCCGCTTTACTTTCAGCAGGGCCGTCTGCAATCTTATCACGAGTACGAATATGGCTCGATATACAAGATTTGCACCGAGGGGAGCCGGCTACATCGTCGGCATCACAAGTGAGGCAACAAATGGCGAAACCCATCTGTTCCATCGCTCGCCGGGGAAGGGACATGTTTCAAGGCGTAACGATAAGGGAGAAGAAGGCTACGAATTTATGTTTATGAAAATAATATAAGAGTTTTTTCTTAATTGTTTGTTTTTTTGTTGAAGCATAGCTAAGAAAGGTCTATTCGGCTAGGGGGCACTCTGTTGGCGAAGGAGAGTCATACTATGAATGAAGAAATCGGAATCGCTGCCGATATTAAAAAAGAAAAAGGTATACTAGTAGTCGATGCACAACTAACCAACAACGGCACCTTGCCGCTAGAGGATATCAAGATGTGTGTCAGTTTTGACTCGTCGGAATTTGCCGCCCGAGGAGGAAAATGTACGGACATGGGATATTTGTTTCCAGGAAATGTGCAATCACACACATTTTCTCTCGAGCCTCGTCATTTAGTAGAAGATTCGCAATTGAAAGTACGTGTCAGAGGAAGGATTCTAGATTCTAGAATCTATCAAGAAATTGATTTGGGTCATGTAGATATGAAAGTTGCAAAGAAAGGATATCAGCGCACGCATATTGATTGGTTTGAGTGAGTGAGATTATTGATACTTCTATATTCTTATACCGCCCCTCTTTAGAATTAGCATGGATAAGGATGAATTAATTCATAGTCGAAGATGGATTATTCTTGGAATAATGAGCCTTAGCCTCGTCATAGTGATGCTCAATAATGTAACTCTAAACGTCGCATTACCTGAATTATCTAAGGATCTTCAAGCCGATAATACAGAGCTTCAGTGGATTATGGACGCCTATGCACTAATCTTCGGCGGAACGCTCCTTGTAATGGGAGCGATTGGAGATAGGTTCGGAAGAAAGGGGGCTTTACAACTTGGTTTGATTATGGTAGCCGGAGCATCTGCGTTTACTGCGATGTATGCCTCATCATCTAACGACGTGATCGCCGCGAGAGCTGTTATGGGTCTTGGAGCCGCTTTAGTGATGCCTGCAACTCTCTCTGTTGTCGTAGTTGTATTTCCTCCTGAAGAAAGGGGGAAGGCAGTTGGAATATGGGCGGCGATGGCTGGTGTCGGAGCGCCAATTGGATTGCTCGTAGGGGGATGGGCCGTTGAGAACTATGATTGGCAGATGGTTTTCTGGATAAATGTGCCAATTATTATTCTAGCACTATTACTTGGTTTGTTACTTGTGCCGAAAACTAAGGATGAACAAAAAAGGCCCCTCGACCCGATTGGTGCATTACTTTCAGTCGCTGCTCTTGGTTCTATTCTCTATGCCATTATCGAAGGTCCAAGCGCCGGTTGGTATTCTCCTGAAATTCTAGTAATGGGAGGTTTGGGGATTATTTTATCTGCTATCTTCATTCGTTGGGAACGACGGGCTGAGTACCCTATGTTGCCCCTTGATTTCTTCAAAGATAGAGGATTTACAATGGGCTTAGTTGCGTTAATGCTCACTTTCTATGTGATGTTTTCATTCATGTTCACACAGATGTTGCACTTCCAATTAGTTCGAGAGCACACTGCTCTGGAAGCAGCTTTGAGATTTTTGCCTCTACCCCTCGGTTTGATGCCTGCGGCGGCAAATTCTGATCGCCTTGTAGAGAAATTTGGCAGTAATAATGTCGTAGCTTCTGGACTTACATTAGTAACTATTGGGATGTTGATTTTCACAACTGTAACCATCGATACTGATTACACTAAGCTCGCACTGATATTCTTCCTATTAGGGCTCGGAATGGGACTCACAATGGCGCCGGCTACTACCTTAGTAATGGATTCAATTCCAGCCGGTAAAGCGGGAGTTGGTAGTGCCACTAATGACACCAGTAGGGAGATTGGGGGGGCTCTTGGTATTGCGATTGGCGGGTCTGTTCTAAATGAATATTATCAAAGAAATATGGTAATACCTGAAGGATTAGAATATCTGGGTCAATTACCCTTTGAATCATTCCCAGCAGCAATGAGAATAGGCGGGGGGTTATTGGGTGAAGGGAATTTACTCGGAGCGCAATTAATTGAAAATGCTCAATTGGCATTTGTAGAAGGGATGGTTGCTTCAGTCTATGTGGCTGCTGCAATTGCTTTCATTGCCGCCATCTTAGTCAAAAAATACATGCCTACTCGAATAATAGAAAATAAAAAGTGAGGAAATATTTTGATCCATTTAGCCCAATCTTCGATTCAATTCAGAAAGTAATTGCTTTGGAATTGGGCTCTCAACGGCTTGCCGTACACCGTTTGGATGTTCGAACTCGAGCGAGGAGGCGTGGAGGCAAAGCCGATTGACACTGGCTTTTCCAAATCCATGCCTAGTATCACCAACAACAGGCGTAGTCAAAGCGGCCATGTGAAGTCGTATTTGGGCTCTTCTACCAGTATCAATTTTGATTCTAATCAAACTGTGAACCGGGCCTTCTTTCTCTAAATTCCAATGGGTTATTGCTTCCTTTCCAGCCCGGCGGCCCGGTGATACAAGTCTAACCCGCTTATCTTTTGTTTCTTGGATTCGGGTTGTTTCAGTTCCTGATTCATTAGCAGGTTTTCCATGGATAACTGCATGATAAATTCGTTCCACCGTTCGAGCTTTAAATTGAGATTGAAGATAATCTCGAGTTTCTGCCGAGCGGGAAAATATCATACAACCAGATGTTTCTCTGTCGAGTCGATGGACGAGATAGGCGCGTGTTTGGCCGTTTGCCCATGCCCATTTCGCTACTCTGTCAAACATTGTATCGAATTCTCCCCGGTCTGTAGCAATAGCAAGAAGCCCTGCGGGTTTGTCGGCAACAATTATTTCAGTGTCTGAGAAAAGTATTGATGGTTCGGGCATTTCGAGTTTTTGGTTTCGCTTTGGCGTATCCCCATCCGCTGATGAGAGAATGGTAACTTTAGTCCCAGCTAATATTTTTGCATTGGCTCGAGTTGCTCGTTCCTGGCCGACCCTAACCCGGCCGCGGTCAATCATTCGACGAAGAGAATTTCGTTTGGCTGTAGGATGAAGGGATGCCAGGACTTCGAGGAGGATTGTGTCCTCTGTGGTTTCGACCGAGGGGTCCGGCATGTACTTGCCAAAAGGTGCTAGTCATCAAACTGACCGTTACTTCCACCATTCGAGAACTTCGCGATTAACACCAAATTTCTCCTTCCAAATCATACGGGCCGAGGTGAGCAAATTGAAGGGCATAGTTTTCATTAGATTATCAAAAACAGATTCTGCCCTAACGCGAGACTCGCCCTTGTCGTGGGGATTTATTATTGAAAGAATTAAATCAAGAAGCTCGGTTAGCTCCTCTAAAGTATTCGGATTTTTCTTGTCCAAAATTGCCAAAGTTAGTTTGTCCATCGTACCATCTGGGTCGAGGTTGTTGTTTGATTCAAATTCCATCAAGGCTGCTTTTGTTTGAGAGCCAAAATTACCATCCACGGCAAAATTATGATTGG
>LWDU01000049.1_pt1 | contig 66009 bp, 56 predicted proteins | sample 727161 | NCBI WGS metagenome assembly LWDU01 (sample SAMN04566230, study PRJNA314399) | hydrothermal vent metagenome | isolation source: deep sea hydrothermal plume seawater | place: Mexico: Gulf of California, Guaymas Basin | collected 2004-07-11 | reverse complement strand
CAATTCCAATAACACCCTTTGATCAAAATACCTTTAAATTTTTCCAGGAAGCTGTCCAATCAAACCTAAAGAAAGATGAAATTCCAGTTCGTTTTGTTATTACGGAAATGGACGAGCTCGAATACCAATGTGAGTTTGCTGCGTTAAGTGGTATTGAGGAAAGTTTATCTGAGAAAATAAATTCGATCTTTAAATTTAAACCGCGAAAGATTGAACGCACGGGTTCTTTCGATGCTATTTTTCTTGTGCCAACGGGTATTGACGCAAAGATTGGGGGCCATGCCGGCGATGCGACGCCTGTTGCGCGGGTCTTGGCAGAAGTATGTGATCGATTAATTACCCATCCAAACGTTGTAAATGCGTCTGATATTAATGAGATACCGGAAAATGCTTTTTACGTCGAAGGCAGCGGGATTACAAACCTTCTGATGGGAACTGCCGCCTTGCAGCCGGTACATAAAAACCGTGTGCTTGTCATTATTGATGATCATGAGATTGAAATGTTTGCAAATGATACGATCAATGCAGTGAGTGCGGCGCGGGCAACTTATGGTTTTGATTGTGTGAAGGTAGTCAAGCTTAATCCTCCACTTAAAATGGTTGCCGACTTTGTTAAATCGGGACGAGCAGCTGGAAAAATCTCCGGGTTTGAACGCATTCGAGCTGTTATAGAAGAGAATAAAGGAACTTTCGATGCAGTAGCAATTGCTTCTGTCATCGATGTTGATGACCAATATCACGAAGATTATTTTCATCGTGATGGTTCAATGATCAATCCTTGGGGCGGCGTCGAAGCAATGTTGACGCACGCCGTGTCTATGTTATTTGAAATTCCAGCTGCTCATTCACCGATGTTAGAAAGCCAAAAAGTTGCAGATTTTGACCTTGGACTGGTTGAACCACGGTTAGCTGCAGAGGCCGTGTCGCTTACGTTTGTCCAGTGTATGTTGAAAGGTTTGCACCGTAGTCCCCGTATTATAACAGATCCAGATGTAATGAGTGATGCAGGTTTGCTCAATGCTGCTGATATCTCTTGTCTTGTTATTCCGGATAAATGTTTAGGTCTGCCAACACTGGCTGCACTGGAACAAGGAATTCCAGTTATTGCAGTACGGGAAAATAGTAATTTGATGAACAATAATTTAGATACGCTTCCCTGGGCGCCAGGTCAATTTTATCAAGTTGATAATTATTGGGAGGCAGCAGGTGTGATGTCAGCGCTTAAATCTGGTATTTTACCAGCTTCGATGCGGCGACCTTTAAATGCAACCAAGGTAGAAAAAAGACAATTCTAAATTAAGGATCGCTCCAAAGATGCTAAAATGAAAATTATGGATAAATTTTATGGGCGTTACCAAGATCGGGTTACTAATTCACCGATAGGCCATGCAATGGATTATGTGCATATTTCCCTGATTTGCAGTAAGATCTGCTAAATTATAGATGATTAGGGACCTTCGGTATAGCACCAGCTCAGGGCCATTGCATTAACAGGAACATATTGCACAGCTCCCTTTTTTGCAGGCCATCAGATATGCGTGGTTCCTCCCTTTTGAAATGGTTGATCAGTTTCAACTCAATGTTTAAAAATTCATAGCAATCGCTATAGGTTTCATCTTTTAGTTTACCCAGTGTTCTTAATGTCTCAATCGAGAACCTTAGGAAGAAATATATTTGCCATTTTTTCTGTATCTATATAATTTAACATTACTTCCATGCAGAAAAGAATATAGATATTCTATTTTACAATCCTTATGTAATACTTATTAGTTTTTTCATTTTCATTAATCAAGTGGCATATACTGACAGGTGCTGATCAAAATACTTTTAGTGTTCTAAATAAACATTGAATAGTGGAATTTTGCATTGCCCTTAAATTTAGTATAAACTTAAAAATCATAATATTTTTACAAATGTAGGGAATAGAAATGAAAAAAATTCTAAGTTACGTTGTGGGTGCCGTTGTTGGGCTATCTTTATCAGCAGGTGCAGCTAAAGCTAAAGCTGACTGTGGTGAAGTTAGTGTAGGCGCTATGGGCTGGGCCTCTGGTGAATCAATAGCAGCTGTCGCAAAGTTTGTTTTGGAAGTTGGCTATGGATGCAAAGTCAAAGTTGTCCCCACTGACACGGTCCCAGCAGTAGCTTCACTGGCAGAAAATGGTAAACCTGATATCGTCCCGGAGGTTTGGAAAAATTCCGCTCCCGTCTACAGCAAATTGGAAGCAGAAGGAAAAGTTATTACGGCTTCCAGTGTATTTTCTAATGGTGGTGAAGAGGGCTGGTGGATACCAACTTCTTTAGCTAAAAAGCATCCAGAGCTGAAAACTATAAAGGGTATACTTGCAAATCCTAAAAAAGTTGGTTCGAGATTTCACAACTGTCCAGTTGGTTGGGGATGTCGGATGGTTAATGACAACTTAAAGCTCGTTCATAATCTTGAAAAAAATGGAATTAAAGTGTTCAATCATGGATCCGGCGCTAACTTGAGCGCATCTATTGCCGCAGCTTTTGCGGATAATGAGCCTTGGTTTGGTTATTATTGGGGCCCAACGGCTGTTCTTGGTAAGTATAAGATGACAAAGGTAGATATCGGTCCTATAAATGCTAAGCAGCATGCCATTAATCAAAAGAAAGGTGCTGATCCATCTAAAATTGGTGTTTCTGGATTTCCATCAGCACCAGTGTTAAACGCTATCACGGCTGACTTTGCTAAGCGTCAGCCTGCGGTTGCAGCATTTATTGGTAAAATGACCTACCCAAATGATATTTTGAGTAGCCTACTAGCCTGGAAAGAAGCAAAAAAGGCTTCAGCTGATGAAGCTGCGGTTTGGGTACTAACAAATCATAAAGATATGGTCTTGTCCTGGGTTAATGCTGACGCAAGAGCTAAATTAAAAGCTAAATTAAAATAGAAGCTTTAGTCTCACTATTTGTAGTTTGGTTCTGCCAGACTATTCATAATAAATGCTGGGTCATAAACGATTGGTTATGACCCAGCTCTTTTAAAGCTATTTAAAGGATAAAATCAATCAGGTAATCAATTATGCTGTCCTATGAAAATATTTTTGACAGCTTGGGGCTCCGCGAATGGTGTGATGAAAGTCAAGCCAATTCGCTTATGTCATTGAGCCAGTTGAGGGGTGATAAAATAGAATGGTGGGAGCTACCTTTTCCATCTTTAGATAACCTTCACAAAGCATGCTCAGCAATACCACAAACGCGTGACCTGACTGCTTCCCTTGAAACGGGATTTCTTGCAGTGAGACCATCCTTAAGGTTGGTTCTAGACCCGTTAACTCAGCCTTTATCATGGGCGCTAGATTATACGCTACTGTTTTTTACTACGATGCCATGGTGGGCTCTCGTACCACTTATTCTTCTTATTACTCAATTTGTTACAAAGTCTTCACGGATTACTTTTCTAGTGGCAATTTGTTTTGTTTTTTTCTTGTTTATTGACCATTACACATATGCAATTCAGACCCTCTCAATTATTTTTGTCTGTACAGTTTTGTGTACTTTAATCGGTATACCAATTGGTATACTTATGTCAAAAAACGACTCTGCTCAGCGTATGATTACTCCGGTGCTTGATATGCTTCAAACACTGCCAACATTTGTTTACCTTATCCCATTGATCTTTCTTTTCAAAATCACTGAGCCAAAACTATATGGGCTTGCTATAATGTTTTATTCAATTGTTCCTGTTATTCGACTCACCAATCTAGGAATTCGCTTGGTCGACAAGAACCTCATAGAAGCAGCAGATGCATATGGTATGACGGCACGCCAACGGCTCGTAAATGTTGAGATTCCATTGGCATTACCAAATATTATGGCTGGGGTGAACCAAACTATAATGATGAGTTTAGCTATGGTAGTAATTGCATCATTAGTGTCCGCGCCAGGTCTTGGCACTTTAGTCCTTGATGGCATCAATAATTTACGCCTAGGAGTTGGATTTGTTGCTGGCTTTGGTATCGTAGTCTTGGCAGTTATCCTTGACCGTATTTCAAAAACAGCATTAGCCAGAATTGATGAATCTCGAAAAATATAATAACTGGATTTTTTTGTGAAAACCACAAGCCCCAACGTAAAAATTTCAATTCGTAAGCTCTTCAAGGTATTTGGAGAAGATCCAGTTAATATTTTACCACTTCTTTATGATGGTATCGACAAAGCTGAGTTGCAAAAAAGTTCGGGCCATGTATTGGCATTAAACAATATTAATATAGATATTTTTGATGGTTTAATCACTGTAATCATGGGCCTTTCAGGATCTGGGAAATCTACTTTGGTTCGGCATATGAATAGATTAATTGAGCCAACCTCTGGTAAAATACTCATGGATGGTAATGATATAATGGATTATGGGGATTACGAGCTTCGGCAGTTACGTCAAAATCGTATGTCCATGGTCTTTCAAAAATTTGCTTTAATGCCCCACCAAACAGTCTTAGAAAATACGTTAATGGCACCCATTGTTCGTGGCGAAAATCTAGAGAAGGCAACCGAAAATGGTTTACGATGGTTAAAGCGAGTTGATTTAGAAGGTAGTGAACAAGCCTACCCACATCAGTTGTCCGGTGGAATGCAACAGAGGGTTGGGCTGGCCCGTGCACTGACTTCAAATGCTGAGATTATGCTGATGGATGAGGCATTCTCAGCACTTGATCCACTTATAAGAACTTCTATGCAGGACTTGCTCCTTCAACTTCAGCAAGATTTGCATAAGACCATTATTCATATTACCCATGACCTTGATGAAGCACTTAAGTTGGCGGATCATCTTGTTATTCTTAAAGATGGATTTGTAGTACAACAGGGTGAGCCACAACATATTCTATTAAAACCTAGTGATCCATATATTGAAGAATTTGTTAGTGATATCAACCGAGCGAGGGTACTAAAAATTCGCTCAGTAATGGAAGAGGGTAGCAGAAGAAAAGTTAGCCATGGAAGTATTAATGCAAACATTTCACTAGAAACATTAATTGCAATAGCTGAAGGTGATACTAGCCGTAGTTATGAAGTCGAAGATGGGGGTAATACGATTGGAACAATCAGCATGCAGGAAGTTTTTCAAGCTCTTGTCCGTTATGATATTCAGCACAAGTGAAACGCTGACTGATACCTTAAGAGGTTGCAGTTATGCACTGTATTGACAATTTACAGTTTGCAAATTGGTCGGAAAAAATTTTCTTGCAAATGCGTGAAGGTGGTTTGGATGCTGTTCATGTCACCATTTCTTATCATGAAGTGTTCAGGGAAATGGTGGCGAATATTGAAGACTGGAACCGTCATTTTGAATCTTTTCCTGAACTGATTTTTCACGGCCGCTCAGGTGATGATGTTCGTCGTGCGCGCCGTGAAGGACGTACAGCTATTTTCTTCGGATTTCAAAACCCATCTCCTATTGAAGATGATATAGGTCTGGTAGAAATTTGTTATATGCTTGGTGCTAGGTTTATGCAATTGACTTATAACAATCAGTCCTTGTTAGCCACTGGGTGTTATGAAGAAGAAGATGCTGGAGTTACACGTATGGGGCGCGAGGTGATTGCTGAAATGAACCGAGTTGGAATGATCGTAGATATGAGCCACTCTGGTGAGCGCTCAACACTTGAAGCCATAGAAATATCGAATAGACCTATTGCAATAACACATGCAAACCCATTTTTTTGGCATCCTGCACGGCGTAATAAATCAAACAATGTTCTGCAGGCACTCGGCCAATCTGGAGGTATGCTTGGGTTTTCTCTTTATCCACATCATTTAAAAGGAAAATCAGGTTGTAGCTTAACAAGCTTCTGCGAAATGATCGCGCGCACTGCAGATTTAATTGGAGTAGATAGTCTTGGTATAGGCTCAGATCTCTGTCAGGATCATCCAGATAGTGTTGTGGAGTGGATGCGGGTTGGGCGTTGGACTAAAAAGATTGATTATGGGGAAGGAAATGCTAGTGATTCAGGTTTTCCTGAAATGCCAGATTGGTTTAAGGATAACCGGGACTTCCCAAATATCAAAAAAGGTTTACTAACACATGGCTTTTCAGAAAAAGACGTGGCTGCTATAATGGGCGAGAATTGGCTGAATTTTTTTGATAAAGGTTTTACCTCTCGAATTTGAATGATCCTATTTATAATATAATTCAAGTTGCAGATTAGTTATAATAGCTAAGTCTTATTATAGAGAGTTATGATGGATACACTTCAAAACTATAACCAAGATACACCTCCCCCTAAGGTAAATCTTCGCCCATCTAAACTGGTTATGCGGCTAAATAGGATGGGCGCTTTTCATCAAAGCCGATTGAGTTTTTTACGCGTTCTGTTACGTAAATTAAAAACAGAAAACTGGTCTTTTGATCAACCCATATGGCGTATAAACAACAAGGGTGTGGGAGTTGCAACCTATTGTGCTCGTGGACCTGATTGTACTTACACCCTTATTGTATTTTCACATGATCTAAAAGATGACCTTCGTTCAGACAGAGTGATAGCTAAGGCTTGGGACGCAACTTTTACATTGTTTGACGGTGAGGTAGATGAAGAACAAATCATAAGATTACGTTCCAGTGTGCCACTACAAGAGGCTGGCCGTATTTCTGAAACAGAGTTGGTACTCTCACGTGCAAACAAGTCTTTACGCTTATTTTCTCATGTCCGCAAATGTCTCGCCAGTGGAGCGCAACCTAACCGAAGTATGATAGATCAAGTTGGTTACCTGATGAGGACGACAGCGGTCTATGGTGCTGGAAAATTTGGGGCGGCAGACTTAGACTGCTGGGGCGGACGTTCTGAATTTTTGGGATCTTTCCAACCTGAAATGCTTACCGTATGGTTGATTCGTACTTTTTCAGTTGATTTAGTTGAGCACATGGCTCGCATTGATTCACCAAAGACATGCGTAAAACTAGATCCTGAGATCCGTCGCAAGCTTGGAGTTGGGAATGCAACTGGACTTGGTATGGCGCCGTTCCTCATTAACCACCCAACCCTAATTCATTCTTGGGTTCATGCTCGAGAAACAGCACTTGCGAGGGTGCGGTCTGTGGATTTAGCTAATGCGACCACATTGCTTAACTTTAAAAATCTTGTGCGCCGTGCAAAATTGAGCGCAAAAAACTGGACGGTTACCGACCCACATCAAATTAAAAAGGTAGAGTGCCTTCGTGGCGACCTTGATGTTTTGCTTGAAAAATCTTTAGAACTATCAGGATCTACATTGTACCCTTGGAATATCCTCTATAAGTGGGGTATGGCACAAATGTCAATTGAGGGTCAGGAAGCATTAATCTCATTGATGATGGAGCCATATGGGGCTCTCATCGATGATTTGTCATCAACTATGTCGGCTGATGAAACGACACTTAATCGTATAGATGGGCATCAAACGACTTCTGCATTAAAGGAGTTAGTTCGTAAAACGTACGATTGGGCCAATAGTATTGATTTTGATACTGCTGCTGCACGTGCACGTATTTGGTACATTTCCGAAGAAAAACTAGAGCCGCGCCTGGGGGAACGTTTTGAAGAAGAACTTGAGCATTTTGAGCAGCCCTTATCCCCAGGATATGATGCGATGAAACTTATTCACGATCTTTCTCAATCTCATAAATGTGTCAATGTTGCCGAGTTTTTATTATCCTTTCCAGAGCATCGACACATTGTTCGACGAGTTCAAACAATTGCCACTAAGGAATATGCAGAAATCCAAGATAATACCATCGCAGCAGAAATGATGCCAACTGATCTTCTGCGTTGTAAACTATCATTTTTTGGAGCTACCAAGTTTGATCCACGTTCAGACCGTTGGCTTCGCATTAATCTGTTTCAGCACATGCCTTTCCCAAATGAGCTGTCAAAGTTTGATCCCGATGATATGGTTTTCCCACAATTAATCGATTAGGAGTACCGTTAGAGTGAGCTGGTCATTAGGCGAAACTGGAGCCTTAGCTTTAAAAGCTGCGCGTGGTGCTGGCATGACATGGGGGTTAGCAGAAGAAGCAAGTGAGGCCGTAGTTTGGCTTCAGGCTCGCGGTCTACCCGGCGTATCAGCTTTATGTCGCTACCTTAGCTGGTATCAGTTACAAAATTCATTATTCCCAAAATGGACAGGAATACTATACGAAGACAACACTATTCCATATTGTCCCTTTATCATTGGAACGGCCATTTCTGACGGGGCGATCAAAATTCCAACAAGTGTAAATACTGAGGGGTCTCTGGGACTTATACGGCAACCTTTACTTTTGCTTCCATTTGTTTCAACAAGTGCGCCAGAAGGGTATGGACTTTATGTAGGGAATTTTTTTATTTCAGTTGCTTTAGGGAAGGAAAAATTACTATCATATTTAGATTTTTCCAACGCCTTATTATTGGATGAAGCCGAGTGTTTCATTAGGCCTGTTAGTAAGGCGCCGCCTAATTTTGAGCTTAAAGGACCACCTTTAAGATTACCTGATTGTTATGGCGGTTGCATTAATGTGTTCAACACGTTTGCTGGTAAAACTTATGCACCATCGACAGAGCAATCCCGTTCCACAGGGGCTGGGGCAAATTCAATTGATGATGATTGACGCACAATACTATTTCAAGCCACTATTTTGCCTTCAGTTTTCTAAGTGTTACTAGTACCAAGCTCACGGATTGTTTTGAGAAGAGCGGAATCTATTTTCCTAGTTCCTATATCAAGACGATTTTTATGACGTCGAGCACCCGGCAAACGCACTCCCTCCATAGCTGACATTTTATTAGCAAATTTTTCTACGTGTTGTTGCCATTCAGATCCAGCAATAATATCTGGCGACATGCTAAGAACAATCTCCCCTCCACGGGGTGGCCCACCGTCACCATTATCATTCTCTTTTGCTTCATAGCTAAATTGCTCCCCGGTTAAACCTGCTGCCAGCAATTCAACCATTAATGAAATCGCTGAGCCCTTATAGCCACCAAATGGCAATAAGACGCCCTTTATAATTTCAGCTGGATCTGTTGAGGGTTCACCTTTGGCGTTTAGTCCTGTTCCCTCTGGCACCTTCCGACCATCTCGAAGAGCTATTTGAACATCACCCAAAGCCATCGATGCTGTTGCCATATCGTATACAATGGGAGTTCCTCCTGGGCGAGGCCAAGCAAAGGAGATAGGGTTTGTTCCAAATAGTGCGGTTTTTGATCCTGCCGGTGCCACGGAAGGCATGTAGGCGGTGCAGGCAATACCAACAAGCCCATTATCAGCGAGATATTCTTCTCGGGCCATAACGCTGCAAAATGGTGTATACCAGTTAATGTCAGTGCTCCTATTCCAATCTCTTTTGTTGCTTCAACAAGCGCTGGCAGGCCAACTGATTGAGCGATTGGAGCAAAACAACCATGTCCATTTACTTTGATAATTGCAGGAGTTATTTTTTCAACTTTCGGTTTAGCTTTGCCATCAACTTTTCCACTCCGTAACGCTTTGACATAACCTGGCACACGAAATAGCCCATGTGAATGTGATCCATCCCGCTCAGCTCGCGTCATGATATCAGCAAGCGCTACAGCGTTAGGCTCATCACATCCATTGGATAGCATAACCGATTTAATAAGTTGATAAATTTCCTCAAGTGGAAAAGAGATAACGGCCATAAAAATATCATTCCTTTTCTAGTATATTTTTCTAACAAATATGGGCGTTTGGTGAAAGTAATTTAAAAAGATGATGTTGCGCAAGCTGTCGCCAGATTTGAAAAGCAAGTGCGCTGGGATAAAAGACTTGAACAACTTAGAAGAAAACTCAAGGAAATCGAGATTTTTTAGGTTTTCGGCCAGTAGAAGTTATAAAAAAAGTATAATGTAACGAAAATACCGATCAAAATAACAAAAGTTTTTATATAACTTTGTGGGAGATAGCGCGAAATTCTAGCTGCTAGATAACCTCCTGTCAGAGTTCCAATAAGAACGGCGGTGCCTTGGCTCCAGGCAATTGACCCATTATAGGCAAACAAACCGATTGCTACGACAGAGACACAAGATGAAATTAGAAGTTTTAAGCCGTTCATGGCATTGATATCTGTATAACCACAAAGTGCGAGATAACTTAAACAAATAATTCCAAGCCCGGCATTGAAAAAACCGCCATAAAAACATACGAGCAACAGCAAAAGAGGCTTAACAATCTTACCGATGATAGAAATATGTTTGTTTTTATCAGCTAATTGTCCAAGTAGTTCATTTATTTTTGTTCCATAAGCAAAAATAAATGTAGCGATTAACATTAACCAGGGAATTATTCCGTTAAAAATGCGTTCGGGGGTTTGGAGCAGTAACCAGGCCCCTAAAATCCCACCTAAAAAACTCAAAATTATAAACTTAGGTAATTCGCTTTTATACGATTGAAGATCATCGCGAAATGCGTAAGTGCCGCTGACATAGCCAGAGCATGATGCAAATGTATTCGTGGCATTTGCAATAATTGGCGGCACGCCTACAAATAAGAGAGCTGGGAATGTAATGAATGTTCCACCGCCTGCAATAGAATTAAGTGTGCCCCCAAGGAACCCGGCTATGAAGAGAAATAGTAGTTCAAGAACCATGATATACTCTAATATTTATCCTAATTCGGAGATATCAATTGACCTTGAGGGGGCTTCTGCCTCGCGAAATATTTTTTGGCCCTCTTCCAGACTTAAGTTAGGGCGCTCATAAAAGAATTCGAGCCGATTGCCATCCGGATCATAGAAGTAAAGACCCCAACCAACGGAATGATCAACAACCCTGTCAATTTGCACTCCTTTACTTATTAACCGTGAATGAAGGCGTTTAATTTCCTCGGTGCCTCCTTCGATTTGCATAGAAACATGATGAAGGCCAACAGACCAGGGTACATGTTCAGCCCGCGCTTTAATTAATGCAATATCATGATGCCTTCCTGCGAAAGACATGAAACAGCCAGTTGCCGCACGGACGACGCATTTTAGGCCTAAAACATCTTCGTACCAATCCGCTGATTTTTCCGGGTCAGTCACCACAAGCGCGATATGAGCAAGACCACGATAATTTGGCGGTGCATTTAATTCCATGTTAGCCATAATATCATCCTTTCCAGACCGTTATTTTTTTAACACCCATATATTCAAGATTTCTATACAGGAACCCAAGCGAGAGCACAGATTTCACTAAACTCACGCCAGTGTTTCTTAAATGTCTGACCTGCGTCCTTACTTTCGTATAATTCGCCGAACTTTGTGCCCATTAAAACATGTTTAGGGTCTTTTGGGTTAAGGCCGAACGCCCAAGGGCAGGATTTGGGTTTGGTTTCTAGATCTACAGCTTTCCAGTTTTTACCGCCATCCGTAGAACGATGAACCAAGCCAATGGTACCAGGCGTACTATCTGAAACAGCATGAAGTAAAGTGCCCGTTCCATCTTTTATTGTGGCTACGTTCCTCGAATAACGATAGCCAAACTGCTCTTTAGCGATAGTGCAATTCCACGTTTCCCGGTTGATACGATGATGCGCTTGGGTGAGCCCGGGACGACCGCTATATCGTGAATATCACTATTCATTGCATCTTTCCCCTTTATTTCGGTATCAATGCGTCGCCAGCTATCGCCGCTATCCTGGCTATGATAGAGCCCCCCTTCTTCCACGCCAGCCCATATATTATTAGGTTCCTCGGGATCTATAGCCATCGCTAAAAGGCGGGGTTTGGAGACACCAGCACAATGTTCTGGAAATAAAAGAGATAAACGCTCAAAAGTTTTTCCGCCATCTCTTGACCTTGCTGCAATTGCCCGCGTTGGTGCGCCCGTGCCCACATAAATATTATCGGGATTTTGCGGATCAACAACAAGTTTCCAAATGGCGTAGTTGTCTATAAATGATGAAAGTCGATGCCATGTCTGCCCGGCGTCGATGGACTTCGCGACGCCATGCTGGAAGCCCGCAAATATTGTAGCCGGCTCTGTTGGGTGAATATCTAGTGTCCGAACGATATCGTCGTATTCAATGTCTTGAAAGATAGGCAGCCGGGTCCAAGTCTTTCCTTTATCGGTAGTTTTAAGAATACCTTGTCCGCATGTCGCTACTAGCAACGTTTGATTAGCAGTCATATTGAGATCACCTTATTTAGTCTCAGTAAAAAATATATTTTTAGAGCGAAATATAACGAGAAATACCACCATCTAAACCTATAGATTCACCTGTTATGCCTCCAGCTAGAGGTGAGCATAGGAATATAATTAGGTGGCCAATTTCTTCTGGCAGTAACAGACGCCTAATTGGCGTTCTATCAATATATTCTTGTTCCACCTCTTCTGGTTTTCTATTCTCTTTCTTAGCTCGCATCTCATAGAGTTCATGGATGTGTGGGGTCTCGACCAAGCCAGGGTGAATAATATTAACAGTAATCCCATTTGGACCGGTAATGTCGGACAATGTCTTGGTAAAGTGGCTAAGTGCGGCATTACGCATCCCACTTAAGGCCATGGTGCCGCGACCTGTCATTCCTCCAATATTTATAATTCGGCCAAATTTGCGTTTGCGCATATGTGGAATGCAGGCTTTCACCATTCGAAAGTAACCAATAACTTTTGTGTCTAGATCCGTCAGGAGTGCGGTATCTTCAGCAAGATCGATTTCATTTCGTACAAGGCCTCCTGGTGCCGCAGCTCCATTGATCAGTATATCAAGATGATCAAACTCAGAGATAACTTTATCAACACCCGACTTCACCGATGACCAGTCGGTGGTATCTAAAGGTATGGCAATGACACGCCCACCGTAGCCTTTTGAATTGATATCTGCCGCAGTCTCATCAAGTTTGGTTTGACTGCGAGCGCAGATTGCTACGTTTATCCCTTCCTGGGCCATTGTCTCGGCCACCGACCGACCAATACCCATACTCCCGCCAGTTATTAAGGCTGTGCAACCTGTCAGGTCCACGTGCATGATATCCCCCTTTTGTCTTAAAGCTACTTTTAAAAAACACCTTCGCAAATTATATCTGGTAAAAATTTAAACTGGAAATAGAAAATATAGCTGCTACTCTTAAAACGTTGGGCTGTTCCAAACCCGTTACTTCTGGAACACCTCAACTCACCCCCACCAACTAAACTTCCTTTCTTCCCCACTTTAAGTTAAGATCAATATCCTTAGAATGCATCGCCGCTAGGATCTCCCTGTGTTCGTCGAATGCATCGGGTAATCTTGGTGCAAATGAATGTGCTCCAATAGCAACTGTGATGTAAAAATCCATTCTATCCCAAAGTGGATAGGAAATATCTGTCATGACTGAAGATCCTGCTGCAGTATGCACTCCCGTATGGAAATTCCGATTATGACGCCGATAAATTTCAGATTTATCTTCGTTCGTTTGAGCTTTAGTCCATTTTTCATAGTCATCAGTAATGAGCTCGCCTAAGTTCTCAAGTTCTGCCGGCTGTGCTATTTCCGCCACTCGTGCAAATGAAAGTTTATGACGTCATCCTTCTTCGGTGTAATAACAGTGGATCCAACTTGCGGGATTATCTCGACAATTTTCATTGTTTCTAATTGTTTTAACGCTTCATTGAGAGGTTGACGACTAATACCTAATTCTTTAGCGAGGTTGGGAATCGATATGTTATCTCCCGGCCGCAAATTACCAGAAAATATTCGAGAACGAATTGTCTCTAAAGCTATGCCACTACGGTTCATTAATCTTCACTTTCTCATTGGCCCTGATCAATCATAAAAAGTTCCAACTTTTAAGTGAGAGGCTCTAGTCATCTCTGGCACTCTCAAGTGCTTCTTCGACCAAGGTTAGACAGTCTTCACCGTTGTACCCCAAATATGTATTCGCAAGATTCCGTATAGGATCTCCTGAGTAATATCGTTCATATTGTAGTTGGCGCATTCCGAATGCATCTCCCGTAAGATCCCACGCTAAATTAAACAGTGATATTCTGTCTGGGGCCGTCATATCTCCTGCACCAACGTAATATTTTAAAATATCTGGTCCAATTTCTGCAGAATCAATATCATCTTTGGACGGGTTCATCGTGAGCCCGCCAGCTCCAAGCTCTCTTAGGATGTCAATAACTTCAGGGTAGGCCCTCGGCATGAAATTACGAATAGCCAATAGAGGCTCAAGCGCACAATAGACCTGGCCTTTGTCATTAGTGACGATATTTGTTTCGGCTGCCAGTAAACACCCTTTTATCATCTCGAGAGCGCTAATGCATTTACCGAGTTTCTCTTGCACGCCTAAAAATTGATCTATTTTAATTGAACGTGCGAGATGAATAGCCGTGCCGACAGCTAATGATATTTTTGCGACCCCGCGCACTGCGGTTTGGTGAGCTGCATGCTGGCGTACGAAACTTTTTGTATAAAGATCATTAGATGCGTCGACATCATTATAAATAAATACGCGATCCCAGGGAACTAATACATCGTTAAAAACGACGACGGCATCGGACTCTTCGTATCGAGCAGCTAAAGGGTGGTCAAAAACATTATGTTGTCCGGTAGAGTAGGGACGACGGCATATAATCTTGAGGCCTTGGCTATCAATAGGAATTGAAAACATAATCGAATGCCTTACGTCTTCAGGTTTTAACCCTGGCAAACTATAGACCAACAGTTCATCCGCAACAGGAGCAAGGGTAGCTAACATGCGCGCGCCCCGGATTATAACTCCTTCATTCGTTTCTTCTGCCACCCCCATATGCAGGAACTCTTCCTCCTGTTTTGAGGAAGCTTTTGACCTATCTGATTGTGGTGGAATTAATGCATGGGTCAGAAACAGATCATTTTCGCGGACATATTCGAAATAATTAGTTAATCTTTCTGTATATTCGGGACCGCATTTGTCAAAAAGATGCGGGGATTCTGCAAAACTCATAAGCATCGTAGACAAATAATCCTGCGTGCGCCCCATCATCCCAAATGTCGCATTGGCAATAATTTTAAATGTAGCTGAACGTTTTTTGATGTCTTCGGCAGACCTAGGTGGTAAAAAACCTGTTGCAACAGGGTCACCTGTGGAAGGGCTTTTGAAAGTCATAGTGTCATGAAATTCTGGATCGTGTTGCAGGTCGTATAATTTTGCAATTTCCTTAATAGAAGCAGCAAAAACTGGGTGCTCTAAAACATTTGTTATATGTTCGCCATTTATCCAAACGTCACGAGGTTTCTCGCCTAAACCCTGCTGATATTCCTTGCCCGTGCGTATAGCCATTGTTTTCCCGCCATATTATAGAATGCGATTTTAGGATTATACTAACATACTAGTATAAATGAAGTCTATGGCTTAATATTAGGCCTAAATAGGTTGATTTTTAAAGGTAATAAAAGTCTCTAAGAAAATAGACAACTCGTTCTAAGTCGGGGATTTCACATAGGCACTTCGATCAGATAGGGGCCTGGTTCGGCGATCGCACGAATAAGATTGGTGTGTAATTCCTCAAGAGTATTTACCTTACATGCCGGCACGCCAAATCCATTAGCAAGGGCTACCCAATTCAAGGGCGGATTATCAAGACTGGTCATTTGATCCGTTATCCGAGCGGTCGGATCAATTCCAGCGCGCTCAAATTCAACGCGCAATATTCCATATTTACGATTGGAACATAGTATGGTGACAACGTTTAATTGTTCCCTTGCCTGCGTCCAAAGGGCTTGAACGGTATAGGCGCCAGATCCATCCGCCTGCAGATTGATAACCTTACGCTCCGGACAGGCAATAGCTGCACCGGTTGCAACTGGCATTCCCTGACCAATAGCTCCTCCGGTGTTGGTGATAAGTGTATGAGGTGCTCCTGCGGGAGACGCCGTATAAAAGGGCGGCGTAGATGTAGCCCCTTCAACCATCGCAATTGAGTTTTCTGGTAACAAATAAGCGACCATTTCCCCGCAAGACTGTACATCAAGCGGCCGTTTCAAGTCGGGTTGTCTGGGAGGCTCCCAATCAGAGGACGTTTTAATATTCGTAGCGCCAATTGCTTCCGCTAATGCTAGTATCGCGCCTTCTGCATCTTCAGCGACCGAAGCAAGTTCATAAAGAGCGTCCTCGGGAAACAGTTTGCTTGGCACCCCAGTAACCCCAAAATATGCAACTGGCGCCTTTACTCCAACAAGAATAATTGTTTTGGCATTTTTTAATACTTCTAAACCAATCTCCGGAAAATAAGGGAACCGCTCGGGCACAGAAATATGAGCGCCTCGATCCCAACGTGCAGGAAAGGTCTCCGCGTAAATCTTCGCATTCAATTTGACTGCGACCCTATCGGCAGCATTCTGTCCTCGTTCCGTAAGGGCCTTTGTTCCCAGCAAAATTATAACTTCACCGTTGGTATCAGAGAGGCGTTTTGCCAGCTGCTCCACTTTCTTTCCACTAAACTTCCAATTTGGCTGGAAATCGTTTGGCTGTATTCCATCGGAAATCTCAGATTTGGCTTCCTGAACATCAGTGGGGACAACAAGTGTTGAAATTTTGCCAGGTGCCGTCGCACAAACTTCCAAACCTTCATTTATTTTTGTTGTACAGTCGTCCGCGCTGGAAGCATAGGCAAACCAATCAGATACCGGCTGCGCCAAAGAGGCGATGTCACTTGCTAAGGGTGGATCGTAGTCAACGTGCCATGTTGCATGATCACCAATAATATTCAAGATGGGTGAATGAGCACGCCGGGCGTTATGCAAATTTGCTATAGCATTGGCAAAACCTGGCCCAAGATGAAGAAGTGTCATAGCCGGCCGCCCAAGCATACGACCAAACCCATCGGCGGCGCCGCTGCACACGCCTTCAAAAAGTGATAAAACCGGACGAATAGTTTTGTTTTTATCAAGCGCTTCTATCATCGCCAGTTCTGTGGTGCCGGGATTTGAAAAACACACATCAATGCCAGCAGCGCTGGCGCTTGACATTAATACCTGGGCCCCATTCATTTTGAGCTCCGCTTTTTCGACAAACGCGTTTGAGATAGCTCTTCCAAAAATGGCTCAAGCCTGGTCATGAACTCATCAAAATTATCGTCGTGAATGTAATGTGAAGCCCCGGAAATCTCGAACGCGCTTATGTTTAAATTTCGTTGGGCCATTTCCGACATAACCTCCTTAGATAGAAAGTCAGAATTCTCGCCACGCAGTACCAACGTAGGTACATTTAAATTTACGACCGGCGGCCATAGATCGGGGATTTTCGAAATATCGCCATCGAGGCGAGCCTTAGAAATACCTTCAAGGTCATAGCGCCACCTCATCCCACCATCTTCGTCTTCGATCATCATATATTCAAGCCTCTGCTCAATAGCCTCATCGGGAGCCCCCGGGCGGGCTTTTTGCCAAAATATTTTTGCTTGGGCGCGAGATGAAAGTAGCCGCGGTGTATTATTCAATTCTTTTTTAATTCGATCTGCACCGCTTGAGGCGGCGGATGAACCAGGGCCTATATCTTCAACTACCAGACCATCAAGATATTCTGGATACATCTGGGAAAATACAAGTGCTGTTGCCCCTCCCATTGAGTGACCCAGTAAAGTAAATTTATTCAAATCAAGCCCATCAACCACGTTCTTTAAATCTTCAACATAATTTGGTGTAAAATAATCTGTAGATGGAGCCCAGTCGCTCTTGCCGCGACCGCGTTGATCGAGAGCTACAACGTGGTATTTCTTAGCCAAAACCTGGGCAACGCGATCCCACGTCTGTGCGTAAGCCCTCAAGCCATGGAGCATAACAATGGGCGGTGCATCAACCTGGCCCCATTCAACCACATTTATTTTTAATTTTCCGGAGGGGATAACTCTTTCGTGACTTGGAATGTAAGAGGTTTGTCGACCATCTGACATTCAAACTAGCCCGTCTTTACCTGTTATTTTATCGGCGGTAAGGCCACCTAATCTTGCGTGAATACGCCCTTGTGTAGCCACTGCAAACAGAATGATAATTTCATCTGGCGCAGGTGCATCGTCAAACGTAGCCGTGATCGTGTCGTAGTGGGAACGCACATATAGCGCTTCCTTATGGGCCAACGGGATATCAATTGAGGAGCCGGGGACACCGCGTTTTCCGGTTGATGGTATCCATGCCTTGGCATTACCAATTGCGGCTCGAACCGGGTTGGCGAAAGTAGTCGTCAGAAATGCATTACCATGCTCATATTCACCATTAAGTCCAACGATACAGGCCTTACCATAACTTTCCGCATCGTGGCCGCTTAGATTTTCAACGATGCGACGACCAAATTCATGGCCAAGGTCAGCGGTGTTGTCAAAAACAGAAGATAAATCGTTTTCAAATTTACCGGCAAAAGGGTTTTTAATAACCGCGCCTACGATAATTTTGCGTTGTGGGTATTCAAGGCCAGATGTCTGCCATGTCTCATTAGTTAGTATATCTTGAGTTTGCGCATACCAGCGACGGATTTCAAATTCCCCAAATTTGTGAGAATAGGGTTTCCCTTCATATACAAGATCAGACATCGTAGTTCCTTTTGGTTCTTAATAATTATGGCCGTATTGTATGGTCAAAATATATATGATAACCAATTTTTTTGTTTGTTTAAATATTGCTCGCTTACAGAGATAATAACATCGGGAAGATTCCGGGTTAATACTAGTGGGACTAAAGCTTTTCTTTTTATAAGTCCCAAAGTTAGGTTAGAACAAACGACATGCTGCTTTGCAATAAAGCTTGGATCTTTATTTGGGCAATAAGAGGACGGGCAGTTCGCGAGAACTTTCACATAAAACACCGGTAACTTTAAAGAGTTACCGGTGTTTTATGTGAAGCCGAATGGGTTTTTACTCTTATTTTGAATGTTTGGCGATGTAACCCTTTAAATATTTGACGACACTGGCCGGAACGTTTTTTGTCGAAGCAATGATCTTCTGCGCCTTTTTGTATTCAACAGCACCGGGTACATATGTTAAAATCTTCATCGCGTCTTTCTTGAAAGCTTCGGTCGCTAAGGCCGGAAGAATGGCCTTACGGAATGCCGCCGCAGCTTTTTGGTTCATCCCTGGAGGTCCCATGTACACATGCTGCATGGTCTGATCAACCTTGATCAGGGTTTTCATGACTTCCCACTTCTCGCCAGAAGGGGCTCCCCCTTTGACCTGTTTGTAAACATCCAGGAAGTACGGGACATCTGGCACCAGTTTGTTTTTCATCAGAGACCCATCTTTAGCTAACACGGGAATATGAAAAGCACCAAATCCTTTGTTTTTCTTCACTAGCTGGGGAATGACTTTGTTACGGTAAGCGTGCGCTGCATCGGTAGCCAGGTTGACTTCGCCCCTGAAAAGCGCCGCTCTAATCTTTCCACTACCACGGTAACCCGGAACAAACCTGTACTTCATACCAAGAAGGTCCATGGCCTGCATGCATAAGAGCATCCGGGAGTGTTCCGGCGACAAACCACCGTATTTTAATGAAGTTGATTTCAGAAGATCGCTCACCGACTTAGCGCCTCCCGCCACAACATCAGAACGGGCTGCGACCACTAGTCCGGCAACCTGAATACCGCCCAAGATATTGAAATCCGTATACTTGAAGTCATGCCCGGGCGCTCCTAGCAACTCACCGATCGGCTTCCTAGGACCGTAATAAACGACCGTTCCGTCCTTCGGAGCCGACTTAAGCACGTATTTGTGTGCTTTCATAAAAGCCGCGCCAGGCATGTTCTTAATAACCATCTTAGGATTACCTGCAATTGCCTTGGACATATGCTTGCTTATTACCCGGCCCATAGTAGTACCGCCGGATGACGGTCCAAGACCTATAATCACTGTGATGGTTTTGCCTTGATAATAAGGTTTGGCAATTACTTCACCGAGTAATCCGTATGTCGATAAAGCCGCGACTGCTGCCACAGTAGCGGAAAAAAGTACACCTAAACGTCTCATGATTCTACCTCCCCTTGCAAAAATTTCTTTATTGCCATCAAAAAAAAATGACAGATTATTGAGGGATTAGCCCACAGAATTCTATTAAATCGGGCTTCTCACACTTCTATTGATTATATCAGGCAACCGATAGCATTACAATCTACTCAAGAATCTTTGACAATGTTAACCGCTAATCAGGATGGTATAATTAAACCTTTGTGGGTCCATCCCAACAGTTGAAAAAATTTCGGAACGAGACCTGTCCCAATAAAGAAGATCAGCATCAAACAACGTCAAGAATATTTTTACGAGTTAGTAGCGCATGCGCTCAGTCCGCGGCCGCAACGCCTTCGACTTCAATCAAAAATTCAGGATTGGCGAGTCGGCTGACGTAAAGCAGAGTGTGAGGAGGCCGGACATCCTTTAGGAATGATTTCCGGATTTCGCGCATTTTAGGCCCGTCCTCAGTATTAATTAAAAATGTCGTCATCTTTACCAAGTTGGCGAATTCCATTCCCGCATCGTTCAGAATGGCTTCAATATTTGCGTAAGCCAAGTTGGCTTGACCCTCGAAATCCGCCGCAATATTACCGTTCTTGTCGGCTCCAACCTGACCGGCGAGAAAGAGAAGACGGCTACCAGCCCTTGCCTCTGCGCCGTGACTATAGGGATTGAACGGTGGGCTTATGGTTTCCGGGTTGAAGTATCTGGGCATTTCTAATATCTCCTTTTAAGACCTCTGTTTAGATGACCGAATGTCGGGGGTTAATAAATTAGCCAGCCAGGGAACCACTCAGGAACAAGAGGCTGTACCATGGAATAGAAAAACGACGGATGAAAAATAAGGTGCATGACTTGATCATAGAAAAGAACAATGAAAGCCCAACCTCCCAAGGCGTAACCAAGAGAAACCCGCAAGCCGTAACCGCCCCAACGCCACAAATAGAGACCAATAAAAATTGGCATAGCGATTTTCTGACCAACCACCAGTGTCAACAACAACATAACAATGAGATAACCAAAAAACATTAGTGCTTTTGGCAGCACCGCCTGTTCAGAGAAAGTATATACCGCGTTAGCTAGGCTTCCCGCCGCTGCCCGTGCCCGAACCAGGTCGCGAGAATCATGAAACGACGTCACGAACACAAGGATGGCACCCGGTATAGCGATGATAATGGGAAATTGCCTGACTTCTGCCGGCCAGGAAATGGACTCAAATGCTGCCCAAACAAACATGATGCCAAGAGCTACCGAAAAAGGTAGGGAAACGAGGGGATTTCTTTCACCACCCTCTCCTACGACTGCAGAATCTGGATCGTTCGACTGCCCTTTCTTATGTTTAATGATCCCACGAACCGCAAAAATCAAGGTCAAGACAACCAATGCTACGACGATCATGACGATCGGACGCGTTAGCCATGACAGCCCATCGTAAGCTCGATTGCTGATCTGAAACGTATTTTCAAGGATGTTGCCGAGAATGAGTGCGAGGACCAAGGGCGGTCGTGGCCATCCACCCCGTTTCATGATAAAGCCAACGATACCTATTGTCAGACAGGTAATCCAGTCACCGTAGGAAGCTCCTCCCAGCCATGCTCCCATGAATACGAACACAATAACACCAGGAACCACCAGATGGCCGGGAAGAAAGGCTATTTTTGCAACTTGCTTGGACCAAAGCATAAGCAACCCGGCAACCACAATATTGGCAACAACAATCATCCACACCAAAGAGAAAGTAATATGAAGGTTCTCCGACAACATCATCGGTCCTGGGCGAAGGCCTTGCATAATAAGCGCACCGAGCAAAATTGAAGTCCCTAAACTACCGGGGATGCCAAAAGCAACTGTTGGAATAAGCGCCCCCCCCTTGATCGCATTATTTGCAGCTTCAGGGGCAATGACACCACGAATATCTCCCTTTCCAAACTGGGATTTGTCTTTAGCACTCTGCACCGCATGACCGTAGGCGATCCAGTCAACGATTGAGGCTCCAAGCCCGGGAAGCATGCCTATGTAAGACCCGAGAATGCTACAACGAAGAGCCAACCACCAGTGTTTACGAACTTCCCGGATACCATCGATAATCCCACCACCAACGGCCTGATCTTTTGGGACACGGGAAATAGATACATTCTTAACCGCCAGTTCCATAAGTTCCGGAATTGCAAATAATCCCAAAACAACGGGAATTATAGGAAGCTCATCCATAAGATAGAGTGACCCAAACGTATAGCGCGGGATAGCCACAGTTTCAGCCAAACCTATCGTCCCCAACATCAATCCTAACATCCCCGCTGCTAAGCCTTTCATGATAGAAGCACCACTCAAGGTGCCGACCATAGCCAGGCCGAGCATACCGAGAGCGAATAATTCCGGTGATCCAAAAGCCATAATAACCGGGGATATAATAGGCAGTGAAACGGCCAAGATTATAGCACCTACCACACCACCGATAGCTGATACCGTAAAAGCGGCCCCGAAAGCCTTTGCTGCCAAACCCTTCTGAGCCATTGGATAGCCATCAAGGATGGTTGCTTGGGAAGCCGCGGTTCCGGGAATACCGAGCATCACTGAAGAGATCGTATCGCTGGTAGCGGTGACTGTCCAAAGACCCAGCAACAAAGCGAAGGCCGGAATTGTTTCCATACCGAACGTAAAGGGCAGTAACAGAACCAATCCTATAATGCCACCCAATCCAGGGATTGCGCCAATCCAGATACCCAGACCAATTCCAAGCATCAGGTATCCGATAGCTGGCCATGCAAAAACGAGACCGAATGCAGTCAATAAAGCTTCAATCATAAATACCTCCATGGTCAAATAGCATCAAATTCTATTCTTTACGTGAATAAAGATTACTGCGCTCATTTTGGTTCTATTTCATCGCCTGCGGGTTAATGATCTCCTTCGGCCAGGATTCTTCAGCGTAGCGCCAAATTTTTTTTAGTGCAAAGTTGTAAGAAAACCTACAACTCGTAGATTGAAATAAAAGTTCATTTGATGCAATGTTAAAAAATGCGCCTTCATTCAAGTTTTATTTAAAGGTGCTAACGCACCTCGTTCCAATCGATCTGCGATTTCAAGGAGTTCAATTGTTGGTAAAAGCTGTTCGAATTCATGAGTTTGGTGGACCAGAAGTCCTTAAGTACGAGGATGTTAAAATTGGCAAGCCAGGCCCAGGAGAAATCCGACTGCGGCAAACCGCGATTGGTGTTAATTATAATGAGGTTCTTCTTCGCGCTGGGGAAGGTAGTTTTGCCTCCGACCAGTTCCCACTCACTCTTGGTCGTGAAGCTGTTGGTATTATCGAAGAGGTTGGTTGTGGCGTGAACGGGCTTAATGTTGGTCAAAGGGTCGCCTACGGGTTCGGTGGCTTTGGTGGTTATACGGAGAGCCGGCTTGTCGATGCGGAGAAAGTTATAGTAGTTCCTGACTCCATAGACGATAAAACAACTGCAGCAATGATGGTCAAAGGCATGACCGCCCAATATCTTTTGTGTCGTGCGTATAACGTCCAGAAGGGTGATAGTATACTTATCCATGCTGCTGCCGGAGGTGTTGGCACCATTATGTGTCAATGGGCAAAACATTTAGGCGCGAGAGTTATTGGCACAATCAGTAGCGACAAAAAAGCTGAAATAGCAAAATTGAATGGATGTGATTTCCCTATAAACTACAAAAACGAAAATGTCGCCGAACGGGTTCGCGAAATTACCAATGGCGAAGGTGTCCAAGCCGTCTATGATCCCGTTGGGAGAGATACCTTTGATATTTCGATTGCGAGCTTACGCCCACTGGGCCATTTGATCTCTTATGGCGACATCTCGGGCAAATTAGATCCCATAGAACCTAGTGTATTGATGACGAAAGGATCCCTAAGTTTCCGGCGCACGTCCCTGCGTCACTTCATAACACCACGCAAAGCATTGGAAGCCACTGCCGCTGAATTGTTTGACATGGTCGAGAAGGAGAACATCAAAATCCGTGTGAATCAGATTTATCCTTTGAGTGATACACATCTGGCTCACCGAGACTTGGAGCGTGGCAAGAACGTCGGTTCAACAATTTTGTTACCATAGGCGGACCGTGATTTAACTAATACAAACGCCTTTCGCCAGGTGATTATCGTTTTTCCGATTTTATTCGCGTTGGCATCCCGCTCACCTTAATCGTTTGGCGCTCTCTATCCGCGATCCTGCCTCAATTATATGATCTTTAAATTCGAAACACTCTTGCTGTTTTTCCTGCGGAATACGGAGTTCAAAAGTCTTTTCTCTCTGCCGATCGATGATGGTCCCATCGTAATAATAAGCACCAGTAGATATTAGCTCAAATAACGCCTGACATCGGTGGTAATGGGGAATTATTCATACTGAATAATGGTTTTTCGTAACCTTAGATCAGAGTTTCCAACTCCTTTAGCATTTTATCGTTATATGCGGGTGTGCCAACGGTAATCCGCAAAACGCCCTCAAAATCACCCTGTTTTGTTGGACGTCCTTTTTGTCCTTTGATAAAAATTCCAACCTGCTGCATTTTATTTTGAATGTCGAGAGCCTGGCTGAATTCGGATACCCAGACGCAATTAAAATTACCGGCTGAATTAAATAAACGTATACCCATGGAAAGCATTTCTTTTTCGACACGGCTTTTCTCATCGGAAACAGCGCTGAGAGTTTTTTTGACATGTTGGGGGTCGGATAAAGCGGCGACAGCCGCCCTCAAGGTTAATACGCCCACATTAAAAACGGTGTTGGCGCGCTTGAGCAACCCGGCAAATTCCTCATGATAACAAATGCCGTAGCCGATCCTCATGCCGGCAAGGGCATACGCCTTTGACATGGTTCGAAGCGATATATAAGGCTGGCCCGCCGCCTCAAGGATTTGGATAGCATTAGGATAATTCGATTTATCGCGCGAAAATTCCACATAGGCTTCATCAAGCACAAACAAGGTATCAGATGAAGAGGCCTCCACAATGGCAGATAGTTCAGGCCCTGTGAAATAACTTCCCGTTGGATTGTTTGGCATGCACAGATAAACCATTCTAACGCCGCCGGCCGCCGCATCACAAAATTTGTCAGCGGAAAACAATAAGTCATCTTCATGCTCTACGCCAATAACCTCGGCACCGACAGCCGCCGTCCAGGTATAGATAGGTGGAAAACTTGGAATTAAACTGACCACTTTGTCGCCAGGCCTCAGACATAAATTCATCAACGTCAACATAATTGACTCAGCACCGCAATCGAAAACAAGCCGCGACGGATCCACACCTAATACGTGACCCATCTTCTCAGAAATTTCGGTGCAGGTGTTATCGGGATAAAAATTAATTTCCCCGATACTATCCTCAATCGCTTTTAAAACGAGGGGACTTGGACCGTATAAATTTTCATTACTGCCCAATCTTATAATTTCTAAATCCGGGTTATCTCTCTGGAACTCATCATATTTAACACCAAAGCCGGGAGTGGGCAGTGTTGCGATCTCTGCGCGCACAAGTATATTTGGGTCTGTAAAATTTTTCGCCATAAATCACACCTTCTGATTTTTGAGCGACTTCTCGGTCAACTCGGTCAACGTAAAAGCCGGCGAAATAGCCTCTTCAGAAACGACAAGTTCAATTATACTTGGCCCCTGATTTGTAACGGCCGCCTCGAAGGCCTTTTCAAAGTCTTCTGTTTTTGTAATTCGATAGGCATTCGCGCCAAAGGCGTTGGCATAGGCGACAAAATCTGGATTTACCAGATCGGTACCGATGGAGCGCGTTGGAAATACGCGTTCTTGATGCATTCGAATAGCGCCATAAATTCCGTTGTTAATAATTATAATTATTGGGCTGGCACCATACATTTTCGCTGTTGCAATTTCTTGGGCGTTCATCATAAAGCATCCGTCGCCCGCGAAAGCAACGGAGATGCGATCAGGAAATTGTATTGAGGCGGCGATTGCTGCCGGCACACTATATCCCATGACAGCTCCAAGAGGCGCTAGTTGCGTCCCAAAACGGCGATGTTGGATAAACCTCAATATCCAGTGGGTATAATTCCCGGCGCCACATGATATGATTGCGTCATTCGGCAATCTCGTGTCGAGCCATGCCAGTATTTCGCTGATGTGAACATCTCCGGGACACGTCGAGGGCGCAACGAATTTTTCAAATTGCTCTCTAAGCTCTTGGGTATTTGCCATCTTCTTTGTATTTACTTTAAAGGTCTTGTCGGCCACCGACGTTGCAAACTCTGTCATACTGGATTGAATTGCGAGTTCAGGTTGATAAATGCGGCCCAGTTCTTCTTCCTCTGGGTGCACGTGAACCAACGTTTGCTTCATCCTTGGCAAGGTGAATTGCGAGAACCCTTGGGTAACAATCTCACTCAACTCGACGCCAAGAACCATGAATAAATCAGAGCCATTAATTAGGTTGGTTATATGAGGTGGCGTCCCTGGACCTATGCTGCCAATATAATTGGGATGATCGTTATTGATTTTATCTTGGCACCTAAAGCCCGCCACGACTGGAATATCGTGCCGTTTGGCAAATTCTGAGATTTGATCACACGCCTCCGAATTCCAAGTTGAAGCCCCCAACATCATTACGGGTTGCTGTGCTCCACTAATCAAATTACCTAACTGCTCAATTTGAGTTGAAGAAGGGCCAGAAATTATCGGAACGTTCGGCGCAACTTCGGGTGCATTCGCTAATTGCATCTGCATGTCTTCAGGAATACCTATAACCACTGGACCGGGTCTGCCGGAGGTGGCAACCTTTATGGCTCGGTTGAGTAACTCAGGTAATCGTTCGGCGTCATCAATTTGTACGGCCCATTTGGCTAGGGGCTTAAACATCGCAGGGATGTCAACCTCTTGGAAGGCTTCCCGATGGGTAGATGATACGGAAACTTGTCCCACAAATAAAATCATCGGTACAGAATCTTGTTTGGCAACATGTACGCCAATACTTGCATTCGTCGCACCCGGCCCACGAGTGACAAAACAAACGCCTGGTTTTCCGGTTAATTTACCGAAGGCCGCCGCCATAAAAGCGGCGCCACCTTCCTGTCGACAGTTTATAAATTGAATTTCATTTGCTCGATCATATAAGGCATCCATGACGCCTAAAAAACTCTCACCCGGCACTGAAAACACCCGGTCAATACCATTGTTTACCAAGTGATCGACGATAATCTGTCCGCCGGTTTTTTGCGCTATATCAGCCATTAGACTTTTCCTTGCTAGTGTTATGAACCATAGGGTGTTGACGATAGGAGTTATGTTTTATTTTAACCAGTAATCGCATCAAAGTTTCGATTTCGGGGGATGAGAGGCCTTCGAGGATAAAATTTGTTTCCTGTTCCACTGCCGGTCTAACCTGATCAAATTTAATTTTACCGGCGTAGGTGAGTGTCACCAGGACATTCCGTTGATCCCGACTTTCTCTGTTGCGCTCAACCAGGCCTAACTTTTCCAGGATTGCGACGTCACGACTGAGGTTTGCGCGGTTTGTGTAACTGCGTTCCGCAAGCGAGTAGACATTCTGCCCATTGAATTCTTGCAAATTTGCCAGGACGCGCCACTGCACTGGCGTGAGATCAAATTGACGTAGTGTCTCCTTTATACAAGCAAAATTGCGCACCCAAATTGCTCGAATTTGTGTTGTTACTTTTTCCTCTGAGATATAGGGCTCTGTGTCTTTAGCAGGCATAAATCTTTTTTCACAAATACATCTTAATAATAGGTTGCAGTTACGCGTATTTACAATATAACAATACTTGTATTAAGCTCGTTGTCAAATTAGTGTTAAAACCAACTTAAATTCTATTATTGATAAAATAAAAACCTTCACTGGGAGATAGTAAATGAGATTTCTTAATTCTAAAATTGGACGCTTGACCGTAATGTCAGCTGCAATCGCCTCTTTAGGTATTATGGCGACTGCGGCAAAGGCCGATCGTTTAGCGGACGTAAAAAAAGCTGGCATTCTTCATTGTGGCGTTGTGCCAGGCGTGCCGGGTTACGCTTTCCCGAATAAAGCGGGAAAAATGGTTGGCTTTGATGTTGACTTGTGCCGCGCTATTGCAGCAGCGGTACTTGGTGACGCTGATAAAATCAAAACAACAAAAATGAAACTGCCTGTCGCTTTTAATGCTATGAAAGCTGGTACGGTCGATGTGGTCACTCACCGATTTACCTGGACATTCGCGCGAGACGTGGGCCAAGGACTGGATTTTACCCGCGTTATGGTATTTGACGGCCAGGGTTTCATGGTTCGCAAAAGCCTCGGCGTAAAATCAGCTAAAGAGTTGGATGGCGCAACATTTTGCATGTCAGCTGGTGCGACAACTCAAGGTAATGTGTCGGATTACTTCCGCAAAAACGGGATGAAGTTCAAGCAGGTGACATTTGGAAGTATGGGCGAAGCTCAAAAGGCGTATGATGCAAAGCGTTGCGATGCTTTCTGCACAGATAAGTTTGGTCTTGGTGCTCGTCGTTTAGCCATGACAAACCCGGATGAACATATGATCTTACCGGAAACTATTTCAAATGAGCCTATTTCACCCATGGTGGGTCACGGCGATCAGGTCTGGAAAGATATTGTTGTCTGGACTTTTAACGCTCTTATCGCCGCTGAGGAATTTGGGATTACCAGCAAGAATGTCGATAAGATGAGGTCAAGTGCAAAGAACCCATTTGTCCAACGTATTTTGGGGACAACAGGAAAGTTCGGAGCAAAAATTGGACTGGGTAAAGACTGGGCCTACAATGCCATTAAAGCCGTCGGTAATTACGGTGAAATGTGGGAAAAACATTTAGGCAAAGATAGTCGTTTAAACATGCCTCGAGGCAAGAACGTACTGCATACTAAAGGTGGACTGCTTATTTCTCCTCCTTTCCGTTAAGCCTTAACACCATTACCCAATAAACTGATCCTGGGTGCCTCATTAGTTAATTTAATGAGGCACCCATTGGTATTGAAACACTTAAGTCTATTTGATGGAAAATTTACTCAGCTTCTGGCGCAAAGGCAGTGTACGTTCGCTTACGTACCAATGGGGACTGGTTGTAGTCATAATTTGCGGGATGTTCTGGGTATATGATATAGCGACAACCAATATGGCCCGGCTTGGCCTGAAAACGGGCTTCGATTTTTTAACCGATGAAGCCGGCTTTCCCATCAGCCCGGCACTTATCGACTACAGCCCGCGATCGACCTACATCGAGGCGATGATCGTAACCCTGCTCAATACGATCTTTCTATCGCTTATTGCCATAATTCTCGCCACTATATTGGGCTTTTTTATTGCAATGTTTAAACTTTCGCCGAACCTCCTTCTGCGTAAGTTTGGTAATGGCTACGTGGAGGTTTTCCGAAATGTCCCTCTGCTGCTCCAACTTTTCTTCTGGTATTTTGCAGCGCTTAAAATGCTGCCCATGAAAAGATCTTCCATTAGTTTTTTTGACGTGGCATTTCTTAATATAGAAGGTTTCTTTATTCCGTTACCTATTTTAGAGGGCGGCGCGGAATTTGTTGCGTGGGCCGTTTTGATAGCGACATTAATCTCCGCCATTATTTGGGCATGGGCAAAACACCGACAAAAAAATACAGGGCAACCTTTTCCGTCACTCATTTTGGGAGCAGGCTTGATCATCCTATTGCCACTGCTTGTCGCCTGGGTTTTGGATTTTCCAGTTACCTGGGAAGTCCCGAAATTTGGTCGTTTTAATTTTGAAGGTGGAACCGCTCTTGAACCGGAATTTACAGCAATGGTATTCGGTCTGACATTGTATAACGCGGCATTCGTGGGAGAGATTATACGTGCAGGCATTCAATCTGTTGATAAAGGTCAAAAAGAAGCCGCCGGCTCCATTGGCTTTACGAACATGCAGACTTATTCCCAAGTTATTGTTCCGCAAGCCATGCGGTTTATTATTCCTCCGATTACAAATCAATATTTGAGCCTTGCCAAATCAACAGCTCTTGCCGGCGCAATAGGCTACGCTGATTTTTTCTGGGCCATGGATGGAGCAATAGCTCCTCAAACCGGACAGGTGATGGAACTCCAGGCGATTACACTTGCCGGGTATCTGGGTATCAGCCTTTTCATTGCCATGCTTATGGCTATTTACAACCACATGACCCGAATACCGGAAAGGTAGTTTAGAAAGATGGAACCTATTCTTGCGCCTTTCAAAATGCCGCAACCTGCGCCTTACCAATCTAAAGGCCTGTTAGGCTGGCTCCGCATTAATTTCTTTTCCAGCTGGTTTAACTCACTGATTACATTGGTACTGATCTATATTATTTTTAATCTGGCTAATTTCCTAATTCATTGGGCATTTATAAATGCCGTTTGGTTTGGCGATTCAGCAAAATCGTGTCCCGATATTAACGCTGCATGCTGGGCTTTTGTTACCGACCGATGGCGTCTCTTTGTTTATGGTCTATACCCCAGTGAACTTTATTGGCGAGTAAATATTGTCTATGCATTGGCCGCTCTGACAATTATATCATTTTTGTACTCGTATGGTCGTTGGACTAAATATTTTCGGATAACGATGATTATCATTTTTCCAATTACGGCGTATATTTTCTTAGTCGGTGACGCGTTTGATCTAAAATATGTTGCTCCCGAGGAATTTGGTGGTCTTTTATTAACCCTGGTAATTGCCAGTATTGCAATCCTGGGCTCCATTCCTTTGGGGCTCATCCTGGCACTTGGTCGGACATCAGATCTTAAAGTCATCAGTAAAGTCTGTACTTATTTTATTGAGTTCTGGCGCGGCGTACCGCATATCGTTATTATTGTGATGTTTGTCGCACTACTTCCGATTTTTATTCCGGACGGCGCAGGGATAGATGTTGTTGTTCGGGCATTTATAGCTTTTGCAGCATTTAACTCTGCGTATATGGCCGAAGTGTTTAGAGGGGGTCTACAATCTATACCCATCGGACAATTTGAAGCATCCCGTGCAATCGGGATGTCCTACTGGAAAATGATGGGTTACATCATTTTGCCCCAAGCCATTCGCAACTCGATACCTGCGTTGATGAACACCTGTATTATGATATTTAAAGAAACAACGATTGTTATGTTAATTGGCTTTAGCGACCTACTTGGAATTATTCAAATTTCACTAGAATCCTCCGATTGGATTGGGCCACCACATATTTTTAGTTCGGCATATACGTTTGCGGCATTAATTTATTTCATTTTTACTTTTGGCATGTCTAAATATTCAAGACGTTTGGAAAATCGTAGCAACATTGAACAACAATAAAGGATGCATTGATGTCAGACGATACTATCATCTCATTCGATAAAGTTAATAAATGGTTTGGTGATTTTCACGTTCTACGTGACATTGATGTCCTTGTGGCTAAGGGAGAACGCATTGTAATTTGCGGCCCTTCAGGCTCAGGAAAATCAACTTTAATTCGTTGTATCAATCGACTTGAGGCACACCAGAAAGGTACAATAATAGTTGACGGTATTGAATTGATTGACGATCTCAAAAATATTGACTCAATACGTTCAGAGGTTGGAATGGTTTTTCAATCGTTCAATTTGTTCCCGCACATGACCGTGAAAGATAACCTGGTTATTGGACAATATTTGGTACGACGCGTCCCTAAATCTGAGGCGGAAGAAATTGCTATGACCTATCTGGAGCGGGTTAAAATTGCTGACCAGGCCGACAAATATCCCGCACAATTATCCGGTGGACAGCAACAACGCGTGGCCATTGCTCGCTCCCTTTGTATGAAGCCTAAAATTATGTTGTTTGATGAGGTTACGTCTGCCCTGGATCCTGAAATGGTAAAGGAAGTTCTTGATGTGATGGTGGATCTTGCGCAGGAAGGTATGACGATGTTGGTCGTGACACATGAAATGGGTTTTGCCAGGACTGTCGCGGATCGGGTAATTTTTATGGATGAAGGCCAAATTATAGAAGAAAATACGCCCGACGCCTTTTTTGATAACCCGGCATCCGAGCGTGCCCAGAATTTTATTGGCCAGGTATTACATCATTTATAAAAATATTTTCAAAGGAAACACAAATGGATGACGTTTATAATCCAACCCCCTATATTCGAAAAGCGCTTCAGGACGCACCTAATAAAGTTGAGCCCCCCACTGATGGAGCGCTGCGGTACAATGGTTTAGATACGTCAAAAATCAGGGCTATGGGCTTAAATGAGTGCTGTTATCCGCCATCACCTAAAGTTATTAAAGCGATGCAGGATAATTTGGGTTCGGTCAATCTGTATCCTGATGCTCAATGCCCGCATCTGAGTGATATCATCTCTGAACGAACGGCTATCGATAACAATTGTATCGTTTGGGGTAATGGCAGTGAAGAGCTTCTGAAAGGTGCCATCGACCTGTCTCTTTCGCCCGGACAGGGACTTATCCTCCCCGTTCCAACCTTCTGGGGTTATAAGTCCATGGTGGCGGCATTTGAAGCGGACGTAATAGAGGTCGAGAACTTAACCGACGGTAATGCCGATACTGATGGAATTTTAAATGCGATTAATAAAAACACTCAAATCGTCTTTTTAATTACACCCAATAATCCGAGCGGCCGTCTGGTTGACCAGGCAGGATTAGAAAAAATAATCCATGGTGTACCAGAAGACGTACTTCTCTGCGTAGATGAAGCCTACTATGACTTTGGTATTCACGCAGGCGGCCCCAATGTTTTAGAAATTTTAAAAACACGAAAGGGTCCCTGGATTACCGTATTTACGTTCTCAAAAGCTTACGCTATGGCAGGGATGCGGATTGGTTATGCACTCTGTAGCGACACAAATCTCGCTCAGGCGCTTCAAAAAACAACATGTGTATTCAACGTTCCTCTGTTGGCTCAATATGCAGGCGAGGCAGCCCTTCTCGATACTGATTATCTGGACTTTATTTTAACTACAATAGCCGCTGGTCGAGATCAAATCTATGACGGTTTGAAGAAGTTGGATCTCAATCCATTGCCGTCTGTCACCAATTTTGTATCTACACCGATACCGGGTAATGGTCGCGAGATGGTAAAATTGATGCTGGAGAAGGGCATCCAAATTAATGCATGGGCCGATATCGGATATGAGCATAACATCCGTATAACCGTCGGAACCGAAGAAGATAACAGCGCCTGTTTAGCCGCTTTGAAAGAGGCTTTAGGTTAAACGTTATGTTTGCGTCAAAACATAAATGACTTGATACATGCTCCTTAAGAAATGGTTGAGGTAATAAAACATGTCAAAAGCACGTAATATTCTGTTCATCATGTGTGATCAGTTGCGCTGGGATTATCTGTCCTGCTATGGCCATCCGAACCTGGAAACACCGCATATCGATGGGATAGCCAAACGGGGCGTACAGTTCAACCGCGCTTATTGTCAGTCACCGGTCTGTGGCGCTTCGCGAATGAGTTTCTACACGGGACGATACGTCAACTCTCACGGAGCAAGCTGGAACTTCGTGCCTCTGCGCGTCGGAGAGCAAACGCTAGGCGATCACCTACGCCCTCTTGGTATCCGGACGGCGCTGGTTGGAAAGACACATGTGCGTGCCGACTATATGGGTATGGCACGCCTGGGGATCGATGAAAAATCTCCTGAAGGGGTTTTCGCTGCAGAATGTGGGTTCGAGCCCTTTGAAAGGGATGACGGCGTGCATCCCAGCTCCGGCCATGATCCCAACCCTCGGTATAACCAATACCTTCGAGAAAAGGGTTTTGGCGGAGAAAATCCTTGGGAGGACTGGGCCAACTCCGCTGAGGGACCGAATGGCGAACTCCTCTCGGGCTGGTACCTCAAGCATGCTCACTTGCCGGCGCGGGTTCCTGCAGAGCACTCCGAGACAGCGTATATAACGGGCCGAGCCATGGATTTTATCTCAGAAGCGGACAAGGAGGCCTGGTGCCTTCATCTCTCCTATATCAAACCACACTGGCCTTATATGACGCCGGCTCCTTATTCGGATATGTACGGTCCAGATGATGCATTGCCGTTAGTGCGGGATGAAAGTGAAAAAGAAAACCCTCATCCTGTCTACGGTGAATTTCAGAAGCTCAATATTTCTCAGGCGATGTCTCGTGAAGAGGTGCGTAATTCGGTATTGCCGGCCTATATGGGCATGATCAAACAAATTGATGATGAGATCGGCCGGTTAATTAACTTTTTGGAAGAACGAGGTCAGATGGACAATACAATGATCGTCTTTACCTCGGATCACGGCGACTATCTTGGTGATCACTGGATGGGAGAGAAAGATTTATTTCATGAACCTAGCGTACATATTCCGTTTATCGTCTATGACCCCAGCCCGGAAGCAAATAAAACCCGAGGGACCACCTCCAACGAGTTAGTTGAGGCTATCGATCTTGTGCCGACGATATTGCAGGCCGTCGGAGGGTATCCTCAGCCCCACATCTTAGACGGTCGCGCGCTTCAACCTCTCATCCATGATGAGAAGCCAGATGACTGGCGCTCATATGTGATCAGCGAATATGACTATGCTTTTATGAATGCCCGTATCGACCTCGATATGCCGCCGCGTGAGTGCTGGCTACGTATGGTTTTCGACGGCCGTTATAAATATGTTCGGTCCGACGGTTTTAGACCGATGCTATTCGATCTTGAGGTTGATCCCAACGAGTTCAATGATCTTGGAGATGATCCAACGTTCGAACAGGAACGAAGTAGGCTTGATCAATTATTATTTGAATGGGCCTTAAAGCCTCGTCAACGCGTGACTGTAACAGACGGCATGCTTGAAAATACTGATATACAGCGAAACATTGCTGAAGCTGGTATCTTGATCGGCTACTACAATAAGGAGGAGTTAGCTGATGTACGAAAGCGTTGGAAGCCGAAACCAATTTTTGCCGCTTTCAACCCCGTTTGGAGTAAGGCGCAAAATAAATTAAAAAAAGGAGGTTAATCATGACTGTGACTGTCAAAGAGATCGACCGCATTTTGAGCGAAACCAAGCCCATTGGCGGCATGGTTTGGAATGTCATGGGACAGATTTATATTCCGAAACAACTTGATGAGAATAGATTTTGGTGGGAAGCGATTATACCTGAAGAAACGTTCATTCCACCGCATTCACACTCGACCCAGGATGAGTTCCTCTATCTGACTGAAGGCGAATTGGATATGGTGCTGGACGGCGAGGAGCGTCATGCGGTTCCTGGAGAAATTATAACTTTTCCACGTTATGTAACCCACTCCCTATTCAACAACTCCGGGGAAACGGCAAAAGGAGTTTTTTGGGCTGAACCAACGAACAAAACGTTTGATCTATTCAAGGCCATCCATAATGTTCCGAACCCGCATGAGGTCGTTCGTATTGCGGATGCCCACGATATCCATTTTCAATTGCCAGGTGGCGAATTTCGCCGCGGTCCGCTTTGATTACGGTAATTTTGGGAGTATTTAATCTAACTCTACAGTCTGAATACCCGTTAAAGAATTAGATTTAAGGTTTTTTAATGTAGGATCTCAAACCATTAAAATGCGGATAAATTGACGATTTCACGAGTTGATACGGGCATGGTCCCCGCGATTTATGTCTAAAACCGTACCGATAAATTAAGTTATTCACTTACTTTGCTGCAAATATCATCGACGGCCCTCAGAATGGCTTCCGGTGTGGCTGGCGCATTAAGCTTGGGCATACGTGTTCCGTCCGCCAATCTTGCGACGGCATCGCGCAAGGCCAGCCAAACAGATATCGCCAACATAATCGGGGGTTCACCGACCGCTTTAGATCTGAAGATCGTTGGAACCCGATTGGGCGCGTCCTCCAAGATATGAATGTTTAACTCTGGAGGAACATCCCGGCTGCCAGGGATTTTGTAGGTGGACGGCCCGTGCGTCAAAAGCCTTCCCTTGTCATCCCAGACTAATTCTTCCGAAGTCAGCCACCCCATACCTTGAACAAAGCCACCTTCAATCTGGCCATAGTCGACAGCGGGGTTCAAGGAGTTGCCGCAATCTTGCAATATGTCGGCGGTTAACACCCTGGATTCGCCCGTTAGCGTATCGATGACTACCTCGGAGATGCAGGCACCGTAGGTGAAATAATAGAACGGACTGCCGGTCATGGTTTTGAGGTCCCAGGTAAGGTCAGGCGTCTTGTAATACCCCGTGGCCGACAAAGAGACCCGTTCTACCCAAGAGAGTTGAGCCAAATCGGCAAATGACAGGCTGTCATTGCCCGCATAGACTCTATTCTGGCGAAACTTGATATCTGCCTGATCCACTGCAAAATGACTTGCCGCTACTTCGGTCATTCGAGCCTTGATTGTATTAGCCGCATTGAAGGCCGCCATGCCGTTGAGGTCGGAGCCAACCGATGCCGCGGTCGCCAAAGTATTGGGAACTTTATCGGTTCGGGTTGAGGATATCTTTATATTATTGATATCAATTTGGAAAACCGTGGCAACTACCTGAGCAACTTTGGTGAAAAGCCCCTGCCCCATCTCGGTGCCGCCATGGTTCAGATGTACGCTGCCATCGGTATAGACATGTACGAGTGCGCCAGCCTGATTAAGAAGAGGTGTGTTAAATGACACGCCGAATTTCACTGGCATCATGGCGATACCTTTTTTAAGTGTTTTATTTTCGGCATTGAACTTGTCGACGGCCACTATTCGATCTTCTAGCCCAACTTCTTTCGCCAACCGCTCGGTCAGTTCAACAATAATATTATCCTTCACCGTCTGACCGTAAGGCGTGATGTTTCGATCATCGGTGCCGTAATAATTTACCGCCCGGATTTCCTCAACGCTTTTCCCCAGGATGCGAGCAATATGCTCAATGATTGTTTCGATGACCAGCATGCCTTGGGGGGCGCCAAAACCCCGAAATGCCGTGTTGGAAACCGTGTTGGTCTTGCACGGGTAACCCCGGAAAGTGACATTCGGTAGGTAATAACAATTATCACCATGGCAAAGTGTTCTTGCCAGCACACCAATACTAAGATCGGCGACATTGCCAGAGCGCATGGCCATGTCGATATCGACGCCCTCAATCTGGCCACTGTCGTCAAACCCGACATGATACTTAAATAAGTAATCATGGCGCTTGCCGGTTATGACCATGTCGGCGTCCCGCCTGAGGCGGCAATTTACGGGCCGTCCAGTTTTCGCCGCCAACATCGCAGCTGCGCCGGCGATGATTGTCGGCTGGCTTTCCTTGCCGCCGAATCCGCCGCCCATGCGCCGCACCTCGACTGTAATATCGTTGAACGCCACACCGAGTAGGTGGGAAACGACATGTTGAACTTCGCTTGGATGCTGGGTCGACGAATAGACCAGCATATCTGTATCCTCCCCCGGCACCGCCAAAGCAATGTTACTTTCCAGGTAAAAGTGATCTTGGCCGCCGCAAGATATCTCACCCGAGATTTTTTGCGTTGCGCTATCTATGGCACCAGCACTGTCGCCGCGCTGCATCAACTGTGTAGGACCGGTATATTGCTCTTTTTCAAGCGCCTCTTCGATGCTAAGCACTGGCTCGAGCACCTCATATTCAATCGCCACCTCTTTGGCCGCCGTAAATGCCTGATCGTAAGTATCCGCTGCCAAAATAGCGATGGGCTGGCCGACATATTCAGCTACCCCATCGGCCAAGAGCGGTTCATCATCGTGAATTGGCGCGATATCATTTTGGCCAGGAATGTCTTTCACCGATAAGACCGCAGCGACGCCTGCCATCGAAGCCGATTTTGAGATGTCGATAGATTTGATTATTGCGTGCGCGTGGGAACTGGTGATAAAGACCGCCTCCAGCGTACCGGGAAGGGTCGGGAGATCATCAATATAGACGGCTTTGCCGGTAACGTGTTTAATTGCCGAGTCGTGTTTGACCTTATCATGGGCCGCGCCAATGATGGCGTTTGTATCTATACCATCCATCATGATGCCATCACCTCAATAACGTCTTCGACATTTGCTATATCACGGTAGAGCCGGGTAAAAAGATTGCCGGCAACTCGCAGGCGATAATGTTTGCTTGCCCGGTGGTCATCGATCGGCTGAAAATCTTCGATCACTGCTGACGCCGCTGATACCATCGTTTCTTCTTTCCAAGGTTCGCCAATGAGCGCCTTTTCACAAACCAAGGCGCGTTTGGGAGTCGCCGCCATACCGCCAAAGCCCGTTCGAATATTAGAGATCTTGTCACTTTCTATCTCCACCCGGTATGCGCCGATCACAGAGGAAATATCCTGGTCATAACGTTTGGAAATTTTATATGTACGAAACTCTTGGTTTTCTATCAGTTTGGGAATGCCGATTGATTTGATAATCTCTCCGGGCTTTAAATCTGTCTTCCGGTAGTCCAGAAAAAAGTCTTCAATGGGCAGTTCTCTTTCGCCTTCCTTTGAGTATAGTTTCAACGTCGCATCCAGCGCGATCAGGCAGGGCGGTGTGTCGCCGATGGGAGACGCATTACCTACATTGCCACCGAGGGTCCCAATATTACGAATTTGCCTGGAGCCAATTCTGCTGATCAAAGTGGCAAATGAAGGATAAAGGCGTTCAATATACGGCAGCGCACGCGTATAGGTGACGGCGGCGCCAAACTCGATGGCTTCTTCAGTCTCGTTGATTTCGTTGAGTTCTTTCACATTCGAGGTGTGAAGGATCATAGTTAAAGGCTGGCGCTCCTTGCTCGTCAATATTCCAAGGTCTGTTCCGCCTGCTAACAAATAGGCATCGGGGATGGTCGCGTAGATGTCAGCTATCTCTGTTAGGCTCTCGGGTGCAAAGAACTGCTGATCGTCGACTTGGTAATGATTTTCAGCATCGAGATCAGTTAATCCACCATAGGCATCCTGTGTATGGGTTCTGCAAGCTTCGTGAGCCGCCTCAATGATGGGACGGTAGCCGGTACAACGGCAAAGATTGCCGGCCAAAGCTGTGTGGATAACTCCGTCGCTAATTTCTTCGCCGCCTTGGCGAAGCGCGTAGAGGGCCATAACAAATCCCGGTGTGCAAAAGCCGCATTGGGTGCCATCAGATTGAACCATTGCGTCTTGGATTGGATTGAGGAATCCGGCCTCGCTTTCCAACCCCTCAACGGTGACGACACATTTTCCATCTAATTGCGGCATCATCATAAGGCATGAATTGACAACTTCATAAACCGGATTGCTATCTTCTTCTCTCACTAAAACAATGGAACAAGTGCCGCAGTCTCCCTCGGCGCAGCCTTCCTTTGTGCCGGTTAGGCCGACCCGTTCTCTTAGGTAATCGAGAACTGAAGTTGTCGGAGGCAGATTGTCCTCCGAGTGCAATTTCCCGTTTAAATAAAACTGAATCATCGTATCGTTTGAATCCTTGTAAATGCTTGTCTGCAACTATGTCCCACTAAATGGCTAGGAATCGCACCTATGCTTTAGTTCGCAAGCGTGCTAATCCACACGCAGCGAATTTTGGGTAATCTATCGAGACAAAATAATCAACCTTTAGTCGCGCTACAGGCCCAGCATGGATAGAGTAGCATCGCACTGAATATTTATATAGACAAATTGTTATTCTATATACAATAATAGATTCTTATTATTAATTAGCTTGATAATATCATGCTCGATGGTTTGTTTTTTCGGTTTGATTAGGAACCTTTTCGCGATTATTTGGTTATTTATAAGTATACATCCGGAATGACATACTAACCTCAACCAACCACATCATTTTTTTAAATTTTAATGTTCTAAGGAGCAAATGATGAGCTATGTCCGCAGAGTACTATCAGAAAAATCCTCACCCGATGGTCGTATTATTTGGCGCTATGAAGTGGGAACTCCGCGACATATGCGTTGGCGTAATCATCGGTTAGAAATAATGGAATTACAATTATCACCAGGAGCCGCTTGATACAATTAGATCGTCTTGCCATGATAAGATCTCCATGTATAAAATAATACGATGGGACCCATAATTTTGAATATTCATCCAACCGGACATTTTGACAATCACGTCAAGGAATACCAGCATATCATTGTCATTCCTTTATCGGCAGCGATGGGAGCGGAAATCAAGGATGTTCAAGTTAGCGCCCTGACCGATGAATCCTTCGCCGAGATATCAGATGCCCTGTACCGGCATAAAATGGTCTATTTTCGTGATCAGCATATTTCTCATACAGATCAAGAAAATTTAACCCGCCGCTTTGGCGAATTCGGTCTGGATGCCTATACCGAAGGCGTCAAGGGTCATCCCGATATTCAATCGGTGCTTAAAGAAGCTGATGCCCGCACCCATATGATTTTTGGCGGCTCCTGGCACACAGACTCGCCTTTCTTGGAGCGCCCTCCGGCGATCACGATATTGCGCGCGGTTGAAACACCGCCTTTTGGTGGCGATACAATGTGGGCAAATTCAGCCCTCGCTTATAACTTTCTAAGCAAAAAAATGAAAGATGTTCTCTCTGGGTTGAAGGTACATATGTCCGCTGAAAATGTTCTTTCAGAAGTTCAGAAACATGCTCAAGAAAGAGACCCTGGAAAGTTGGGTTCGATGGATATTAAGGTCAACGTAAACTCCATGGTCGAGGGCAACTTCCACCCGATTGTGCGCACCCATCCGGTGACAGGCGAGAAAGCTCTTTATGTCGAAGAAAGCTATTCCATGGGCATCGAAGGCATGTCTGAATATGAGGCGGCACCCTTATTGAATTTTTTACGAGAGCACATCACCCAGCCTGCGTTTACTTGCCGTTTGCGTTGGCAGAAAGATACATTGGTTCTTTGGGACAATCGAATTTGCCTTCATCATGCTTTCAATGACCATGATGGATATCGCCGGGAAATGTATCGTACGACTGTTTTAGGCGAAGTGCCACAATAACGGTGTTATCACATTAACTTTCTTGGTCATGATAACTGCAATTTCTTGCAATTCTTAAAGATTATATAGTCGAGGCAGGATCGCGGATAGAGAAAGCCAAACAATTAGGGTTAACGGGATGCCCACGCGAAGAAAATCTGAGAAACGATAACCCCCCGCATTCATTACCAGCAGGTTTGTTTTGTAAGCCATGGGTGTTGCGAAACTCATATTCGCTCCGAACAAAACTGCTAAGACAAATGGCTCTGCCGGTAATGAGAGTTTCTGGGCTATGCTAATGGCAATAGGGGTGCCAATTACGGCTGCCGCATTATTTGATACGATATTTGTTAATGTTGCCATAACCAACATCAGGCCGCTTAAAAGAACCGCCGGAGAGGCATCACCAGCAAAAGCTAATAATACTTGAGCCAAATATTCTGCGCCACCGGTTTTTGATAATGCCATTCCGAGGGCAAGGCTTGCGACCACTATTAAAATTACCTGGGTGCTGAGTGCTTCAGCGCCATCGCGCCATCGGATGCAGCCTGTGACAATCATGAGGAAGACCCCGCATACAGCACTGATCGCAATGGGCAGGATGTTGAGGGCTGCCATTAAAACTATACCGACCATGATCATCAGGGCTAAAGGTGCTCGCTTTACATGGGGTAATTCTACGGTTGCATCAAGTACAAGTAGTTTTCCCTCACGTTTTATTGCTGATATTTTCTCAAGACTTCCTTGCACTAACAAAACATCTCCAATCCGTAATCTTACATTGTCTACGTCGTTGATGTTTGAAAGTATATCTGCTCCCGCCCGATGAAAAGCTAACGTGAAAAGTTGATATTCTTCTGAAAGGTGCGCTATTGAAAAGGCGGAACCAACTAAAGGTGATCCCTGCGTGACGACAATTTCTGCAATTTGCTGGTCTTCTGCGCTTAACGGATGTTCGTCATCAACGGGGATATCCTTGTCGTAAAGAGAAGCGCCAAGCGGGCCTTCGAGATCCTTTAGATGCTGTGGGGTGCCACGAATGCTAATTCGGTCCCCTGATTTTAGAACAACGTCTGGTAACGTCTTCACAAATACGCCGGGACCTCTCTGAATTTCAATTATATTAATTTCTCTTCCTACCAGCTCATAGACTTCGGAGATTGTCTTTCCGATCGAAGGACTTTCGTCCGGAATATGCAGATGACCGGTAAATATCCGCGGAGACATGTCACTTAGCGGAGTGTCTCGCCGGGGTAACAGGCGTGGCGCAATTAACCATAGATAAATAATCGCGATCCCTCCTGCGATCGCCGCCGGAAAAAAGAAATCAAACATGTTTAGCCGAGGTAATCCGAGGTCCGCCGCGATCGATATGATCAACAGGTTTGTTGACGTTCCAATGGTTGTTGTCATGCCTCCTACTAATGTAGAAAATCCAACTGGCATCAGAATGTCTGATGCCGGCTTATTTGTTTTCAGGGAGATGCTTGTTAATATAGGTAGTAGCAGAACCACGATTGGAACATTGTTGACAAAGGCGCTTAACACACCGCCTACGACTAAAATTAAAAGCAACGAAATTTGCGGATTTGTGGACCACAGAGATGCTAAGGTTCGACCAACAGGCTCTAACGCTCCCGTGCGTATTAATCCCTGGCCCGCGATCATCAAAGCACAAACAGCGATCAACGCTTCATGTCCAAACCCGCTGAAAAAATCTATGGCATGTAGAAATTCACCATCGGAAGAATAAGGAAAGATCTCAAACCCGACGATAAGTATTGACAGAATGGCTAGACTTGACGTTTCAAGTGAGAGATTTTCCCGCGTAAATAGATACAACGCAAATATGATCAGTATTAATACCGCAATTGCGTGGTAGTCTGGAAGCGGTGGAAAGTTCATTTCCAATCCTTTTATACAAAATGTGGGTATTTAGTAATAATGGCACATAATCGTCCAGAACTGAAGTGAACAGTTTAATGATTAAAGCAGGCCCACATGAAATATTCCCTGGATTTCTGCGGATTCTCTCTACGCCATCCTTATTTTCCCAACGGTTAATTCCTTCAATTTTTAGAGCGTCAGTCGAAGGCTTTTTTATTGTTGCAGGATTTTAACCATTTCCAAGTTTTTCTGATAGTTGATGCTCTTAGAGATCAGAGGCGGTTGAGCAAGAAATGTCATTGTGAAAGCATTTGTGGCAAGAAGCACCCTAAAGTAGACACGACCGGTTTTAACTGGAAAAAACTTCCGAGGAAACTCTACCAATCTCCAACAGCCTGATTGAATTTGAAATTTCGAACACTCCATTTTTTTTACCAAATTCTCTAAATGAATATCAAGGATTCTAATTTATATTACTGGGGAGGTTTAATTGTTAACAGGGATCCGAATGGGTTCTAATCAAGGAGAGGATTAACCAACAAACTCCCATTTGTCGTGTCGTTTGATCTAACGAAAACGGTATTAATAACTCAATTCACAAATTCCCAACCATAATTTTTCAGGTAGGGGTAATCCTGTCTCCGAGCGCTCGGCCATAATGTGGCGCTCTTTTTCACCTGGCACTAAAACTTCATTATTATTTGCATCAGGTGTGGATGATTTTACAAATTCGATGAAGGAGCGAACATCGCCTGCAAACTCGTTATTCGACCTGAAAAAATTTGGTGAAAGAAAAATCGACAACATCCCGTTCCAAACTTTTCGATTGGTGGGATCTACCGGTTCAGTTGGCACGCCGGAACCCGTCAAAGCTCCCGCCAATAGTTCAATGATGAAATTTAAACCTGATCCTTTATGCTCGCCAAATGTTCGAAGAGCACCCGGACCACTATTTGCGTTCGGCATGATGCCTTCACTTTGGACGCCATAGAGTGAAAGCGGATCGCCTGACATTTCACCCCATTCGTCAACAAAGGTTCCTTCTGGCAAAGATTTATCTGCCTGGAAGGCCACCAACGCTTTACCTTCTGCAACTGATGATGTGGCAAAATCTAAGATGACTGGTTCCTCATCGGGCATCGGAATCCCGACGCAAAAAGGTGAAGTGCTATAACGTCGTTCTCGGCCGCCAAATGGCGCTACCAATTGGCTGCCGCGAATATTTGCAACATGAATTGAAATCAGGCCTTCATATGCTGCACGCTCCGCCCAATCACCAATCCGCCCCAAGTGACCCGCATTGCGAAGGGCGGTGATTGATACACCATATTTATGTGCTTTCGCGACGCCAATATCGACGGCCTGTTCACCTACGGTTTGACCAAACCCAAAGCGGCCATCAACAACGGCCATTACGTCATTTTCTGTTTCAATCTTCACCGTTTGATCGGGTTGAAAAAAACCGCTTTCTAACGATAAAACGTAGCGCGGCACGCGAATAATGCCGTGGCTATCGTGTCCGCGGAGATTAGCGCCGGCCAATCTAGAAGCAACGCGCTGAGCTTCACCGATAGAACAACCGCGTTTGGAAAAAACACGCGTAACGGTTTCCAGAACATCATCCAGCGGCACAAAGACTGTCGGGCTTTCTTCTTGGCTCATATTATTGAGGTGCCTGACTGCTAACCCAGTCGAAACATTTCAAAACACCGCGAATTTCAGCAAGCCCTCGAAGTCGGCCAATAGCAGAGTAGCCAGGGGTCACATCTGCATCTAAATCATCCAGCATGCGATGGCCGTGATCAGGTCTGAAGACAATATTACGACCGTCTTTCTCGGCGTCGAGTAGCGCCCGAATAACCGCGACCATATCTATATCACCATCAATGTGGCCCGCCTCTATGAATGATTCAGGATCATCCTCATCCCTCGATGTGCTACGAAGATGGGCAAAGAAAACCTTTTCACCAAACTGGCGCGCCATATCAGGTAAATTATTATCCGCTCGAACCCCAAATGTTCCAACACAAAGGGTAAGGCCATTTGAGGGAGAAGGTACCGCGTTAAATATCCAATCTAGGTCCTCTGGCGTTGAAACGATGCGTGGCAGACCAAGTAAAGGGCGCGGAGGATCATCCGGATGAATACCGAGCTTAACCCCAAGTTCTTCTGCGATGGGTAACACACGTTCAAGAAACCACTTTAAATTCTCGCGGTAAGCGGCCTTATCGAAAACATTGAATTCCGCTAGTTTTTTCCTAAATAATTCAAGGTTCGCAGATCCTCCGGGAGAGCCCGGCAGCCCAGCTGTCAGAATTGTCGCGACCTGCTCTCTTTCTACTTCTGACAAGTTCTCAAATATATTTTCTGCCCGCTGAAGGGTCGGCTCATCATAGCTGTTGCGGGCATTTTTGCGCTCAAGAATAAAGATGTCGAAAGCCGCAAAGGTCGCATTGTCATAACGCAATGACCGCGCGCCAGACGGCAACAGATAATTCAAGTCGGTCCGAGTCCAATAGATCGCCGGCATGAAATTATAGCAAATCGTATCAATGCCAGCTGAAGCAAGATTGCGCATTGTCTCAATCCAAACTTCGGTATAATGCTCACGCTCCGGCAAGCCTTGCTTAATTGCATCATGCGGATGAACACTTTCAACAACTGTCCAATGCAAATCAGACCGTCCGTCAGGCGTATCCTCAATTTGAGATTTACGGCTTTGAATTTCTTCGGTCGACCATAGCTCGCCCGGCTTGATATGATGGAGCGAAGTTACAATTTCAGTGGCACCTGCTTGACGAATATCGTCGAGGTTAACGGGATCATTCGGCCCAAACCAGCGCCATCCTTCTCTCATTTTTTTGTCTCCCAACGGTCGGTAACACCCGTTGCTAATTTTGGATCGGATACTGGAATGGGCGGGAAATGCAGGCCGCGCTGCCCAGATAAATTTCGGCTCTGAGGCGGAATTTTTACCGGAGCATCGAAACCTTTGAGGGCACCGTCTTGTATCCAAGTTTCATCAATTCCATAGAGTTCTGCTATTAATTTCGTTGTAAGCCTGGCGGCATGATCGGCAAACTCTGCTTGTTTAGAGAGATCACTTGTTTCGCCCGGATCATTCTTTAAGTCAAACAGCTGCACCCGATTTCCTGCGGGATACCAGATGAACTTAAATTGATCGTCTGTAATCATGCGGGTTGCTGTTGGCCCTTCCATCGCTTCACAATAAAGCGTTTCGCGCTTGCTTTCACCTATCATCGAAATACCTGTACAGGTTTCTGGGGTATCGAGATCGGCTAAATCCAATAAGGTCGGCATAATATCTTGCAAACCAACCAAACGGTTATCAACTGCATTTTGGTCAACCCGGTCATCCATCGGTAGGCCAGAGATAATCATCGGAACATTTGTCGACATTTCATACATGACGCGCTTGGCATACATGTCGTGCTCACCCAGCATTTCGCCATGATCGCTGGTAAATACGATGATTGTGTTATCAAGCAGACCCTCTTCGCGAAGCGTGCCAATGATCACTCTGATTTGATGGTCGATATGGGTGCAAAGCGCATAAAAAGCACGGCGGGCATCATCAAGTTTTTCTTTGGACAGCGTATCCCACGTTGCTTGAATGAGTTTTACCGCATAGGGCGCATCGCCCTTTGCCCAGCTGCCATAGTTTGCTGGTGCAATATCATTGCGGGCATACCGGTCAAAATAATGCTGCAGGGGTACCAATGGCGGATGTGGGTGATTGTAGGAGACATGCCATATAGCTGGACGTGTTGGATCTCGTCGTTTGATCGTCCGGCACGCCTCCAAGGTAATCCAATTGGTCGGATGATGCCGATCTTCCAAATGCCAAGGCGCCCACGAAAACTCATTTTGGCTCATGCCGTGGAGATTCTGTTTTCCAGCCAAGCCCTGCTCAGCGAGATATATCTCATAGTCATCAGTTGCGCCGAGGTTTGAGCGCCCTTCTTCATATGAAAGGACATCGTCAAAGCCGATGCGATCGCGTTGGGGATAAACATGCAGTTTTCCAACTGCATAGGCCTGATAACCACTATCCCGAAAAGTCTGCGCCAGCGTTGGTAACTCTGGCGGCATGGGAGCCGCCGTTTGAAATACGCGATCACCATGAACCCGAGGGCTTGTTCCTGTCATAATCGAACGCCGTGCTGGAATACAGACAGGCGTTTCAGAATAAGCGCGGGTAAAGCGCGTACCACTGGCAGCCAGCCGATCTATCGTCGGCGTTTCAATTTCGGAAAGTCCAGCACAGCCCAGCAATTTTCCTGGCCATTGGTCGACGCACAGAAAAAGTATATTGGGCTGGTCGCTCATCTCTTAGAACTCTTTGAACGTATTATTGTCGATGAAATCCCAGTCGAGATCGATGCCTAGACCCGGCTTGTCAGGAAGCTTTGCCATACCATTCTCGATCTGAATGTCTTCTGCCAATCCAACATTGAACAAATGGGTCGGCACTAAAAGTTCAAAATACTCACAATTTTTTATTGCCGCACAAACATGTAAATTTACAAGTTCAAGGGGATGAAAAATTGCAGTGTGAATTTCACACTGCATTCCGAAGCTTTCGCAAAGATGCGCTGTCTTCATCGTACCGGTTATACCACCCGACCAGGAGACATCTGCCCGCACCATATCAATTGCCCGGGTCGAAATATATTCAGCTAAGCTGTAGGGACGCTTATTCAAAGTCTCGCCGCCAATAATTGGAATATCAAGCGTCCGCGCAAGTTCGCGTAAAGCCGACGGGCTCTCATCATATAGTGGCTCTTCCAACCATTTGTAATCGAGCTTTTCCAATTCGCGGCCAAATTTAAGGCATTGTTCCGCTGTATAAGAACCAACAGGGTCGCTCATAAGCGTAAAATCCGGACCAACCGCTTCACGGGCTAAGCGATGGGCTTTGAGACCAAAGTCATAATCGACCGGCGGGTGCAATTTGTAAGCTGCCCACCCTTTGTCTTGCTGCTCTTTCGCTTCGGCGGCATATTTTTCCGGTGTGTCCAAAGTAAGCGAACTGCCATAGACCGGCACTTCATCCCGGTAGGCGCCGAGATATTTGTAAAGTGGCAATCCCGCTTTTTCGGCGGCAATCAAATGACAGGCTATATCAAACGGCGCATAAGAATAGATCGGTGTAAAATGCCAAGTCCGGTCATATTTCCGAAAATCATGCCAATGCAGTTCACGGTAATACGGATCACGCCCCAGAAAAAAAGGTTTGAGAACATTTTCCGCCGTATGGCCAATACCTTCAGCATCCCGCCCGGCAAAACCGATCACATCCACCGAAACATCCTCATCGGTTTTGAAGGTTATCGCCAGGAATTCAAATTTTAGCCCAGTGCCATCCTTAAGATTATAAGCACTTTCTTCTATTTCGTGACGGATAGCCCGTATCTTAATGTCACTAATTTTCATCTATTCAGCGGCCTGCTCGGAGCGATTATTTGCTGTGTGATCCTGGACAATGTTTAGGGATGCCTCGCGCAATAAAGCAACCTCAGTACCAGCTGTTGTCAGGTTAAAACCACGATCAAAGATCGCTTGCCAGCCAAATTTTCCATAAGGAATTGTGCCCAACAACTTACCCGTTTCTTTGATGGCGCTCTCTGCCTTCTCAATCAGCGCAACGAATTCCGGATCCTCATATTGGGCAAATTTATCAAGACTGCAGGAAAGATCATTGGGGCCGATAAAGAGCATATCAACACCCTCAACCTTGCCCATTTCAGGAATGTTGGCGACACCTTCAGGCGTCTCAATTTGACAAATTATGAACATATTCTCATGTGCGGTCTGGACATAATTGGGCGCGTCCATGCCGTAATTCGTTGCCCGGATCATGCCTGGAGCCATACCACGGCGACCGCGCGGCGCATAGCGGCACATCTCGACAATGTCGCGTGCTTCCGCAGCTGTATTTACGGTGGGAAACATTAGGCATTCAGTGCCCGCATCCAAAACTTTTTTAACATAAGCCTCATCTGCGCTCGGCACACGAAGGAGCGACGTGCAATTTGTCGCAGACATGGCTTGTAGTTGCATTGAAAGACCCTTGGCATCGCCGTAGCCATGTTCCTGATCAATGAGCAGAAAATCAAATCCAGCCAAGGCGAGGATCTCGGTCGTGATTGGGTTGTCCATACTAGTCCAACAACCAAGCGCTTTACTGCCATTATTCAAAAGTTTCTTTAACTGATTTTCTCTATACATCTTTCCAACCCCTTCGGTCGTTATTTATTTGAGGCCCGTAAGCTTTTTAAATTGTGAATGTGAACGTGGCGGCCGATTCCAATATCGTTGGAAGCAGCCCCAATCGGTTCACCATATTTATTGATCGCCTCACCTGCCGTTATTTTGGCGATGGCAAATTTATGACAAAGCGGGATATCTTCCATGGCATCTATCACGGATACGACTTCACCGGATTTGACCCGAATAGCTTCACCAGAAGAAATATTCTTGAGTGCGGTCGCTATTTGGTCTTTGTTATCCAGTTGGATGGCGTCCCAATTGCTCATATCGATGCCCCTAAGCGGGCAAAAGCCTCGCCGCCTTCACCAATGATTTCACCCCAGGTTTCTTTACCCGAAGCAGTGTCGAGCATGACATCAAACATTTCTTCTGATGCTTCTTCTAAAGACTTTTCACCGATAAATACTTCAGAGCATTTGAAGTCCAATTGTTTATCAAGGCGCCCGCAAGTTTCCGGGTTGCCACTTATTTTAATGGTCGGGGCAATGGAATTAACGAAACTATTACCGACGCCCGTCGAAAAAAGTATCATTTGCGTGCCTGAGGCGGCAAATCCTGTAAGGGATTCAGGCGCATAGGCCGGTGCGTCCATAAGGTGCATGCCTGAACCGTCCGGGGCCTCTGCCCATCTCACGAGACTTTGTATGGGACGACCACCACTTTTCGCAATATTGCCAAGAGACTTTTCTTCGATCGTTGAAAGACCGGCTGCAATATTTGTCGGACCTGGATTATTTCCCGTCAGATCAATCCTGGCATCGATAGCGGCTTGTTCACGTGCACTCACCGCATCTAAAATTTGTTGTTTCACATTGGGCGAAACGGCGCGTTTGGCTAACAGATGCTCCGCACCAAGCCACTCAACACTCTCACCAATAATCGCCCGAGCTCCGGCATCAACCAGGCGGTCCGATATCAGTCCCATCAAAGGATTAGACACCAGGCCCGAGCTCGGATCAGAGCGACCACATTCCATAGCGACATACAATTCAGAGATCGGTGTGGGCTCCCGCGCCAAACCATCGATTTCACTCTGAAGTCTTTGGCCAATTTCCAGACCACGTTCTGTCAAAACCAAAGCATCATGACCACAGTCATCCAAAATAAGGACTTCAAACGGTTTATTTGCTTTGGCAATTTTTTCCGCTAGTGCCTCAGCCCTTGGTGGATTGGCGCTGATTAACAGCACAGCTCCAACATTCGGATTGAGCGCCAGACCTAAAAGACCGCGTTCCTGCGCCGCACGATCTTCGCCGACTGGTCCAGAATCATAAACATAGTCAACAACAATTGAGCCCGCCAATTGACCTGAAATACGCCTAGCCGTCGGGCCGGTTAATCCCGTAATAGACAGCACCAAAAGATGATTGCGGACACCGACGGTTCCGTCAGCGCGCATAAACCCATCAAAGCTGTCTTTTACTTTGCTCATTCTACTGCGGTACTCGCTTTTTTAGCTTTGGCCTTTTTCCAATCGGAATAAAGCGGCCAGAGGAGTGAGACAACCGAAATAGCAAAGAACGTTGCAGCAAAAGGCCGGGTAAATAGTGGCATGATACTGCCTTCTGTTGCCATCAAACCCGATCTCAACTGGGTTTCAGCAATCGGCGACAACACGAAGCCAATAACAAATGGCCCGAGGGGCATTTTAACTTGGCCCATAATGAAACCGACAACTCCAAAGATCATCATCACCCAAACATCAAAGAAGCTGTTTCCAACTGCAAAAACACCAATGACGCAAAACATAATGATGGCAGCCATCAAATAGGCTCGAGGGACATAGAGCACCTTGGCAATATGCACGACAGCGAACATCATGATGCCGAACATGATGATGTTACCAATCAAATAGGCGGAAATAATGCCATAAGCAATTTCAGGGTTGGTCGTGAAAAGTAGAGGGCCTGGTTCCAAATTGTGGATGATCAATGCACCGATTAGGATTGCATCGACAACGGAACCCGGAATGCCCATTGTAATCAGCGGAATAAGTGCGCCGCCAATTGAAGCATTGTTGGCTGTCTCGGCAGCGACGACGCCGGCTTCATGTCCGGTGCCAAATTTCTCAGGCGTTTTCGATGAACTTTTGGCTGCCGAATAGGATAGCATTGCGGCAATGTTGGCACCGATACCCGGTAGAATACCGATCCATGTGCCAACAATACTGGAGCGAATAAAGTTCACGCCATGCTTCTTTATATCAGCAACATTAAGGAACATGCCTTTGCGTCCGACTGAGACGGCAGGGGGTTTAGCATCAATATTAATAATGTCCTTGAATATTTGACTGACGGCAAAAGCACCGATGAGCACCGGCATGAGGCTCAACCCGCTTTCAAGATTCTCAAATCCAAAGGTCAGGCGCATTTGCCCAATCGATGGATCAACGCCGGGTAGATGTACCATCATGCCAAGACAAGCTGCGATGAGACCTTTGATCAGTGATCCTTGGCTGAGGCTCGCCAGCATCACCAAGGCCATCAAAACCATGGTGAAATATTCCCACGGACCAAATGTCAAAGCGAGTTTCGCCAATGGCGGTGACAAGATGGCTAAGAACGCCCAGGATACAATGCCGCCAACGAAAGACGCCGTGATGCCAAGGCCAAGTGCGCGCTCCGACTTTCCCTGCTGCGACATTGGATAGCCGTCAAAGGTTGTCATAATCGAAGCTGGCGTACCTGGCATACGGAGCAGAGTTGCAGCAACCTGACTGCCGGAAATACCCCCAACATACATGCCAATCAGCAATGTGATTGCATCAACACTTTCCATAAAGAAGGTCAGCGGCAGAGTAAGCGTGATCAACATCGTGGTCGTCAGACCTGGGATTGAACCGACAACAATGCCAAAGGCAACGCCAACAAACAAAAGCGTCATTGGCCAATAGTTGAAGAGGTATTCGAGGGAATTGAAAAGAGGTTCCATAGCAGAGTAACTCTCGGCCTTAAGGCAAATCTATGTAAAAAAGCTTGGTGAAAATATAGAAGCTCGTAACCGTCAAAATGACCGAGAAACCGATCACGTACGGGAGCTTTTTCAAATCGCGATTGGTCATGAGATAGCCAATAACCGACAGATAAAGTATACCGGCAGGCATAAACGACAAAATCCCAAAATCCAAAACACCAATAAAAATCAATGTCAGAATAAATATGACAATCGACAACATTGGCCGCGGCATAACCTCGGGATTTGGGTCTACAACCGCCTCATAGGTTTTCAATCGCGGAATGGCTTTATAAATAATGACAAATGACAACAAGCTCATGATAACGGCTAAACCCTGCGGCAAGGCTGCTGACCCTAGGGGCTCATATTCCGGCTCAGGAAGATCTAGTGAAAAATAGTAAACGATGATACTGAAAACAATCAGTCCAATAGACAGCGCTATTTCATATTTAGGATTAACCTGATTTTGCACGACCAGACCTCCGAAAGTTTAGTTAAAAAATATCCCGCCACGCTGCCTGACAACGTGACGGGATGCATTTGGGCGAAAACTATTTTTTCTTCTTTTTCTTTTTCGTAATGTTGTTGTCTTTGACAACTTTCTGCAATTTAGCGAGGACTTTCAATGAATCCTTCATTGCTGCTGGACCATCTGTCCAATAAGGATCAAGGGCGTGTGAATTAAACCAGCCTGATAATTCTTTACTCATTATGGCTTGTTTCAAAACGCTTGCAAGTTTTGCTGTTGCAGCTTTGTCCATATTTTTAGGACCAAGCCACCAGTTTGGGTTTGCCCAGGTCACGTCATAACCAAGCTCACGCGCGGTTGGGATGTCCGGAATGGATTTAACGCGATTTGGACCAAAGAAGACCAATGCTTTAATTCCATTTGGTTTCATCTTCAAATAACCCGCTGCCGAGAACAATGCGATATCAGCATGTTTGCCTAAAAGTTTGGCAAGACGGTCAGAACCACCTGCAGCACCAACGTAGCGCGTTTTAAATCCAGCAGCCGCGGCTAATTGAACACCCATCAAATGAGGAATGGTGCCAATCGGAACAGCTTCTGTGAGGCTTTTTGGGTTTGCTTTAAGATGATCAATTAAGTCTTTCAACGTGTTGAACGGAGCCGCCGTGCGAACAGTCCATACGGGACTTCCGCCGCCAAGATAACCGATGGAGGTGAATTTATTGGGATGAAGCTTGTTAACGCTCATCGCATTGGAAATTAACATCGAATGATGCCAATGCAAAATAGTATGTCCGTCTGGCTTGGCTTTAAGCACAGAACGAGCAGCCTTAGCGGCAGCAGCGCCCGGCTGATTAACAATAATCATCGGTTGGGAGAGGAGGTTCTTTTCTTTGATATGTTTTGCAACAAGGCGAGCCACCAAATCAGTACGGCCACCTGGCTTAAAGCCAACATAAATTTTAATTGGTTTGGTAGGGAATTCTGCTTTTACCTCATCGGCGGAAAAAACGCCGACGCCTGGTGTAAAGGCGATAGCAGCAGCGAAACCTGCAACCATCAAAGTTGATTTGTGTATTAAAGCCATTTTTGTCTCCGACTGTTATAAAAAAATAGTATTAGAGGGATGTCTCTTTTTGAGACTTATTTTATGTTTGTATTAAGGCGTTGTCATTTGCGTAACATGATTAAAAAATGATATCAAATTAATTAGAACTTATGTTCTATATTATGAAACTTTAATTTTCGTCAATATAGCCGATTTTTTGGGAAATGGATTTTGCGGCAGCAATTAAATTGGGTGCCCAGCTTAAAAGCGTGTCTTTGGGAACGCGAAAAACCAGTGTAGAAATGCTCAATGCGCCAACCGGCAATCCGCGAAAATCAAATATTGGGGCGGCAATACACCGGATCTCATCACGAAACTCACAATCATCCATGCCATAACCATGGCGCCGTGTTTCCTCCAGGCGCGTCAAGAAGGTCTCCGCATTTTCAATTGTATGGTCGGTCATTTTTTCATATTTGAGCGCATGAGCAATTTCTGATTGTTCTTCTTCTGGCAAATGCGCTGTGAGAGCTTTGCCTAATCCGGTGCAATGGATGGAAGCGCGCGCACCAAGTGTAGCAACTGCTCGTACCGGTTTGAAACTCTCTACGCGGTTCATATAAATGATGTCGAGATTGTCGCGAATGGCAAGGTTGATGTTCTCACCAGTCTCGGCGTTAAGCATACGCATTTCTTCCAACGAAACTTCCCGAAGGTTAAAATCCCGCCAAATATGTGCCGCCCATTCCATAATCCGCATACCGAGACGATAGGTTTTAGTATGCTCATCATAATGAACCATGCCTTCACTGGTCAGGATCGAAAGAATCCGGTGCGCCGTACTTTTTGAAAGTTTTGTCTGAGCCACTAGATCGGTATAGCGAACAGCACCATTGGCCTTCCCAAGCGTTTCCAGAACGAGTACGCTTTTCGATAGAATGGAACTATGCGGACCTTTATCAGCCATATTGACCTGTTAACTATTTTCTGTGATATTTTATATAATGAATATTATGTTCTATAATTCGGAACTTAGTCAAATTAATATTTAGGGGAGGCCGATTGGCAAAATCTCAAAAGCCAAATATCTTATGGTTCTGCGCAGATCAAATGCGTTTCGACACCATTGCTGCGCTCGGCAATTCTCATATCCGCACGCCTAATATCGACAGGCTTATTCAAAGTGGTGTCGCCCTCGAAAATTGCTATGTCCAAAATCAACTTTGCACACCCAGTCGCGCCAGTTTTCTAACCGGACGATATCCAGCTGCGGCAATGCTTATTTTCCAGATCATGAAATGCTGGTGACAAAAATCCTAGCCGATGCTGGCTATGATTGCGGGCTGATCGGCAAGCTGCATCTTTCTTCGGCTTCGACGATTGAAACGAGGCCCGATGATGGCTACCGGCTCTTCGAATGGTGCCAGAATCCCGGCTGGGAGAAAGTCCGAGGTTCAAACGCCTATTGGACCTGGCTCCGAGATAAAAAAGATGTCGACCCAACCACACTATTCGGTGCCACGCCGCCTTATCTTGGATCTGGCATATCCGCAGAACTGCATCAACTGGCCTGGTGTGCAGAAACCGCGATCGAATTTATGGATGAAGCGAGAGGGGGGCCTTGGATGCTCAGCGTCAATCCGTTCGACCCCCACCCGCCGTTTGATCCACCGCCCGAATATTCGGACAAATATGATCCGGACAATCTACCGCCGCCCCTCTTCGAAGAAAGCGATATTGCCCGCCAGCAGGAATTCTCAACCGTCCGCAACCAAAAACTAAATTCCGTTAACCCCGTTCTGACCGAAGAGGAGCGCGTAGAGTTTGCCCCAGGCCCAGGCGACGAGCGCGGTGCCAAGCCGCCCGAACGCTTTGACGGTCTCGGCATTAAAGCCGCCTATTACGCGATGATTGAGAATATCGATGCGCAATTCGGTCGCATCCTAGATCATATAAAAGAAAACGGTGAGATCGAGAATACCCTCATTATATTCACCAGCGATCATGGCGAGATGCTCGGCGACCACGGACTTATTTACAAAGGCTGTAAATTTTTTGAAGGTTTGGTCCACGTGCCCCTGATATTTTCAATGCCCGGCACCTACCTAGAAAATGAACGCAGGCAGGCTCTGGTTGAAAGCATTGATATTGCGCCAACGCTTTTAGAGGCCGCCGGTATCGACTTGCCCTATTATATGCAAGGCAAATCCCTGCAAACCCTCCTGACAGGTTCGAATTCAAATGATCACCATAAAGACGTCGTGGTAACAGATTTTAATGACTCCCTCGGCGCAAGCGATGTCGACCATTACACCCAGGCCTCCATGACATTCGATGGGCGCTATAAGCTGGCTGTCTATCATTCGCATAAAGGCTTGGGGGAATTATACGATCTGGAAAAAGATCCGGGTGAGTTTAAAAATCTATGGAATGATGCCAATCATCAAAAGTTAAAACACAAACTCATCGCCCGACATTTAGATGTTATGATGGGATGCGTCCCGCCGGGCATAGAAAGGATTTCACGCGCGTGAGTAATACAAGAATAAAACCTGATCAACTTCGCAGTCATCGTTGGTTTGGCGTCAGTGACATGCGCTCGTTCCTTCATCGTCAGCGCGTCCAGCAGATGGGCTTTGAGCGCGATGAATTTATTGGCAAGCCCGTCATAGGAATCATCAATACCTGGAGTGAGCTCTCGACCTGCCATATTCATTTGCGAGAACGCGCCGAAGCGGTAAAACGCGGCGTCTTCCAATCAGGTGGCTTTCCGGCAGAACTTCCAGCCCTTTCGGTTAGCGAGCCTTTGGTCAAACCAACAACCATGCTGTACCGCAACGCCCTCGCCTTAGAAGTTGAAGAACTAATCCGCAGCCACCCGGTCGATGGCGTTGTCCTTATGGGCGGCTGTGACAAAAGCACACCGGGCCTTATTATGGGAGCACTTTCTGCTGATGTGCCGGCAATCTTTTTTCCGGCAGGTGCCATGACCAACGGTGACTTTCGCGGCCAGAAAATTGGCGCAGGCACCCATACCAGAAAATTCTGGGACGACAAAAAAGCGGGCCTATTGTCCGAAGACGATTGGGTTGAGCTCGAAACGGAAATGACCCGTTCCATCGGCACATGTAATACGATGGGGACAGCCTCCACCATGACCTCAATTGCCGATGCTATGGGACTTACCATTCCAGGTGGCTCCTCCATCCTTGCCGTACAATCTGCGCACTCCCGCCTCGCCCATAAATCCGGTACGCGCATTGTTGATATGGTTTGGGAAGATCTCAAAATTTCAAAGATCGTCACTTCTGCTTCTGTACGGAACGGCATCGTCGCTGATATGGCGCTCGGCGGCTCTACCAATGCAGCCATTCATTTAATCGCAATGGCAGGGCGCAACAAAATTGAAATCAGCCTTAAAGACTTTGATGAGATATCCAAGAAAGTTCCCGTGCTGGCAAACCTTCTGCCATCTGGGGAACATTTAATGGAGGACTTTGCCAAAGCCGGTGGCCTCAAAGCACTCCTAACCCGTCTGACCGGCGAGCTTCATCTAGATTGCATGACCGTCACCGGTAAAACACTCGGCGAAGAGATCGCGCCCGCGCAAGTTTACGATGATGATGTCATCCGCTCCCTCGATAATCCCGTCACTGACAGGGGCACCCTATCCGCACTCTTTGGCAACCTCGCCCCTAATGGTGCCGTCATTAAAGCAAGTGCCGCCAGTCCGGAACTGTTAAACCATACCGGGCCTGCTGTCGTCTTTGACAATGTTTCGGACATGTACGCCCGCATTCACGACCCGGATTTAGACGTCAGCGCCGATAGTGTGCTGGTTCTTAGAAATGGGGGGCCACAAGGGGGCCCGGGCATGCCGGAATGGGGTAATCTTCCGGTACCAGAGAAACTTTTAAAAGAAGGTGTGCGCGATATGGTCCGGGTTTCCGATGCCAGGATGAGCGGCACTCATTACGGCACATGCGTTCTCCATGTATCACCTGAAAGTTTTATCGGCGGGCCGCTGGCTCTCGTTCAGGATGGTGATATGATCACATTGAACGAGCCGGAAGGAATATTGAACCTGGATGTCTCAGTTGCGGAACTCAAAAAGCGAAAAAGCAATTGGATTGCTCCAGACCAGCCTTATAAGCGTGGCTATATCGCGCTCTATGCCGAGCGCGTGACCCAAGCGGATAAGGGCTGTGATTTTGATTTTTTAGAAGCGGGCCCACCAACTCCAGAGCCAGAAATTTATTAAGGGATGTTTGCAACGTGAACACGTTTAAAATTGCCTCAGTCGAAGCACAGGTCTTTCGGGTTCCAATAGCCAATCCTGTACGTACTTCTTTTGGCACCATGCGAGACCGCCCGGCGGTTGTTATTCGCACGGAAGATGCCGAAGGTAATATTGGCTGGGGTGAAACTTGGTGCAATTTTCCGACAGTTGGCGCGGAACATCGAGCCCGCCTAATCAATGAAAATTGCGCCGACATTCTATGTGGTCAGGAGTGGCAATCTCCGCGAGCCGCCTTTGCCGGGCTGACCCAACAACTCCATGTCCTCTCTATTCAAACAGCTGAACCCGGCCCAATTGCACAAGCCATAGCCGGTATCGATATTGCACTTTGGGATATGGCGGCAAAACGTGTCGGCTCCCCGCTCTACCACTATTTAGCTTCTGAGTTTGGCCAAACGGAAATAGGCGATACCGCCTATGTTCCCTGCTATGCCAGTGGTATCAATCCGGATCAGCCGGATCAAACAGCGCTGCGTGCCCGCGACGAAGGCTTTACGGCCTTCAAGTTAAAAGTTGGCTTTGGGGATGAATTGGATCTGCAAAACCTCGAAACCATGCGGCAAACTTTGGGTGATGACACGATGATCATGACCGATGCCAATCAGGGTTGGGACGTCGCGACAGCAATCAAAATGACACAAGCATTTGCCGATTTTACGCCTTTTTGGATAGAAGAACCCCTTGCAGCCGATCGACCACCGACTGAGTGGCGAGATCTTGCTGAAGCTTCGCCGGTGGATTTAGCAGCAGGCGAAAACCTGCGCGGCGGAGAATTCACAGATGTTTGCGAAGATAGTTACCTCAAATTCATTCAGCCCGATATCGCTAAATGGGGTGGTTTTTCCGGCTGCTTCCCTGTCGCTCAAAAAGCCCGAGCGGAAGGTAAAATATATTGCCCGCATTATCTTGGCGGTGGTATCGGCCTTATTGCCTCAGCTCATTTACTGGCAGCCGTGGGAGGTCCAGGCTTGCTGGAAATTGACTGTAATTCCAATAGCCTGCGCGAACAGTTGGCTCAACCTTTCCCGAGTTTAATGGATGGCCGATTTGAGCTCCTGCAAACCCCTGGTCTTGGCATTGAGCCCGATCTAGAGGGCCTTGCCCCTCACCGGACATTGTAATGTCGCAGAAACCCAACCTGCTCTTTCTCTTTTCAGATCAACATGCCCAAAAGATCACCAGCTGTTACGGCGATGAGATCGTGCAGACACCTAATTTGGATCGTATCGCAAAGAACGGCGTAATCTTCAACAACGCCTATTGCCCGTCTCCGCTTTGTGTTCCGAGTCGGATGTCACTATTAAGCGGCCGCTATCCGTCCCAGCAAGAAGTCTGGATGAATGATGATTTTCTGGCTTCTGATGTCCCGACTTTCGCGCATTCACTGGGAGCTGCCGGATATGAGCCAACCATCATTGGCCGCATGCATGCCATAGGTCCGGATCAGCTTCATGGCTATACGCACCGCGAAGTTGGAGATCACAGCCCGAACTGGATTGGCATTGGCCGCCACAATATGGGCGTGCTCAAAGGGGCTCCTGGACCTGGCCGTGCAACCATCGATAAATCCGGCATTGGCCAAAGTGCCTATCAAATTAAAGATGTCGACACCACCCAAGCAGCATTAGATTTCTTTGAGGGCCACAATATCACCGATCCTTTCTGCGTCACTGTTGGCCTGATGCTGCCCCATGCACCCTATGTCGCAAGCGCCGAAGACTATGCGCTTTATGACGGCAAGATCGGACCAGCCACTCTTATGTCACCCAACAAAGAACATCCGTGGCTGAATTGGTGGCGCGAAAAACACAATATTGTTGATGTGCCGGAAGACCATGCCATTCGGGCGCGCACGGCTTATTACGCGTTGGTTACCCGTATGGATAAAATGATCGGTCAAATTCTGGATAAGCTTGAAGAACGCGGCTTGTTGGAGAACACGCTGATCGTTTATTCATCAGACCACGGCGATCAAATCGGTGAGCGTGGCCTCTGGTGGAAACACACATTCTATGAAGAATCCGTCAAAATTCCGATGATCCTCTCCTGGCCCGAACAACTGCCCAAAGGCGAGGCGCGAGATCAAGTGATCAATCTCGTCGACCTCAATGCAACATTCCTGGACGCCCTTGGGGCCGATCCGCTGCCAAATAGTGAAGGCCACAGCTTCTTAAATATCGCCAAGGACAATTCTTCCCCTTGGCAGAATCTTACCTTTTCTGAGTATTGTTCAGACGTCACAAAATGGGATGGCATGCGTCAACGCATGATCCGGCAAGATGACTGGAAGCTTATTTATTATCATGGCTTCCCGGCCCAACTCTTTAATCTGGCCGAAGACCCTCAGGAATTAAAAGACCTAGCCGAAGTTCCAGAACATCAAGCAATCAAAGAAGAGCTATTGAGTTTACTTTTAAAAGACTGGGACCCGGATGCGATTGAGCAGCGCATGTTAGACAAACAATCAGATAAAGAAATTCTTGGTGCTTGGGCGCGGAAGACCAGCCCGACCGAAGCCTATATCTGGAACCTCACGCCGGAAATGAATGTGCTCAAAAATGACTGACGCAAGACCAAACATCGTCTTTCTCTTTACCGATCAGCATGCGGCATCCTTTACCGGATGCTATACCCAACTTAGACAGGCTCGCTTCTAACGGCGCACTTTTTGAGAACGCACACTGTCCGTCACCGCTTTGCATTCCCTCTCGTATGGCAATGATGGCGGGAACCTATCCGCATGACGTTGGTGTCTACACCAATCGAGATTATCTCAAAAGCGACACGCCTACATTAGCCCATGCACTGGGTGCTGCCGGATACAACACGTCCCTCATCGGCCGCATGCATTTCATTGGCCCCGATCAACTCCATGGTTATCAAACACGCCGCGTCGGTGATATCAGCGTCAATTGGCCGGGCTCCCCCCTGATCGATTATGGCGAACTCAACAAAGCGCGTGGGACCAAAGGCCCAACCCTGCAATATGCCGGATTTGGCGAGACCACCGTTCATCACTATGACCGGTCGGTGACCCAAGGCGCGCTCGACTATATTGAGGAGCTTGCCAAAGACGGTAACGATCAGCCGTTCTTTATAACCGTTGGCTGGTACGGACCACACCCGCCTTTTATTGCATTCGAAGAGGACTACAAATTTTTCGAAGGCCGCGTCCCACCGCCAAGCCTCTCGCCGCCCGTAAGTGACGAGCATAGCTATCTCAAATCCTGGCGCGATCAAGGTGAGTTCCACGACATTCCCGAAGATCATATTATGCGCGCTCGAACCGCTTATTATGCCAATCTCCGAATGATTGATCGCCAAATCGGCAAAGTTTTAGACAGCTTGGCCCACAAAGGCCTGCTCAATAACACGCTCATTGTTTATGCCTCCGACCATGGCGAGCAATTGGGCGAACGCGGATTTTGGCAAAAAAATACCTTCTATGATCACTCGGTCAAGGTGCCATTAATAGCGTCATGGCCCGGTCAAATTGGCGCCGGCCAGAGGCGCTCCGAAATCGTAAACCTTGTCGATCTTTCCGCCAGCTTCATAGCTGCCGGTGGCGCAACCCCGCTTCCCCATGGCAAAGGGCAAAGCTTTTTGGATTTATTGAACGGACATTCATCAAAGTGGCAAAACCTGACGCTCAGTGAATTCTATGGTGGCCTCGTCAGCATCGAGACCTCGGCCATCGCCAACCGTCTGGTGCGGAACGAGCGCTTCAAATATGTATATTACCACGGCCATGATGCACAGCTCTTCGACATGATCGAAGACCCCGACGAAACAAATGATTTGATCGCGAGCCTAGACCATCAACACATCGTCGCTCAAATGAACGAGGTTGCGCTCAAAGATTGGAATCCCGCCGACATTATCGAACAAATCGCCCGTAAGGCAGAAGATGTCAACATTCTAAAGCGTTGGACCCAAACGGTTAACCCCTCTGAAGACCACCGCTGGATCAACGGATAAATCATGGCATCTACAATTCAAAACATTCATCTCACTCTTCTTGTCCAACCTCTACCTCCCACTTTACGCAATGCGGCACGTCGGCCGCTCAAGAAAGAAATGCTAATCGTCTTTGCGGAAATGTCGTTTGGACACTTCGGAATTGGCGAATGTTGGACGGCGGGCATCGGTCTGGAGGCTTTGATTAAGGCTTTCAACCATCACCTCATTCCCTTGATAAAAGGCGCTACTCCAGCAGAGGCTAAAGCGCGACTGAAAGATGTGTTGGCGGAGGCAATCGCCAAGGACGACAAAGCACTTGCCGCTGCTATCAGTGGATTGGACTGCGCCCTCTGGGACGGCGAAGCAAAAGCATTAGGTATCCCTCTTTATGAGCTACTCGGCGGCAAGAAACGCGACATCTACACCTACGCCAGCGGCGGTCTCTACGATGATAATAAGGGTTTATCGGAATTGGCTGACGACATGCGCCACTACGTCAGTCTTGGCTTTGACGCGGTTAAAATCAAAGTCGCAGGTGTGCCGATAGAAGAAGACGTGGCCCGTGTGAAAACTGCTCGTGAGACGCTTGGGTCGAACATTCGATTGATGATCGACGCCAATGCCGCCTATTCAAGCGAAGAAGCCTTAGAGATTTCCAAACGTCTTTTGGATGAAAAAATATTCTGGTTTGAAGAACCCTGCGCCAAAGGCCTTGCGAAGCTTCGGCCAAAATGTCCAATGCCAATCTGCGGCTATGAACGAGAAGTCGGCCGACAAAAATTCGCCAATCTCGTCGAGCCTGATTTGGTCGATTTTGTTCAGTTTGATCTCTCCATGTGTGGCGGCATCACCGAAGCCATAGAGATCATGAAAGTAGCGCAAGATCGCCCCGTATCCCTCCATGGATCTTCCAGCGTTGTCCTCTTCCAAACGAACCTTCAATTCGCATCGGCTTTTCCTCAAATCGAATCGGTCGAATTTCACATGGTCCACCAATGGTCCCTGGCTAACATCGATGGTCATGGATTTACGATAGACCAAGGCGTCATTCAAATAACGGATGGTCCTGGCAACGCGTTGCATCTCATGCCAGCCGACCTCAAAGGGACCTAAAGAATGAAGCCGCAAAACATTCTCTATATCATGTCGGATGAGCATAACCCAAAAATGCTGGGCTGCTACGGTCATGAGATGGTGCAAACGCCCAACATTGATAAGCTCGCCACCCGGGGAACGCGTTTTACGGCCCACTACACCAACTCACCAATTTGCATTCCATCCCGAGCCGCCTTTGCAACCGGGCGCTATACTCATGAAACGAAATATTGGGACAATGCGACACCGTATGATGGCGCGGTCAAAGGCTGGGGGCATCGGTTACAAGAAGAGGGCATTCGCGTCGAGTCTATCGGCAAGCTCCATTACCGCAGTGAAGAACTTCCCACCGGTTTCTCAAAACAACATCTGCCGATGCATGTTATGGATGGCATTGGTCAGGTTTGGGGATCCATTCGCGACCCGCTTCCAGATAAACGTTCCTCCAAGATGCTCGACAAAATCGGTCCCGGCACATCAAACTATAACCGTTACGATATGCAAATAGCCGATCAAGCCTGCGCTTGGTTGAAAGATGCAGCAAAGCCTAATAGAAAAAAAACCAGTTCGGAAAAACCGTGGGTGCTTTATGTTGGTTTCGTAGCACCACATTTTCCCTTGATGGTTCCCGAGGAGTATTACAATCTCTACCCTCTCGATGACCTGCCGCCCCGAAAGCTTGATCCTTTGACAGGATATCAGCGCCATCCCTGGCTTCAGCGCATGGATGACTTCCAACAGGTCGACCGGAATTTAACACCCGAGCAGCGCCTTCAATGCGTGGCGGCCTATTATGGCCTTTGTACTTTTGTTGACCATCAAATCGGTCGTGTTTTGGAAGCGCTCGACGAAACCGGATTAACCGCTGACACCCGGATCATTTACACCAGCGATCATGGCGACAATTTGGGAGCCCGCGGCATGTGGGGGAAGTCCAACATGTATGAGGAAAGTGCCGGTATGCCACTCATCATATCCGGCGAAGATATTCCCCAGGGAAAAGTATGTTCAACGACAACCTCGTTATTGGACAGCTATCAAACAATCCTGCAAGGCACTGACTTCTCCTTAAACGACGACGAACAAGACATGGATGGAGCCTCCTGGTTAGATCTTGCCAATCAACCAGATGATCCCGACCGCATCGTGTTCAGCGAGTACCATGCATCCGCCTCGCCGACCGGCGCTTTTATGATCCGCAAAGGCAAGTATAAATACATCCACTATGTCGGCTATGAGCCCGAACTGTTCGATCTGAAAGCAGATCCCGAGGAAACAACAAACCTCGCCAGCAATCCAAAATTCGAAGAAATCCTCGCACAATACCACCAACACTTATTCAACATTTGCGATCCCGAGAAAACTGATCGGGCAGCCAAAGATGATCAAAACGCCTTAATCGAAAAATTTGGCGGCCGAGAAAAAGCACTCCACATCGGCACACCAGGCGCCACTCCTGCCCCAGGCCAAGCACATGAGAGCTAAAGCCCACCCGCTATCTTTCCGGATTGCCTTCATCGTTAGATCATGGCGATTACATGGGCGATCATGGAATTATGCTGAAAAGTGCTATGCATACTCGAGGCCTGACCCGAGTACCTTTCATTTGGCGAGAGCCTCGCGGTAAAAAGTCAATTGAAGAACACCTCGCTAGTACGATTGATATTGCCCCAACTATTTTGCGTCGAGCCGGCATCCAGCCCAATAATGGTGTGCAGGGTCGTGACCTATTGGATATCAATGCTGCGCCAGAGAGTTTACTAATTGAAACCGACAATCCTTTTCCGGGAGGGCCGCCAAACCCCCGCACGCGAACATTGATGATGAAAGATTGGCGCTTCTCGGTTCATCAGGGCTTTGAATGGGGCGAACTTTATGATCTGATTAATGATCCGGGCGAAACTATTAATCTCTGGGCGGATAACGCCTACAAGGACAAGCGGGCAGAGCTCACGGAACAGTTGCTTCGGCGCATGATGGAAATGCAGGAAAACGCCCCACTGCAAACCGGGATTTCCTAATACAAAAAATTGATCAATCTCTCAATTAACTAAGTAGCATACTTTTTGACTTTAGATAGAAGTAGCTTTGTTGCACGGTATTTTGGCGTTTTGATCGCCGTAATCCTTCAAAGTTAGAGATTGTTTAGCCCTAACGGCATTTTATGGAGACCCCACCAGTTTTCTAAATTGAAGGTTTGAGTAAACAGGGTATTTTGAATTCTAGAAAAGAACCTTGAACTCATATTTAGAGTATCAAAATTTGGGGTTTTGGCTCATGCTTTTGCACATCTTTTGCACCTGCTTTTGAGCCATAGAGGCCATCAAAATTTATGCTTTTCAAATTCGCTGAATCATATAAAAACAACAAATCCGCCGAGCAAAACTAAAGCAATTAGCGAGAATTTTTTAAATAACTCCGCCGGCAATTTGAAAAATAACCAAGCCCCTAGCCAACCTCCAACCAATTGAAAAGGTGCGGTCATTATTCCCAGTACACCTGCCTCCAAAGTAACTCCGCCACCAACGAAAGTTGAGGCCAGGATAATGATCGACACTAGCGCCATGAAGACCAGAATATTCGCCCGCTGAATTGCGGCAGATTGGTTTAAGGCAAGGATATAAATCACTAGAGGAGGCCCACCCAGTCCGGTGAAGCCACTGATCAAACCGGAAATCCCGCCGGTTGTGGCACTTGCGCCCGTTCCTTGCGGACCTTTGTAGCGCCAGCCGGATAGTATTAATAATGATGCCCCGACAATGAGCCATCCAATAATTCGGCGGATCAGGTGGGGCTCCAGGGAGAGTAGTAAGAGACTGCCAATGGGTACACAGATTGCCATAGCGATAAGCACGGGCGTCATGTGCTTCCAGTCTGCCTGGCGGGCGGCAGCAGGGAAAAGATGGGCTGTGATCAGCACCGCGCCGATCATCATGATGACAAGAGCATCAACAGGTCCATAGAGAATTGTGAGAAACGGAATACTTACCATTGCCCCACCCCATCCGGTGTAGCCGAGCATCAGTCCGCCCGTAAAGGTTGCTGCCATCGCCCAAACTAGATCTGTTGTTAGTACAGTGTTGAAAATATCTTCCATCCAAATTCATTAGCAGACGAAACTGGATGTGACACGCTAATTGTAATCGCGCGATCTGTATATCCATTCAGACTGATTACCTGTCATTAGCACCTAAGTAATTTTTTTGTAGTTTAATTTTTTGGCTGCTTATTCGTTGTTATCAATATGATGGAACACGCATTGGTTTTGAAACTAATCGGTGATGGTTTAAAACCGATCATTGCG
>LWDU01037653.1_pt1 | contig 66129 bp, 58 predicted proteins | sample 727161 | NCBI WGS metagenome assembly LWDU01 (sample SAMN04566230, study PRJNA314399) | hydrothermal vent metagenome | isolation source: deep sea hydrothermal plume seawater | place: Mexico: Gulf of California, Guaymas Basin | collected 2004-07-11 | reverse complement strand
CCAGGCCGCGCCAGATGTGGGTGCCCACGCCGATGCTCAGGAACAGCGGCTGGCGGCCGTAGTTGAAGTACTGGCCGTCGGCGTCGGTGCGCGAGCCGAAGGCCAGGAGCTCTTCACCGAACCGTTCGGAGCCGATCATTACGCCCAGGTACATGGGCTGGCCCAGTTCGGTGAGGTCGCTGAGGTCCGCTTTCAGGCCCAGCAGCACCTGCTGGGTGGGATCATCCTGCACGGTGTAGGTGCCGAACTGCTCACTGTCCGCCTTGAGGTTGTGTTCGGCGTGCATCAGACCGGCGGTGAGCTCGCTTTTGGTGCTGTGCGCCAGGTACGCGGGGTTGTAGTAGGTGGTCGATACCTGGGTGTTGAACATGGACAGGGCCTGGGCGGACGCAATATCGGTGGGCAACAGGCCGTAAGTGGTGGCGGTGTTGCCCATGTTCGCCAGGGCGGCAGCGGGATAAATAAAAAGCGCACCAGCGCACAGGCCGGTGCTAAGACGCAACAATGATCTCATCGGTGGGAGCCTCCGATTATTATAAGTGGTTTTATTATGCTGTTTATTAACAACTGTTTTTGTAATCCCCATGCGACTGGAGGTGCCATCGGACTAATGGCAACGCAGAGCGTGCGGGCCATCCGTCATACGCTTGAATTCAAAAAAGTGAAAAGGCCCTGCCAAAAAAATGAAAACATGACTTAACTTGTTGTTTTTACTGAATGACTAAAAGGTCACGAATACCAGTAATTGAACAATCCGTAAGCGCAAAAATTACTTCAAAATAAGAAGTCATCGCCACTTAAGATACAAAAGCTTGTCTTTATTCTACCCATATTCTGTCTTTTTCGGACATTATTAAAAAGGGGACGGACACAAATGACAGGCGCCACAAAAAGGGGACAGGCACGTTTACGTTTTATTTTAATTACGCGATATTGTGTGTTTGTTAGCGCACCCATAATGGGTGCGCCTTATAGCAGAATTAAAATCATCATCCTTTATTTAAGGCTTCATTTAACTGCTCCGGCGTCAAATATCCGCCTAAATGCCGGCCTTCCCTATCATAAATACCCGGCGTGCCGGTAACGCCAAGCGTCAAGCCCAGATCACGCTGGCTGGCCACGGGGTTGTCGCAATTTTCAACCCCTTCCGTAAGGGCGCCTTCCTGTTTCGCTTCGGTTAAGGCTTGCTGCTGATCCTTTGAGCACCACACACTGCTCATAAGCTCCCCGGCAGGCGACTGCACGCCCGCTCTGGGAAAGGCCAGATAATGCACGGTAACGCCCGCCGCGTTGTAGTCTTCAATATGGCGATGGAGCTTTTTGCAATAGCCGCAGCTCACGTCGGTGAAAACGAAGATTTCGTCCTTTTCCTCGCCTTTCGATTTAAAGGTGATGGTTTTATCCAAATCGACACGTTCGAGCTCGGCTTTTCTCTTGGCGGCCATATGCTGCTCGGTGAGATCCGTGAGCCCCTCCCCGGTGTGCTGGAGCATCTTCCCGGGGAAAATGAATTCGGCATCTCGCGTCACGTACACATACTGACCACCGCTTAATTCGACCATCATGATGTTTGAAATAGGCGTTTCCATGATTTCGGTCGCTTGCAGTCCGCCCTTGACGTCTTCGAGCATCGCATTGATACGGTCTTCCAATTCAGCGGCATTAACCATGCCGGTCGCCATGGCAAACAGGATGAAAGAGATCGCTTTGATTATCATAAGTCCTCCTTAACGGTTATGGTTTCTTATGGTGCTTACGCGGTCGGCCCGGCCCCCGGTTCAGCCCGATCACGCCGTACTCCCGGTATACTTCTTTCACAAACCGGATCGAGCCCGTGAGGCGACACCGCCTTACAGCGGTGTCGATCATTGCTTCTTCGCTGTGATCCGGGTCACTGCCCATATAGGCGCGATAGGCTTCAGCCCGCTCGCGGATCGTACTGCCCAGACGGGCATACTCGTCCGGGTCGTCCAGCCAGTACTGGTCGGTCTTTCCCAGACGCATGCGGTAACTGCTGAGGTGGTACTGATAGGCGGAAGAGACCAGATCAAGAAGCACCGGCAGTCGCTCGATATAGCGTATGCAGGCCAGTGTCCACTGTCCCGGTTCCACCGGGCTGGAGAGGTAACGCACTTCCCACACCGGACCCTGGCCATGAATGTTCTTGCGTCGCAACGAGGTGCGACATGAGAGCGCTTTCATGAATCTGGACAGTAGGCCGGGATCCGCCAGCGGCGTGGCAACGATGTGTAGCCCATCGGGCAGCAAACAGTAGGCGTGTATGGCGAGTTGGTATTTTTGACTAAGCTCCTGGATGTCTCCGAGACAATGAGCGTAGTCGGATTGATCGAGAAAAACATGTCGACGCTCTTGGCTTTTGCGCACCAGGTGGTGCGGATAGCCCGCGAGCAGAAGGCGGTCCTTGCCAGGCATAACTCCCCCTTGGTTTAGTTCTTCGGGTTTGTTTTTTCAGCCTACTCGCTATAGCACTGGCGTATGAAGCAAATTGCCTGAAAAATATACTTTCATCGAACGAAAACATATCGGAAGTTATTAAACTCCCTTTTAAACAGTCAGTTATAAAAAAGGGGACAGGCACATTCTTCGATTGTGCGTCCCCTTTTCACGTTTATTTTCTCGCCTTCTTCACCTGTATCCGAACTGTTCCCGCTAAAAATAAATAAAAAAATCGATTTTGTTTGCGTTATTCCGGTCCGTCCGCGCTACCGCGCGGCCGCCCTCTGCCTCTCACGCTGACGCGCACGCCGGTGATCTCTTCCACCTCATCGATAAACTTTTTATCACCGGCGAGTTGGTTGCGAACAGCCGCGCCGAGGATAGCCTCAGCTTCCCAGTCATGGATGTGTTGCTCCATAAATGTCCGGTAGAGCCGTCGGCGCTCATGGTCGGTTTCGCCCAGGGCCAGGAACTCTTCAGGTTGATCCAGCCAGGAGAACTCGCCGCGCCCCATGCGCATGTTAAAGCTGCTCCAGGGGAACCGCGCCGGGGCGTTGACCAAGCCCTGCAGCACCGGCCGTTTCTCGAGATAGCGCAAACAGGCGAGCGTCCAGTGCCCGCGCTGTATAACACTGGAACGGAAACGGCTTTCCCATATGGTGCCCCCGCGTTTGTCCTTGCGGTTGCGGTGTCGCGTGGTGCGCGCGGCCAGTGCCTTCATCAACTCACTCAACGCGCCGGGCTTGGTACGCGGGTCGATCAACAGGTGAACCTCGCTCGGTAACAGGCACCAGCCGTATATCTTGACGCCCAGCTTCTCTTTCAGCTCCCGAAGATCCTGAAGATACTTAAGGTAGTCTTGCTCCGCCTTAAATACCTCTTGACCGTTATGCGCCCGCTGCAGGATGTGATGAGGATGGTCTGGCACCACTACGCGCCTCATCCTTGGCATTTCCACCCCTTTTTTATATCGCTTTTATTTGCGCCGGAGTCTATCGGAGATACGTGAAGAAATAAATTAGCGTATTTTATAAAACAACTCTGTCCCCTTTTTTATTTCAAATATTTCAGATGTTTATAAAAGGGGACAGATAAAACAAAGGAAGCGCCTGCGACCTTTTTACGTAGCGTCACGCAGATTCAGGCTTCGACGTTTGCGTAGAACGCAACGCTCAAATTTTCTTTTTCGTTTCTAACAATTTTTCAAAAAGAGGCTTCTTGGCTGACGAACGTCAGGAATAGGATCTCCTGGCCGCTGTATTGTTTAAACACCGAGCGTTCTCTCGAAGAACGCCAGCACCCGACGCCAGCTGTCCTCGGCGGTGTCCGTGTCGTGTTTGGCGCGTAGCGGGCTGTAGTCGGCCATGCGTTTGAACAGAAACGTCTGGTGGTTATTCATGTAGGAGTGGCCGGCGTCCGGGTAGGTCTTGATGTCGTGCTCGACGCCCAGTTCGGTGAGGTGCCCGGCGAGCCGTTCGCCGTGGTGGCCGTAAATCAGGTCTTTCTTGCCCCAGCCGCCGACCACCGGACAGATGCCGGTGAGCGCGCGGGCTTTGCGGGGCACGCCGCCGTAGAACGGTGCCACCACCTGCAAGGTGCCGCGGGCGGCGTACAGCAGCGCGAAGCGCCCGCCCATGCAGAAGCCCATCATGGCGACCTTGCTGACCGGCTGATCGGTTTGTTCCAGCACCCACTGCCGGCAGGCATCGAGCTGGTCGAAGGCGTTGCCGTGGCCGGCTTCGTGGTCGCGCAGGGTGCGCACCACGCACAGGCTTTTGGCGCCAGGGCGGTCGTAAAGGTCCGGTGCCAGCACCGGGTAGCCGTTATCGGCGAGGCGCTGGGCGATGCGCGCCTGGTCGTCGCTGAAACCGAAGATGTCGTGGATGACGATCACCGCCGCGTTCAGTCCGTTGGCCCGCTCGGGCAGGAACCAGCGGGCACGCATGCGGTGGCCATTGGGCAGGGTTACGTGGGTGTCCTGGGCGCTCATGATCACTCCTTGGCGTGACGCCGTTGTTTTCGCCAAGCCTACCCCACTCCCGCCACCGCGCCAGCCTGTCGGCGAGCTATTGGCCTACCCGGCTCCCTGGATACTTTCCGATCTCTCCTACCCTCGTTTCAGCCATGGATTACAGCTCTGGTTCGGCGTGACGAGCTAGATTAGGCGGATCAAAGAATAAGGGCCCGAACCGCCATTCTTGAAAGGTACCCGAATAAGGACTAATGTAATTACGTCTGAGACTACATATGAGCATACACGACATGGCAACCATCAATCTTCGAATTGACGATGAGCTCAAAGCCCGCGCCTTCGAGGAACTGAAGAAACTCGGCGTCACGCCTTCCGAATTACTGCGCCAGACTCTGCAGTACGTCGCCGATAGCGGCGAGCTTCCGTTCAAGAATGTACTCCTTACGGAGGAAGACGCGGAACTGCTGGCCATCGCCCGCGAGCGGCTGAGGGAGCCACAACGGGTGAAGGTGCCGTTGGATGACTTATGATCAGGAAGTCATCGTTTGGGTGGTAGCGATCGGGAAAAGAGAGCGTAGTGAGGCGTATCAAAAGGTCAGGCACCGACTTTGAACTACGTCTATCGGGCCGTCGACGATATCGTGCTTTGGTTAGAAAGGTGAACGGATGAACAATAAGACTTTCGAAAACGTCTGGGACGCCATCGAAGATGACCCCGCCGAGGCACAGAGTTTAAAGCTTAGGTCTTCCCTCATGATCGGCCTGGAGAAACACATCAAAACCCAGGGCTGGAGCCAGACCGAGACAGCTCGCCGTCTGGGTGTCACGCAGCCGCGCATCTCGGATTTGATGCGCGGCAAGATTCATTTGTTCAGCCTTGACACCCTGGTCAACCTGGTGGTGGCGGCGGGTTTGCACGTGGAGATGCACGTGGCCGCATGACAAGCCGCCGGGTGGCTTGCGCCACCCTTTCGCGGGCAAGGCCCGCTCCCACAAGGTCAGCCGGTGTTACGCAGGCCGGCGGCGATGCCGGCGATGGTGACCATGAGGGCGCTTTCCAGCACCGGGTCGCTGTCGCGGTCGCGCAGGCGGGCCATCAGTTCGGCCTGCAGCAGGTGCAGCGGATCGGTGTAGGGGTCGCGCACGCGGATCGACCAGCGCATCACCGGGTTGTTGTCGAGCAGGTCTTCGCGGCCGGTGAGCCGGTGCAGGGCGTCCACGGTGGCGGCCAGGCGCTGGCGCAGAACGTCGCCGAGGCGGGTTTGCTCCGGGTCGTCGGTGAGGCGCTCTTCGTACCAGGCGGCGACGCGCGGGTCGGCCTTGGCGAGCACCATTTCCAGCATGTCCACCACCCCTTGGAAGAACGGCCAGCGCTCGGCCATGTCGCGCACGGCGGCGAGGTCCTCGGGGTCATCCAGCGCGGCTTCCAGGGCCGCGCCGGTGCCCAGCCAGGCGGGCAGCATCAGGCGGATCTGCGTCCAGGCGAACACCCAGGGGATGGCGCGCAGGGATTCGATGCCACCGCCGGTTTTGCGGCGCGCCGGGCGGCTGCCCAGGGCCAGGCGGCTGAGCTCGGTTTCCGGGGTAACGGTGCGCAGGTAGCTGACCAGCGCCGGGTCTTCACGGACCACCTGCCGGTAGCCGGCCACAGACACGTCGGTGAGCTTCTGCATCTGCGCGCGCCACTCGACGTCCGGTTCGCGGGGCGGCACCAGGGTGGCTTCCAGGGTGGCGGCCACGTACTGCTCCAGGTTGTAGACCGCCACCGAGGGGCGGCCGTATTTGAAGCGGATCACTTCGCCCTGTTCGGTGACGCGGATGCGCCCGGCCACCGAGCCCGGCGGCTGCGACAGCAGCGCCATGCGGGTGGGCGAGCCGCCGCGGGAGATGGAGCCGCCGCGGCCGTGGAACAGGGTCAGCGGCACGCCGTGTTTCTGGAACAGCTTGGTGAGTTTTTCCTGGGCGCGGAACTGCGCCCAGGCGGCGCCCAGGAAGCCGGCGTCCTTGGCGGAATCGGAATAGCCGATCATCACTTCCTGACCGTCGATCACTCGCTGCTTGTAGAGCGGAATGTCGAGCAGCGCGGACATGGTGTCGCCGGCGTTATCCAAGTCGTCGAGGGTTTCGAACAGCGGCACCACCCGCATCGGCCGGCGCACGCCGGCGATCTTCTGCAGCAGCATCACCGCCAGCACGTCGGAAGACGTCTTGGCCATGGAGATCACATAGGCGCCCAGGCCTTCCGGGCCCTGCTCGGCGATCACCTGGCAGGTTTCCAGCACCTCGCGGACGTCGCCGTCGCACAGGTCGCTGCGGTAGAAGGCGTCGTCCACCAGCGGCCGGCGGCTTTCCAGCTCGGCGAGCAGGAAGCGCTGTTTCTGGCCCTCGTCCCATTCGCCGTAACCGCCCAGGCCCAGGTAGCGGGTGATGGCGTCCAGGGTGGCGGTGTGGCGGGTGGATTCCTGGCGGATGTCCAGGCACAGCAGCGTGATGCCGAAGCAGTTCAGGCGCCGCAGGCTGTCCTTGAGCTCGCCGTCGGCGATCGCGCCCAGGCCCACCGCGCGCAGAGAACGATCCAGCAGTAACAGTTCGTCGAGCAGTTGGCGGCCTTCGGTGAAGCCTTCGCCCTCGGGCACCGGCCGCCCTTCCACCAGGGCCTCCATGCGCCGGCGGGTGATCTTCAGGCGGTCGCGCACGCCGCGCAGCACCACCCGGTAGGGTTCGTGGCTGGGGCCGGTGCGCGCCAACAGTTCGTCACTGGCGTTGTGCATGGACAGGTCCGCCAGCAGGTTCTCCACGTCGCGCAGGTAGAGATCGGCGGCCATCCAGCGCGCCAGCAGTAACACTTCGCGGGTGACGGTGGCGGTGACGTTGGGGTTGCCGTCGCGGTCGCCGCCCATCCAGGAGGCGAAGCGGATCGGCACCCAGTCGGCGGGCAAGGCGTCGATGCCGGCCTGGCCCAGTTCCGCCTCGATGTCGCGCATGACCCGGGGCACCGCTCTCCACAGCGATTGCTCGATCACCGCGAAGCCCCACTTGGCTTCGTCCACCGGGGTGGGCCGCTCGCGGCGGATTTCGTCAGTGGCCCAGGCGGACAGAATCAGCTCACGCAGGCGCTGGCGCAGGCCGTGGTGCTCCTCGGCGTTGAGGTCCGGGCGGTCCAGCTCGGCCAACAGATCGGCCATCTGGTCGTACTTGCGGATCAGGGTGCGGCGCGTCACCTCGGTGGGGTGGGCGGTGAGCACCAGCTCCACGGACAGCGGCGTCAACGTCTCACGGATGCGTTGCGGCTCGATGCCCTTCTGCTTCAGCTCCGCCAGCACCTGGCGCAGGCCCTGATCGGTGTCCGGGTCGCCGGGGTAACGCTCGTGGCGGCGATGCAGACGCTCGCGGTGGTGCTGCTCGGCGATGTTGGCCAGGTTGAGAAACTGGCTGAACGCGCGCGCCACTTCCAGCAGGGTGTCGTCGTCCAGCGGATCGAGCAGACCGCGCAGACGGGTCAGTTCCATTTCCCCTTCGGAGCGGCTCTCCACCGCCGCCTGGCGGATGGTTTCCACGGTGTCGTACAATCGCTCGCCGGATTGCTCGCGGAGTACCGCCCCCAGCTCTTCGCCCAGCAGGCGTACATTGTCGCGCAGCGGCGCGTGTTGATCCTGTTCCACCGACATCTTCACTCCCGGTATCGTTTTTACAACTTTACACCCGACTGTATCTTTATTCCGTCGGGGAGGTGACGCAACATAGCCCGCATTGCTTTGAGGAACATCGCCACTCATGGAAACTTCTTCGCGTGTGTCCACGGAACAGGGCGTAATCGTACTTCAGTACTTGGCCAGAGCCTTGTTCGCCATCCTGGCGGTGCTCTACTTCAACCATTCGGAAGGTTTCTTCTTCACGGTGCCGGCGGCCACGCCCTGGATTCTGGCCGGCAGTTACCTGGCTCTGCAACTGCTGTTTCTGGTGGCGCGTGTGCCGCACGCGACGATACTGGCGTCCGGCCTGGACCTGGTGATTCTCGGCATCGTGATTCTGCTCGACGGTGGCGAGCCGCCGCCGACCATGGCGCTGCTGTTCCTGGCGGTGCTCAGTAACGGCCTGCTGCACGGGCTGAAGCGTTTTCTGGTGATGCTGGCCGCGGCCGAAGTGGTGCTGGCCATCGTCATGCCGATCCGCATCAGCTACAGCCCCGGCGGCACCGAGGCCGCCGCCTCCGCCAGCCTGTTCCTGCTCGCCGCCCTGACCGTGTGCATGCTCTACTTCGGGCTGATGATCTGGCGCAACCAGGTGCTCTCCCGGCAAGCGGTGGAGACCGCCTGGCGCGACCCGCAGACCGGCTTTATCAGCCGCACCGCCCTGACCAGCACCGCCGGCTGGCTGATCCCGCTGCACGACCGGCTGTCCTCGCCGCTGACCCTGGTGCTGGTCCACCACCCGGACATCAACGCCCTGGCCGAAACCGTCAGCCAGCGGCTGCGCCGCAGCGACGTGATCGCCCGTTACGACGAGGATCACCTGGCGCTGCTGCTGCCCAGCACCGCCACCGGCGCCGCCGAACGGGTGCTCGCCGACCTGCGCGAACGCCAGCCCGGCCTGCGCGCCGCCGTGATGACCCTGAACAGCGCCAACGCCGCCCTGGAACAGGTGCTCTACCACCTGCAAACCGCCATGCCCCGCACCCGCGACGACCAGGACCACTGGCTCGCCCACGCCTCGCCGCTCACCTGAGCGGCACGGCCGTACCCTCTTTCTTCAGGTGGCTATCGCGCCACCTCCAGTTAAGATATTCTTGACGGATATTCGATATATTGAATCCCGATAAACTTCATAACCTTTTGATTTAAAAGGTTTTATATTTAAATTTTGAACTTAACTCAATCCGGGATTGAACTTAACGAGGTCAGGATGCCCTCTTTCAAGCACTTCGATCTGTCTCTGTTGAATCCCTCGTTTGATTCGCCTCTGGTGGATGTTCTTAACGAATTGGAACATCTGCGGCGTCTACGCCTGGAAGGCACCACACCCTATCCGGTCTTCTTCGAACTGAAGACACTGTTTCACATGCTCGAAAGCCTCGGTTCCGCCCGCATTGAAGGGAATCACACCACGCTCGCGGATTACGTGGACAGCAAGGTTCAAGGGGCGGCCCAGCCCGGTGAGCAGCTTCGGGAAGTCACCAATATCGAAGAGGCCATGACGTATATCGATAAGGCGGTCGCTGAGAAGACCCCCATTACAGAAATACTGATCCGCGAACTCCACGCCATAACCGTAGAGCAGCTCACGGAAGAAGGTGATAGAACACCCGGCGCTTACCGTGAGGGAGGCGTAGTCATCGCCGCCTCAGAACATCTGCCACCTGACGCCGTGCAGGTATCCGCTTACATGGAAGAGTTGGTTGGTTTTATCAACAAAGACGACCCACCGAAATACGACCTGATGAAAGTCGCTTTGGCCCACCACCGGTTTGGCTGGATCCACCCATTCAGAAACGGCAACGGTCGAGTAGTGCGCCTGCTCACCTATGCGCTACTGATAAAATATGGGTTCGAGGTCTCCATGGCAGGCCGGATTCTCAATCCAACAGCCGTATTCTGTAACGACCGTGACCTCTACTACCGCATGCTGGGAGTTGCGGATACCGGCACGCAAGAGGGCCTGGAACGGTGGTGTACCTATGTGCTGACCGGTGTGCTGGACGAACTCCGCAAGGTAGACCAGTTAACCGATTACGGCTTCCTCAAGGAACGGATCCTTTACCCTGCCTTGAACCACGCCAAAGATCGGCAACTAATAACCGCCCTTGAAAGAAACATCTTGTCGCTCGCGGTACAGAACGGCGTCGTTAAATCCTCCGATTTGGTACCCGCCATGCCAAAGTTGAAAGCCGGCCAAAGGACCTATCAGATTCGTCGACTGGTCAACAGCGGCATGTTGCGTCCTATCGCTGAAAACGCCCGGCAGTACACTGTCGGCTTCACCAACAACTACCTGATCCGTGGCGTCATTCAAGCTCTTGCCGACGAGGGCTACATCTCCTCCACCCTGAGTGGCCCCACCTGATCGGTAAGAAAGCACGGCCGTTTGTTGTATTAACGAAACGGTAACGGTTTGATCACGCACCGCCCGCGCTTAGGCGGTATGCTCGGATAAAAGGGTCGGATCCGAGGAATAGCCATGGTTCGCTGGTTGATCACCTGCGCGGCGCTGCCCGCGCTTCTTTCGCTGGGCGCCGCCGCCGGCGCCCAGGAAGCCACGCCGCGTATTATTGGTGGTGACGACGCCACCGGGGATTGGCCGTGGGCTGCACTCATCGAGATCGATACCGACCCCAGCACCCGGGGGGCCGGCTACTGCAGCGGTATGGCGCTGACCGACCAATTGGTGGTCACGGCGGCACACTGCTTCTTTGACGACCAGGAGCGCCGGGTAACTGATCCCGACGTGCTGACTGTCTGGATCGGTAGCGGTCCGGGACCGTTGCAAAGCCGTTCCGTAAGTGCATTCGAACTGCCCGCCGTTCAGACCTATGCGGACGCACTGTTTGACGTTGGCCAGGATATTGCCCTGTTGCGCTTAAGCAGCCCCGTCAGCCTTAACACCTTCCCTAGTCTGGTGGACGAATCGCGCCGTCAGAGTCTTGAAGCGCTGGATCAATCGCGCGCTGATGAAGCCTTAACGGCCATCGGCTGGGGCATCACCAGCCCGAACAGCAATGACCTCGCGGATACCTTGCAAGAGGTACAGCTCGACTACGTGCCGTTCTCTGTTTGTGACCAAGCCTGGAGCTTTCAACTCGAAAGCGGCCAGATGCTGTGCGCCGCTGAATTGAATCCGGTCAACCAGCAGCGCCAGGACACCTGCCAGGGCGACAGTGGCGGCCCGCTCTTCCTGGGTGAGGACCCGGCTCCTTATGTGATAGGCCTGACCAGCTTCGGCACTCCCGATTGCGCCAGCCAACGACCGACCGTTTATACCGATGTGTCCGGACAAATCGACTTCATTGAGAACGCTGGCGTTACTTTGGGCGAGCCGCTGGTGGATTTGAATTTCACCACTGGCCGTGACCGCTACTACACGGCGCCGGACTCCTCGGTGACGATCACCGCCAGCCTGGTTAACGACAGCCTGATTCGAACGGTCAGCAACCCGTCCTTTTCTTACACGGACAGCGGCCTGGACGTGACGGCCAACTGGAGCGGTTGTTCAGGGTCCAATCCCTGCGAGGTGGCGGCTTAACTATCGCCCGAGGCCAGCAGAAGCGGCAACTTTGAGGTGGGACAAAGCGTTCTAAGCGCCTCGCCACACCGAGGCGTTTTATCTATCAGTTCTTCCTCCGGTGAAGACGACTACCGCATAAAGAACAATGATCGGGAAATCCCCGTGATCTTTTCCGACCAGGCGGACCTGAGCGTTACCGCACGGCGAGTGGTGGCGGAAGCAGACAGCGCCAATAACGGCCAGGCGACAATCGAAATCACGGTCACCAACCTGTCCTATTTGACTGGCGCGATCGCCAATCAGGTTGAGCTGAACGTGGCGCCACCCAGCGACGCATCGATCGTCGGCAGCAGCGCCAACTGCCAGTCCGACCCCTGCATTCTGGTCTCATCACTCGGCCCCGAGCAGGAGGTTACCGCCCGGTTTACGCTCAGTACGTCCACACCCCGCGAGAGCACGTTCAGCGCGACGGTCAGTGCGGAAAACGGGGATTTTCCCACCGACAACAACAGCGCCAGTGTCACCTTCAATTACGCCGGGCAACAAGCCACTTCCAGCAGTGATGGCGGTGGCGGCGGCGGTGGTGGCGGCGCCCTGGGCGCTCTGCTGGCGCTGATCGCGCTCGCCGGCCTGCGCCGACACTTGTAGGAGCGGGCCCCGCCCGCGAAAGGCAAGCTTTGCTTGCCGGCGGGATTCCAGAGGCTTCTCTAACGGCAGCACAAACAGGGTCTCTGGGATCCTGCCGGGTGGCTATAAGCCACCCTTTCGCGGGCGGGGCCCGCTCCCACAAGGCCCGCTCCCACAAGGCCCGGCCCGCTCCCACAAGGTCCCGCTGCCCACATTGGTCCGCTGCTCCCAAGAGTCGCCGGTTTAGTGGTGGAAGAGGCGCTCGAGGTAGGCGAACAGGTAGTCGGCGTCGGTGAGCGGGGCGCGGTAACCCAGGTGGCCGTCGGGGCGCATCAGCCATAGCCGGCTGCCGGTGCCGAAGGCCTGCTCGAATTCGCCGTCGTGGTCGCGCCACAGGTGGGCGCGGCCGGCGCCGGTGTCGGAGCGGTCCAGCTCGAAGCCGTCGCGGCTGATCACGGTGACGCGCAGCTCATTGAGATATTCGTCCGGCAGCCGCGACAGCAGCGCGTGTAGGATCACTCTTGCGCGGTGGTCCGGCTCGCCGCCCAGCTGCAGCAGCAGATGGTGGACGGGCTGGCGCAGCAGCGCCTGCACCCGGCGCGGGGAGCCGTCACGCTGCGACTGCAGGTGGGCGTCCGGCACCCGGTCGCCGGGCAGCGGCCCCTGGTGGCGCCAGCCGAGATCGGCGTCGGGCCCGGCGTCGACCAGCGGCGAGTGCCGGTAGTGCACGTCCAGCTGACTGGCGCGGCGCACCAGCCGGCGGCCCAGCTGCGGGCGGTTGCCGGCCAGGCGCAGCAGGGAATCGCGGGCGCCGCGCAGCACCTTAGCGCGCACGAACGACGCCCGTGACAAGGCATCCACACCACGCAGCATGTCCTCGGCCACCGGCCGCCGCTCGCGCTGATAGCTGTCCAGCAGCGCGCCGCCGCCGTGCCCGCGGCAGAACAGCACCAGCTTCCAGGCCAGGTTGAAGGCGTCGGCTATGCCGGTGTTCATGCCCTGGGCGCCCAGCGGGCTCTGCACGTGGCAGGCGTCGCCGGCGAGCAGAATCCGGTTACGGCGGTAGTGGCTGACCAGCCGCCGCTGGATGGTGAAGCGGCTCAGCCAGCGGGGCTCGCCGGGCAGCGGCGCCTGGTCGCCCAGGGCCTCGCGGATGCGCTCATGGAACAGCGCCATGTCCGGCTCGGCCTCTTCGGTCTCTTCGCCGGGTTCCTCGGTGACCACCAGGCGCCAGCCGTCGTCGGGCATGGGGATGGCGATCAGGTTGCCGTCGGCGAGCAGAAAGCCGTGGAAGGCGTCGTTCTCCAGGTCCGGGGCCCAGTCCACGTCGGCGAGCAGAAAGCGCTCGTGATAGTCGTTGCCGACGAACGGCAGGCCCAGCAGTTCGCGCACCCGGGAGTGGGCGCCGTCGGTGCCCACCAGCAAGTCCGCCTGCAACTGGCGTTCTTCGCCATGCCGGCCCTGTCCATCGCGCTGTAGCACCCGCGCCTGAACACCGGAGCCGTCCTGCTGAAAGTCGAGCAGCTCGGTGTCCCACCAGAGTTCACCGCCGAGGCTGCGGAAGCGCTCTTCCAGCACCGCCTCGATGCGCGGCTGGGGGCAGCACAGCAGCCGCGGGAACGGCGACGGCAGCTCGTCCATGGGCAGGCTCAGCAGCGCGCCCTTGTCGCGGCCCTTGTCGCCGTACACGTGGATGGCCTCGAACGCACGCGCCTGGCCGCGCACCGCCTCAAGCACGCCCATGGCGTCGAAAATCTCCTGGCTGCGCGCGTGCAGGCCCAGTGCCCGTGACCAGGGCAGCCGGCCGGGCAGTTTGTCGATCACCCGGCACGGCACGCCGCCGCGCAGCAGGTTGATACCCAGGGTCAGGCCGGTGGGGCCGGCGCCGACAATCAATACTTTGGGGGCGTTGGATCCCGTGATCATGGTCGTGGTGCTACCATAGGTGTTTCATCTCCTGTGCCCTGCCAGTGGAGCCGCGAACCGCCGTGAGCCGCAAAATTATCCATGTGGACTGCGACTGTTTCTACGCCGCCGTGGAAGTGCGTGACGACCCGCGTCTGCGTGGCCGGCCGGTGGCGGTGGGCGGCGACCCGCAGCGGCGCGGCGTTATCGCCACTTGCAATTATCCGGCCCGAGAATTCGGCGTGCGCAGCGCCATGGCCTCGTCCCAGGCGCTGCGGCTGTGTCCCGAGCTGGTGATTCTACCGCCTGACTTCGATAAATACCGGCGCGTGTCCGGACAAATTCAGGACATTTTTCGCACCTTCACCAATATTATCGAGCCCTTGTCCCTGGACGAGGCCTTTCTCGACGTCACCGAGAGCCCGCTGCACGCCAACAGCGCCACGCGCATCGCCGAGGCGATCCGCCGCAAGGTGCGCGAGACCGTCAACATCACCGTGTCCGCCGGGGTGGCGCCGAATAAATTCCTGGCCAAGGTGGCCAGCGACTGGCGCAAGCCGGACGGGCTGTTCGTGATCACCCCGGAGCAGGTCGCCGGCTTCGTCGCCGCGCTGCCGGTGAAGCGCATTTCCGGCGTCGGCCGGGTCACCGAGGACAAGCTGACGGCGTTGGGCATCAAGACCTGCGGCGACCTGCAGACCCTGCCCCGGCTGGAGCTGGCCAACCATTTCGGCAGCTTCGGCGAGCGGCTCTACCATCTGGCCCGGGGCGATGACGACCGGCCGGTGCAGACCAGCCGCCGCCGCAAGTCGGTGAGCGTGGAAAAAACCTACCATGAGGACAAGCAGACGCTGACCCACTGGCTGCAGGAGCTGGACGATCTGCTGGAGCGGCTGGAACGGCGCGTGGACCGGCTGGACGCCAACTACATCGTGCAGGGCCTGACCGTGAAGGTGCGCTACAACGACTTCCGCATCGTCAGCGCCGACCAGAGCGGCGAGCATCTGGATCGCGCCGTGTTCGAACGGCTGCTGACCCAGCTCTGGGAGCGCCACCCGGCGCCGGCCAGGCTGCTGGGCATCGGCCTGCGGCTGCGCGACCTTAAATCACCGCGCCAGCCGGACCTGTTCCCCGAGGAACGGGAACGCGCCCTGCGCTCAAGACGGCAATGATCGAAACTGCCTTGTGCGAGCGGGCCCCGCCCGCGAAAGGCAAGCCACGCTTGCCGGCAGGATTCCAGAGACGTTGTTTGTGCCGCTACAAAGGCCTCTGGGATCCTGCCGGGAGCCTCGCTCCCTTTCGCGAGCAAGGCTCGCTCCCACAAGTTAGACCGCAGCCAGGGCCGGGGCGACCGGGGTGTGCAGCTGTGCGTACAGCGACGCGGACACCATCTCGGCCATGATTTCGCGGCCGCGCCGGGCCACCGGCTCCATCTGGGAATCCAGGTACTCTTCCAGTACCCGTACGCATTCGGCGCAACGCGCCAGGGACTCGGGGGCCGGGTGCCGGTCCAGTTCACGCACCGCCTGGTCCAATTCATTCAAGTATTTGAGCAGCATGCCGCACTCCAGGATTGGCTCACACTCGCGGGTAGGCTAGGCGCCGGGCGTGACGGTTCGGTGACAACGCTCACCGGGTGACGACACGGGCCTGACCTGAAGCCTCTATAGTGGCCTACTCCGGCGCGGCGCGCATCGTCACGCGGCCTCCACGGCGATGAAATGATGTAAAAAATTACAACGCCAAGGGCAGCTGCAAGCCGCAAGCTACAAGTTACAAGCTACAAGCTACAAGCTATGAGTCGCGTACGCCCTGCATGTAGCTTGTAGCTTGCGGCTTGCAGCCGGCCCATTACGCTTGGCACCGGGGTCAGGGCTATACTGCGCCTTTCAACTTTCAACTTGCCGCTTGCAACTGGATGTTTTAATGACCGCTACGGTATCGACCATCGTCGCCCCCGAGGGCAGCCTGGAAGTTCTCAGCCAACAGGAAGTGGAGCGCCTGCGCGACACCTCCTCCAAGGGCCTGCACGAGCTGCTGCGCCGCTGCGCCCTGGCGGTGCTCAACGCCGGCACCCCCACCGACGACAGCCGCCAGGTGCTGGAGACCTACAAGGATTTCGACATCCAGGTGATCCAGGAAGACCGCGGCATGATGCTCAAGCTGGATAACGCCCCGGCCGGGGCGTTCGTGGACGGGCGCATGATTCGCGGTATCCGCGAGCACCTGTCGGCGGTGCTGCGCGATATCGTCTACGTGGCCAACGAGATTCAGCACGGCGGTCGCTTCGACCTGGACGACGGCAGCGGCATCTCCAACGCGGTGTTCCATATTCTGCGCAACGCCGGGGTGCTGCGCGCCGGCGACCTGCCCAATCTGGTGGTGTGCTGGGGCGGGCATTCCATTTCCCGGGAAGAGTACGACTACGCCAAGAGCGTCGGCTACCAGCTGGGGCTGCGCGAGCTGGACATCTGCACCGGCTGCGGGCCCGGCGCCATGAAAGGGCCGATGAAAGGCGCCCATGTGGCGCACGCCAAGCAGCGCCGCCGCCAGGGCCGCTATCTGGGGATTTCAGAGCCCGGCATTATCGCCGCCGAGGCCCCCAACCCAATCGTCAACGAACTGGTGATCATGCCGGACATCGAGAAGCGCCTGGAGGCGTTTCTGCGCGTGGCCCACGGCATCATCGTGTTCCCCGGCGGTGTCGGCACCACCGAGGAAATCCTCTATCTGCTGGGGGTATTGCTGCATCCGGCCAACCAGGACATTCCGCTACCGGTGGTGTTCACCGGGCCGGCGGACAGCGCCGAATACTTCCGCCAGGTGGACACCTTCATCCGCTACGCGCTGGGCGACGACGCCGCCAAGCGCTACCGGATCATCGTCGACGACCCGGAAGCGGTGGCCCTGGCCATGCGCGACGGCGTCCGTGACCTGACCGAGTTCCGCCGCAAACACGACGACGCCTTCTACTACAACTGGCGCCTCACCATTCCCGAGGACTTCCAGCGGCCGTTCGAGCCCACCCACGAGGCCATGGCCGCCCTGGCGCTGCGCACCGATCTGCCGGTGTACGACCTGGCCGCCAACCTGCGGCGGGCGTTTTCCGGCATTGTCGCCGGCAACGTCAAGGAGGCGGGCATCCGCGCCATCGAGGAGCACGGCCCCTACCGGCTTACCGCCGAAAAGGGCCTGATGGCGCAGATGGACGTGCTGTTGCAGTCGTTCGTGGCGCAGAGCCGCATGAAGCTGCCCGGCAGCCACTACGAACCCTGCTACAGACTGGAAGGCTAAAAGCCTGTGGGAGCGGGCCCAGCCCGCGAAAGGGTGGCTTCAGCCACCCGGCGGGATTCCAGAGGCTTTATTGGAGCCCCGCTTTCTGACCTCTCTGGGATCCTGCCGGCCGGCATAGCCGGCCTTTCGCGGGCTGGGCCCGCTCCCACCAACAAGAGCTGCCTTCAGCGCGGTTGCATGCGAATACCGCCGTCCAAACGAATGGTTTCGCCATTCAGGAAGGTGTTTTCCGCCATGTGGCAGACCATGGCCGCGTATTCCGGCGGGTTGCCGAGACGCTTGGGGAACTGGGTCATTTCGATCAACGGCATTTTCACCTTGTCCGGGGCGGCGTTCATCAACGGCGTGTTGAAGATGCCCGGGGCGATGGTGTTGCAGCGGATCCCCAGCGGCGCCAGGTCGCGGGCGATGGGCAGGGTCATGCCGACCACGCCGCCCTTGGTGGCGGCGTAGGCCACCTGGCCCACCTGGCCGTCGAACGCGGCCACCGACGCGGTATTAACGATCAGGCCGCGCTCGTTGTCCTCGCCGGGCTCGTTCTCGGCCATCACCGCCGCCGCCAGGCGCGCCACGTTGAAGGTGCCGATCAGGTTGATCTGCACCACCATGTTGAACACACCCAGGTCGTGGGGCTTGTTCTCACGGCCCACGGTTTTCATCGCCGAGCCCACGCCGGCGCAGTTCACGCACACATGGATGGCGCCGAACTTTTCCTTGGTGGCGTCGATGGCCGCCTGCACCGAAGCTTCATCGGTCACGTCGGTCTGCACGAAGGCGGCGTTCTCGCCCAGTTCGGCGGCCACTTCCGGGCCCTTCTTCTCATCACGGTCGAGGATCATCACCTTGCCGCCCTTGGCGATGATCGCTTCGGCGGTGGCCTGACCGAGGCCCGAGGCCCCACCGGTAATCACGGCGACTTTACCTTGGATGTTCATACTGTCTCCTTGTGTAAAACTTGAGTATAACCATGCAAACCCGGGGCTACATTGTTGCTTCCGCTCAGGGAGATACGCATTCTTGTTAATGAAGAGCGAGAGGGAAGCCCCTATGAGCCAGCCAGAGAAGCAACCACGGCATGCCGGCCTGGCCCGGCGCCTGGCGGACCCTGTGCGAGCCCCTCACCGCCGAGGACATGGGCCTGCAGGCCTGTCCGGAAGTGAGCCCGCCGCGCTGGCATCTGGCGCACACCACCTGGTTTTTCGAGACCTTTATCCTCAAGCCTTTCGCGCCCGGCTACAAACCCGCCGACGAACGCTTCGAATATCTGTTCAACAGCTACTACAACGGCGTCGGCGAACAGTACCCGCGCCCCCAGCGGCACCTGTTGTCACGGCCCGGCAGCGACGCGGTGCGCGCCTGGCGCGCCAGCGTGGACGAGGCGATGCAGGCGCTGCTCGCCGGCCCGACCCTGGACGATGAGGTGGCGGACCTGGTGGCGCTGGGCATCGAGCATGAGCAACAGCACCAGGAACTGCTGGTCACCGACCTCAAGTTCAGCTTCTCGCACAACCCGCTGGCGCCGGTGTACCGGCCCCGCCAGGACAGCGAGGCGCAGGCCGCGCCGCTGCGCTGGCACGAATATCCGGGCGGCCTCAGCGAGATTGGCGCGGACCCCGCCGACGGCTTCTGTTTCGACAACGAAACGCCCCGTCACCGCCAGTGGCTGGAACCGTTCGCCCTGGCCAGCCGCCCGGCCACCTGCGGCGAGTATCTGGCCTTTATCGAGGACGGTGGCTACCGGCGCCCGGAGCTGTGGCTCTCCGACGGCTGGGCCTGGCTCAAGGAACAGGGCGCCCGCGCCCCGCTCTACTGGAATCTGGACGGCGACGCGCCGAGCCACTACACCCTGGCCGGCCAGCAACCCGTGAACCCGCAAGAGCCGGTCGCCCATCTGAATTACTACGAAGCCGAGGCGTTCGCCCGCTGGAGCGGCAAGCGCCTGCCCACCGAGGCGGAGTGGGAGCACGCCGCCGCGCACCGGCCGATGCCCGCCGGCCCGGACGGCGGTTTCGTGGACAACCGCCGCTTCCACCCCGGTGTGGCCGGCGACGAGGCCCGGGGCCCGGCGCAAATGTTCGGCCACGTCTGGGAATGGACCGCCAGCGCCTACCTGCCCTACCCCGGTTTCGCGGCCGCCGCCGGCGCCGTGGGCGAGTACAACGGCAAATTCATGTGCAACCAGATGGTGCTGCGCGGCGGCTCCTGCGCCAGCGCGCCGGGCCATTTGCGCGCCACCTATCGCAACTTCTTCTACCCGCATCTGCGCTGGCAATTCAGCGGCGTACGTCTGGCACAAAGCATGGAGGCAAGCCGTGCCCCGACCCCAACAATTATTGCCTAACCTGACCTTCCTGGACCTGCGCCCGCCGGTGGCGGACGCGGCCCGGGAAGTGGCCGCGTCGCTGTCGGCGGCGCGCCCCACCCTGGACCCGAAGTATTTCTACGACGAACGCGGCTCGTCGTTGTTCGACGCCATCACCCGCACGCCGGAGTATTACCCCACCCGCACCGAGGCGGCGTTGCTGCGCGAGCACGCCGCCGGCATGGCGGCCCAGCTGGGCGACGATCTGGTGATCGCCGAGCCCGGCGCCGGCGGCTGTGAAAAGGTGCGCATTCTGCTCGATCAGTGGCGGCCCTACGGTTACATGCCGCTGGAGATTTCCCGCGAGTGCCTGCTCGACGCCAGCCGCGCCCTGGCCGATGAATACCCGGGGGTGCGCTTCGACGCGGTGTGCGCGGACTATTCCCAGGCGCTGGATTTCCCCGCCGATCTGCCCGGCTACCCGAGCGGCGTGCCCCGGCTGGTGTTTTTCCCCGGCTCCACCATCGGCAATTTCGAGCCCGCCGCCCGCGCCGATTTCCTGGCCGGCCTGCGCCGCCTCGCCGGCGATGACGGCTACCTGCTGATCGGCGCCGACCTGCAAAAAGACCCGGCCCGGCTCAACGCCGCCTACAACGACAGCGCCGGCCACACCGCCGCCTTCAACCTCAACGCCCTGGCGCATCTCAATGCGCGGCTGGAATGCGGTTTCGACGTCGCCGCCTTCGAGCACCGGGCGTTCTACAACGAAGCGCTGGGGCGCATCGAAATGCACCTGGAGTGCAAAAAAGCGCAAACCATCCAGGTCAACGGCCACACCATCGAATTGGCGCCCGGCAGTCGCATTCACACCGAAAACTCCTATAAATTCACGGTGGAGACCTTCACCCGGGAACTGAGCGACGCGGGTTTCGCGCCGCTATCCAGCTGGGTGGACGACGAAGGCCTGTTCAGTATTCATCTGGCCAAGGCGGTGTGACGCCCGCCGATACGGGGTCACGGCGCCATGTAGCGGGGCCCGCCGTATCCTGTATCCTGTAATCTGTTTCGCGTTGGCCGCTGGCGAACGCCCTGGGGAAGGAAAACACCAATGCTGGAATTGATCAGCGCCGCCCGGCGCCGCAAACGCACACCCACCTATTCGTTGTTCGATGTGGTGTCCATGGAATTCCGGGTGGGTTTGCTGGACATCGATCTCAACATGCACCTGAACAACGGCAAGTACACCAAGATCATGGACCGTTGCCGGCTCGAGCACGCGGTGGTCACCGGCCTGCTCAACCGCATGATCGAGGCCCGCGCCAGCGCCGTGGTGGCCAACAGCGAAATCGCCTATGTCCGCGAGCTGCGCCCCTACCAGCGCTTCATGGTGCACACCCGCATTCTCGGCTGGGACGACAAGTACACCTACTACGACCAGCGCTTCGACTCGCAGCGCAAGCTGCACACCCACGCCCTGCTGCGCCTGGCGCACATGTACGGCGGCAAGACCATCAGCCCCCAGGCGTTCCAGGAAATGACCGGCCTGAACAAGGTGTCGCCGCCGCTGCCCGCCTATGTGCAGGACTGGAAAACCCTGCTGCAGAGCAAGAAACGGCTCACCGAAACCGACCTGGAACCGGCCCGCGATATACCTTAAGGGTTCACACAACCCGAGGCGCTTGCGTTACAATCCCGGCATGTCCAAACCCCGCATCGGCACCCCCTGCATCGGCGTTTGTTCCACCGTCTTCGGCGACACCGTCTGTCGCGGCTGCCGCCGCTTCAGCCACGAAGTGGTGGACTGGAACGCCTACTCCGACGAGCAGAAACGCATCGTCTGGGAGCGTCTCGACGAGCTCCTCGGTCTCGTGGTGAGCAACTACTTCGAGGTCCTCGACGCCGACGCGCTCGCCAGCCAGCTCGACTATCAGAACCTGCGCTACCAGACCCAGCTCTCCCCCACCGGCTGGGTGCCGGAACTGCTCAAGGCCGCCGGCCGCCAGCGCATCGACTACCGGGTGTTCGGCCTGGAGCCGCTGCCCGCCGCCGAAGGCATGGCGCCGCGCGAGCTCTACGACCTGATCAGCAAGGAATGCCACGCCCTCAACCAGGCCCACTACGACCGCTCCTTCGCGCGCCCGGTGGGCAGCACCGGCGACCTGGTGATGCAGGCCGCCCGGGAAAAAGGCCTGATCAATGACCTTCAAGACTCACCGGTGCCTCCAGCGGCATCGGCGAGGAAGCGGCCAAACAGCTGGCCGCGCGCGGCGCCCGGCTGTGCCTGGTGGCGCGCCGGGAGCAGGAACTGGAACGGGTGCAGGACGACATCCACCGCAAAGGCGGCCGGGCCTGGATCTACCCCACCGACCTGACCCACGCGGACAGCATCACCACCAGCCTGGACGCCATCCTGCATGAGCATCCGCGGGTGGACGCCCTGGTCAACAACGCCGCCCACTCGATCCGCCGCCCCATCCTCGAGGCGCTGGACCGCATCCACGACTACGAGCGCACCATGCAGCTCAACTACATCGGCGCGGTGCGCATGACCATGGGGCTGATACCGCGCTTTCTGGAGCAAGGCCGCGGCCAGGTGGTGAACGCCTCCACCCTGTCCGCCCAGGTGCCGATTCCACTGTTCTCCGCCTACCTGGCCAGCAAGGCGGCGCTGGATTCGTACTCCCGCTCGCTCAACGCGGAGCTCGGCCACAAGGGCATCCAGGCCACCATGGTCTACTTCCCGATGGTGCGCACGCCGATGTCCAACCGCACCGAAATCTACAAGCACATGCGCATGATGAGCGTGGAAGACGCCGCCGGCTGGATCATCAAAGCCCTGCGCGACCGCCCCGCCCGTGTTCGCCGCCGCGCCCGGCCCGGCGGTAAAATTCACCCAGCCGTTCTTCCGCCGCATGGACAAGAACCTGAAGGCCAAACTCAAGAAGAAATAACGTGGGAGCGGGCCCCGCCCGCGAAAGGGTGGCGCCAGCCACCCGGCAGGATCCCAGAGACCCATTAACTACCGATAAAGCCGCCGGTCCCGCCCGACCCGATCCATCGCCTCATCGGTTTCCCGCCGCATCCGCAGCAACTTACGCCCCTGCGCCAAAGCCCGCTCGCGGGCCTGGCCGGTCATCTCATAGGCGTGCTTATAACTACCGGGCGGACGATGGCACTCGAGCTGCGTCTTGGCACGCTCGTAGTCGTCGCAGATTGAAGAATACTTGGCGATACGCGCATCCAGCGCGCGGTCGTCGCTTGCGGTCGCGGAAAGCGGGGTACTGGAAAAAACGGCCAAAGCCGTGAGGATGAACGCCTTCCTGGCTCGTGCTTGCATGTCTCCCTCCTTGGAAACCGGGCGTGAACCGCCCTTCATATTGTCAGATGGTGCGCCAGGAGGGACTTGAACCCTATTTCTTGGCGCACTGTCTTTCACTTCTTCCCACAAAACAATGGCTTAGCGTTTTGTCACCGCACAGTGATTACCTGTCTCGCACAGTGATTTCGACGTTTTTCGACACTTTGCGCTTCAGGGGGTCGGTTTCAGGTTTTCAAAGGTGTAGCTATGAACTCGACCGTCCTTTGACGGTAGCTTGATTGTTATTGGTTCTTTCGTCCGTTTCTGTTCTTCATCGTCATAGAAATGCTGCATGCAGTGGATGGCTATATTCTTCGCATTGCCTCTTGTGTTCTTTGCCGCCCAACTGCTCATAGCTTTGTCGCATCTCGGGTCTATCTCTACGATTTTAGGTTCTGGGTTTTCTTCCCTAATCTTGGCCATTTTCGCTTTGTGTTCGGCGATGCGTTGTTCTCGTATTTGATCTATTTCTGCTTCGGTCAGATTCTCGGCGTGTATCGTGTTGGCTATAAGTATACTTGCTAAAAAGATGCATTTTTTCATTACCCCCTCCTAGAGAACCAGGCCCTTCCTGCCCGGGTTGTTATCTCTATCCCTCTCCTCGTTCCTTCAACGCGGCGTTAGCGCCGTCGTATTCCGGGCTGGTCTGTCCCATCTCCGGTTTAACTTCTCCTGTCATCAGCCACCAGCGGTAGTTCGGGAAAGCTTTTCCAATAATCTCTACTTCGTTAGCACGTAACTGCGCTCTCCCCCGCTTGATGTTTTGCCACCGAACGTAGTCCGTTTCTCCGAGTTTCGTTAGCTCTTTGAGGCTAGCGCTCTCGAGTAATTGGAATGCCCTATCGGATAGATCCGTAGTCATTAAAAAATACCATGATTGAAAGTATGTACATGGTACACTCCTGTGTGATGTAATAAGTACATGTACTAAAGACACCAAACACAGTGGTACAGAGTGATGATACCGGAGATTGGGGAAGGGATGAATCAGAGAACCGACTGGCCGCCGTTGATGCCATGGGCTGAGTTCGCGGAGTGGATTCGGGTCTCTCCCCAGGTGGTTCGCGGTTGGGTGGATAAGGGCCACTTGCCGACCGTTCAGGTCGGTCGCCGCCGGATGGTGAATGTTGTTGCTCTGGTCGATCAGTTACGGGAGGGCGAGGTATGAGCGGTCAAAACGTTGCTCGGGAGGCTTGGATCAAGCTGGACGAAGTCATGCTTGATGATCTTGACGATTTCGATGATTCCGAACTCAGCAATTTCGAGAATCTTCTGGAGCACTGGGCTGATTTGGTCGGCACTAAGTTGAAGCGTCGTCGGGAGTCCGTCCAATGATCCGCGCCACCTACAAACGTCGAGGCCGCCGCTACTGCTGGCAAGGCGTTAAATCCGCTGCCATGTCGCTGGCTCAGGTGTCCCTTCTCCGCCGTGCGGGCGTTCGCCTGCTGGGTGTAGTGACTTCTGCAAATGGGGTGCTTCGTGTCCACGTTCGTAATCTGGTTGGTGTTATCGACACCGCCGAATTCCCTGAGTCTCGCCGATCTGACGCCTTGGCCTTTATCTACCGGGCCGGTCGTGATCAATCCCCGCAACTATCGCTGTTTCAGGGGGCACTATGACCGCTTCTGTGATCCCGCCGCGTCGTACCAATTTTGAAGACAAGGACCGGCGCTTCTATGTCGTGGCTCCCAGTTCCGTCTATTTGTCCTTGCAAGAGGAAGCTATTCGTCGCGGCACTGATCTTTGGACCCTTGGTGGTGCGGTCCTCACCGCCTGGATGGACGCCGGTTGTCCCGATTTCGCGTCCAGCGTAACCCCCTCTAGCCCCGCTCCGTCACCGTCATCCTCGGTCGCGGACGATCAGGGAGACGGCCAGTGAACCGCGCAAGGGTGGCGCAGCCACGGCGTAGCCGCCCGCCCTTGCGCGGTTCGCTGGGCGGCTCACAGTCCGCGAACAGACCGAGGGTGTCGGTGACGGTGTGGGGCGGCCCCGCTCTTGATCCGGAGTCCGAGGGAGTGGTTTTCCTCCCCGTCAAGCGGAGCGCGAAGCCGGAGGCGGAGGTGCGAGGGATCGTTACCCGTAAGGGCCGGTACACCTGTGTACCGGGGAGCGAAGCGACTAGAGCCCGGCCCGGAGGGCGCACACATGGATTTTAAACGGATAGCACCGAACAAAAGCTTTAGCCAATGCGGCTTATACCGAACCCGAAAACTCCGTGAAGGCATCTATGTAGCGGAACGCTCTTGGAGCGCCGGGGAATTACCTAAGCATCAATACGCACCCTGGCGCTTCATGGGTTTCGGAAAGACTGAACGCGAAGTCCGGGCACTCTGCCGCGCTCATGCAAGTGAGAAGAACACCGATGCCAGGGCGATCCTTCGGGATTGCGGCTTAACCGCTTTGGCGAACACGTAACCACTTTAAATAAAGCAACGGCCTACAAAACGGCCAATTCAATGAGGGTAAGACAATGCAATTTGAAATGATTAGCACGTTCCTGGGCTGCTCACGCGTCAACGTCGACGGTCGCATTTTCTGTTCCGTCTTCACCGGCCAAGAGCCTGTCGGCGACAACACCGCGAACACTCGGGGTTATGAGGTAACCAAGATTGGCGCTGACCCGGAAGTTTTCGATCAGCTTCACGAAGTAAAAGCCGGCGATCAGATTAAGTTCGTCGCCCTGCTCAAGAAAGCGGCAGGCGGCAAAAGCCAGCCGTATTTCGTCGGCGTCGTTCCGGATCAGAAAGCCGCATCGGCGAGCGGTTCCGGCGCATCCAGCAAACCGGCTGCGGATAAGTAAACAATGGAATTAATAGCGTGTGATGGTCAATGGCAACAAGGCCCCGGCGGAGAAGTTATCTGCGCTGGCACGCTACAGAACGTCCCCGGTGGTGGTCCGTTTGGTTTGCCACCGATGACGTACGACGATGCCAATATGCTTCTAGCCTCTATCGGCATCCTTTGGGCTGCGGTGTTCTGTGTTCGGCAGGCTCGCAGATTATTTTAACCTCGCGTGGAGAAACGTCATGGATTTTACCGGCGTTGATACTGCGATCACCGGTGCACTCACCGACCTGTCTCCGATTGGTCTGGCTGTGGTGACTGTGATTGCAGGCATCTGGGCGTTCCGGCAAGTCAAGAGCATGCTGGGACGTTAATCATGGTGGCCCCTTCGGGGGCCATTTTTATCTCCGAGCGACTACCGGTCTTTGGGAGATAGAAATGGGAGGTGATTATGGAAGGGGATTTTGGTCCGTGGCTTTATTTCTTCGTTGTGCTGGTCTCCTTGTGGGGCTTGCTCTCAGTTCGGTAGCCTTTTCCGACGTTATCGGTTCTGCTGAACGTGAGCGCACGTTTGAGTGCCAAAATGATGTCTACAGTTCTTCTAATTGTGATTGGCCTCACTCTACTTACGGCACAATTGCCGGTCAGCGGGCCGCAGCTTGTGAAGCGAATGTTAATCAGCGTCGTTCCTGCGTCGGACCTGAGGATGTAGCACCCTACTATACCCGCTGGTACGTATATGCTTGTCCTCCCGGTACCTACATTCTCGGTCAGACCTGCTATGACGAACCTCCCCCCGAGCCTGAATGCCCGATTCCCGCCGGAGATATTCAGCAGGTTGTTTCATCCTCCCCGCTTGGCTCGGATGCCTGTTATTCGAATTGCGTAATGACCACCAGTTCCTCCGGTTCAGTGCCCTGGGTTCAGGTTAACGGCGTGCGGCGGTATTTCTACGACGCCACCAGCACCGGTGTTTACTGCGATGAGTCTGACGGTGCTGAGCCTTCGGAACCGTGGGACGAATATACGGATGAGGATGGTTGTTATCAGGGGTTCGATGGTCGCTACTGTCCCGGTGGTGGCGGCGGCTGTCCAAACTTCGTTACTGCTCCTAATGGTCAGACCTATTGTCGTGCACCGGAGACAGATGAAAGTTGCAATGAGGCCGGTGGTTCTACCGGTGACTGGTACTGCAGTCAGGATGACCCCAACTATGAGGAACCCAGCGACGGCGATGGTAATGCGGATAGCGACGGTGATGGCATTCCCAACAAAGACGATCCCGCTCCCCAGGATCCCGACGCCGATGGTGACGGTACCCAGGACGGTGAACAGGACGGCGATGGCAACGGTATTCCCGATGGCGATCCCGGTGGCATAGACGACGGCGAGGGTGACGGCAACGAACCCGGCGACGGCTATCACGATGGCGGTACCTGCGAACCCGGCGAGCGCGTCGAGCCGGAGTGCTCCGACAATATGGACGCTATCCAGTGCGCTCTGGCTATCGAGCTCTTCCACGTTCGTTGCGATTCGAAGATGCGCGTTGATGAAATAATTGGTGACGACGAGTTTCGCGATGGGCCATCAGTTACCGATGACGGTGACTCCGACGGTGATGGCACTGCGGATAATGAGGTTCCTGGTAATACCTTGAACGCTGGTTCTGTTGTTGAGGGTTTATCTGAAGATAAAATTAGTTTCGGCAATTTGGGGTGCCCTGCTGATCGGACCTTCTCCATGCCTGGTGCGTTTGGAGGTTCCTTTACTCTGTCCTGGGAGCCGATTTGCGATTTTGCCGGGATGATACGGCCGATTGTTATCGCACTGGGCTATCTTGCTTCTGGCCTTATTATTTTACGGAGATTTTCTGGAGGTGGGGACTGATGGGTAAACTTTGGGAGTCGTTTGGCGTTTGGTTGTTTGGTGCAATCAGCGGCATAGTTGGTCGTGTTCTGGCATCGCTCGGAATGAGTGTCCTTGCATATGTGGGAGTCGTTGAGCTTGGTGATCAGATTGTTGCCCTTATCGCTGGGAAGTTCGGCGCGGCCTCGGATGTTCTAGCTATCGCCAGTATGGCGGGTATCGATATTTTTGTCAGTTTGGTCATATCCGCCCACATTGGGCTGCTCGCCTGGGTGATGGCGGCTACTGGATTTAAACGGTTGTCGTTCGTCACCGGTGGGCAGGGCGCTGAATAATGTTCGCCCTGGTCACCGGAACGCCGGGCGCCGGCAAGACGTCTAGCACGCTGCTCCGCTTCAAGGATGTGAAGGATCGCCCCGTGTTTTACAGGGGTATCCGCGATCTGAGTCCCGACCTCGGCTGGTTCGAGTTGACCGATGACCAGGCCAAGGATTGGCAGGAGAACGTCCCCGAAGGCGGCATTGTCATCATCGATGAAGCGCAGCAGCTTTTCCCGGTCCGCCCATCCAGCCGCGAAGTACCGGCTGGATTGAAGGCCCTGGAAACCCACCGCCACAAAGGGTTCGACGTGGTGTTCATCACCCAGGAGCCCGGCCTGCTGGACAGTCACGCCCGCAAGATTGCCAACGAGCACTTCCACTACGTGCGCCCGTTCCAGGCGCCGATGATCACCGAGTACCATTGCGGTACCGGCGCCATCTCACCGAGCAACCGCGCCGATCTGGCCCGCTGCTCGCAAAAGCGTAAGCCGCTCCCGAAAGCGGCGTTCGGCCTGTATCACTCCGCCGAGGTTCATACCCACAAGTTCAACCCGCCCAAGATGCTTTACATCCTGGGCGCCCTGGTCCTGACGGCTGCGGGCGCGTGGTGGTGGTTCTTCAGCAGCTTCAGCATCGGCGGCGTGGATCCCGACGCCCCACAGACGGTCGAGCAGGGCGTCCCCATGGCGCCAGGCACAATGCCGACACAGTCACCCGGCTCCTGGGCTGAGCTACTGACCCCCGCTGTCTCTGGCGTTCCGTATACCGCCCCGATCTACCGCGAGGCCGCTATCAACGTTCAGGCGGTGCCGGTCGTCTCCGGATGCATGGCCTTCCGCCCTAACCAGTCCGATTGCCGCTGCTACACCCAGCAGGGCACCCGGATTCGGGATATGTCGCTCTCGATGTGCAAACGCGCCCTGGCCGACGGCGTTTTTAACCACCTCGCCAGCGCCGATCCTCCACCGTCTCGTTCGCCAGACGAGGAGGTTCGCCGCGCTGCCGATGATCGTGGTTGATCTTGCGTCCAGTCGCAGACTGGCGAGGGTGTGGGGCGAGTAGCCCCACGGTTTCAGGCCTGGAAGTGAAACGGAAACAACGGCTTCCGTTTTGCTTCCAGGCCACCCATGCGTCCAGTCGCAGACTGGCTGGGTGTGGGGCGAGTAGTCCCACGGTTTTAGGGTGGTTTGAGCGGGTGCCGGCGCGGTGGAGCGCGGAGGAACGACGCGCCCACGCGCCGGCGCCAGCCAGACGTCCCTGTAACACGTCTTATAACTGAGCGTTAGCGTGCACAGTAACGCACATTAGGGGTTCATTATGTCGAAGGCACCGAAACACTGTATTGCTCTGGATACCGATTTTGAGGAGTCGCCCTGGGGCCAATTGTTTGTCGATCCCGTTACAGGGGACACGTTCGATTTGCGCGGCGTCAATGTCGTTCATTTCGGCACCGATACGGTTCGGCAGCTTTATCGCGGTAGTCTGCACGCCGATATCCTCTCGCTGTTCGACGCTCCTGGCATTGTGGATTTCGCCGGGGAGCGGTGGTCGGCTGGTCGTATCGGACGTGATTCCGGTTATCAGTACCGGTTACAGAACGCCGACCTGGGCGTTATCCTGCTCGTGAAGTCGTTTCACGCTCAGCCTGATGCGCCTGGGCCTCACCTGAAAATCGAGGTGTCACCTCATTGTATCCGGTCTCAAAGCCCAACCGAGTTGCAGACCATGATGAACCGGTTTGCCGATGCTGTGTTGGTCGGCGCTGAGCCGCAGCAGGCTGCCGTACACGTTGCTTGGGATGTACAAGGTTGGCTGCCGCCCAAAGACTTCGAGAGCCGCTTACACTGCCGGTCTCGGCGTGTGAGAAGCTATCACGGTATTGACGAAGTCGAGTTCGCTAGCACCATGGCGGTCTATGGCCGTGGTGAATCTTGGCTTTTTGGTTCCCCCTCCGGCATCCAGTTAGCCGTTTACGATAAAACGGCAGAGGCCAAGGTTCGTGACAAGCTGGATTACTGGCGTTCCGTCTGGTGTGAGAGTGGCCATTTCCAGGAAAACACGCCGGTCTATCGGATCGAGTTCCGTTTTCATCACTCGGTGGTCCAGCAGTTTGCGGAGGGTTCCGTTGATCACCGCACTGGCGAGATTCTGCACTTTAATGACTACGCCAGTCTGTACGATCACTTGGATGGGCTCTGGCGGTACGGTTGCGACGCCTTCCGCTACTTGCAGCGTCCTGGCTGGTTCGACCCGTTCTGGACGCTGATAGGTCAGCAGGCATATCCGGTGGAACCGCCCGCTGTGGAGTATCGACGACACTACAAAACCGCTTCTGGTTTTTCCGGGAAAAACGTGGAGTTGCTACTCGGCAATTTCATAAGCTGCGCTGCACGTCACAGAATGTCTGCTACCCAGGCCTGGAAGGCCATTCAGTCGTTACCGTTCTTTGATGATCTTATTCGTGAGCATTACGTGCTCAAAGGCAAACAGCCTGCCGATCTGCGTCGCCATGTTCGTGATCTGCTCGAGGAGCGCTATATCCGATATGGCCGTGCGATATGATCAAACAATTGCCGGACGGTCGTTGGTTTGTCGATGTTGAGCCGGTGAAGGGAAAGCGTCATCGAAAACGGTTTAATACAAAAGCTGAGGCCCGGCGATTTGCGGCCGCAATTCGTGTCCGCTATTCACATAATCCACTGTGGTCCCTACCGGTTAAGGATCGGCGTTTGCTGCGGGAACTGGTTGACCGTTGGTACTTGGTCCACGGGCAGACCCTCACCGACGGCAAGCGGCGTAGAAATAGCCTGTATGGCGTCTGTGATCGGCTGGGTAACCCGATTGCGTCGAAACTAACCGCCGGTGACTTCACCGAAGCTCGTGGGATCGCGTTACAGAATGGCACTTCTGGCAAGACGCTCAATAATCAGTTGGGCTATCTCCGCGCTGTTTATAATGAGTTGAACCGGCTGGGTGAGATCTCGTACCCCAACCCTCTGGCCAATGTTCGCATGCTGAAGCTTCAGGAACGGGAGCTAAGCTATCTGACTGTTGACCAGATCGATGTGTTGCTGCGGACCATTGAGCGCACCGCGCAGTTACCCCATGCCTATATGGTGGCCGTCATCTGCCTTGCCACTGGTTGCCGGTGGGGTGAGGGGCAGGCTTTGACGCCTGATAGGGTGCGGAATCACTCGGTGACGTTCGTCAACACCAAATCGAAGCGGACCCGTACCATACCTATATCTCATGATCTCGAGTGCCGGTTGCTCGCTCATTTTCGTGCTCAGGGCCTGTTTAGCCGGTGTGCTCCAGCGTTTGAGAAAGCGCTTAAGCGGTCGGGTATCGAGCTACCCCGCGGCCAAGCTACGCACGTGCTACGGCACACGTTCGCCAGCCACTTCATGATGAACGGCGGCAATATCCTGACCTTGCAGAAGATTCTCGGCCACTCGTCCCTGGCAATGACGATGCGCTACGCCCATCTCGCGCCGGATCACTTAAAGGATGCCATCAGTTACGGCCCGATTGGGCAGATTCGACACGTTTTCGACACCGTGCCGTGAAAAGCGGGAAAATTAAAGGGAAATCAATAGGTTAGTGGTGCGCCAGGAGGGACTTGAACCCCCACACCTTGCGGCATCAGGACCTAAACCTGACGTGTCTACCAATTCCACCACTGGCGCAGGCCGCGAAGTATAGCAGCGACCCGCCGGGTAAGCGAAGCGTCACCCGGCGGTCCGCGTTACTGTTCCAGACGATCCAACCGGTTGTTGACCTGGATACGGTACTGATCGAACGCCCGGATGGCCGCTTCGATGTCGCCGAGCCGCTGATTGAGCTGTTCCGAGCTGCCGGCGCTGCTCTTCAACTGCGCGATGGCGGCCTTCTGCGCCTGATTCTGCTGCTCGAGCTGCTTGACGGTGTCCACCACCACGTCCACCTGGGTTTCCAGCTGGTTGATCTGGGTGCGCCACTGCGAGCTGCTTTCGTTGACCGCTTTGACGGCGCTGTCGATCTGCGTTTTCAGGTCGGCGATCTGGCTCTGGGTGTTCTTGATGCTCTGGTCGTAGCCGCCCACGGTTTTCTTCAGGTCCGCCAGGGCGCTGTCGTTACTCTTGAGCGTATCGCGCAGGCTCTGCACGGTTTTCTGGTTTTCCTGGATCCACTCTTTGTTGCGCTTGTTGCTCACATCCCAGAGTTTGCGGATCTCATCGTCGTTCTTGTCGATGGCCTTGTTCTGGTTGTCCAGGGTCTCGCGCAGTTTGCCGCCAGTCTGGTCCAGGGACTCGTCGGTGGCCGACAGGCGTGCCTGCAGGTTCTCCAGCTGCTCGGAGGACATGCCCATGCGGGTTTCCATCTGGCCCTGCAGCGCGGTGATCTCCCGGTAGAAGTAAGCACACGCTACGGCCAGTGCCACCGCCAGCACCAGGGTGAGAAAGATCCAGCCGCCGTTGCCGCCGCCGCTGCGCGGGGGCGCCTGGCGCGGTGGCGCCTGGCGCGGTGGCGCCTGGCGCGGTGGCGGGGTACGACCACCACCGCCCTTGCCCCGGTCGCCGCCGTTGCCGCCCTGCGGCGGCGTGGCGCTGGCTTTTTGCCGGCGCGGCTCGTCCACGGATACGTCGTCGATATCACCCAGTTTGACGTCTCGCTCTCGAGTCATGGGGAAACCCTGTCCTGTCCGATGTGGGAAAACACCTATCTTACCCGTCCGCCGTCATCGGCGCACAGAGGTGTGGCTTTGTGCGTGGGGAAACAGAGAAAGTTCCGGGAGGAAGGCGGTTTGCGGGGAATAGTAAAAGGGCTTTGGGAGCGAAATTTGTGGGAGCGGGCCTTGCCCGCGAAAGGGAGCGAAGCTCCCGGCAGGATTCCAGAGGCATACCTAACGGCAGCACAAACAACGTCTCTGGTATCCTGCCGGCCGGCTTTGCCGGCCTTTCGCTTGCAGGCAAGCTCCCACAATCGCGTCCTAAAAGAACTTCCCGTTACGCGAAGTTCTTGGCCGCGAAGTCCCAGTTGATCAGGTTCCAGATGGATTCCAGATACTTGGGACGGGCATTGCGGTAGTCGATGTAGTAGGCGTGCTCCCACACGTCCACGGTGAACAGCGGCGTCTGGCCGTTGCCGTGGGCGATCGGGGTGTCGGCGTCGTCGGTGTTGACGATGTCCACGCCGCCATCGGAGGTTTTCACCAGCCAGGTCCAGCCGGAGCCGAAGTTGCCGGCCGCCTTGGCGTTGAACTCTTCCTTGAACTTATCGAAAGAGCCGAACTTCTTGGTGATCGCTTCGCCCAGTGCACCGGACGGCTCGCCACCGCCGTTGGGGCTCAGGCTGTTCCAGTAGAAGGTGTGGTTCCAGACCTGCGCGGCCTGGTTGAACAGACCACCTTTGGCGCTCTGGATGATCTCTTCCAGGGATTTGCCTTCGTCGTCGGTCCCTTTGATCAGATCGTTGAGCTTGGTGACGTACGCGTTGTGGTGCTTACCGTGATGATACTCGAGCGTCTCTTTGGAGATGTGCGGTTCAAGAGCGTCTTTCTCGAAAGGAAGCGGCGGAAGTTCAAAAGCCATAGTCAATTCCCCTGACTGTTGTCGAATTGCTATTCGGACGAAAAAATTACCGGAGCATCATAACAAGCAGCCTGTCGGCGAACCACCGCGTAAAAGGCGGTGAGCGCTCGGTCAGCGCTTGTTGAGAATGATTACTTTTTCGGAAAAGTCCGAGTCCGTTGCACTCTCCCACTTGGGGACGACCCGGTTGATCTCAAGTACAATAGCGCCGTTTTTTTACAACTGTGGGAGCACCGAACATGTCCGAGAACAACATTGTCATTCTTAACGGTGCGCGCACCGCCATGGGCGGCTTCCAGGGTTCCCTGGCGCCGATGAGCGCACCGGAACTGGGTGGCGCCTGTATCCGCGAGGCGGTGGCCCGCGCCGGCCTTCAAGCGGCGGACGTGGAAGACGTGGTGATGGGCTGCGTGCTGCCCGCCGGCCTTAAGCAGGGCCCGGCCCGCCAGGCCATGCGTCTGGCCGGCCTGCCGGACAGCACCGGCGCCACCACCATCAACAAGCTGTGCGGCTCGGGCATGCGCGCCACCATGTTCTGCCATGACATGATCAAGGCCGGCAGCCATGACATCGTGGTCAGCGGCGGCATGGAATCCATGAGCAACGCGCCCTACATCCTCGATAAGGCGCGCGGCGGCTACCGCATGGGCCACGGTCAGGTGGCGGATCACATGTTCCTGGACGGCCTGGAAGACGCGGAAACCGGCCGCCTGATGGGCGCCTTCGCCCAGGATGTGGCGGACCAGCGCGGCATCGGCCGCGAGCAGATGGACAACTTCGCGATCGAGTCCCTCAAGCGCGCCCAGGCCGCCATCGACAACGGCTGGTTCGCCGACGAGATCGTGCCGGTAACGGTGAAAACCCGCAAAGGCGAGACCGTGGTGGACACGGACGAGCAGCCCGGCAACGCCAATATCGACAAGATCCCGAGCCTTAAGCCGGCGTTCAAGAAGGACGGCACGGTCACCGCCGCCAACGCCAGCTCGATCTCCGACGGTGCTTCGGCGCTGGTGCTGGCCCGCGAGAGCGTGGCGCAGCAGCGCGGCCTGCAGCCGCTGGCGCGGATTCTCGGCCACGCCACCAACAGCCGCCACCCCAGCGAGTTCACCGTGGCCCCCATCGGCGCCACCGAGAAGCTGCTGGAGAAAGTGGGCTGGAGCGTGGACGACGTGGATCTGTTCGAGATCAACGAAGCCTTCGCCATGGTGGCGATGATGCCGATGCTCGACCTGGGCATCCCCCACGAGAAGCTCAACATCCACGGCGGCGCCTGCGCCCTGGGCCACCCGATCGGCTCCACCGGCTCGCGCATTATTCTGACGCTGATCCACGCGCTCAAGCGCACCGGCGGCAAGCGCGGCGTGGCCAGCCTGTGCATCGGCGGCGGCGAAGCCACGGCGGTGGCGGTGGAGCTGATCTGACCGCGGTACAAACGGGGTCTCTGGAATCCCGCCGGCCGGCTTTGCCGGCCTTTCGCGGGCGGGGCCCGCTCCCACAAGGTTTTGGCGCCGGTAATATCCGGTTGCACATCAAGGCGGCTGACTAATACGCAAAGAGCCTCTAGGCGCCTAGAATTGACCGCTCAGTCACATTCTGGGGAGTCCTATGCCCGCCCTACCCGTCATCACCGCCGTCGGCGGCATTAACGCCGCCGGCCGCACTTCCATGCACCACGGCTTCCACCGCCTGGTGTTCGATGCTCTGGATGACGCCGGCCGGCGGCGAACCCTGGATGCCCTGGGCGCCCTCAACGGGGTGCACAGCGAAACCGCCCTGCTCAACGGCACCCTGATCCGCGGCCTGCCGGAGAGCCAGCGCCTGAACATGGCGGTCAACGGCCACAGCGACAGCCCGCTGACGCTGGAAATGCGCAATATGGATCTGCCCGACCCGCTGCCCGTCGGCTGGCGGGTGGAAGCGATCAACCGCCAGCGCAGCCGCGTCACCCTGCCCGCCGGCGCCGATCTGCGCGTGCCCACCGACATCGCCCGCCGGGTGAGCGCCGCCGGCCAGCTGCCGGACGGCTTCGACCCGGGCGCCCTGTACGCCTCGCGCAACCACCCGCGCGCCCTGCAGATGGCAATCTACGGCGTCAGCGACGCCTTCGGCATGCTCGGCATTCCCTGGGACAGCCTGCGCGGGCGGCTGGCCCCGGACCAGGTGGCGGTGTACGCCTCCAACGCCATGGCCCAGCTCGACGACAACGGCCTGGGTGGCATGATGCGCGCCCCGGCCCTGGGCCACCGCACCACCTCCAAGCAGTGCCCGCTGGGCCTGGGCGAAATGACCGCCGACTTTATCAACGCCTATGTGCTGCGCAGCGCCGGCTCCACCGGCGGCATGCTGGGCGCCTGCGCCACCTTCCTGTACAACCTGGAGCGTGGCGTGCACGCCATCCGCCAGGGCCGTGCGCGGTTGGTGGTGGTGGGCACCAGCGAGGCACCGCTGGTGCCGGAGGTGATGGAAGGCTACCGCGCCATGGGCGCGCTCGCCGAGGACGACGCCTTGGCCGCCCTGGACGGCGTCGCCAGCGCCGACCTGCGCCGCGCCTGCCGGCCGTTCGGCGACAACTGCGGCTTCACCATGGCGGAGTCCGCCCAGTTCGCGGTGCTAATGGACGACGAGCTGGCCCTGGAACTGGGCGCGGACATTCTCGGCGCGGTGCCGGACGTGTTCGTGCACGCCGACGGCGCCAAGAAATCGATCTCCTCCCCCGGCATCGGCAACTATCTGACCCTGGCGCGCAGCGCCAACCTGGTCCGTCAGCTGCTCGGCGAGGACGCCCTGCGCGAGCGCAGCTATGTGCACGCCCACGGCACCGGTACGCCGCAGAACCGCATCACCGAATCCCATGTGCTCAACCAGGTGGCCGGCGCCTTCGGCATTCAGGACTGGCCGGTGGCGGCGATCAAAGCCTATGTGGGCCACTCCCTGGGCAGCGCCGGCGGCGACCAGCTGGCGGCGGCCCTGGGCACCTTCGCCGACGGCGTGCTGCCGGGCATCGCCACGGTGGAGCGCTTCGCCGACGATCTGCACGCGGACCGGCTGTCCCTGAAACGGGAACACCGTGAGCTGCGCCCGGACGCCGCCCTGCTCAACTCCAAGGGCTTCGGCGGCAACAACGCCACCGCCGTGGTGCTCTCCCCCGACGCCACCACCGATCTGCTGGCCCGCCGCCACGGCGCCGCGGCGCTGGACGGCTGGCGCGACCGGGTGGGTGCCACCCGCGACGCCGCCAGCGAGTACGACCGCCGCGCCCTGGCCGGCCAGGCGCTGCCCGAGTACCACTTCAACGACGGCGTGCTGCACGGCGACGACGTGGCGATCAGTGATCGGGAGATTCGTCTGCCGGGTTGGGCGCAGCCGCTGACCTTTGGGCATGACAGTGGGTTTGATGATTATCGCTAAGCGGATACTTTAAGCGTCTCTGGAATCCTGCGGGGCAACCGTTGCCGGGCGCTTCGCGCCCTTTCGCGGGCGGGGCCCGCTCGCACGGTGCCTATGCCCGCCTTGTGGGAGCGGGCCCCGCCCGCGAAAGGCAAGCGCAGCTTGCCGGCAGGATGCCAGAGACGTATTTTCGGTGTACCCAAAAGCCAGCCACAAAAGCACCGAGAATCCATGCCGTCTTCCCGCAAACGCCCCGTCCTTCTACTTATTCTGGTGCTGGCCGCCGCCTGGCTGCTCACCGGCCTCTACCATGTGTTCAAACCGCTGCCGGAGGGTGTCGGCGAGGCCTGGCCGACGCGGCCGGCGGAGGACGTGGCGGTACTGATCGACGACACCTGGGTCAATCAGACGGCGGCGGAGAATGACGAAGAACCGCGACGCCATTTCGATCAGTCGATCTTCGACGAGTTCTTCCGTCTGATCGGCCAGGCGGAGAAGCTGGTGGTGGTGGACATGTTCCTGTTCAACGACATGGCCGGGGCCACCACCGATACCCTGCGCCCGCTCAGCGAACGGCTCACCGACGCCCTGATCGAGCGCAAAAAAGAGCGCCCGAACGTGCGCGCGGTGCTGGTCACCGACCGCTTCAATACGCTCTACGGTGGCGTGCGCGCACCGCACCTGACGCGCCTCGAGGACGCCGGCGTGGAAGTGGTGTTCACCGATCTGCCGCGTCTGCGCGACTCCAACCCCAGCTGGTCGGCGCTGTGGCGTCTGTGCTGCCAGTGGGCCGGCAACAGCACCGAGGGCGGCTGGCTGCCCAACCCCACCGGCGACGGCAAGGTGACCCTGCGCACCTATCTGTCGCTGGTTAACTTCAAGGCCAACCATCGCAAAACCCTGGTGGTCGACGAGGGCGACAGCTGGACCGGGCTGGTCACCTCCGCCAACGCCCACGACGCCAGCAGCGCCCATTCCAACATCGCGGTGCGCTTCAGCGGCCCGGCGGCGCTCGATCTGCTGCAGTCGGAACGGGCGGCGGTGGCGTTCTCCAGCGACAACGACACGTGCGGCTGGCCCCTGGCCCGCGCCGAGGCCGGGAGCGAGGACGACGGCGCCACGGTGGCGGTGCTCAGCGAAGCGGCGATCCGCGATGCCCTGCTGACAACAATCAAACAAGCGGACAGCGGCGAGCATCTGGATGTGGGCGTGTTCTATCTCTCGCACCGGCCGCTGATCGAGGCGCTGGCCGACGCTCAAGAGCGCGGCGTGGTGATACGCCTGTTACTGGACCCCAACAAGGACGCCTTCGGCCGCGAAAAGAACGGCGTGCCCAACCGGCAGGTCGCCTGGGAGCTGCACGACGCCGGGGTCGAGGTGCGCTGGTGCGCCACCCATGGTGAGCAGTGCCACACCAAGATGCTGCTGCGCTACGGGAACGACGGCGCGGCACGGCCAGCGGTGTTGATCGCCGGCTCCGCCAACTTCACGCGGCGCAACCTGGACAACCTGAACCTGGAAACCAGCGTCCAGCTCACCGCCGCCGCCGACCACCCGGCCATGACGACGGCCCGTGACGCCTTCCAGCGCCGCTGGAGCAACCCGGACGGCAAGCTGTTCAGCGAACCCTACGAAGCGTATTCCGACGACTCAAGACTGCGCTACGCCCTCTACCGTTTTATGGAATTCACCGGCTGGTCGACCTTCTAACCACACCGCCTTGTGGGGCCGGGCCTTTGTGGGAGCGGGCCTTGCCCGCGAAAGGGCGCGAAGCGCCCGGCAAAGGTTGCCCCGCGGGATCCCAGAGACATCTGAAAGCAGAGCGATAACAAGCTCTCTGGTATCCTGCCGGCAAGCAGAGCTTGCCTTTCGCGGGCTGGGCCCGCTCCTACAAGTCAGGCGGCGCGCCTTCCTTCGTCGCTCATCATGCGGCGGATGTGCAGGTCCAGTTGCCGGTACTCGGGGTGTTCGAGCATGGCTTCGCGGTCGCCGTTCAGCGACGCCTTGAAGCCGGGGCGGATGGTCTCGCGCAGCCGGCCCGGGTGGCTGGACAGGAAGAACACCACGTCGCCCAGATAGAGCGCCTCTTCGATATCGTGGGACACCAGCAACACGGTGGTGCGCTCCTTGCGCACGATCTCCAGCAGCAAGGACTGCATCTGCCAGCGGGTCTCCGGGTCCAGCGCCCCAAACGGCTCGTCCATCAGCAGCAGGGCGGGATGATTGGCCAGGGTACGGGCGATCGCCACCCGCTGGCGCATGCCGCCGGACAGTTCGTGCGGGTAGGCATCCGCCACGTCGCCCAGGCGCACCGCATCGATGAAGTAATCCACCGCCCCTTCCCGCAGACTGCTGCTGTCGCCAGTGATGCGCAGCCCGTAGGCCACGTTCTGGCGCACCGTCAGCCAGGGAAAGGAGGTGTAGCTCTGGAACACCATGCCCCGGTCGCGGCCGGGGCCGGTGATCGGCTGGCCGTTGAGCGCCAGGGCGCCGGTGGTGGGCTCTTCCAGGCCCGCCACCATGCGCAGCAGCGTGGATTTGCCGCAACCGGAGGGGCCCAGCAGCACCCCCACCTGGCCGGGGGCGAGCTGCAGCGAGACATCCTCCAGGGCGGTGCGCGCGTGGCGCGTCCCGGCCCGGAAGGTCTTGCCCACGCGGCTCAGTGTCAGCCCGTTTTGATTCGGCTGCATATCGGTTCCTCCAGCGTCACTCCGCCAGCACGGCTTCCAGCGGCGCGGTGTTCACACCGGCGTCGATGGGATGACGTTCGTCCACCAGGCCGAACTTCAGCCACCAGTCGGTGGTGGTTTCCCAGTGCTGCGCCATCTGGCCGTTTTGCGGGCCCAGGGGCAGCTCGCCGGGAATCACGCCCATGAATTTGCCGGCCTGTTCGGCGTCGAACACCCAGATGCCGCCCTTGAGAATCTCGCCGTCCTTGCCGATCACTTTTTCCACATCGGCGACCGGGAAGTTCAGCCCCTTGGCGATGATCTTGTTGCCCTCTTCCGGGTTCTCTTTCCAGAACGCCACCGCCTTGAAGTAGGCTTCCATGGTCTTGGCGGCCAGCTCCGGCTTGTCGAGGAAGGCGTCGCTCATGTACATGCCGTCGCCGAGCAGCGCGGTTTCAATCCAGTCGTCCTCGGCGGAGGACGCGGCCACGGTGGCGCCGGGCAGGGCCTCCAGCGCTTGCGAGCCGAACGGTTCCCAGAATTCAGCGGCTTTCACATTGCCGCCCACCAGCGCGCCCACGGCGTCGTCCATGATCAGGTTGGTGAACTGCACGTCCTTGATGCTGACGCCGTTCTGCTCCAGCCAGATGCCCATGAAGATCTGCGTGAGGCCGCCTTCCAGCACCGCCACGGATTCCCCTTTCAGGTCCTCGGCGCTGTCCACGCCCGGCGCCAGTACGATCTTGTCGGTGCCGTAGGACGGGTTGGTGTAGGTGACCAGCTTCACCGGCACGTCCTTGTCGGCGGCGATGGGCCCGTACTCGGCGGTGCTGGACGTCACGTCCAGGGCGCCGGCGGACATCAGCGAGAAGCTCTCGTAGGGGTCCTCGATGATGGTGATTTCCAGGTCCAGGTCCGGCACCAGGTTTTTCTCCTGGGCGATGAACCAGAAACCGTAACCAGGCCAGGAGAACAGCGACACCCGCACGGTGTCGGCGGCCTGCGCGGCCGCGGCCGCGGCGGCCAGGCTCAGGCCCGCCGCCAGCATCAGGGTTTTAACGATACGCATGGTAATGACTCCTCGGGGAACGAAATTCACTGGTGGCCACCGCGCAGATACGGGAACCACCAGCGGTGCAGAACTCGGAACAGGGCGTCCAGGGCCAGGCCCAGCAGCCCGATGGTGACGATGCCGGCCATGATGTCGTCGACGTGCACGAAGCGTTTGGCGCGCATCATCATGGCGCCGATACCGTCGGTGGCGGCGACGATCTCGGCGATCACCAGGTAGGTCCAGCTCACCGCCAGCATTTGGCGGCAGGTGTCCAGATAACCCGGCAGCGAATGGCGGAACACCACCGTCCACAGCACCGCGCGGCGGCCGCCGCCCAGGGTTTTGGCGGTTTCCACGAACGCCGCCGGCACCTGCCGGGTGACGTCGGCGAGCATGATGGAAAGGAAGAACACCACACCGATCAGCAGCAGCGCGATCTTCTGGCTGTCGCCGGTGCCCAGCCACATCAGCAGCAGCGGAATGAACGCCGGCGCCGGCAGATAGCGGCAGGCGCCCAGGAACGGATTGAGCACGCCGTCGACGCGGGCGAAGGCGCCCATCAGCAGCCCCAGCGGCAGCGCCACGGACACCGCCAGCCCGAAACTCACCAGAATCCGGCGCACACTGGCCAGCACGTCGCCGAGGAAGGCTTGCTCGACGAACAGCTCCCGCAGGGAAGCAAGCACCTGCAGCGGCCCGGGAAACAGGCGATCCGGCGCCAGCCCCGCGTTGGCGGCCAGGTACCAGCCGGCGAAAAACACCAACCAGCCGGCGCTGCCCAACAGCAGCCGCTGACGCCAGTTCAGGGTTTGCCCGAAATCCAGCCAGCGGCGGCGCGGCCGCGCGGCGGCGGGCGCGGCATCGGCCACGCGGGAGCCGGGTGCGCCGGTGACGAGGCGATTCTGCAGGGAAACGGTCATGGGCGGCTCCTCTTCCATACTCGGCAAACGAATCGACAAAGGGCTCAAAACGCGGTCAGGAAGCTGAGCCCGTAGACCGGCACCGCCCGGCCTTCGCGCATCGCCTGGGGCGCCGGCACCTGGCCGTAGGTCTCGGCGTGAATGCCGGCCAGGCGGTGGCGGTGATAGCTGCGCAGCTGGTCACTGAACGCCAGGGTGCGCTGGTACTCATCGCCGTACAGTTCCCGGTGCAGGGCCGGCAGCTTGTACCAGGGCAAGGTGGGCTTCACGTGGTGCGCGTTGTGGTAGCAGAAGTTGAGCACCAGCAGGTTAAGCACCGGCCAACGACGCGATATCGGGTTGCTGTAGGTGTTGTCGTTCTCGTAATCGCGATCGCCTTTATGGGGCAGCGGCGCGTCCGGATTGTTGAGAATGGCGATGATCTCGTAGTTGTGCTGAAAGGCGTCGAAGAAACGCAACACGGTGAGCATCAGGGTGTAGGCCAGCGCGTACAGCAGCACCGCTTTGATACTCCACAGCGCCAGCAACGCCAGTGCGCCGAAACGCACCGCCAGCACCCGCGCCGCCCGGAGCCGCTGGGCCTTGTCCGCGTAGCCGATGAACGGCGCCACCATCAGAACCGCGTGCATCATGTAATCCACCGCCGGCACATAGGCCCACTCCAGGGCGAACACCAGTTTCTCGGTGCGCGGGTGCGCCTTGAGCCAGGCCCGGTAGTCGAACGCGATGGTGTCGGCATTATCCACGTGATGGCGCATGTGCTTGTAACGCAGGTCCTCGTAGGTGCCATAGCAGCCCCCGGTGAACCAGTTGAGCGCCCGTCCCAGACGGGTGTTGTGTTCCACCTTCTTGAACAGCGCGTTGTGGGCACAGTCATGGACCAGGTAGGCGGCGATCACCATGGCGTGGCCACAGGCCAGCACCCCCAGGGCGGGCAGTAGCCAGCCCGGCTGGGCCATCAGCAGCCAGCCGCCCACATAGCCAAGCAGGATGTAGGCCAGGACCAGCAGGTTGGGTACCAGGGCGTCCGGATGACGCAGGGATTGCTGTATCGATTTCATCACCGTTCTCTCCTCTGCTCAGGCCACCTGGTCGCGGCCGGCGGCAGCGGCGCGCCAGCGGTGGAAATGGCGTTGTTGGCAGTCGCCGATCCAGCGGTTGAGATCCCACAGATCGGCCACCGGGGCGTCGGTAAACGGCAGGGTGTGCAGATAGCCGTCGGGTCCGAACTCCGGTGTCAGGGTGGTTTGCGGCAGGCCGCGGCGGCGCTGGGCCTGCCAGACCGCTTCCCAGCAGCGCTGGTGGGACGCCAGGGCGCCGGCGTACTCTGGCGCGCCGGGGTGCGGCACCTGGGGGCCCTGGTCGTAGCCGACGCGGGCATGGACGTGTAGGGCCTGCTCGGCGACCCGCTCGATGCAGTCCCATTCGCTGTCGGGCAGGCGTTCGCAGACCACCGCCCAGTGGCTGAAGTCGCAGGTCACCGGAAGCGTCGGCACCCGGTCGAGCACCGCCACCGTGGTCCAGGGGTTGAAGAAACTGCGCCCGCGATGGGTTTCAAAGCTGGCGGTGACGCCCAGCCGCTCGGCGATCCCGTGGGCCTCGGCGAAGAAGCGCACGCTGTCCTCCAGCGGCCAGGCGTCGCAGCCGCCCATCACATTGGCGAACTCGGCGCCCAGGGCGCGGCCGTCGCGCAGCTGGGTTTCGAAGTCTTCCAGGTGCTCGGCGACGCTGGCGTCCCGGCGCGGCACATAGCTGCCGGCGGTGCAGATTTCCTGAATCCAGCGCAGGCCGTGCCCGTGCAGGGCTCCGGCCAGGTCGTCGCGGGCGGCGCCGGCTGGCGGCAGCGGTGCTTCCAGGCCGTCGAAGCCGGCGGCCACGGCCAGGGCGGCGGCCTGCTCCGGGGTGCCCGGGTGGCCCCACAGGGTTTTGAATCGCAATAACTGCATGGTGCTCCTCGTGGTTCCGGTTGATCGTTAACAACGCTCGTTAACCGATCAGGAGCAACAGCTGTGCCAACCCTCCAAACACCTATAAATACATGCAATTCTGCATATTTAAAGGCAAAAACGCCCGACATCGCGCCGACGGCCCGCCCCATTTCGGGGAGGGCGCACCAAAAAGAAGCGGAGAGGCCGGGGTCAGGCGGCCTGGCGGCGGGCCAGCCAAAGGCGGCCGGCCACGGCGCCATTGATCAGCCAGGCCAGCGCCACCAGCGCGCCCGCGACGGGCCAGCGCCGGGCCTCATCGAGCAGCGCCGCGTCGGGCACGGTAAGCAGGAATAACGGGGTCTCCAGGGCCGCCAGCAGCAGCGGCGCCGCCAGCACAGCGGGCCAGTGCAGTTGGATACCACCGGCATTGAGCAGCGCGCGACCGCCGCTCAACGCCAGCCAGATAACAATAATACCGCCCGCCAGAACTGCCGCCACGGAGACTCCTTGAAGGTTGCATGGGTGAAACCTGAATGATGGGGCGCCGGGCGGCGGGCTGCAAGCGGCGGGCGCCCCGCACCCCGCGCCGGCCGCTTCTTAAAAGAATGCTAAAGATTCGCCGCTGCCCCGGTTTCCTGAGGCATACTCCAGGCTCATGGATCGTCACCGCATGGAGGTAGTAATGAACAGCGATCAGTTGAAAGGCAATTGGAAGCAACTCATGGGCAATGCCAAGCAGCAGTGGGGCAAGCTCACCGATGACGACCTGAAGCAGGTCGAAGGCCGCAAGGATAAGCTGGTCGGCAAGATTCAGGAGCGCTATGGCTCCAGCCGCGAGGAAGCGGAAAAGCAAGCCGATGACTGGCTCGGCAAGCACGGCTGATCTCAAAGCCTGATCCACCTGAGTACCAAGCGGGCCGGCGTCACAGCCGGCCCGTTTTTTGTCGGGCCCGGTACTTTTATAAAAGCTCTATAAAAGCGCGTACAACTCCCGCCACGGCATCGGTTTGCCGAACAAATAGCCCTGCCCTTCCCGGCACCCGAGCTGCCGCAGCACCTCCGCCTGTTGTTCGGTCTCTATGCCTTCGGCGGTGATCGAGAACCCGAACGTTTCCGCCAATTGAATCATCGCCTGCACCACGGCGTGGTCCTCGCCGGACTCGTGAATGGCGTCGACGAAGCTTTTGTCCACCTTGAGCCGGGTGATCGGGAATTTCTTGAGCATACTGAGGGAGGCGTAGCCGGTGCCGAAGTCATCGAACGCGAGCTGGCAGCCCAGGGCCCGCAGGTCGTTGAGCGTGTTCTTGAGACGGTTGTCGCTGTTGATGACTACCCGTTCGGTGATCTCGATCTCCAGCCCTTCGCCGGGCAGACCGGTCTCGCGCAGGGTATCGGCGACCATGCGCGCCAGCCCACCCAATTTGAACTGGGCGGAGAACAGGTTCACCGCCATGCACAGCGGGCGGCCTTGACGGTGCAGCAGCGCGCCCTTGGCGCACGCCTGGCGGATCACCCAGTCGCCGAGAATGCGCGCCATCGGGCTGCCCTTGAGCAACGGCAGGAATTCCCCGGGCGCCAGCAGGCCGCGGCGCGGATGGTGCCAGCGCAGCAGGGCCTCGGCGCCGACGATCTTGCCGTCGCTGAGCCGTACCTGGGGCTGGTAATAGAGCTCGAACTGCTCGCCGAGCACGGCGGTGCGCAGGTCCGCGCTCATGTCCTGGCGTGCCCGCAGCGCCTTGCGCAGTGCCGGCTGGTAGACCCGGCTGGCGCCGTAGCCGGCGGCCTTGGCGTCGGCCAGCGCCAGGTGGGCGTCGCTGAGCAGGGTTCTGGCGCAGCCCCGCGGGGCCGCGAGGGCAATGCCCACATGCCCGCTGATCGCCACCGGGCGGTCCTTGATCATGAAGGTTTCCAGCAAGGCGCCGTGGACCGCTTCCGCCAGCTGGATCAGCGGCCGGGCCTGCTCCTTATCGGGCAGCATGACGGCGAATTCCTCGCCGGTGGTGCGCGACAGCAGGGCCCCCTCCGGCAACAGCCGGGTGAGGCGCGCGGCGGTCAGCTGCAGCAGCCGGTTGCCGGCCTCCTGGCCCAGGGTATCGCTGACTTCCTGGAAGCCGTCCAGCTCCAGCAGCAGGCAGCCGGCGGGCCGCTCCTGATCGAGCACGGTCTGGGTCTGTTCGGTGAGCAGTTTCTGGTTGGCGAGGCCGGTGAGTTCGTCGTAGTGCGCCTCGTAGAACAGCTTGACCTGTTCCTCCTGCTGGTCGGACACATCGCGGAACACACCCAGCATGCGGGCCGGCCGGTTGTCCTGGTCGAACACCAGCTGTGCCGAGCAGCGTATCAGGGCGAGCCGCCCCAGGTCCCGGCGATGGGCCCGGAAGGTGACTTCGAAATGGCCGCTGACCGCCGCCACCAGGGCGCCGCGCACCACCTGGCGCACGCCGTCGCGGTCGTCCGGATGGACGAACTCCCAGAACAAACGGGTACTGGCGGGGCCGCCCTCGGGGATGCCCACCATGCGGATGATGTTTGGTGACGCCCAGAAGGTGTTCTCACGCAGGTCGTGGTCCCAGATACCCAGGTCGTCGGAATCCAACGCCGCCTGCAGCCGTTCCTCCACCACCGAGGCGGGGCTGTCGGTCCGCGCCACAATGTTCTTTTTCGCGGTAGCGGCCTCCCCGCGCGAATCCTTCATGTGATCCCCAGACAGCGTTTTCGAGCAAGGGGAGCGAACCCGAACTCGCTCCCCGCGCCTCCCCCTGGCGCCCATCTTCATGCTGTCCCTGCACGTCCCCGATGTATGCACTGGGTTTTATACCATCACGGGGCGGTGAATAGGTGCAAATATGAAAAACTGGCGTTTTAACGGTGAATTTTTGACCGCCTGGCAGGTACGGGGGCCACGGTGTGCCCCCGGTTTCAGACGCGCGGCGGGTTCATTCGATAGGCCAGCGTGTAAAGCACCGGCACCACGATCAGGGTGAGTATCGTGGCGAAGCCCAGGCCGAACATGATTACCGCCGCCATGGATTTGAAGAAGGCGTCGAACAACAACGGCACCATGCCCAGGATGGTGGTCACGGCGGTCATGCAGACCGGGCGCACCCTGGTCACGGAAGCATGGATCACCGCGTCCAGGGCGTCCGCTCCGGCTTTCAGCTCCAGCTTGATCTGCTCCACCAGAACGATGCCGTTCTTCACCAGCATGCCGGACAGGCTCAAAAAGCCCAGCAACGCCATAAAGCTGAACGGTGCGTTAAAAACCAACAACCCCACGGTCACGCCGATGATCGCCAGCGGCACCGTAGCCCAGATCACCAGCGGCTGACGCAGGCTGTCGAACAGCAGGATGGTGATAATGAACATGAAAAGGTATCCCAGCGGCACGCTGGCGAACACCGCCTTCTGGGCGTCCTGGGTGAGTTCGTATTCGCCGCCCCAGGTGAGTTCGTAGCCGGCCGGCAACGGCAGCGCTTCGATCTCCGGGCGCACGCGCCGCAGTACCTGATCGCCGGTTTCATCGCCGAGCACGTCCGGCTCCGCCTGAACGGTGAGGGTGCGTTTGCGGTCACGGCGCAGGATCAAACCGTTTTCCAGATCGGTTTCAAAGCTGGAGACGATCTGCCGGATGGCGATGTAATCCTCAAGCACCGGCGACCAAACACGTACCTGATCCAGGTTGTCCGCGCCCAGGCGCTCCTGGTCCGGGGGCCGGGCGAGGATCGGCAGCAGGTCGGCGCCATCGCGGAACAGGCCGACCTCGAGACCGGAGAAATTCATTTCCAGAGCGTCCTCGAGGTCGGCCCGGGTAACGCCGGCGCGCCGGGCCTGGGCTTGCTCGAATTGCGGCCGGATCACTTTTTCCTTCTGCCGCCAATCGTGGCGAATGCTTTCCAGGCCCGGGTCGGCTTCCATGATGGCTTCGACCTCCACGGCCAGGGCGCGCAGCACCGCCGGGTCAGGGCCGGAAAGCCGTGCCTCGATGGTGGCGTTAGCGGTGGGGCCGATCATCAAACGCTTGAGCTTGGCGAAGGCGGACGGGTGATGGTTGTCGATCCAGTCCCGGGTTTGCGCGATCACCCCATCAATGTTTTCCCGCTGGTCGACCCTGACGATCAGCTGCGCGTAGGAGGGATAGGTCTTTTCCGGGAAGTACGGCAGCATGAAACGTTGCGCGCCCTGGCCGATGGTGCTTGTCACCCCGGTAACATGCTCGGTGTCGCCCAGGGCGCCCTCCAGATGCTGCACGCGCTCGCTGGTGGCACGGATATCGCTGCCCTGGGGCAGCCAGTAATCGACCAGAAAGATGGGCGTATTGGACGGCGGGAAGAACGATTGCTTCACCAATCCGAAACCGCCCACCGCGGCCAGCAACAACACCACCATGGACAGCAGCGTCACCACCCGGTGCCGGATGGCCTTGCCCAGCAGGCGCCGGTAGAGCTGAAAGAAGCGGCCTTTATAGGGGTCCTCCCCCTGGTCCCCGTCGTCGTTTTCAGAGCCGTCCCGGTCGCGGGAAAAGATCAGGTGGCCGAAGAACGGGGTCAGCGTGATGGCCACCACCCAACTCAACATCAGGGAGATCAGCAGTACCCAGAACAGGCTGTTGGTGAATTCCCCGGAGGCATCGCTGGACAGGCCGATGGGCGCGAACGCGGTAATCGCGATCACCGTGGCGCCGAGTAGCGGCCAGGCGGTCTGCCGTACGATTTCCGCGGCGGCCGCCACCTTGGACAGCCCCCGTTTTATGCCCACCAGAATGCCTTCGGTAATGACGATGGCGTTGTCCACCAGCATCCCCAGGGCAATGATCAGCGCGCCCAGGGAAATACGCTGCAGCTCAATGCCGAGCACCGCCATGACGATAAAGGTGCCAAGAATGGTGAGCATCAGAATGCCGCCCATCAGTACACCGGAGCGCAGTCCCATGAACAGCAACAGCACGCCGATCACGATCATCACCGCCTGGGCCAGGTTCCAGAGGAAGGCGTTAACGGAACGTTCCACTTCCCGAGGCTGGTCGTAGACCGTGGACAGCTCCATGCCGGCGGGCTGACGGTAGTCCAGCTGTTCCAGCCGCTGGCGGACCCGTTCGCCCACTTCCACCACGTTAACGCCCGGCGCGAAGGAAATCCCCAGGGTCAGAGCCGGCGCGCCCTGATGGCGATAGAGATGACGCGGCACCTCACGATAGTCCCGCTCGATGTTGGCCACGTCCCCCAGGTAAACCAATTGCTCGGCGCCCGGGTCCGAGATCAACAAATCCCGCATCGCCTCCACCGAGTCGAAGTCACCGGTGGGCGCGATGCGCAGATATTCATCACCCACGCGCACCCGCCCGGCCGGGTTCACCGCGTTCTGGGTATCCAGCAGCGAGAAAATCCGGTCCTGGCTGATGCCGAGATTGGCAAGACGTTCCCGGGACAACTCGACGAACACCTGTTCCTGGCGCTGGCCGCCCACCTGGACCTTGCCGACGCCTTCCACCAATACCAGCTCACGGACCAGGACGTCGGCGTAATCCTTGAGGTCCTGATACTCATAGCCGTCGCCGGTGAGCGCCAGCAGGATGCCGTACACGTCGCCGAAGTCGTCGATCACCTGGATGCCGTTGGTGCCCGGCGGCAATCGCGGCTGCAGGTCGCGGATCTTGCGGCGCAGCTCGTCCCAGATCTGCTTCAGATCGTCTTCACGGTAGATGGGCTTCATCTCCACGGTGATCTGGGACAGACCGGCGCTGGAGATCGACGTGACGTAATCGACATAGGAGAGGCTCTGAATCGCCTTTTCCACTGGCAGGGTCACTTCCTCTTCCACTTCGCGAGAGGACGCCCCGGGGTACTCCGTGATCACCATGGCGGTTTTCAGGGTGAACTCCGGATCTTCCAGCTGCCCCAGCCGCAGAAAGCCCACGACGCCGCCGATCAGCAGCACCAGCGTGAACAGCCAGCTGACCACCCGGTGCCGGACGGCGTACTCGGCAATGTTCATTACAGCCCCCGTTCGCGCGTCAGTTCCCGCACCGCCTGGCCTTCCTCCAGGCGGTGCACGCCGGCGACCACGATGCGATCGCCCGCCGACAAGCCCTCGAGAATAGCCACGCCGTCGCCGGAAACCGCCCCCAGCGTTACCGGCTGGGCCTCCACGGTGTCGTTTTCCGTGTCCAGGCGCCACACCCGGGCACCGGTTGCTTCATCGCCGTTGAACACCGCTTCCACCGGCACGATGGGCGCGGTCTTGTCGCCTTGTCGCTCGGCGGCTCGATCGACGCGTACCGTCACGCTCATCCCTGGTAACAGCACCAGATCATCGGGCACCGGCAACGTGACCACGATGGTGTAGGCCTGGGTGGCGCCGGGGCGCGACTCATGCTCGCGGTAGACGGCGCGGAAACGCTGCTCTGGCAGGCCGGGGAACACCACCTCCGGGCGGAACGATGGCCCCAGGGGCAAAACCCGGCGGATAAAGCCCTCGGAGACCGAGAAATGCACGTCGATGGTATCCGCGCTTTGCAGGTAGAGCACCGGCTCCCGGGCTTGAACGAACTGGTGGTTTTCCTGCTCGGTGCTCGCCACCACACCATCGTAGGGCGCGGTAAGACGGGTATAGGAAAGGTTGTCCCTGGCCTGGCTCAATGCCGCCTGGGCCTGCTGATGGCGGGCGGTGAGCTCATCCAGTTCGGAATCGGCGATCATCCCCCGCTTGGACAGGGTCTGGCCACGCCGATACTGGTTCCCGGCAAGCTTGGCATCGGCCAGGCGCTGATCCAGGTCATTACGGAAGTCGCGGGCGTCCAACTCGGCAAGAAGCTCGCCCTGCTCCACCTTCTGTCCATCCCGCACGGGCAGCGCCACCAGTTGCCCGGACACCCGGAAAGCCAGTTCCGCGCGCTCCGTGGCCACCACGCGGCCCGGGTAACGGCGCACTCGATCACTGGTGTGCCCAACGGTCATGAGTTTCACGGAGACCGGTCGCGGCTGCGCGGCGGGCTCCGGCTCACCACATCCGGCAAGCCCGATAACGGCCATGCCGCCCATCAACAGCATCCATGCCCCCACAGGCATTCCTTTCAACCGCTTCATCAACACCTCTTAACAGTACTGGACGGTACAATAATGACAGAAAAAGCAACGGTGGTCACGACGGGGCGGGGCCAGGCAAAAAAAAACGGCGCCCGAAGGCGCCGTTTCTTGTTACACCGGAGAACCTGTTTTAGAACTGGTTCATGGTGTTGTCTTTACCGCCGGCTTTCAGAGCGGCTTCACCGGAGAAGTACTCTTTGTGGTCATCACCGATGTTGGAACCGGCCATGTCCTGGTGCTTCACGGTGGCGATGCCACGGCGGATTTCCTCACGCTGAACGCCTTTGGCGTAGGCCAGCATGCCTTCCTTGCCGAAGTAGCCTTCCACCAGCTGGTCGGTGGACAGCGCCGCGGTGTGGTAGGTCGGCAGCGTGATCAGGTGATGGAATACACCGGCTTCACGGGCCGCCTTGGCCTGGAACTCCATGGCCCACTGATCGGCCACGTCGGCCAGCTCGGTGGTGTCGTACTTCTCGTTCATCAGGTCGGCGCGATCGTAATCGCCCAGGTCCTTGCCTTCTTCTTTCCAGGCATCGAACACCTGCTGGCGGAAGTTCAGGGTCCAGTTGAACGACGGGCTGTTGTTGTAAACCAGCTTGGCGTTCGGCTCCTGCTCGCGGATACGGTCGACCATGTGCTTGATGTGAGCCACGTTCGGGGTCGGGGTCTCGATCCACAGCAGGTCGGCGCCGTTGCGCAGGCTGGTGACACAGTCCAGGACCACGCGGTCGATGTTGGTGTCGCGGCGGAACTGGAACAGGCCAGAGGCCAGACGGGTGGGCTTGAGCAGCTTGCCGTCGGACTTGATCACGATGTCGCCGTTGTTGATCTGGTCGGCGGAATCGATGTATTCGCCTTCCAGGAAGCTGTTGTACTGGTCGCCCAGATCGCCCGGCTCGTTGGTCACGGCGATCTTCTGGGTCAGGCCGGCGCCTTCGGAGTCGGTACGGGCAACGATCACGCCGTCGTCCACGCCCAGCTCCAGGAACGCGTAGCGAACCGCGTTGATCTTGGCGATAAAGTCAGCGTGGGGCACGGTCACTTTACCGTCCTGGTGGCCACACTGCTTCTCGTCGGACACCTGGTTCTCGATCTGGATGCAGCATGCGCCCGCTTCGATCAGCTTCTTGGCCAGCAGGTAGGTGGCTTCCGGGTTACCGAAACCGGCGTCGATGTCGGCGATGATCGGCACAACGTGGGTCTGGAAGTTGTCGATCTTGTCGATGAGCTCGGCCTGCTTGGCCTGATCACCTGCGGCCTTGGCGTCGTCCAGGTCACGGAACAGGTGGTTCAGTTCCCAGGCGTCAGCCTGCTTCAGGAAGGTGTAGAGTTCGCGGATCAGGTCAGCGACCGCGGTTTTCTCGTGCATGGACTGGTCGGGCAGCGGACCGAACTCGGAGCGCAGCGCGGCGACCATCCAGCCGGACAGGTACAGGTAGCGGCCTTTGGTATCCCCGAAGTGTTTCTTGATGGAAATCATCTTCTGCTGACCAATGAAGCCGTGCCAGCAACCCAGGGACTGGGTGTACTTGCTGTTGTCGCCGTCGTAGGCCGCCATGTCCTCGCGCATGATCTTCGCGTTGTACTTGGCGATGTCCAGATGCGTTTTGAAACGGTTCTGCAGACGCATGCGAACAGCAGCTTCCGGGTCGATGTCGTGCCAGGTTTTGTTGGCACCAACCACGGAATTCAATGCTTCGATGTCTTTGGAGTATGACATGGTCAATCCTTTCGATATGGAAATGGATACCGAAGCCGGCTCACCAGCTACCGATGGCGCGCATTCTAGGAGTGGCGGCCTCATAAAAGAAATCAATCTTAATGATACCCGGTATTTCTTTCGTGAATGATGGTCTCACCTCAGAATCAGATGCGGCACCCGGGCGTTGCGGATCATGCGGTCGGTGGTGCTGCCGATCAGCAACTCCCGGATTCGGGAGTGACCGTAAGCCCCCATCACGATCAGGTCGATGCCCTGCTCTTCCTGGTACTGGTGCAGGGCGGCCTCCACCTCCCCTTCCAGGTGCCCGGTGACCACGGTATGGCCGCTGTTCTCCAGGCACTGGGTGCCCCAGTCGAGGCCCTCGTCGTCGCCGTTGACCTTGACCAGGTGGCAGGGGGTGCCCTTGAACAGCGGGCTGTCGGCCAGCAGCCGCACCGCCGCCCGGGTGGTGTCGCTGTTATCGAACGCCACCATCACATTGCGCGGTTCCTGGAAGGCGCCCACGGTGATCAGCACCGGCTTGTGGATGGTGCGCACCACCCGCTCCACGTTGTCGCCAACCTCGCCGCCGGGCTGCCCCGCGCCGCCGTGCTTGACGCCCTGCTTGCCGATCACCAGCAGGCGGGTGTCGTCGTCCAGGCTTCGCAGCGCCTCCACCAGGTTGCCGTGACGCTGACGCAGCAGCGGGTCCGGCACGCCGTCGGCGGCCACCCGGACGCGCGCCGCCTCCAGGGTCGCCTTGCCCTGCTCCAGGGCCAGCCGGTTGCGCTTGGCGTCCAGGTCCGCCAGTTCGGTGAGCAGGGTCTCCCGGGCGCCCAGGCCCAGCTGACCGCTGAGGTTGGTCTCGCTGGGGCTTTTTGTTCCAGGGTATCGGGCCTCGTCCAGAACGTGCAGCAGCATCAGCGGCGCGTTGAGGCGGCCGGCGGCCCAGGCGGCGTGGTCGCAAATCGAGTCCGCGGCGGCGGAGCCGTCGATACAGGCAATCACATGGCTCATAGTCTTGTTCCTCTTATGCGGGGCTTCAGTGACCGCCCATCAGTTTTTCCACGGCGTCGGGCTTGTCGTGCACGGCGTACTTGTCCACCAGGGTGGCGCTGGCCTCATCCAGGCCGATCACCTCCACCTCGGTGCCTTCACGGCGGAACCGGATCACCGCCTTGTCGAGCGCGCCGATGGCGGTAATGTCCCAGAAACGGGCCCGGTGCACGTCGATGGTCACCTTGTCCACGCCTTCCTTATAGTCGAACGACGCCAGAAACTGGTCGGCGGAGGTGAAGAACACCTGGCCCACCACCTTATAGTCGCGGCGGTAACTGCTCTCTTCGGACTCGCTGGTGACGTAGAACACCCGGCCCACCTTGTTAGCGTAGAACAGCGCACTGAGCAACACGCCGATACCAACGCCGATGGCCAGGTTGTGGGTGAATACGGTCGCCACCACGGTGGCCAGCATCACCACGCTGCTGCTGGCCGGGTGAGTGCCCAGGTTGCGGATCGATTCCCAACTAAAGGTGCCGATGGACACCATGATCATCACCGCCACCAGGGCGGCCATGGGAATCCGCGACACCCAGTCGCCCAGGAACACCACCAACACCAGCAAAAAGGCACCGGCGACCAGCGTCGACAAACGGGTACGGCCGCCGGACTTAATGTTGATCACCGACTGACCGATCATCGCGCAGCCGGCCATGCCACCGAGGAAACCGGACGCGACATTGGCCACGCCCTGGCCCCGGCATTCGCGGTGCTTGTCGCTTTCGGTATCGGTGAGGTCATCGACAATGGTGGCGGTCATCATCGATTCCAGCAGGCCCACCACCGCCATGGTCAGCGACACCGGAAAGATGATCTGGAGCGTTTCCAGTGAAAGAGGGATATCCGGCAGCAGGAACACCGGCAGGCTGTCCGGCAGATCGCCCTTATCGCCCACGGTGGGCATCTCCACACCGAAGTAGAGCGCCACGCCGGTGAGGACCACGATGCACACCAGCGGCGACGGCACCGCCTTGGTCAGCAGCGGGAACAGATAGATGATGCCCAACCCGGCCGCCGTCATCGCATAGACATGCCAGGTGACGCCCAGCAACTCGGGAATCTGCGCCATGAAGATCAGAATCGCCAGCGCATTGACGAAGCCGGTGACCACCGAACGGGACACGAACCGCATCACCGTGGCCAGCTTGAACACCCCGAACACGATCTGCAGCACACCGGTGAGCACCGTGGCCGCCAGCAGATACTGCAGGCCGTGCTCCCTTACCAGGGTCACCATCAGCAGCGCCATGGCGCCGGTGGCGGCGGAAATCATCCCCGGGCGGCCGCCGGTGAACGCGGTCACCACGGCAATACAGAAGGAGGCGTAAAGCCCCACCTTGGGGTCCACTTCGGCGATGATCGAGAACGCGATCGCTTCCGGAATCAGGGCCAGAGCGACCACGATCCCGGCGAGCACATCACCGCGTACATTGGAAAACCAGTTTTGCTTAATATCGGGCAACATAGGGTCCCTTAACCTGAACAACAGACGGACAACCGCGGCAATGCCACGGCGGCAAACAAAAAGAATCAGCTTAAAATTTAGATGCGGGGAGGCGGATCACCAGAACGGTCTCTGGGATCCTGCCGGGTGGCTGGCGCCACCCTTTCGCGGGCAAGGCCCGCTCGCACAAGGCGCTAGGGCGGACTGCAGATCAAACGCATGAATCGGGGCCGGTCGAAACGGAGGGCGCGGATTCTAGCACACAAGACCCGCCTGTGGGAGCGGGCCTTGTGGGAACCGGCTAGATCTCGCGGGTCTCGCGGAACAGGATGTCCGGGTGGCGCTCCTGGGCGAGCTGCAGATTGACCCGGGTCGGGGCCAGGTAGGTCAGGTGGCCGGCGCCGTCGCGGGCCAGGTTGTCGTAGGCCTTGCGCTCGAACGCTTCCAGCTCGCGCTCGCTGCCCGCTTCCACCCAGCGGGCGGTGCTCACGCTGATCGGCTCGTAGCGGCAGTCGACGCCGTACTCGCCCTTGAGCCGGGCGGCCACCACGTCGAACTGCAGCGTGCCCACCGCGCCCAGGATCACATCGTTGTTGCGCAGCGGGAAGAACACCTGGGTGGCGCCCTCCTCCGCCAGCTGCTTGAGCCCCTTGTGCAGCTGCTTGCTCTTGAGCGGGTCGTTGAGCACCACGCGCTGGAACAGTTCCGGCGCGAAATGGGGAATGCCGGTGAAGCGCAGATCCTCGCCCTCGGTGAAGGTGTCGCCGATCTGGATGGTGCCGTGGTTGTGCAGGCCGATGATGTCCCCGGCGTAGGCCTCTTCCACGTTGTCCCGCTCACCGGCCAGGAACGTCAGGGCGTCGGCAATGCGCAGGTCCTTGCCGGTGCGGCACTGCTTGAGCTTGATGCCCTTTTTGTACTTGCCGGAACAGATGCGCAGGAAGGCAATGCGGTCGCGGTGGCGCGGGTCCATATTGGCCTGAATCTTGAACACGAAACCGGTCATTTTGTCTTCGGTGGCGGCGACCTGCCGCTCGCCGCCGTCACGGGGCAGCGGCGGCGGTGCCCACTCCACCAGGCCGTCGAGCATGTGGTCGACGCCGAAGTTGCCCAGGGCGGTGCCGAAGAACACCGGCGACAGTTTGCCGTCCAGGAAACGCTGCAGGTCGAACTCATGGCTGGCGCCCTGCACCAGCTCCAGGGTGTCGCGCAATTCCTGGGCGTAATCCGCCCCCACCGCCTGGTCCAGGTCCGGGTTATCCAGGCCCTTCACCTCACGGCGTTCCTGGATGGTGTGGCCCTGGCCGCTCTTATAAAGGACGGCGGTATCGGTGAGCAGGTTGTAGACGCCCTTGAAGTTCTTGCCCATGCCGATCGGCCAGGTCACCGGGGCGCACTCGATCTTGAGCACGTCCTCGATTTCGTCGAGCACCTCGATGGGGTCGCGCACTTCCCGGTCCAGCTTGTTGATGAACGTCAGGATCGGCGTGTCGCGCAGCCGGCACACCTCCATCAGTTTCACGGTGCGCTCCTCCACGCCCTTGGCGGCGTCGATCACCATTAACGCGGAATCCACCGCCGTCAGGGTGCGGTAGGTGTCCTCGGAAAAGTCGGCGTGGCCAGGGGTGTCCAGCAGGTTGACCATGGCGTCCCGGTAAGGGAACTGCATCACCGAGGTGGTCACCGAGATGCCCCGTTCCTTTTCCATCTCCATCCAGTCCGAGGTGGCGTGCACGCCGGACTTCTTGCCCTTGACGGTGCCCGCGGTACGGATCAGGTGCCCGTACAACAACACCTTTTCGGTGATGGTGGTTTTACCGGCGTCCGGGTGGGAGATGATGGCGAAGGTGCGCCGTTTCTGGATTTCGTCGGTGGGGCTCATAGAATCCTCGGTCTGCGTCGGCGCGCATTGTACTCCTGCCCGAGGGATTCTTGTAGGAGCGGGCCTAGGCGTCAGGAGCCAGGCGCGCGCGCAGCCGACTCACCGCCTGACTGTGCAGCTGGCAGACGCGGGATTCGGTGACGCCGAGCACGGCGCCGATTTCCTTGAGGTTCAGTTCTTCCTGGTAGTACAGCGCGAGCAGCAGCTTCTCGCGCTCGGGCAGGGTTTCGATGGCGGCGGTGAGCTGCTCCCGTTGTTCGCCGGCCACCAGGGCGGCGAACGGCGACGGCGGCGAGCCGCTGCCGGCTTCCGGTTCGCCACGCTCCTCCACCATTTCTTCATAGGGCAACAACAGGCCGTTGTTGGTGTCGGTGAGCAGCTGACGGTACTGCTCCAGGTCCATGCCCATTTCGTTGGCGATTTCACGCTCTTCGGCGGGCCGCCCCAGCTTTTGCTCCAGCCGGTGCACGCACTGATCCACGGCGCGGGCGTTGCGGCGCACGCTGCGCGGCAGCCAGTCGCGGGTGCGCAGCTCGTCAATCATGGCGCCACGAATACGCTGGCTGGCGAAGGTGGAAAAGCTGGCGCCGGCGTTGGCGTCGAAGCGCTGCAGCGCGTCCAGCAGGCCCACGGTGCCGGCCTGGATCAAGTCGTCCAGGTCGATACCGGAGGGCAGCTTCACCTGCAGCGCCAGCGCCTGTCGGCGGACCGCCGGAAGATGCTCTTCCAACAGTGCGTCGTGATTGATTTTACCCTGTGCCGTATACATGGTTTTCCCCGAACCGGGCCCGGATGCCATTCTGAGACTTCCATTATTGGCGGTCGGCGCCATTTGGAAGCGGCAAATAACGGCCTTTATTGGCTTCTTTTCTAACGGTATTCCACCGTCAGCCGGGGCGCCCCCACGGTGACCGCGCGGCGCTCGCCGGCGGGCAGGCGGAAACGCAGCCGCAGCGGCCGCTCCACTCGCCATGCCGGCGGCGCCAGAAAATGGCCGCGCCTGGCGCTGCCCAGGGGCACGCACTGCTCGCCCTGGCACAGCCACGCCTGAACGCGGCGCCCGGCGGGCAGCCGGTAGCGCCAGCCAACCCGTACGATAGCGTCCCCCGCCGCCATCGGCGGCGGCGTCGCCGGCTCGCTGTGATAGAAGCGCCCGGCCACCGCCAGACGCAGTTCATCCAGCGGCGACTGCCAGCTTCCCGGCGCCGCCGGCAGCGGTGACCAGTGCAAAAGCAGCAGCACCCCGGCGAGCCCTTTCATGGCGACAGCACCAGCAGTTCGATATCCAGGAACCGCCGGGCGCCGTGCTGCAGATTGCTGAGCAGGCCGGCTCTGGGCAGCCCCGGGGCGTGCAGCGCCAGCAGGCGGCTGGGGCCGGGGTGGCGGCGCAGTATCTTGAGCGTGCGGTAGGCGCGCCGGAAGGCGTCCGCGTCACTGTCCACCCACAGCGCCCAGCGGCGTTGCTGGCTGGCCAGCAGCGGCAGGTGCGGGCTGGCCGGGTCCAGCGCCACGATGCGCCAGTCGGCCGGGTCGCCGACCCAGCGCCGGCCGCGCCGGGCCCAGCCGGCGAGCCGCTCGGTGACCGTTTCCGGGGCGGCGGTCGCCGGCAGGCCCACCACCATCAGGGTGGGGCCGTCGACACGGGGGGCCCGGCGTGCCGGCTCGCGCAGGCCGGCGGCCTGATCAGGCATGGCCGGCGCCCCCGGCCACCGCGCCGATGCGCTGCAATTCCCGGCGGGCGCTGAACAGCTCGATCAAGGCGGTCAGCAAGGTGGTGGCGCTGCGCCGCCGGGTGCCGGTCAGGCTCAGCAGCTGGGCACGCAAATCCAGGGCCCAGTCCCCATTGTCCTGGTCCAGGCGAATCGCCAGCGCCGCCAGGGCACTGGCCAGACCCCGGGGGTCTTCGCCGCCTTCTCCCGCCCCGGCGAGGTCGGCGGCGGCACGCTCGCGCAGCGCCGGCCATTCTTCGCAACGCAGCAGGTGACGCAGCAGTTCACTGTCCTGCTCACGGCTTTGCCCCGCCGGGGCCACCCAGTAGCGGCGCCCGAGCAGCCGACCGCTGTCCAGGTCCCGTATTTCACCGAACCAGGCGCACAGCAGGGCGGTGAACGGCGCGCCGTCACCGCGCCCGGTCGGCGGGACGGCCACATCCAGGCGCCGCAGGCGCAGCTGGGCGGCGCGCCCACGGTGGCGCACCATCAAACTGTCCCAGGGCGCCGCCAACGGATAGCACTCGCTCAACGGCAGGCGCTCGCCAAGATGCCAGACCCGGCTGTTGCCCCGTGCCGCCGACAGCCAGGGCTGGCCGCTGCGCTGCAGGGCACGCCAGAGCGCCGTATCCGGCGGCGCCGGCAACAGCTGGGTGGCGCCGGCGAAGCGCTGGCCGGGCGCCGTCGGCACGCCGACCGGCAACCCTTGAGGGTCCAGGCCGAGTACCGGGACCGGCCGGGTACCGCCATGATGTAAATGGATCGGCGCCTGATCGGCGGCCGGGCAATCCACCGCCGAGCGGCCGTGCCACAGCGCCTCCATGGCGGGGAAATCCGGGGCGCCCTCGCGCAGCAGTGACACGGCGGCGTCCAGGGCCCGGCCCTGGGCCAGCACCCGCCGGGTCCAGCCGGTGGCGCCGGGCTGGTCGTCGTCGCCGGCATCGCCGGTGAGCGCCAGGGCGTCGTCCACCAGGCCGGCGGCGTCGGCGGCCACCATATCCTCGGGCACGCGCTGGCCCCGGCAGACGAAATGCAGGCGCAGATCGTGGCGGATGGCGGCGTCGAGAACCGGCCCCAGACGGCTGGCCTCGTCCTGTTTGCTGATAATGGCGTCGTCCAGGGCCAGGCCGGCGGTGCGCGCGGTGCCCCGGTAGACGGCCACCACCTCTTCCAGGGTTTCGCCTTGGCTGGCGGCGTTGAGCAGCAACACCGGGCGCACTGTCACGGCGCCGCTCAGTTGCCGGAGCTGCTCGCCGAGGCGGGCGTCACGCTGGCTCATGCCGATGGTGTCCACCACCACCCAGGGGCGCTCCGCCAACGATCCGGCGAGGCTGTCCAGGGGCTGGTCTTCCTCCAGACTAAGCAGGGCGACACCCAACAGATCCGCGTAGATGCGCAGTTGGTCGCGGGCGCCGATGCGGTAATGGTCGGCACTGACCAGGGCAACGCGCTCGGCGCCGTGGCGGCGGGCCAGCCGCGCCGCCAGCTTGGCGGCGGTGGTGGTTTTGCCAACCCCGGTGGGGCCGATCAGGGCGATCACCCCGGGCTGATCCAGATCGCCGGGCGCGGCCACGGAAAGACGCCGCTGGAGTTGCCGCTGCAGCCAAGCGTCGGCCTGCCGGGGGTCGCCCGCTTCCGGCGGCAGCCCGGCCAGCAGCGGATCGCTGAATTCGGCGCTGAACCCGGCGCCGCGCAGGCGCCGGCGCAACGCCGCGCGCGGGCCGCCGTCGTCCTCGGTCGCGGCACGGCGATTCAATTGGTCGCGCATGTCGCGCACTTCGCGCAGAAGCTGCTCGGTAAGGTCGGACCCCGCCGCCGTGGACACCGGCGCGGCGGTTGCCGGACGCGGGGCGGCCACCGCCGGCGGCGCGGCGGGCGCCGTGACCACCCGTGGCGCCGGCGCATAGCCCGAGGCGTCGTCCTCGGCCAGGGCGAGAATCTCCACGCCCTGGTCGGTGGCCCGGTTGGCCAGGATCAGGGCGTCATCGCCCAGCGCCGCGCGCACCCGGCCCATGGCTTCCCGGTTGTTGTTGCCGACAAAGCGTTGCACGCCCATGACGGTATCCTCTGTTTTTCGCGGTTCTGATTAGGGCCTGTTCACACTACTCGCATCACGCCTGCTGGATGCCATTTTGACCTCCAGCTAGGCGGAGGGAGCGCCGTTTGGTCATTCCAAATAAGCGACCGACAACGACGCTGGAGGTCAAAATGGCTCCAGCCCTTCGGGTTGTGGCTAAAAATCCACCACTCCGCGTTACTCGTCGTTCATTTGGAGTCACCAAACTTCTCTCCTCGTGCCTTGATTGGTGGATTTTTAGCCACAACAGGCATGATGCGAGTAGTGTGAACAGGCCCTTTTACGCGTTGCCGCCGATCATGCTGGTCACGCGCAGGGTGCGGTCGTCCGGAATCTCCGCCTGCGACATCACCACCAGGTGGCGCAGGCGGCGGCGCAGGAAGTGCGCCAGCAACGGCCGCAGGCCGTGTTGCACCACCAGCACCGGCGGTTCGCCGGCGGCCTCCTGGCGCTCCAGGGCGGCGGCGGCCTGCTCCATCAGGGTGTCGGCGAGGCCGGGCTCGAGCGCCCCGCCGCCGTTCAGCGCCTGGCCGAGCACCTGCTCGAGATTGCTGTCCAGGCCGATCACATGCAGTTCGTCCTGGCCCGGGAACCATTGATGGGTAATAGCGCGGCCCAGCGCCACCCGCACCTGGGCGGTGAGTTCGTGGGCGTCGGCGTTCTGGCTGGCGTGCTCCGCCAGGGTGTCGAGGATGGTGCGCATATCGCGGATCGAGACGTCCTCTTCCAGCAGGTTCTGCAGCAGGCGCTGCAGCACGGTGAGCGACACCGCCTTGGGCACCACGTCTTCCACCAGCGCCTTGCTGTCCTCGCCCAGCTTGTCGAGCAGCTGCTGCACTTCCTGGCGGCCGAGCATTGCGCCGGAATGGTGGTGCAGCAGATGGTTAAGGTGGGTGGCCACCACGGTGCTGGCGTCGACCACCGTGTAGCCGTACACCTGGGCCTGCTCGCGCTGGTCCGCTTCGATCCAGACCGCCGGCAGGCCGAAGGCCGGGTCCTGGGTGGCGGTGCCCTGCACGTCGCCGGTGACCTGGCCCGGGTTGATCGCCAGCCACTTGCCGGGGAAGGCTTCGCCGCGCCCCACTTCCGCGCCCTTGAGGGTGACCACATAGGTGTTGGCGCCCAGATCCAGGTTGTCGCGGATGTGCACCACCGGTGGCAGGAAGCCCACCTCCTGGGCGAACTTCTTGCGCACGCTCTTGATGCGGCCGAGCAGCTCGCCCTGCTGGCGGTAGTCCACCAGCGGAATCATGCGGTGGCCCACTTCCAGCCCCAGCACGTCGATCAGTTGAACGTCGTCCCAGCTCGCTTCCGGCACTTCCGGTTCCGGCGGCGGCGCCGCCTCGATCTGTTCTTCGGCGAGTCGGTTTTCCTTGGCGCGGCTCAGGTACCAGGCGGCGCCGGCCAGGCCGGCGGTGAACAGCAGGAACACGAAGTTGGGCATGCCGGGCACCAGCCCCAGCAGGCCCATCACGCCGGCGGCCAGGATCATTACCCTCGGGTTCATCAGCAGCTGGCTGATCATCTGCTGGCCGACGTCCTGGTCGGTGGTCACCCGCGACACGGTGACGCCGGCGGCGGTGGAGATCACCAGCGCCGGAATCTGCGCCACCAGGCCATCGCCGATGGTCAGCAGGGTGTAGGTGCGGCCGGCGTCGGCGAACGACATATCGTGCTGCAGCATGCCGATCAGCAAGCCACCGATGATGTTCACCGCCATGATCACCAGCCCGGCCACGGCGTCGCCGCGCACGAACTTGCTGGCGCCGTCCATGGAGCCGTAGAAATCCGCTTCCTGGGCCACTTCGGCACGGCGTTTCTTGGCGTCTTCCTCGCCGATCAGGCCGGCGTTGAGGTCGGCGTCGATGGCCATCTGCTTGCCGGGCATGGCGTCGAGCATAAAGCGCGCGCCCACCTCGGCGATGCGCCCGGCGCCCTTGGTGATCACCATGAAATTGATCACCACCAGAATCAGGAACACCACCAGGCCGACGGCGAAGTTGCCGCCCACCAGAAACTGGCCGAACGCCTCGATCACCTTGCCGGCGGCGGCGCCACCTTCGTGGCCTTCCATCAATACCACCCGGGTGGAGGCCACGTTCAGGGCCAGCCGCAACAGGGTGGTGAACAGCAACACCGCCGGGAAGGCGGCGAAATCCAAGGCGCTCAGGGTGAACATGCTGACCAGCAGCACCATCAACGCCAGGGCGATGTTGAAGGTGAAGAACATATCCAGCGCGAACGGCGGCAGCGGCAGAATCAGCATGGACATGATCAGCAGGATCAGGATCGGCCCGGCGAGCACCTTGGCGCCGCCGTCGCCGAGCAGCTCGCGCCCGCCCAGGTAATGGCTCATCGCTTTCACGGTGCCACCTCCAGTTCCGCCGGAATCGGCAGGTCCGCCGGGGTCACCGGCCGGTCGCCGCCCTCTTCCCGGGCCCGCTTAAGGCGGAACGCCCACACCAGCACTTCCGCCACGGCGGTATAGAGCGGCCCGGGAATCTCCCGGTCGATGTCCACATGGCGGTACAGCGCCCGCGCCAGCGGCGGCGCTTCCAGCAGGGGCACGTGGTGTTCGCCGCCCAGCTCGCGGATGCGCGCGGCCACTTCGTCGGCGCCCTTGGCGATCACCCGGGGGGCGCTCATATTGCTTTCGTCGTAGCGCAGCGCCACCGCGTAGTGGGTCGGGTTGGTGACGATCACGTCGGCGTCCGGCACCTGGCTCATCATCCGGTTGCGGGCCATGGCCTGCTGCTGGGAGCGGATCTTGGCTTTCAGTTGCGGGTCGCCTTCGGTCTCCTTGTGCTCGCGCTTGATCTCTTCCTTGCTCATACGCAGCTTCTTGGCGTGGCTCCACAGCTGGTAGGGCACGTCGATCAGAATCACCACCACCAGCGACAGCACCATCAGCCCGCAGGCCATGGCGGCGAGACGCAGCGCATTGGCCAGCGCCTGCTGGGTGGGCTGGTCCATCAGCGCCATGAATTCGCCGCGCTTGGCACTGAGGAACGCCACCGCCACCGAACCCACCAGGATCGATTTGGCGATCGCCTTGGCCAGCTCGGCCAGCGCCTGGGAGGAAAACTGCCGCTTGAGGCCCTTGATCGGGTTGAGTTTGGAAGGCTGCGGTTTGAGGGATTTGGCGGAAATCAGGAAGCCGCCCAGCAGGTTGGGCGAGATCAGGGCGATCACCGCCAGCATCAAAAACAGGGGAATCAGCGCGAACAGGGTGCGCGCGCCCAAGTCCACGGCGTGGGTGAGCATCACCGTGCTGTCGAAGCCCTGGCGGCGGTCGAACAGGAAGGACTGCTCCATCACCATGCCGACCTGGTCGAACAGCGTCGGCCCCATGGACCACAGACCGCCGACGCCGCCGAACAGCAGCATCACCGTGGTCAGCTCCCGGGAGCGGGCCACCTGGCCGTCTTCACGCGCCTTTTCCAGGCGCCGGGGCGTGGCCTCTTCGGTCTTTTCCTGATCTTCGGTTTCTTCGGCCATGGCGGCGGCATTCCGGGCATCATTACTTCAATGCCCGGATTGTCGCCGATGGCTGCAGGAGTCAATCCAAGGATAAGCGCGGTTTGCCCCCCGCTATTCCGACGACTCCTGGCTGAGCTTGTGGGAGCTTGCCTTGCAAGCGAAAGGGTGGCGCGAGCCACCCGGCGGGATACCAGAGGCCTGGTGGAACAGGAATAGAGGGCTCTCTGGGATCCTGCCGGGAGCTTCGCTCCCTTTCGCGGGCTGGGCCCGCTCCCACAAGGCCCGCTCCCACAGTTCCCTAGAAGCCGAGTTCGTCGAGCAGGTCGTCGACCTGGTCCTGGTTGCTGACGATGTCTTCGCCTTCCGGTTTGATCTGAGGGCCGTTGACCAGGGTCGCTTCCTCGCGCTTGCGGGTGTCGGCGGCATTGCGATCCTCCATGCGCCGCTTGAGGGCGTCCCGCTCTTCACCTTCCGGCACGCTCTCCAACAGCACCTGAAGAAGCTGGTTCTCCACCTCCAGGATCACTTCCATCATCTTCTTGATCACCTGACCGGTGAGGTCTTGGAAATCCTGGGCCATCATGATTTCCAGCAGTTCCTTGCTGGTGTCACGGGTCATCGCCGGCACCGCCGCCAGATAGCCGCGTGTGTCGTTGACCAGCTGGCGGGCCTGGTCCAGTTCCATGGGGTTCTCGAACCAGGTCTGCCATTGCTGGTCGAGGCTTTCCGCACGGCTTTCGATTTCATTCTGCAGCGGCTGAGCCCGGTCCACCGCGTTCAGCGCGCGGTCGGCGGCCTGCTCGGTCATCGACGCCACATAATTGAGACGGGCGCGGGCGTCGGGAATCGCCTCCGCCGCCTTCTCCACTTCCTTGTCCAGACCCAGTTCCCGCATGCTTTCACGCAACATGCGGGTAAGCTGTCCGATGCGCACCACCAAGTCGTCGCTCTGCGCGCCTTCGTGTGCCGCCACTTGCCGAGCCTCACCACTCATATTCGGTTCTCCTCACCAGGGAAGCTGGACCCCGCATCGCTTATTTGCCCAGCTTCTCGAAAATCTTATTGAGTTTTTCTTCCAGGGTGGCGGCGGTGAACGGCTTGACGATATAACCGTTGGCGCCGGCCTGGGCAGCGGCCACGATGTTCTCTTTCTTCGCCTCGGCGGTGACCATCAATACCGGCAGCGCTTTCGTGGCGTCGTCGGCGCGGATCTGCTTGAGCATCTCCAGACCGTCCAGATTGGGCATGTTCCAATCCGAAACGACGAATTCGAAATCGCCGCCTTTCAGCTTGCCCAAGGCTTCCTGGCCGTCCTCGGCCTCTTCCACGTTGGTGAAGCCCAACTCCTTGAGCAGACTGCGAACGATGCGTCGCATGGTGGGAAAGTCGTCCACCACCAGAATACTCATGCCCTTATCCATCGTTTCCTCTCACTGCGTCATGGCGCCGGGTGGCGGGAGCGCGGCCCCGGCGCGGTTCGGGGTGTTTAAAACTCTTCCCAGTCGTCCTCGGTGGTGACCGGTTCACGGCGCGGCGCCGGGCGGCTTTCGCGCGGTACCTGCTGTTCGGCACGTTGCCGGGGCGCGTCGTTCACGGCGTGCGGCTTGGGCTCGGACGGGTTCTCGTCGTCCTGGGCCGCGTTGTCGTCGTGGTCCTGGATGATCACCGGTACCCTGGCACTGCCAATGTCGTCGGCGGCTTCGCTGTCGAGTCGGAAGATCGACACCGCTTCTTCCAGACGACGGGCCTGTTCTTCCAGGGACGCGGCCGCCGAGCTGGCCTCTTCCACCAGGGACGCGTTCTGCTGGGTCACTTCGTCCATCTGGCTGACCGCCTGGCTGACCTGCTCGATGCCACCGCTCTGTTCCTGGGAGGCGGCGGAGATCTCGTCCATGATGTCGGTCACGCGCTTCACCGCGGCGACCACTTCCTTGACGGTTTCCGAGGCCTGTTCCACCAGCGTGGAGCCTTCCTGCACTTCCACCGCCGAGGTCTCGATCAATTGCTTGATCTGGCGGGCGGCGTCGGCGCTGTTGCCGGCCAGGTTGCGCACTTCACCGGCGAC
>LWDU01032539.1_pt1 | contig 66131 bp, 61 predicted proteins | sample 727161 | NCBI WGS metagenome assembly LWDU01 (sample SAMN04566230, study PRJNA314399) | hydrothermal vent metagenome | isolation source: deep sea hydrothermal plume seawater | place: Mexico: Gulf of California, Guaymas Basin | collected 2004-07-11 | reverse complement strand
GCAGAAGTGCAGCGCGGCGAGCCGTGTCTACATCCCGAAATCTGTCTGGTCTCGCATGGGCGGAGTGCTCTGCGACGAGGTCGCGAAAATCACCATGGGCGACGCGCGCGACTTCACCAATTTCATGACTGCCGTGATTGACCAGCGCGCCTTCGACAAGATTAGCGGCTACATCGAACGCGCGAAAGCGAGCGATACCTGCGAGGTCGTCGTCGGTGGCGGCAGCGATGACTCGGAGGGCTGGTTTATCGAGCCAACCATCATTGTCACCAGCGATGCGAAGGCGGAATCGTTTTCCTCTACGAGGACGACGACTTCGACAACGTGCTGGAGCTCTGCGACGAGTCGAGCCCCTACGCGCTGACCGGCGCGATATTTGCGACCCATGAGGCGGACATCCAGAAGGCGTTCAACGCGCTGCGCTTCACCGCCGGAAACTTCTACATCAACGACAAGCCGACCGGGGCCGTCGTCGCCCAGCAGCCGTTCGGCGGCGCGCGGGCGTCGGGAACGAACGACAAGGCGGGCGGCCCGCTCAACCTGCTGCGCTGGATTTCGCCGCGCAGCATCAAGCGCACGCTCGACATCCCGCAGGAGTGGGGCTACCCCTTCCTGGCTCCCGACGACTAGGATATGAGGCATGGCGGCTGAACAGATACTCACCCTCGCGGTTGTAGGGGTTACACTAGGGGTCGTGGAGGGGGTGAAACCAGGTCCGCTGCTCACGGTGGTAATCCGTGAGACACTGTCGGGCGGGTTCCGGGCAGGGGTCCGGGCAGCTGCTGCGCCCCTGTTCACCGACGGACCGATGATTGTTGCCAGCCTGCTGGCGGCAGGCTGGATTGCAACACAGCCGGCCGTGCTGTTGCTGATTTCGGTGCTGGGAGCACTGTTCCTGGTGAAGATGGGGGTCGAATGTTTCTCCATCGAGCCACCGGAAGTCGAACTTTCTGATACGTCTACATCCGGCTCGTTGCGGCGCGGCGTCCTGACCAACCTGCTCAACCCCAACGTCTACGTCTTCTGGTTCCTCATCGGCGGGCCTCTGATGGCTTCCGCCGCGGTGGAGGAGCCGCTCGCGCCAGTGGCCTACGCGCTTGCGTTCATCTTTACGCTTGTCATGGCAAAGGTCACCATCGCCTGGATGTTTGATCGGTCGCGCGGGCAGCTTTCCGTGCAGGGCTACCGCATCGCACTTGGAGTCTGTGGCATCGCCATGCTCGGGTTCGCGGCCGGCTTCGTGTATCAGGCGTACCTGCTCTACCCGCAGGTCGCCTGACACTCAGTCGACGCCTTCGGGCGGTTGCGTGTTAACCAGCCGCACGCCCACAAAGACCAGCGCAAAGCTGGCGACGTGTACCAGCCCGAACTGCTCGTTGAGTGCGGGCCACATGACTGCGGTGCCAATGCCGAAAATCGGCACCAGGTTGATGAAGCTCGCCGCGCGCGGCGCGCCGATGTCGGCGACGCCCATGGCGTAGAAAGCGTAGCAGACGACTGTCGAGAGCACGCCGAGGTAAGCGAGGAACGCCCACTCATCCATCGTCCAGGCGTGCTCCCACGGCTGCTCGGCCAGCATCGGCGGCAGCAGCAGCAGCGTGCCGATGAGTGACGCCCAGGTAAGCGCGCCGAGCGGCGACTGCGAGCCGCCGCGCAGGAGGTAGCCGCGCAGCGTGACGGTATAGATACTGTAGGCGGCCGCGCCGAAGAGAATCAGGCCGTTGCCGTAGAGCCGCTGCTCGAGCGGAATCTGCTCGTTGGGCGAGGCGAGAAAAATCAGCGCCACGCCGGCAAAGCCGCTCGCCAGCCCGATGCTCGCGTTGCGCGTCAGCCGGTACCCCAGCAAGGGCACAGAGAGCAGCGCGACCATTATCGGGTTCAAGGCTATAATCAGCGACGCGTCGGAGGCGGCGGTCTCGCGCATGCCGAAGATGAAGCCAATCTGGTACAGGACGACTGACGTGACGCCCATGAGCGCCAGCGCCCGCCATTCGCTGCGCGGCGGGACGCGCACGCCTTCCGCGAAATGGAGCCACATGAAGAACAGCGGCACCGCGAAACAGTAGCGCAGCGCCATCGCCGACCACGGGGGAGCAGCCAGCGCCAGCGCGCGTCCGACAGGCCACGCCGCACCCCAGATGACGGCAACCGTCAGCATCATCGCATAGGTCGTCCAGAGCGGGCGCTGTGGCTCCATGGCGCGCCACTCTGTCGGGGTATTAACTGCTGCCACCCGACGGGAGCGCGTCGAAGATCGCGGCCGGCAGCGAGAGCATCGCATGGATAGGGGCGTCCAGCTCCGCCAGCGGCGAATCGCCTTGCGGGTCTTCCAGTGTCGCGTGCAGCTGGAAGTGGCCCGTCGCGTCGTAGAGCACACTGTCGTGGACGCCAAACGACATCACCGGCGACGCGCGCTGCGCGACCGTCTCGCCGCTGCGTGTATCGCATACCCCGCCAGCGCCACCGTCGTAGATGGCGGTGCCCAAGGTAGTCATAGCCAGCACCGACGCCGGTCGCTGCGCCACCGGTGCTCCCGTGAGGGTATCGCAGACGCCGTATTCACCGAAGTCGAGCAGCGCTTCCCCGGCGGGGGTGAAGCCGTAGCACGCGCCGGGACGGCCGCCCATCTCGCGGCTGGTGCCGGTCTGCCACACACCGTAGTCGCCGCCATCATAGAGTGCCCCGGCGTGCGAGCAGAGCGCGCGTACCCAGTTGTCGCGCCAGTTAACCAGCTCGCCGCCCTGCGTGCGCCACACCTGTGCGTAGCGGCCGCCGTCATGGAGCGCGCCGTCATGCGAGCAGAGCGCGTAGATCCAGCTAGCGCGCTCCGCGACGAGCGTGCCGGCGAGCGTGTCGTAAATCGCGTTCGAGTCGCCGCCGTCGTAGAGGCGGCCATCGTGGACGCAGAGTGTGCGGACGTGGTCGTCGCGCTCGCCCACCAGCCGTGGCTCGCTGCCGGGCGCCCACGCAAAGAGCTGCGGCCCGGAGGCGACAAGCAGCCCACCGCTCACTGCTTGCGTTTTTCCCAGTCGGCGAGGAATTTCGCGAGCCCGATATCGGTCAGCGGGTGCTTCACCAACTGGCTGAAGACGCTGAAGGGGATGGTCGCGACATCCGCGCCCGCGAGCGCCGACTCAAGCACGTGCACCGGGTTGCGGATTGAGGCGGCCAGTATCTGCGTCCGGAAGTCGTAGTTGTCAAAGATGAGGCGCATATTGTGAATCAGGTCCATCCCTACTTCGGAAATATCATCGAGCCGCCCGATGAAGGGCGAGACGTAGCTCGCTCCCGCCTTCGCCGCCAACAGTGCCTGGTTGGCCGAGAAGCAGAGCGTAACGTTAGTGCGGGTGCCCGCGTCTTCAAGGGTCTTGCACGCTTTGAGCCCGTCGGGCGTCAGCGGCAGCTTGATGACTGCGTTCTCGCCCCAGCCCGCCAGCTCCGCCGCTTCGGTAAGCATCCCTGCCGTGTCGAGCGCCGTGACTTCAAGCGAGACTGGACCGTCCACCAGTTCGAGGATTTCGCGCGCGACTTCCTCGAAGTCGCGCCCGCTCTTCGCCACCAGCGAGGGATTGGTCGTGACGCCGTCAAGGATGCCGAGCGCTTGCGCTTCGCGGATTTCCGCCACGTCGGCGGTGTCGATGAAGAACTGCATGCGGCCCGCAGCAGGGGCGGATTAAAGGCTGATTGGGTCGCAGTCGTGAAGTGATTCCGGTATTAGCGCGAATCCTCAGTCATGCATGGTACCGAGGAAGTATTCGTTTATAAGTGGGTCATCGAGAATATCTGATGCTGGTGCGGTGTGCACTACCTCACCATTTGAAAGAATGTAACCTCTATTAGATCTAGATAAAGACAAACGTGCATTTTGTTCTACAATCAAGATCGTTATTCCCACTTCTCTTAAAGCATCAATTCGTTCGATTATCTGCTGCTGGTATAGCGGTGAAAGAGCTGCTGTGGGCTCGTCAAGCAATATGAATTTGGGATCAGAAATTAATGCTCTTGAGATGGCCAGCATCTGCCTCTCACCACCGGATAATGATGCCGCAAGATCATAAGTTCTATGACGCAAGTCAGGGAACATATCCAGAGCCCGTTCAATCCTCTCATTCAACAGATTTGTTGACAGCAAGTTCCCCCCCATCTGTAAGTTCTCTTCTACGGAAAGAGATGGGAATACATTGTCCACCTGTGGAACATAAGCAATGCCTAGATTAACCAACTGATCTGTTCTCATACCAGAAACACTGTTACCTCGATACTTCACTTTCCCCTTATAGTAGTCAGCAATACCGAATATTATCTTGATTAGTGTAGATTTGCCACATCCATTAGGTCCAATGATTGTTACAAATTCTCCTTCGTCGACGTATAAGTCGATTCCATAGATAATCTGTACTGAACCATAGCCGCCAGTAAGTCCTGATACCTCTAGAACTCGTGTCATTCTGAATCCTCTCTTGTATCTCCTCCAGAACCCAGATAAGCCTCTATTACCTCGCTATTGGATCGAACTTCGTCTGGTGTCCCAACCATCAGAAGCTCTCCTTCGTTCATAACTACAATACGATCAACCCCCTGACGTAAGATGAAGTCCATATTGTGTTCAATAATTAGAACTGATACTCCAGTGTCATCTACAGTTTTTCTAAGGTTAGCGAATATCTTCATCGCCAAAGGTCCGGCGACACCTGCTACTGGCTCATCAAGAAGTAGGAGTCTGGGGTCTCCCACCATAGAGCGACCAATATCAACAAGCTTACTTTGACCTCCCGATAACTCACTTGCAAGATTAGGGGCCATGTGAGGTACTTCTAACTGGTCAAGAATCGAATAAGCCTTGGATAATCTTTCAATCTCAGGTGGATTATTTCTTCCTTGAATCAAGGAATTCCAAAGACTTGGTTTGAACTGTTCTCTTTGAGGAACGAGGAGATTCTCGATTACAGTCATTTCACGCCACAGACGTGTGTGCTGGAAGGTTCGAGTAACACCTAGACGTTGGATCTCATCAGGCCGCATTTTCGATACATTCGTACCAAATACTTCAATTTTTCCTGATGTTTGCTTGAGTAAACCGCTTATGCAATTAAAAGTAGTAGATTTACCACATCCATTAGGTCCAATAAGTCCAATGAACTCGCCTTCGTTGACCTCGAATGATACATCCTTGACGGCAACGAGTCCGCCAAACTCCATCCGCAGATTTTCGACTTTCGTTACAACAGTCATTCAGAATCTGCCTCCTTAGGACGTTCTGGTCGATAAGGGACTTCAGGGAGTAGCCCTTTAGGATTATACTTGAGTGACATCGTTATCAGAAGACCAATTAGCATGAGCTTGACATAAGCCATCTGTGTCTTGATTCCTCCAAGAATTTCGGGGAATACGAGATCAATCGAGCGCTGATCGAATATAATTCCACAGATTATGAAAACTACCGAAAAACAGAACAAGGTTTCAGCGAGGCCTGTATTTCTTAGAATAGCCCCTATTATCGCTAAAAACATTAGAATAGCTGCAACCTGGAAAGGACTTTCTACCAACCAAACAAATGATTCATCGATTAAATCAGCAAAACCTGAAAGAGGAAGGCTTGAGCTTCCTTGGGCTGCAACTAAGACATTGAAGAAGAAATCCGTCAGTGTGATGATCAAAGCTCCAATTAGCATACCACGGTTGTTTGCTGCACCACCGATAATGAAGGCAGCCCAAACTAGGAAAGTTGACCTGGCTGGAGACATGAAACTGGGTTGAAATCCACTCAGTTTCCATGCCCATAGAGCTCCTGCAAATGCGGCTATTGCTGCCCCAAATGCAAGGCTTGCTGCTTTGTGTGTTAGAACATCATGTCCGTGATGCTGAGCGACCTCTTCATCATCGCGGATAGAGCGTAGTATACGCCCCCAAGGTGATTCGAATAATAAATTGAGAAGTTTCCATATAATCGCAACGCCTAACAAGCCAATTATGGCAAGCAACATCATATATGGTGCAGGTTGACCTAAGCCAATTATATCGCCAACAGTTACTGCTATACTGTCTATTCCAGAGGTTGTTGAGCAAGCTATCGGAGAAAGTTTCTCTCCTGAAGATGAGAGAGGAGGATCTGATCCACAAAACCACCATTCCCGCAGAGGTAATGGATATCTCTGAACGCCGATTGCAGATTGATTGCCTCCGGCTCTCAACAGAGGCTCACCCATAAGCAGAAGCCTTACTATCTCTCCAAGTGATATAGTGATAATAGCGAAGTAATCACTACGAAGTCTAGCAGTAGGGTAAGCAAGAAGCCAGCCGAATATTGCACCAAGTATCATTGCAACAATAAGCGCAGGGAAGATTGGCCAATCATAACCATAGAGTTCACTAGGTGCAGTGAGGATTCCGACTACAACAGCACCGACTGCAGCAAAGAAGATAATTCCGAAATTAAGAAGACCGGTCATACCTTTATGAATATTCAATGAGTAAGCCAAAATCAGGAAGATAGATAGTGTAACAATAAAATTAGACACCTGTAAGACCTTGGTGAAGTAACTGACCGAGGGAAGCCAAAGGACGAGAAGAATCAGAATTACCAGCAATAACCAGAACATTGCCTTTGATCCACTTTCAGATTGAGTTCCATATTTAGCACCAATCTTTTCATAGAAATTAGATTTTATCTTCTTTACTTTTTCCGTTGCTCCTGAGCCCATGGAAGATATTGATTCGTTCAGATAATCTAGGAATTGATTAGTTCCAGATGTAGCATATCGCTGTGGGTCTGGCCACCACACTACCATTCCGAACGCAGTGAGCGCCGTTAGATAGGCAAGGTATTCGACTAGCACGCTCTGAGCCAAGAGTGCATCGAGCAGCGCTAGCATGCCGCAAATTCCGTAAAATGAGGCTTTTGCAGATTCGGAAACCGTGACAAATATCTTGCCTATCTTGGTAGAAAAATCATCTACTGTGTCCATAATTCGTGTTATGGGAGCCTGTAGAAGATCTTTGTAGCGATTATTCAAAATGAGATATGATTCATAAAGTGCCAAAGAGTAAATCAAAATTGGTAAAAGTGGCCACAATAAATCTCCTAGTGTGCCTAGTGTTCCAATTAAAATCTGCTCATTGTGAATGAGATTTAACCAATCAGCATGCATTGATGGATCCAGTCCATCTGGCGCTGTATTGACATTCTTACCTACGAATGAGTGGTCTCTCATGAATGAAGTTGCCTTTGCTAAAGTGAATGATAAAACCGTCAGAGTCAGCATAGAAACTCCACGAGCAGTGCGTCTCTGATGAAAATGATGGCCGCCAGCCCAACCAAACAGCAGACCCATTAAGGCAGATATGCGATTATTGGGTTCATCTTTAGATTTGGCTCGTTTACGAAGACGTTCAATCTTCCATTTGTCATAGGCGTGGCCAATTCCCTCTGGCATGATTAGTAGAATTGCAATGATGATAGCATAAGGCATTACTCCGCTCAAGGCGAAGTAGTTAGTTCTCTCCAAAGGATTACCAATTCCTGAAAGAACCGGTTCCGAAACCGCACGTACAAAGCCAATGATGAGAGAGGCTCCTATTGCTCCAGGTACAGATCCTATGGTGCCTAGAATAATGACTGCGAAGGCAGGGAGTAACAGTGTGAACGCAGTCTGGGGATTGAACAACAAGGTCAAACCAAATACTGCCCCACCTATTCCCGAGATTCCTGCAGAAAGGAAGGCACTAGTACTCTGCACACGCTCAACATTGATTCCACTACTAGCTGCTAATTCTGGATTATCGGCAACTGCGCGCATTCTACGACCTAGGCGAGTGCGAGTTAGAAGGAGAAAAAGCAAGATTACCGTACTAAAAACAACTATAGGAAGGAAGGCATTGTTGTAGGCATAGTTTGTTACACCATACTCAAAGGTAGGCCAATTGGAAATTCCTAAGTCAAATCTCGTAGTTATAGTAGGAATTTCCCAACGCTGATCACTATCCATCCAATCTCTATCTGGAACTAAGCGCTTCGAGTTTGAACTGAATCGAAGATAGACAAGAGCTCTCAAAACCATCGCCACTCCAAGGGATGCAATCATCATGATATCCGATGAAGATTTACGATCTCGAAATCCTTTGAACACAAGCCGATCGATGATAATCCCGGCAAAACCTGTTAATATAAAAGCCGCAATTAGTACATAGAGGAAAAGTGACCAGACGAGAGTTTCATCAGCAGGAGCATCTCTGAGTGGAAATAGCCAATCAGTCCACATTAAGGCAATACCAACATACATCCCAAGCATGAAATATTCACTCTGCGCGAAGTTTCCATAGCGTTGTACACTGTAGGTTAGGGTACAGCCTACTGCAATGGCTAGATAAGTCGAGGACCAAGTCAGAGTAGAAGTCGTTAATGAACCTAAATCAAGGGTTACTAAGGCAACCAAGTCTTGCCCCGAAAGAAGCACATGAAGAGAAAATAAGACATGTGCGATAAGTAAAAGAGGAGATGTAATAATTAGAATTGTCCGAATTGTTGAGTGAGGTAAATCATCAAAGAATGCTTTGACTACGACAAAACCCATACATATCAGTTGAAGGGTTTGAAGAAGCCAAACCAGATCAGTAGGCAGACTGCCAAACAATACCGCGTCTATGATATTAAGGGAGCCGAATTCGAATAACAAACCTGAGCAGGCGTCCAAACTTATTGCTAGGGCTATTGCTATTCTTCGAGTTCCTCTAGAAAGGGAATTCCAATGTTCTCTTAGGCCGGCTTCAGTCATGGGCATCCCTCTCAACGCTTACCCCGATAAAAGTCAACCCCTAAAACCCGACAAGCTTTAGAGGTAAACTGTGACGCCGCAGTAGACCCTTTCTAGGTCCACTACAGCGCGCCTTGCGTCAATCCAAACTAAGTTTGGTTTTGATCCAGTTGGTTATGATCAGGCAGAAGACTGGACGCCGCCAATGGCGGTCCAGTACTTGTTGCAGTTGTAGCCACCTGCGCCATCATAGGTGCAGAAATCATATCCCGCACCACCAACGTCTCCGTTGTCCAAGAACGTTAGAAGGCCAGATGCGCCCTCGTAGCCTGTTCCTGTCGACTTGATGTTGTCGTTGATTGCGCCAGACATTGCAGCGGCCTTACCAATGATCATAACCGCGTCGTAGGTGGTCAAGACATAAGTCTTGATGCTGCCAATTGTAGCTGCATCTGCGTCGTATCGAGCCTCGAAGTCACCGTATGTTGAGCCTGCACGAGGTGCAGATACAGTCATATTTGTTGCCATTGTGTCGTCTTCCAGCTTCTCGTATAGACCAATTCCAGCAGGTCCGTCGCCACCAAATATAGCTCCGGTGTAGCCCGCGTCACTCAGAGCCTCAATAATTAATGCTGCATCTGTAATGTAGGAAGACAGGTAAACTGCAGTGCAGTCCGCGTTGCCAGCGATACCGTTAGCTAGTCCAGAGAAGTCCGTTGTGGCCTCTTCATAGCCCTGCATACCGGAAGCACAAAGGGCGTTCCCATTCCCTTCCCAAGCAGCCTTTACTGAATCAGCGAGACCTGATCCGTAGTCGTTGGTCATGTGTAGGATAGCCAAACCGCTTGCGTTAACACCTGCATCTGTCATCATGTCAGCGCCAGCTGGACCCTGAATGGCGTCGCTAGGCACATTACGGAAGAACAGCGGGTACGCCGAAGCGTCGCTGAGGCCAGGGTTGGTACTCGCGTACGATATCATGGGGATTCCAGCTGCCGATAGTACCGCATTGGCACCCATCGATGCACCGGAGCAAGCAGCACCGGCAACAGCTACGACACCAGAGTCAATTAGGGTCTGAGCTCCAGGTCCGGCGACTGCACCGTCACATCCCGAGTCAACTTCTACGAGTTCGAAAGTGTGTGTGGAGCTAGCCGTGTTTAGGTCACTGATAGCCTCAGTCGCGGCCCAGGAAAATCCAGGCGCATCCGGCTCCAGAGGACCGGTGAGAGGGTTCAGAAACCCAATTCTTACTGTCGTTTTCGTTACAGTTGTGTCTTCCTCTTCATCATCTCCCAGACAGCCGGTAAAAGCACCGACCGTAAGGAACATGGCGAGAGCCACTGCTTGATATTTTGCTGGTATCATGGTTATTACACCGACCCGCCAACAAGCGGTGTATTAAAAGGAATCGATTCTCCTACTCATAGAATTGTGATTGTAATGTCTAGTGCGTTTGTTGCCTCAACCATATATATCAAATTTACAGGAACACGGTTATTAACCACTCAGCCTACTACTCAAAAACTGGTATTTGTATGCCTGATAAAAAGAAAAAAGAAACTCCTAAATTTATCTACGACTGCGTCCGCTGCGGGCAGTACTGCTCCAGCGTCAAGGGCGTTCCCGTCACGCTGCAGGACCTGCTGCGCTGGCAGGCCAACGGCGAGCTGGGGCGGCTGGTGACGCACCTCGGGCTGGAAACCGACTCCGGCTTCCCGCGGCTGGTGCTCAAGCCCCGCGAGGGCGATGAGCAGGGCTGCCCGGTCTACGACGCTGACGGCAAGGCGTGCGGACTCTACGACGACCTGCCGCTCAACTGCCAAGCGTATCCGCTGGGCTACAACGGCGAGAAATACTACGTCGTCGACCAGGCCTGTCAAGGCTTGGGTGAGGGCGAAATGACTGCCGACAAGTTGCGCGCGCAGCGGGACTGCGCGCTCAAAGAATACGAGGCTCGCAGTAGTAGCGCGGCGACGCTGCCGGTCATGTACGGGCTGGTGATGCAGGAGATGATGGAACAGTCCCGCCAGGCGATGGACAGCCTGACGCCCGAGCAGAAGGCGGAGATGGAGCGCCGCTTCAAGGGTGGCGCATGAAGCCAGCGCTGCTGGCGGCGCTGAAGTGGCTCGCGCTGCGCGGCGCGGTGCGGCGGCCGGTGCACGTCTCGTCGGGCCAACTGGCAACCAAGCTGGGGGTCGGCCAGCAATCGGGCGCGCGCTACCTGCTCGAACTGGCCAATCGCGGGCTGGTCGAGAGGCGGCTGGTGCGCGGTGGGCAGATGGTGGCGCTGCTGCCGCCGGCGCGCGACCTGCTGCGGCGTGAGTTCGCCGACTACAACCTGATTTTCGACGCGCAGTCCGAGGTCAGCCTGACAGGGGTGCTCGAGACCGGACTCGGCGAGGGAGGCTACTACATTTCGCGCGAGGGCTACACTTCGCAATTCAAGGCGCTGCTGGGCTGGACGCCCTACAAAGGGACGCTCAACCTGCGTGTCGGCGAGGCGGGGACGCCCGAACTGGAAGCAATCCGCGCCGCCGAGGGGATGCTGGTCGACGGTTTCGAGGAGGACGGGCGTACCTTCGGCCGCGCCTGGCTTTTCCCCGCCAGCGTCAGCGACGGCGACCACAGTGAATCGCAGTGTGCGCTGATTACGCCCAAGCGCACACATTACCGACGGGTCATCGAGCTGATTTCACCAGAATACCTGCGCGACCGGCTGGGTGTCGAGGATGGGCAGGAACTCTCGGTGACGGTGCAACTGGCCCGGGACTGACAGGGTTTTAACGGTCGGCGGACCATACCGGCAGGCCATGGACCCCTACCACGACTACTTCGGAATCGAGTGGTACTGGCTGCTCGGGGCGTGGGCTGCCATCGCAATCGGCGCGCACGCCTGGCAGGTGGGCTACATCGTGCAGCTCATCCGGCTCGGGAAGCCGGACGACCGCTTCAACGCGTGGCCGATGCGGCTGCGCGAATTCCTGCGCGACTGGCTCGGCCAGCGCAAAGTGATCGAAGATCGCCTGGCGGGCGGCGCGCACGCGCTGATTTTCTGGGGTTTCCTGCTGCTGGTGAGCGACGTCCTGGATTTGGGGACGGGAGGAATGCTAGCTCAGTTTCTCGAAGATAGAAATTTAAAAGATTTCTGGAACCTTATTGTTGATATCGGATACCTAATGGCGGGTACCGGCATCACTATCGCGCTCTTCCGGCGCGTAGTGCTACGGCCCGCAAAACTACGCGGTGCAAGCATCGAGGGCGAGCTGATCCTGCTCGCCATCATGGGCATTGTCGTGACTGCGTTCCTGCTCGAGGGCGCGGCGATGCTCAGCCCCACAGGCGACATGCAGGCGCGCGACGGCTGGGAGCCGGTCGGCGCGCTCTTTGCTGACTTCATGGCGGGGATGGCGCCCGCCACGCTCGTGGCGGTCGTCGACACCAGCTACTGGCTGCACATGCTGCTGATTGGCGGCTTCCTGATTGAAATCCCGCAGTCGAAGCACTCGCACCTACTCGGGACTATTCCCAACGTGCTGTTCCAGGACCACGCCCCGCTCGGAAAGCAGCGACCGCTACAGATGGCCGCGGATGGCCGTGCGGTGAGCACCGACGAGCTGGACATCGAAAATCTAGTGCTGGGCGCCAGCAACTACACGGACTTCAGCTGGCGCCAGCTCTCTGACGGCTGGGCCTGCACCGTGTGCGCGCGCTGTCAGGACGTCTGCCCCGCCTTCGCGAGTGGCAAGACGCTGAACCCGATGCAGGTTATCCTGGACGTCAAGGGGTACGGCTGGGACCACGGGCGGCAGTTGCTCGCGGGCGAGACGCCCGGTGAGAGCGTGATTGACCGCATCACGGAAGACGCTATCTGGGCCTGCACCACCTGTTTCGCCTGCGTCGATGCCTGTCCCGTGCACATCGAACACGTGCCGAAGCTGACCGACGCACGGCGGCACCTGGTGATGGAAGCGGCGAAATTCCCGGAGGAACTGCAGGGCGTCTTCGAGAACCTTGAGCGCAACTCCAACCCGTGGGGTTTCGGCGCACACACACGTGGCGACTGGGCCGAGGGGCTCGATATCAAGGTGGGTGAGCCGGCCGAATATCTCTTCTACGTCGGTTGCGCAGGGTCGTTCGACAACCGCAACAAGAAGGTATCACGTGCACTGGCGCGGCTGATGCAGCAGGCGGGCGTCGATTTCTCAATCCAAGGTGAGACGGAGATGTGCAACGGCGACCTTGCCCGCCGCAGCGGCAACGAGTTCCTGTTCCAGATGCTGGCCGAGATGAACGTCGCAACGCTGCAGGAGGCTGGCGTGAAGAAAATTGTCACCGCCTGCCCCCACTGCTTCCACACGCTCGGCAAGGAATACGGGGATTACGGCGGCGACTTCGAGGTCGTCCACCACACCCAGCTGCTGGCCGAGCTGCGCGAGCAGGGCAAGCTACAGGTGGGTGACCGCGGAACCACGCTGACCTACCACGACCCGTGCTACATGGGGCGCATCGACGGCAGCCACGACGCCCCGCGGCAAGCGCTCGGCGGCGAAATCATGGAAATGCACCGCTGCCGTGACAAGACGTTCTGCTGCGGCGCCGGCGGGGCGCGGATGTGGGTCGAGGAGGACGCTGACAAGCGCGTCAACCTGATACGCGCGCAGGAGGCGCTCGACACCGGTGCCGACGAGGTCGGCACCGGCTGCCCCTTCTGCATGACCATGCTCACCGACGGGATGAAGAGCCTCGGCTCCGACATGGTGGTGCGTGACGTTTCAGAAATCATGGCGGAGCAGCTCGAGGAGTGATAACAAATACAACGGGCTGACTGCGCGCGGCGCATGAACCTCGCCGTGCTGGTGAAGATGGTGCCTGACACCGAGTCGCGACTCGAAGTACGCGACGGGGTGCTCGACGAATCGGGCTTCAAGTACATGGTCAACCCCTACGACGAGTTCGCCGTCGAGCAGGCGGTGCAGTTCCGTGAGGCCGGCGGCGGCAAGGTGACGCTGGTCGCGCTCTTCTCCGAGGCGAGCAGTATCGACACTGACCTACGCAAGATGCTCGCCATCGGCTGCGACGAGGTGTTGGCGCTGCGCCAGCCGGGCTACCGCGGCGACCGGCCGGCCGCCAACGCGGCGGCGCTGGCCGAGGCGCTCGAGGCGCTGGAACCGGACATCGTGCTCTGCGGCGTACAGGGCATCGACTTCTACCAGTGCGCGACGGGGCCGATGGTCGCGCACAAGTTGGGTATACCGCACGTCGCGTCGGTCACGAAGCTCGAACTGGCTGATGGCAAGCTCAGGGCGTGGCGGCAGGTTGAGGGCGGGCTGCAGGTGGTTGAGACACCGCTGCCGGCGCTGGTCACCTGCCAGAAGGACCTGAACAAGGTGCGCTTCCCGGCGCTGAAGGATATCATGTTCTCGAAGCGAAAGCCGTTCGAGAACCGCCCCGTCCCGGCTGCCGCGGGCCCCGACCTGCCATGCGCCACGGCATCACTCCCGCCGGCGCGCGGTGGCGGCGAAATCATCGATGGCGAGACGCCCGCCACGAAGGTCGCGACACTGCTCGGCAAGCTGCGCACGGAGGCGAAGGTATTGTGAGCGTTATTATCATCGGCGAGGCCGACGGCTCCGCCATCAAGCCGGCGTCGCAGCAAGCGGCCGCGCTGGCGGCACAGCTAGGCGACAGTGTCGGGCTGGTTTTCGGTTCGAACAGCGCGGCGAGCCAGCTCGCCGCGCCGCGCGTCGTAAGCGCCAGCGCGCTCGAGAGCTACGACGCGCTGCAATTCACGGCGGTCGCGGCGCAGGTAGCGCGCGACGCCGGCGCGACCGCAGTCGTGATAGCAGCGACCGCGATGGGAAAGGATCTTGGCCCTCGGCTCGCGGCGGAGCTGGGATGGGGCTACATCGCCGACGCACTCGAATACGATGGCGGGGCGTGGATTCGCCCTAACTACGCCGGGAAGGTGCTGGCACGGCTGGAGCCCAACAGTGCCTTCGTCGCGACCCTGCGGCCAAATGCATTCCCGGCGGGCGACGGTACCGCAGGCGCGGTCGAGGAGTTCAGCGGCGAAGTTCCTGACTCGCCCGCGATGACGGTCGGCATGGAATCGGCCGGTTCAGGCATGGTCGAACTGACCGAAGCGGCGATTGTCGTTAGCGGCGGCCGCGGGCTCGAGGAGGCGGAGAATTACGACAAACTGATTCGGCCGCTCGGCACGGCGCTGGGCGCGGCTTGCGGAGCGAGTCGCGCCATCGTCGACGCTGGCTGGGTGCCGCACTCGCACCAGGTCGGGCAGACTGGTAAGACCGTCACGCCCGAGCTCTACATGGCGGTCGGGATTTCGGGCGCCATCCAGCACTTGGGCGGCATGTCCGGCTCGAAATGTATCGTCGCCATCAACAAGGATGCCGAGGCGCCGATTTTCAAGGTCGCCGACTACGGAATCGTGCATGACCTGTTCGAAATCGTCCCGGCGCTGATGGCTGCGCTGGACGACTGAGGATACTGTTAAGTAGCAGGCAAACCCGTCCCAAAACATGTCAGAACAGCCTGATGAAATCGCCAAACTTCACCAGACCATCCACGAGTTGCAGGTCGAGGTGCGGCTGCTGCAGGAAGCGGTCGGTTCGCTGCTGGCGCTGGCTGACGACGAGGATTTCGGCGATGACCGCTGGTTCGCCGGCGGGGAGAGCGGCGGCCCCGCTTTCCGGTTGAACATGGGGATGTAGTCGCGAGGCTACAAACTTTAAGCACCCCTCTCAGGTGCCGCGTCGCGCTCGAGTGGTGTAGCCTGGCCTATCATCTCAGCCTGTCGAGCTGAGGACTCGGGTTCAAATCCCGGCTCGGGCGCCATTGCACATGGACAGTTTTATGGACTGCCCCACATCTGCGAGTCGATGCGGGGCGGTCGCTACCAGGCACTGATTGTCGTAATCCTGCTGCTGACGGCGCTGCCGTACACCCCGCTGATGAACATCCAGAGCGCGCAGCACGCCAACCCCGCGACGCAGGAACGCGACCCTTCATTCCCCGAGATGGATAGCGACGGCGACGGGCTCAACGACTCCTACGAAATGGAGCTGGGCTTCGATCCGTTTGACTTCGACTCTGACGGCGACGGGATTCCCGACGGTATCGAGCGTGAAATGCTGGAGGACCTGGCCGGCTCGGGGCTGGTGCCGCCCAATATCGAAGACCTTATTGGCCCCGACGGTGACCTAGACGGCGACGGAATTCCCAATTACCTCGACGACGATATGGACGGCGACGGTATCCTCGACTCTATGGAGTGCAATCAGGATTTCAACGGCGACGGGTTTATCGACGAGGCAGACCGCGACCACGACGGCAATGGCAACGGCATTACCGACTGCCTCGAGCAGATGCTGACGCCAAACGGCATCGGCGACTCGGCACCGGTCGACGGATTTTACGGCATGAACGAGCAGAACCTAGCGGCGCCAATTTTCGTCGTAGACCCGATCTACAACCCACGCTACTGGCGCGCCGCTGCCTTCGACGAGTATACCGGCGCGCAGTGGCGCACCTCCACCAGCTACGACCCGAACCCCGGCTTCTGGCACAACGGCCAGTCGCCCTACGATTTCACCGACGAAGTAAATCACCCCGGCATCACAAGCAGCGAAACGAGCTATACCATCGGCTACCTCGCCCCGACCAACGGACACGTGCCGACCGCGCTCTACGCCACCTCAGTCGCCATGGCACCGTCGTGGGAGCAGGGGGTGCGCATGGATTCTGAGCAGAGCTTCGTCGCCGACGGGCAGTTCCAGGCCTACACCTTCACAGTCACCGAGTTCAGCTATCCCGCTGAAATCATGAATGCCAGCGTCGGTGCGCCCGGGTCCCAGTACCTGGCGTTGCCGGACCTCCCGCAGCGGCCCGGCAGCGATAACGACATCTACGACCTCGCACCAGTCTTGGCCGAAGGCGCCGATTCCGACTACGATATCGCGCAGGCCATCGTCAGGCATCTGCGCGAGAATTACCTGTATGACCTCAACATGGAGGACTCCGCCGAGGATGAGGACCCGATTGACCGCTTCCTGTTCGACACTCGGCGCGGCAAGTGCACCAACTTCGCCTCCGCCTTCGTAGCACTGGCGCGGCTCAACGACCTCCCGAGCCGGTTCGTCGTCGGCTTCGCGCTGGGCGAGCTGACCGAGTGGGAGGGCGAGCCGGTACGCGTGATTACCGCCGGCAACGCGCACGCCTGGGTCGAGGTCTACTTCGACCAGTTCGGCTGGGTCACCTTCGAGCCCACCAGTTCGCAAGTGGCGCCGGGCGGCAGCGACCTCGGCACCAACACCACCGGCGAAGACGAGACCGTACAGGGCAACGGCACCCAGCCCGGTACCGACAACGAGCAGCTCGACAGCGACGATGATGGCCTTACGGATGACCAGGAACTCGAAATCGGGACCGACCCGTTTGACCCCGACACCGACGATGACTACCTGTCCGATGGTGTCGAGACCCTCACCGGTATTTTCGTCGCAGAATACGATACCGGCAGCGACCCGCTCAACCCCGATACCGACGGGGACGGGCTTGCCGACGGCGACGAAGTGCTCGACGTCCTTACCATTTACGGCATCCGCTTCACGAGCGACCCCAACGACCGCGACACCGACGACGACGGACTGACTGATGGCGAGGAATACAACGGCGCTTTCTATGGTTCTATACCTTCCCCAACGCCAGGGACACGGACCAGGACGGGCTCCACGACGGGCTCGAGCTGGGACTGACGACCCCGCACGGCGGCAATCATACTGGCCCCGGCTGGACGCCGGACCTCGACCCGGCCAATCGCACGAATCCAGTCAGCGACGACACCGACCGCGACACCCTGCTCGATGGCGAGGAGGACGCCAACCACAACGGGCGGGTCGACCCGGGACCATGGCTCGGGCTGGGCAACCTCTCGGGTGGCGAGACCGACCCGCTGCTCGAGGATACCGACAGCGGCTCGCGCACCGACTACGAGGAAATCTTTGTCGATGACACCGACCCGCTTGACTTCGACAGCGAAATCCGCGATTCTGACCACGATGGGCTGCTCGATGAGGTCGAGATTGAAGTCCACGGCACTGACCCGTTCAATCCCGACAGCGACTACGACGGGCTGACCGACAGCCAGGAAATTCTCGTTTACCTGACCGACCCGCTCGATTCTGACAGCGACAATGACGGACTGGAGGACGGCAACGAAGTAAACCAGGTCGGGACTGACCCGCTCGACGACGATACCGATAACGGCGGAGTGATTGACGGAGTCGAGGTGGTTCTCGATTTCACCGACCCCTTCAACGCCAGTGACGACCTGCTCGACGAGGCCGATGACGACATGGACGGGCTGACCAACGGGGAAGAAGTCCTGTTCGGCACCGACCGGCTGGACCCGGACACCGACGACGATGGCCTGAGCGATGGGGATGAGGTGAACCTCTACTCAACCGACCCCACACAAGCAGATAGCGACGCGGATTCGCTCGGGGACGGGGCGGAAATCCTGAACTGGAGCACCGACCCGAACCATCCCGACACCGACCGTGATGGCCTCAGTGACGGAGACGAAGTCTTCACGCATGGTACCAACGCCACACGAGAGGATACCGATGGGGACGGGCTGGATGACGGGGAAGAGGTACTGGTCCAGGGCACGGACCCTCTCGTGCAGGACACCGACCTTGGCGGTGTCGGTGATGGTGTAGAAGTACTAGTTGACGGCACGGACCCACTCAACGGTAGCGACGACTTCGACCCTTCAGCGGATAACGACAACGACGGACTGACCAACAGCGAAGAGGTCGTGCACGGCACCGACTACCTCGACCCCGACACGGACGATGATGGACTGTTCGACGGCGAAGAGGTGAACGACTATGGAACCGACCCACTCGACGCAGATTCCGACAGCGACGGACTCAGCGATGGTGACGAGGTCAATACCTACGGTACCGACCCGCTCGATGCGGACTCGGACAACGACGGATTGAGTGACGGTGACGAAATTAACACTTACCTGACCAACCCGCTCGACAGCGACTCCGACGATGACGGACTCAGTGACGGGCAGGAAGTCAAGACTTATGGAACCGACCCACTAGATCCCGACACCGACGATGACGGGCTGGAAGACGGCGAGGAGGTTATGGTACACTCCACAGATCCGCTCGACCGGGACACCGATAACGACGCGCTCATTGACGGGGCGGAGGTACTGCTCGAGACCGACCCGCTTGACCCGGATACGGACGGCGAAGGACTGCTCGATGGCGACGAAGTTCTGAACTGGACCACCGACCCAAACAAGGCTGACACGGATGCGGACGGCCTCGATGACTACGAAGAAGTCTTCACCTACGGCACCGACCCGCTCGAGGCTGACAGCGACTCTGATGGACTTGATGATTATGCCGAATTATTCACCCACCTGACTCGGACAACGACGGTCTCAACGATGGAGTCGAGGTCAACACTCACGGAACTGACCCGCTCGATTTCGACAGCGACGACGGTGGCGTGATTGACGGGGTCGAGGTTCTCTCGCACGGAACCGACCCGCTCAATAGCAGTGACGACCGCACCGATCTGGTCGACAGCGACAACGACGGACTAACCAATGGACAGGAAGAAATCTACGGCACCGACCCCAACGACCCTGACAGCGACGATGACGGACTCAGTGACGGCCATGAGGTGCTGGACTTGGGCACCAACGCCACCAACCCTGATACTGACGGAGACGGCCTTGGTGACTGGTGGGAGAACAACGTCACGGGAACCGACCCGCTAGACCCCGACACCGATGATGATGGACTCACTGACTGGTGGGAGAACAACGTCACGGGAACCGACCCGCTAGACCCCGACACCGATGATGACGGGCTGAATGACTTCCGTGAGAACAACCAGACCGGCACCGACCCGCTAGACCCAGATACCGATGATGATGGACTGCTTGACGGACCGGAACTGGATGACTGGGGGACCGACCCACTTGATAACGAAACCGACGGCGATGGGCTGGATGACGGTGATGAAGTCTTCACCCACGGGACCGATCCGGCCGATGCTGACTCGGACGATGACGGACTCAGCGATGGTGCGGAAGTGCTTGACTGGGGGACGGATCCACTCGACGCGGACACCGATGACGATTATTTAAATGACGGAGCGGAAGTCCTGACCTGGGAAACCGACCCGCTTGACCCTGATACCGATGACGACGGGATGCAGGACGGTCATGAGGTCAGTCAGGGCTGCGACCCTCTCGACCCCGACACGGACGATGACGGACTGATTGATGGCTGGGAGTTCCAGCGGCTGCTGGAGGGCTACGCCTTCTCGCCGACGAAAAACGACACCAATGACGATGGAATCGAGGACGGGGACGAAGACCCTGACGGCGATGGCCTGGGCGTGCTGGACGAGATGAATATCCACTTCACCGACCCTCTCAACCGTGATTCCGACAGCGACGGACTCTGGGATGGCGACGAACTCGACCCATGGAATATCCAACTCGACCCGGTCGACAACAACCGCAACTACGATTCGTGGCCCAATTCGACCGACTCGGACGGGGATGGTGTCGGGGACTACGCAGAGGTGGTACCCTCCAACGACACCTACGGCTCGCGCACCGACCCCCTGCGCGCCGACACCGACTCGGACGACCTCGACGACGCGTTCGAGCTGAGCTACTACTGGAACGTCACCGGCGACAACAACACCGCCCGACTCTGGTATGACGAAGAAGGCTGGGAGACCTCCGACCCAACTGACCCCAACACCGACGGAGATGAATGGGACGACGGGGATGATGAAAATCCAGTTTCGGTCGTGACGGACGAGGAGGACCCCGGCTGGGGCTTCGCACCCCCCTCGCGCGGCCCCCAGATTAGGCCAGACAGCGTCAACAAGACCGAGCTTTTCGTCTGGACAGGACGGCTCTACAACACCACCACCGGAGCTGGCTACAGCAACATAATGGTCAGCGGCTACCTCAACCGGACCGTAAACACCACCGGTTCGATAATCGGGCAGAACCTCACCGACTCCGACGGATACTTCAACGTCGAATCCAGCGTGCCGGCTGACTACGTGGCGGGCGACTGGGTCATCCGCTTCCACATCCCACGCACGCCCATCAACGCCACCACCATCCTGAAAGAGAGCTACTCGCCCGCTTTCCCGCTGGCGGTACATGGCTACAGCAACCTGACGATTTCGGTGCCACCCACTTCGCCGCTGAACGGGACGACGGTCGTGACCGGGCTGCTGCGCGAGCAGGGCAACCTGCCGATGGATGGCACGGTCGTCAACCTCAGCTGGCAGGGGCTGCTACTCAATACCACGACCGGCAGCGACGGCAGCTTCGTCTTCGCGATTGACCTGCCGGAAACGCCGGGGAACTACTCGCTCAACGCCAGCTGGAACGGCACAGTCTTCGTATCGGCTGCCGGGACGAGCGGCTGGACCGACGTAATCGATGGCAATGTCAACCTGACGGTCGCGTTGCCTAGTGTCCTGCTCAGCAACACCAGCTATCTCGTGACAGGCACGTTGCAGGGCAACGAGACGGTCCTGCCGACCGGCACGCTGGTGCTGGCGCTCGGCGGGCAGCCGTTCATGACGCTGCCGGTCTCCGGCAATGGCGACTGGCAGGCGCTGCTCGAAGTGGCTGGTAATGCCACGCCGGGCAACACTTCGCTCACCGTGACCTACTCTGGCGACGGCTACCACCCGGCGGCAGTGTTGAGCGAGCCGGTAATGATTCGCGGTTGGAGCGCGCTCACGCTCGAGTCGCTCAGCACCAATCGCGATAGCGGGGTGACCCTGCGGGGCAACCTGACCGACAACCGCGGGTTCCCCGTCGAGGGCGCCGAGGTGGCGCTGCAATGGAACCTGCGCTGGAGCGGGACCACGGTCACCGACTCGAACGGCCAGTATTCGCTGTTGCTCGACCTCAGCGAGGCCGCCAACGGCCCCCATATCGCGAAAGCGTTCTTCAACACCACGCTGGCGCTGAATGGCAGCTACGCCGTGGCGGAAATCCTGGTCGAGACAGACACCTTCCTGCTCTTCGAAAACTGTGCGCAGAACGGCACTGGCTGGGAATGCAACGCGGTGCGCGGGCAGAATTTTACGCTGGCGGGGCGCCTCGTTGACGACCGCGGTGAAGGCCTCGCCTTCGCCGAGCTGGAAGTGCTGTGGGACGAGGCTTCGCTGCCAGTCATCTACGCCGATATCGACGGCAACTTCTCGCTCGAAATACCGATTGCCGCCGACGTGGTGCAGCCGTTCGACGTGCTGGTGACGCACCCGCAGCGCGGCTTCCTGCACGGTTCCGCAGGCGAGGTGCTGGTGCTGCCACAATCATCGGTGAATATCACGCTGCTGGCGACCGACGCGATGCGCGGTTACGACGTGGTAGTGGGCGGAGTAATCCACGACCTGCTCGGCGCCCCCGTTGGTGGCGCCGAACTGCTGCTGGAACTGCGCGACCCCGCTGGCGCAATCTGGCTGACGCAGCCGGTAATGACTGACGGTAATGGTATTTTCACCTTCACCACCCAGGTGCCGGCCGACGTGTCGGCCGGCAACGGCAGCGTCTTCGCCGATTACGAAGGGGCGCGTTTCTACCTCGCCAACCACACCAGCACACCCACCTTGTTCGGCATCAGCGGCGCTTCGCAGTTCAGCGGCCTGAACGCCAGCAGCGACAGCGGGATGCTACTGCGCGGCCACGCGGTCAGCTTTACGGGAGTGCTGACCGACGAGCTGGGCAACCTGCTCAACGGGAACGTCTCGGCGCAGCTCGACATGCATGACCTCACCATCGCTACGCTGGGCGACGGCAGCTACCACGCCAACGGCACCGTGCCGGCGCATTACCGGCTGAACCACACGCTCACCTTCTCCTGGCTGGGCGACGAATTCCACACTGGTGCCAGCGGCAGCCTCGAGGTGACGGTCTACGTCGCGACCCAACTGCTGCTGGCGGCCGACCCACCGGTCGCGCGACCGGGCGACAACGTGACGCTAGTCGCTATGCTGCAGGAGGACGACGGGTCGCCGCTGGCGGGCCTGATGGTGACACTGGAATTCGTGCTGTTCGACCAACTGGGGCAGGTCATCGACCAGCAGAACGTGACACGCGTGACGGGGGGCGACGGGGGCGTGAGCGAAGTGATCGAATTCATCCCGGGAACGGAGTACCTGCGCATTTCTGGTGGCTATGGCGGCTCGGGAACCTGGGTAGCCACCACGAGCTCGACGGATGTCGAACGCGAAGTGGTGGTCGTTCCCGGCACAGACTGGTCGCAATACCTGCCGCTGCTGGCGGGGATTCCCGCGGCGCTGATGGTCTCGGGCTACTACCTCTACTGGCTGCAGCGGCACAAGTACGAAGTGCGCAACCTCATCCGTGACATGCAGGAGCAGATGAACGAGGAGGATGACTACCGGCGCATCATCATCCAGTCCTACTTCCAGCTCACCAGCATCCTTGAGCGCTACGGCTTCCTGCGGCGGCCGACGCAGACTGCGCGCGAGTTCCGCGAGGTCCTCTCGCGCGCGCTGCCGATTTCGCCCGAAGGCGTCGGCCTGATGACACAACTGTTCGAGATTGCGCGCTATTCTGGGGTCAAGCCGCAGGTGGTCGACGAATTCGGGATGACCTGGAGCGACGGCTCCTACAACCTCTGGTGCGGTGAGGCGCTGGAGACACTGCGCACCATCGAGCTCGACCTTGAGGGGGGGCTCGAACAAGGCTTCCTCAACCGCATGGGACGCAAATTCCGGAGGTGGGCAACCTGAACCTGTGGTGGGACCGCTACGGCCTCAAACTGCTGGCGCTCGTCGCGGCGGCGCTGATTATTGGTGCAGTCTACCCCCAGTTGGCGAGCCACTCACAGAACCCGTCACAGCTCTCAGCGTGGGACTCCGACTGGAACGACCTCTCTCGCTTCGCGGCCGACATGGAGGCGCGCGGCTACACGACGCAGTCATTGCTCTCGAGCCCGCAGGCGCTGGGGGAGCTGACGGGCGAGCAGCGCAACTCGACCGTGCTGGTGATCCTGGGCGTCGAGCGCGCCTATACCGAGGCGGAGGCGAAGGCAATCCATGAGTTCGTCAAACAGGGCGGACGGGTGCTGCTGGCGGACGACTTCGGTCATGGCAATTCAGCGGTAACCGGACTCTACTCGGTCGGCGCCAGCTTCTTCGGAAAACGACTCTACGACCGCAACCACTGGGAGGAAGCCTACCATCCCCACAACTCGTCCTACGTCGTTGTTGATGCCGCCGTCACGCATTACGGCTTCAGCGGGCAGCTGCTGTTCTCGGAGCCGACCGCGCTGACGATTGTCGAGGGGGGCAAGGCGATTCCGCTGGCGCGCTCCTCAGTGCAGGCGTTCGTCGACCTGGACGGCGACGGGAATGGCGACAGCGACGAGGGGACGTTCTCCATCGGCGGTGCGGTCGTGCTGGCAGAGGTGGAAATCGGCAGCGGCCGCATGGTGATGCTCTCCGACCCGAGCCTGTTCATCAACTCGCTTTACGGCGAGCTCGATAACCGCGAGTTCGCGCGGGCGATGATTGACAACCTGGCGCAGGGGAGCAACACGACACTGCTCTTCGACGAGAGCCGCCACTTGCAACCCGACTTCCTCTCACTGGTCTACGTCCAGCTCTTCGGCTACGTCGTCTTCGCCGGCAGCAACGAAGTGGCGCGCATCATCTTCCTCGCTGCCATCCTACTCGGCGCCGAAGTGGCGCTGATGTCCACACGCAACCCGCTGCCGTGGCGCCACCTGCACAACCTCTACCGCGGGCGCTCCACGAACTACCGCGTGCCGCACGCGCACTACATCCATCCCGATACCATCCGCGAGGTGTTCCTCGACCGGGTACGGATTGAGCATGGCTACTCACGGGAGGAGTTCAATATGTTCTCCGGAGCGCGGCTGGAAGAGCTGCTGGGCGACGAAACGCTGGTGCGGTTTATTGTAAATAGGGACGCAAAGTTGCGACAGGTGCAGGTGCTGGAAGCAATCAGCAGGTGGACCAAATGAGCGAAGATTCCGAAACAGGAGAAGAACAGGAGAGTTCGGTCAGCCAGACTTACCTCATGGATGAGGATTTGCGCGCGACGCGGGAGCTGGCCGAGGGGCTACTGGGCGAAGTGGAGAAAGTGGTCATGGGCAAGCGGCCGGTGCTGGAGCTGGTGATGACCGGCATCCTGGCTGGCGGCAACATTCTCTTCGAGGATAACCCCGGTCTGGCGAAAACGCTGCTCGCCAACACTTTTGCGGAGGGACTTGGCTGCGACTTCAAGCGAGTGCAGTTTACGCCGGACCTGCTGCCGGCCGATATCACCGGCATTTACATTTTCGACCGCAAGCAGAACGAGTTCGACTTCCGTCCGGGGCCGCTTTTCTGCAACATCCTGCTCGCGGACGAAATCAACCGCGCGCCGCCCAAGACGCAGGCCGCATTGCTAGAAGCAATGCAGGAACACCAAGTTACCATCGAGGGGCATACGCACAAGCTGCCGCAACCTTTCATCACCGTCGCGACGCAGAACCCCATCGAGTCGGAGGGCACCTACCCACTGCCCGACGCGCAACTGGACCGATTCATGATGAAGCTCTCGGTCGGCTATCCCGGCCGGCCTATCGAGCGCGCGATTATCGTCAAGCGCATGCAGCGCCAGAAAGACGACCACGACGTCAAGGCGCTCGCGTCGCCGAAAAAGCTGCAGCAGATGCAGGCATCGCTCGAGAAGGTGAAGGTCGACGAGACGATTATTGAGTATATCGTCGAAATCGTCACGCGCACGCGTGAGGACCCGCGAGTGGCGGTCGGCTCGAGCCCGCGCGGGACGCAGTCGCTCTTCAAGCTCTCGCGAGCGCTGGCAGTGATGAACGGGCGCGACTACGTCGTGCCGGACGACATCAAGCGGCTCGCCATCTACACGCTACGGCACCGCATTATCCTGAAGCCGGAACCGCGCATCAAGGGCGTCCAGTCCGAGGAAATCATTTCGCAAATCCTGCAGGAAGTCGAAGTTCCCACGACGCAGGGCTACACCGATTGAATGTGGAGCAGGAAGGCGACGGCGCTCGCCGGGTGCGGCGCCTTTCTGGCGCTCTCGGGGCTGGTGCTGCTGAATTACCTCTTCATCAGTGTTGGCATCGTGATGCTCAGCTTCCTCTTCCTCGCCAGTTTCCTGAACCTCTGGATGCCACGCGTCACTATCGAGCGCACCACCAGCTCGGATAACATCTTCGAGGATGGCGAGCTAGAGGTAAGCTTCACGCTGCGCAACCGAGGCCTGCTGGGCGGCTTCGTCGAAATCTATGACGAGGTGCCACCGCAGGCGCGGCTGGCGCGCGGCTCAAACTACACGCTGCTCTACTTGAAGGGACGGCAGGAGGTGAGCTTCGCCTACACCGTGCGGATGCCGCTGCGCGGCCACTACCATCTCGGGCCGGTGCGACTGCGAGTCAAGGACGCGTTTGACCTGTTCTACAATGAGCGGCACGAGTCGGTACTGGAGCCTTTCTCGGTCTTCCCGCGCATCGAGGGACTCGAGTCGGAAATCCTGGGAGGCAATAACCCCAAGCTCTACCAGGGGGCGATGCCGATTTACTCGATCGGCGAAGGGAGCCAGTTCTACTCGCTGCGCGAATTCCTGCCGGGCGACTCGATGCGCAAGGTGAACTGGAAGGCACTGGCGCGCACCGGCCGGATGATGGTCAATGAGACCGAGCGCGAGAATATCATTGACATCTACATGCTGCTCGACGCGCGTGGCGTCAGCGGCGTCGGGACGCCCACCAACAATCCGCTCGAGATGTGCTGCCGCGCCGCCGCAAGCTTCGCCGACCAGCTACTGCGATCGCGCAACAACATTGCACTGACGGTCTACGGCAGCCGCACCGCGACGGTGCACCTCGGTCGCGGCGAGACGCAGTTGTTCCGCATCCTGACTGCGCTGGCCGACGCGAAGGCGGAGGGCGAATTACCGCTGAAGCTGGTTATCCAGGATCTGCTGCCCTACATCCCGTCCGGGTCGCCCATCATCCTCTTCAGCGCGCTCGACAATGACCCCTCGCTGGCCGAGGCGTTCACGCTAGCGCTGACGCGCGGCTACGCGCTGACAGTGGTTTCCCCGTCGAGCATCGACCTCGAGGCGGCGACCGGGCGCATCCCGGCCGGGCCGGAGACGGTGGCGCGCATGGAGCGCGAGAACATGGTTAACGAGCTGCGCGGCTGGGGCGTGCATATCGGCGACTGGAAACCGGGCGAGCCGGTCAGCATGGCACTAGCAGGGGCGCAACGATGAATTTGATGGAGCGGCTGCCGCGGCTCGAGCAAGTCATCAACTACCGCGACCTCGTCGGGGAATATCCGCTGCTGCTCGCCGTGCGGGTGCTCGCGTCGGCGGGGCTGCTCTGGATGGGGACGCTCTGGTTCGGGTTCCACGACCCGCAGCAGTCGTTGATTACCGAATATGCGCGCGGCTACTATCCTGCCTTCGACCCGGCAGCGTATGACTATGTGGCTGGCGGCTTCCTCGCTGGATTCGGGCTTTACCTCTACACGCTGCTGCTGCGGCCGTGGAACCGGCTAGTGCTCTTCGCCATCGTGGCGTGGATGGGGTGGTATTTCTTTGGCCCGTACGTCGCCTACCAGACCGAGAACTACGTGCGTTACGCTGACCCGTGGCTGGCGCAGGAGCGCGCGTCGCTCTGGTTCGGCCACGCGACGATGCTAGTCTTTGGCTCGTCGCTGGGGCTCGGCGCCTACGGCATCTGGCGGCGGCGGACGCTGCCGATTACGCTCTCGATAATCCTGACGATTGCGATCGGCTACCTGCACACCGGCGAAAGCGTCCAGACCCTCGAGGGCGGCGTGCGCTACGGCCTCGGCTTCCTGGTCTACATCGAGCTCTCGCTAGCGGCGCTGAAATACGAGGCGTACGTCCTCCAGTTCCATCCCGCTGGCGCTAGTGGCAGCCTGCTCTCGGAGGGCGAAGTGGGGCGGGTCCGCGCAACGCTGGCGTCGCTGATGGGGCATTACGGAGTGCATCTCGCCATCATGCTCGGGCTGACTGCACTGCTGGGGGGCATTATTCTCGAAATCAACACCTGGGTCGCGCGCTACACCAGCGGTCGCATCGCCGAGTCGTTCGAGCTCGACTCGCTCTACGGTATCGTTTTCACCGCGATGGTCGCCTTCCTGCTGCTGGGAGTGCTGCGGATGTTCGCCGGGCCGGATTACGAACTCGACGAAAGCTGAATCGGCACGCCCTCTTCGGGGAGGATTACCTCGCAATCGAGGTCATCCGCTAGCGGCTGCCGGTCGTCGCCGTGGTAGAGAATCACGCGCTCGGGGTCGCAAGCGCGGATGAACTCGAGCAGCTGTGCGTGCCCCGCATGGCCACTCAGCGAGAACTGCGCCACCTCGCAATCGACGCGGAAAGCGGGCGATTCCGGGTCGCGCTCCATGCGCATGCGCCCGGTTTCGAGCAACTGGTGGCCGTTGGTGCCGGGGACCTGGAAGCCTGTCAGGAACAGCGCCGACTTCTCGTCGTGGCGTAACTCCTGCATGTAGTGCATCACCGGTCCGCCACTCAGCATCCCGGCCGTGGTGACAATCACGTCGCCGCGCAGCGCCTGCTCCCGCATACGCCAATGGCGCACGAAGCGGGTCTGCTTCAGCGCGTGGTTCAGCCCGCCGACGTTGCGTAGCGCACCGGGGTGCTTCTGCAGGATGCGCGCGATGTCGCGCCCCATCCCGTCGAGCCACACCTCGTAGCCCTGCCCGGCAAGCAGCATCAGCAGCTCCTGGCTGCGCCCCAGCCCGAAGGCGGGCAGGATGACACGGCCACCGCGGCTGACGATGGCGTCAATCGCGGAGAGCAAATCGTCGACAATCTCCTCGCGCTCAGGGTGCTCGCGGCCGGAATAGGTTGACTCAATCGCGAGCGTGCGGCACTTCAGCGGCTGCGCGGCGCGCGTCAGCCCCGTGTCGACGGTGTGGATGTCACCAGTAAAGAGGAAACCGAGCTCGGGGAAGTGGAACATCCCGGCCCCCGGAATGTGGCCGGCGTTGCGGATGTTGAACTCGAAGCCGCCGTGGAACGCGCTACGCCCCGGCACCAGCGAGCGGTGCTGCCGCAGCAGCTCGCCAATCGCCGCCTTCGGGAACGGCGCCGGATACCCCTCGCTCTCGGAGACACGCAGCGTGTCCTCCGCCATCCGCACCGCGAGGTCACGCGTCGCCGGCGTCGAAACAATCGGCGTCCCGCGGTTCGCCACCTTGGGCGCCAGCCCGCAATGGTCGAGGTGAGCGTGCGTCAGCAACAGCGCATCGATATCGGGTGCCGGTGCCGGGAAGCGTGGCGGGTCGTCGGGCTGGATGCCGTAGTCGAGCAGCAATCGGCCGGCGTCGCCTTCGAGCAGCACGCCGACGCGGCCGACCTCGCTCGCGCCGCCCAGAAATGTGAGTGTAGCTTCCACGCGGTCAGTCCCAATCGTCCCAGTCGTCGCCCGAGGATTCGACGGCGGGAAGTGGCGACGCGGAGGCTGATTCGTCGTCCTCTTCGTCCTCCCATTCCTCGTCATCCCACTCCTCGGAACGGTAGTACATCGCAGCGCCGACCGCCATCACTAGCCCCAGCAGTACGAAGACGTACCACAAGTCGCCGAGCGTAGCCGTGAGGCGACCGCCGAAGCCCTGTTCGACCTCGAGCGTGAGGGTCTTCTCAACCCGGTGTGAAGTTACCGAACTAGTGATAGTTACCAGAATTTTCTCGCTGTCGCCGTGCCGAACCTCGTCACTGGCAGTGATTCGCACCGTCGCTTCGCCGCTGCGGCTGGCGACGACCGCAATCGAATTCCCGTCGGGGAACGAGACCTGCCACCCCTGCGGTACCGAGGGCGCCTGCAGCTGGTAGGTGTCGTCGGCATTGAGCGGATTGTGCAGCTCGAGCGTGAACTCGTAGCTGCCGCCCGGCTCAATCGCGGCGCGATACTTCGCGGCGGTGACCTGGAACATGTCGTCTTGCAGAGCGATGTTGAAAGTCAGTTCCTGGCGGCCGCGCGCGGTTGAGTCATGCAAATCTTCGGCAACGGCCACAACGGGGTAGCCCCCCTCCTGATAGGTGGCGGAGTTGCCAGCGGTGACCAGCAGGTCCAGTGGCATGCTCTCGCCCTCGCTGATCGTGACCTGCCCGTTAGGCACCGTCTCGCCCTGGTCCTTATAGAGCGCCGACCACCCGGAAGGCAAGTTCTCGACGTAGAGCTGGACGTCACGGTCGCCCTCGACCGCCGAGAAGAGCGAGAGGTGCACCGTCTGCGTCCCGCCCGGCTGCAGGTTGGCGTAAATCGTCGAGCCGCCGCCCGCAACGTTGAGGGACAGACCGAAGGTGCGGCTCACTTCGAGCGTTGCCGTGGAGGTCTTCGTGGTGTTGCCTTGCGAAGTGCCCTTGAGCTGGATGGTCGAAGTGTCGGCGTCGCCGCCCTCAGCGGGGCGCACCCAGACGGTGACGTTGGCGACGTGCTCGCCATCCTCCTCGCGCGGCAGCCCGTTGATGGTGATACCCGAATCGCGCTCGCCGTCATACTCGAACTCGACGTCCCAGTCGGGGAGCATGCCGGTCGCGCTCAGGTCAATGGAGTCGGTCGCCTGCCCCAGATTGGCGATGCGCAATCCGAAATCGTTCCAGTTACCAGCGACGGCATCAACCTCGGACGAGGTGACATGCTGCGTCCCCTCCTCGAAGTATAGTCCCACCATGAACTCGGCGCCGACGACCGTCTTGGTCTCGAGGTCGAAGGTCTGCTTCTGTGAAGAAGGCGAGTTCTGCGAAGTAGCGAGGATGCTGACGGTCGCGTAACGGCCGACCATCTCAGTCGAGTCCGCCACGGAGACGCTGAAGGTCACGGTCTCGGTCCCGCCCGGCGCGAGGTTGCCGCTGCTCCATGATTGCGGCTCGACGGTCCAGTTGGACGAGGTGTCGCTCGGCTGGAGGTCGAAGCTGTCGGAGCTGTCGCCGCTGTTGCGCACCGTCAGCTGGTAGCTGACCGAGCCGCCGACCGCGACCGACTGCTGTCGCTCGTCAGTCCAGAGGTAGACGCCATACTCGTCCATCTCGACCTGTAGCTCGACCCAGTAGCCGTGGTCCTGCTGGTCGACCGCTGAGACGCGTACGGTGTAGGCGCCCGAGCCAGTCTGCTGCGCGCCCGGCTGGTCGAGGTCGTTGTAATTCCAGGTAATGTCATCAAATTCGACCGTGCCGCTACCGTCGCCGCGGTCGGTCGGCGCCAGCTCGCTGTCTAACAGCTCCTCGCCGTCCGGGTCATCGACCTGAACGCGAATAGAGGCGACGTCGTAGGCGCCGAAGGCGTTGAGCGCGGTCCCGGAGAAGAACGCCCGCGCCAGCTCGGCCGGCAGGTTGGGCTCGAAGCGGTCGGTCGCCTGCCGGTCGTCGTCATCCGAAGTCTCGAGGTTGAACGCCTCGGTCAGGACTGTGATGTCGCGCACCGGGTTGGTCTTCACGACCAGCTTGGAGGGGGTATCACCGTCGGTGCCGGTATCGAGTCCGAGGTTGACGTCGCTGCCGCCGTCGTTCTCAAGCTCGACGACGATGTAGTGGCCCGAGTCGAAAGTGTAGCTGGGGCCGAGCGAATCCTCCCAGTAGAGCTCCTCGTCTTCTTGGTCGTCACTGCTAGGGTTCCCGATACCGCCGGAGACGTCCATCTCGCCACTGGCGAGGATCGCACCCCCCGTCGGCGACGTGCCGTCGCGCACCTTGATGTTCAGGTGACTCGACTGAAATACCGCCGTGTTGACATAGAGTTCGATGAAAAAGCCACGTTCGGGAGCGTTGTAGGAACCGACGGGGAGGTCTGTCCGCAGTGGCTGGTGCAGCGCGAAGAAGAGGCTGCTACCGCTGGGAATGCTGACCGTCGTGCCGTCGCTGCCGTGGTCGCCGGTGGTCCAGGTGTGGAGCTTGCCCTCGCCGCTCTCCGACCAGAGATAGAGCCCCACCTCGTGTGCCTGCCCCTCGATTTCCTCGGCGGAAGCGGGTAGCCAAGCGGCTGCCTGAAGCAGCATGAGGCCCGCGACCAGAAAGGCAATGGCACGGTTCACGGGAAGTTTCGACCCGTTCCGGCGATAAATAGGTATCCCTTCCCGATTTTCAGGCGCCGCCATTGGTCTCCCACTTGCGGACCACGCCCTCAAGGTCGCGGATAAACTCGAATAGCCGCGTGCGGGCGTGCGACGGGATGTTGGTGTCATTTATCTGCTCCTCGAGAATGGAAATCGTCGAGTAAATTCGCAGGTCCAATTCATCGCCCTTGTTCAGGAGGTAGGTCTCGAGCGCACCGCTTACGTTGCTGCGCACGTTACGCGGGACTGAGGAGTCTTCGGTAATTGCCTGGCGAATCTCCCGCGATAGGCTGTTAATCGTTTCTTCCGTGACCATGGGAACGCCTCCATACGAATTGGCGTCGCCACCTTGAGGTCCTCTATAAGAGTGACGTCGTCGGCAGAAGCCGTTACGCCTGCCGGCCGTCCGCGTCAATCTCGCCGGCACGGATGCGCGACGCGCTCACTGGCAAGCCATCCGCCGCCAGCAGGTGCGGGACCGTGACGACTTCCAGCACCGCCAGTCCGCGCGCGAAGCGGCGCGCGTTGAGCCGCGCCGCCGCCTCGCGCGTCCCTTCGGAGACGACGATGCCATCGATATCGGCGCCCTCGGCCGCCGGCCCCCACTCCTCGGCCAGCGAGACTATTTCGACGCGGTCGAGAGCGCCGCGCGACGCGAACCAGTCGCGCAGCGCCCTCTCGCGCTCGCCATACGGCGCCAGCTCGCGGCCCGATGGTCGCCGGCTGGCGGCGAACTTGTCGCTGGCGAGCCCGATTACGAGCCGCTCGCCCGCCGCGAGCGCCGCGTCGAGCAGCCGCGCATGGCCGGCGTGCAGGACGTCGAAAGTGCCGCCTAGGCAGACGCGCTTCATCGGTGTGGCAGGCGACCGTTCCTAATAACCGCTGGCGGCACCCTTATCAGCGCGCCGGATTCGCGCCGCATATGGGCGAAACCACGACGACTCTCGCCGTCGGCGGGATGACCTGCGGCGGCTGCGCTGGCAACGTGCAGCGCGCGCTGGAAGGCGTCGCGGGAGTGACGTCGGCCGCGGTGGACCATGTCACCGGCAACGCCAGCGTCATGCACGCGGGAATCGCACAGGCCGAGCTCGAAGCGGCGGTCTCCGCCGCCGGCTACTCAGTCGGCGACGAATCGACTGGCGCGGATGCGCTGCACCAGCTCGGGAGCGCGCCAGCGATGGGCTTCCACTGGGGTGACGGCGCGACCTGGCGGCAGGCGGCGAACAACACCAAATGGTGTCTGATCGGCTGCTCCCTCGGAGAGTTCGCGACGCTCGGCTACTACCAGTATGCTGGCTGGCCGCTTGAAGTGGCGGTCGGCACGACACTCTTCTGGTTCCTCGTGGTGCTGCCGCTCATCAACGGGCTCGCGACCAGCGTCGCGCTCGAGACGGTGCTGCTGATGCGCGGGCAGATGGATTTCGCCAACGCGCTCTCGACCGCGTTCGGGATGAGCTTCATCTCGATGCTGGGGATGGAAATCGCGATGGAGGCGACCGACTGGCTGCTGACCGGCGGCATGGGTATGACCTGGTGGGTCATCCCGCCGATGCTAGTTGTCGGCTTCCTGACCCCGTGGCCCTACAACTACTGGCGGCTGAAGAAGTACGGTCAAGCTTGTCACTGAAAACCATCTTCAATCTTGTCAGACCTGCCCATAAGGTCCCTAGAACTATCTGGAGTTCAGACACACCTCTGACATTGAAGCCAAAACCCATCACTTTATTTTTTCTGGTTACGGGCCTTTGGATATTTGGTACGGGAGAAGCAATAATCATTGCATCCGGGATTGGAGTCAGTCCCTGGACGGTTTTAGCTCAGGGAATTGGCAAACAGACTGGTTTCTCAGTGGGTGAAGCAACTTTCGTTGTCAGCATTCTGGTTCTCTTTATGTGGGTACCACTGCGTGAAACACCAGGGATTGGGACCATCCTGAATGCCATATTGATTGCTATGGCCATCGACGTGATGGTACCTTTCCTTCCAGAACCCACGGAAACAGGCCCCCGCCTCATCCAGTCAATTATTGGAGTCATAGTAGTAGGGGTTGGTAGCGGTTTCTATCTCACTGCGAATCTGGGTCCGGGCCCGAGAGATGGATGGATGACAGGAATCCAGCGAAGAACCGATTGGCCAATCGGCCGCGTCAGAATTAGCATCGAGATTCTAGTTTTAAGTTTGGGGATTGTTCTCGGTGGAACCTTTGGAATCGGGACAATTATATTTGCGATTGGAATTGGTCCAGTAGTAGCAATGAGCCTGGGTGTCGTCGGCCGCGTGTCACTGGCCGGCCGCCAGTCGCACTTATGACCTCTCCCACGTAGCTTCACCGTGATGGGTGAAAGCGAATCGACGCCGGCGACCGCGCCTGTGGGCGGCGGCCTCTTCGCCCGCATCCTGATGGGAATTCTGGGCCTGCTGCTGGGATTGTTGATGATTGCCGCTACCCTGTATCGAATTTTGGCGGAGTTTGGCAGGATAGACAGTAGTGATATTCCAGACGATATTGTTAATTCACTCCAGATTTTGCAGGCGCTGTACTACCGTCATCGTCTCCTCGATTGCGACCTTCATCAACTTTGCGTGGGCGCGGAAGGCGCTCCTTGGTAGCACGGGGGCGATGTTCGTCCTGTTAGTCGGTTGCGGAATATCTGAATACAGCATCCTTCAAACTGTATTCGGAGTCTACGATGTAGATTCTGAAAAAATTCACTGGCGATACAAGCCAATGACCTCCTTTTCGATGCTGATGGCCTACACCAGTCTGTTCTTCGGTGGCCTGATATGGCTGATTGACTACCTCGGTCGTGGCAGGGGCGATGCCCCCGCCGCGAAGGATGACAACTGAAGCGCCCCGTCACATCACACAAAATCGCGTTCCACGGCCTTAATATAGCGGGCTGATGGCCTACACCAGTCTGTTCTTCGGTGGCCTGATATGGCTCATCGACTACCTCGGTCGCGGCACGGCGGCGAAGGCCACTTTAGCCGGCCGCCGGTAACGCATCATGAACGAGCGACTGCGGGCGGCACTGCCGCTGCTGGTACTGGGGTGCGGCTGCTACGCTGGAGCGGCGCTCGGCTGGACTTTCGGCGCTGCCTCTGGCTCGGCGGTGCTGCTCTTTCTCTTCTCGATGTATCCGCTGCTGGTGCTGGTCGGCGCGGGGCTGCTCGCCGCCGGCTGGATTCGGTGGCGCCGGGAGGCGTAATGCGCGGCCGGACCGCGGGCGCGTTCGCGCTGGCACTGGCGCTGCTGCTGGCACCGCTGCCGGGCGCCCCCGCCAGCCACCCCGAAGAGGCACCGGAGCAACGGCTGGCGCTGGTCGAATACTTCACCGCGACGTGGTGCCCGCCCTGCGTGCAGGGCGGGCTGGCGCTCGAGGCAGTGGCCGATATGGACGATGTGGTGGTGCTCGCCTACCACCCGCGTGAGGACGACCCGTTCGGCTCGCCCGCTATCGAGGAGCGACTGGAGCTCTACGAGGTCACCGGCTTCCCGACCTTCGTCATCAACGGCGGCGGCCGGCTCGAGGGCGCCAGCAGTCAGTCGGGCACCGAGGAACAATACCGCCAGCTCTTCGCAGCAAACCCCCCTGCGGAAGGCATCGGCGTGCGCGTCGCCGCACCGCAGGTCGCCAACGGCACGGCTGCGCTGGCGGCGCAGGCGACCGGCGCGCTGCCGGAAGGCAACGGCTGGGAGCTGTGGCTGGTGCTCTACGAGGACCATCGCTACTGGTATGGCTGGGACGGTGAGGGCAACGGCTCGAACGGGATGCGGCTGCACCGCTGGACCGTCCGCGCGATTGCCGAGCCGGAGCCGCTCTCAACGGAGGTGGTCAACCGTACAGTCTTGCTCGACGCGGGCTGGGACCGCGATAACCTGGGCGTGGTGGCGTTCATCCAGAACAACGTGACACAGGAGGTGCTGGTGGCGGGCTTCAGTGGCCCTGCGTTCCATCGCACCGAACTGCCCGAACAGGGGCTGCCGGCGCCCGGCGCGCTGCTACCGCTGCTGGGCGTCGCGGCGCTGCGGCGGCGGCGCAACCGTTAAAGACGCGTCCGCGAGACCGCCACCATGCGCCTGCTCGCACTGTTTGTGCTGATGCTGCTGATTCCAGCGGCAGCAGCCGAGGCGAACCACAATCCACAGGAAGTGGATGATGGCGACCTGTTCCAGGCGTGGATTGACGTTGACGAATCCTACGATGAAGTGAAATTCTATGTCTGCACGCTGGCGGAGCCGTTCACCTGCTACGCGCCACAGAAGGTGCCGCGCGACGAGGCTGAAGCCAACGGTGACGGCAGCTACCGCTACAGCTTCTCACACCAGGTAGGTGACGGAGTCTACCCCGGCTACCGCTACGAGCTCTGCACCGGCGACTGCAAGGATGATAACCGCACCAAAACGCCCGCTGGCACCGACGACCAGTATCCGGGGCTGGAGGTCGTAGACATGAACGACAGCGGCAGCTACTACTTCAAGGTCGAACGCAAGGCAGCACCCGCCGCGGAAGACGAGGGGCTGCCGGCGCTCGCGCTGCCAGTCGCCGCCATCGCGATTGCGTGGGTCGCGCGGCGGCAGTGAGTGGGGCGGAATAGCCGTAATATCTCCCCCGGTTGCGCCTGCCGATGAACCCGGGCGACCTGCTACTGCACCTGAACCCACTGCTGCTGCTAGCATCCCTCGCCGCCGGGGCACTGCACCTGCGCGACGGCGACGCGGAGAAGCGGCTGCTACAACGCGTCTCGCTGGGGCTGCTGCTGGGGTCGCTGACCGCCAGCCTGCTGCTGCTCGGCTCCTACTTCTACCGCACCGCGCTCGAGTTCGAGTATGTCACCGACTACTCGGCGCTCGAGCTGCCGCTGCGCTACAAGCTGGCGGGCGTCTGGGCCGGCCGCGACGGGACGCTGCTCATCTGGTGCTGGGCCGCCGCGCTAGCGCTCAACTGGGAGCTGTGGCGCGGCGCGGCGGCCGACGGCGCCGGTGCTCTTCGCCGCGGTGACGCGCACCAACACCGAGTGTTCGTGCTCTTCGCTTCGGGCATCCTGCTGGCGCTGGCGGCCATCCAGCTCGCGATTAACCCCTTCACGCTCTCCGACCCGCTGCCAACCGCCGGGCGCGGGCTGAACCCACTACTGCAATCGCCGTGGATGACCATACATCCGCCGATTGTCTTCACCGCCTACGGCTTCGCGGTGCCGCTCTACGCGGCGGGGCTGGCGGCGCTGGTGGCGCACGGCGACGCGTGGCTCGATGTGGGGCGGCGCTGGGCGCGCTGGTTCTGGCTGCTGACCGCGAGCGCGCTGACAATGGGGGGCTACTGGGCCTACACGACACTCGGCTGGGGCGGCTTCTGGGCGTGGGACCCGGTCGAGACGTCAGGGTTGCTGCCGTGGCTGGCGGCCACTACGTTCCTGCACGCGGCGGTGATGGGCAAGCGCAAGCGCCACTACGCGCTGCTGGGGCCGCTGCTGGCGATGGTGGTGCTGCTGCTGGTGCTGTTCGAGTCGTTCGTCACCCGCGGCGGCATCTGGCTCTCGGTGCACGCCTTCCTGCCGTCGCAGGGCGAAAACGCAGCGCAGCGATTCATGAGCATAATCGCCAACGACGCGTCGGTCAAGGGGCTGGTGCTGCTGCTCGGCAGCTGCCTGACGGCAACCGGCTTCGTGACGGCGCGCGCCTACTCGCGCGCGCCGCCGCCCGAGCCGCGGCAGCGCGAAAAGCTCGAGGAGTGGCTCGACGAGGACACCACCTTTTTCGGCGCCATCTACACTCAGCTGCTAATCCTGACCGTGACGCTGGTGCTGCTGCTGATGGGAGTCAACGGATACCTGCCCGGATTCGTCTTCGAGTCCCGGCTGGCGCTGTTCGTCGCGTTGCTGGCGGCGTTCTTCGCCATTTACACGCTCCAGCGCTGGCATCCGGTGCGCCAGCTGCTCGGCTGGTGCGTCGCCGCCGCGGGCACGAGCGTCATCTTGGGGCTGCTGCTGCTCGGCGCACGCCCCGGCTCATGGATGGCGGGCGCGGCACTGCCGTGGGCTGCGCTCGCCGGCTACGCGGCGCTGCGCTATCTCTGGAGCTTTCGGGGGAAACCGCTGCTGCCGCGGCTGCGCGCGTGGGGGCCCTACATCGCGCACTTGGGCATCATCCTGGTGGCGCTCGGCTACGGCGTTTCCTACGGGCTCGACCAGGTCGAGACCATCGAGCTGGAGGAAGGGGGCTCGACCGAGGCGGCCGGCTTCACGGTGACGCTCGACGACGTCGTAATGCGCCCCGGCGAGGAGAACCGGCTCGAGGCGCAGTTCCGGCTGCACCGCGGCGAGCGGCTCGTGGTTGACGGCACCGCCGCCAGAATCAACACCGCCGACACCGCCGAATGGCGCACGCTCATCTACCTTGAGCACCACCTGGACCGCGACATTTACGTCACGCTGGACAAGGTATGGATTGACACTGAGGGCGACGAGCCGAGCCGCGCCACGCTCACCGTGCGGCAGATTCCCGGCATCATGCTGGTCTGGACCGGCGCGCTGCTAACGACGGGGGGTATGGCGCTCACGATTTTCACTGACTGGGCGCCGGGGAAGCAGTGGCTGCGAAAGGTGGGGAAGTGAGGACGGAGGCGAGGAGGCTAACAGCGCCTCAGGCCCAGGCTTCCTCATCCGGCTTGTCTTAGTCTTCTTGTTCAGGTGACAGCTTTTCTCTAGCTTCAGTCCAGCCTAACAAATCTGAGATTTTGTCAAGTAAACCACCTTTACTAGTAACAAAAATCATTACTGCTGTTGTGATACAACCAAGAATAAAACCGAATTCTCGGTCGGACGTGTAATTCGACACAACAGGAATAACAAAACACAAGACGCAAAGTCCTATTCGGACATTAGAGTTCATCTTAAGAGAATAAGAACGCTGAAGCAATCGACCAAATTCCAATCAGGGTCCCACCAATGATATTGAGCCAGAATACGTTTGGCCAATCTTCTTTAGGTCTCCAATCGAAATGCTTCCGACTCCAGAATTTCTGATTGGCCCAACAATATCCCACGTACACCAGTATGACTAGGCCTAATGCAATCTTGATAATTTGAGTAATTGTGATTTCATCCATATCCCCCTGACGCCTTTGTTTAATTTAAGACTTCAGGCTTCCTCATCCGGCTTAAGCTTGATTCTCGTCGTATGCTACACCGTCTGTCCAGATTGTCTGATACCAATACGTGTCAATAAACTCGGCATCCGTTACAATAGCGCCAGTGAAGTCAGCCGACTCGAGGATTGCAGCAGTTAGATCTGCATAACTTAGGTCTGTACCAGTCAGGTCTGCACCTGTTAGGTCAGCATGTCCTAGGTCTACACCACCAGTTAGGTCAGCATATCGGAGATCTGCACCTGTTAGGTCAGCAAATTCGAGGTCTGCACCAGTTAGATTTGCATCGTAGAGGATTGCACCAGTTAGATTTGCATCGTAGAGGGTTGCACCAGTTAGGTCAGCGTTGGAGAAGTCTGCATTAGTTAGGTCAGCATACCAGAGGGTTGCACCAGTTAGATTTGCATCGTAGAGATTTGCACCAGTTAGGTTAGTATATCCTAGGTATGCCCCAGTTAGGTCAGCGTTGGAGAGGTCTGCATCAATTAGGTTAGCAAATGGGAGGTACGCGTCAGTTAGGTCAGCCTGGTAGAGATTTGCACCAGTTAGATTTGCACCGTAGAGGGTTGTACCAGTTAGGTTTGCATAACTCAAATCGATTCCACTTAACTCCATTCCAGTTAAATCTTGTCCACTAAGATCCTCACCTGAACAATGTCCGTAAGGGACCAGTTCACAACCTTCTACAGGTTCTTCTTCAGTAATAGTTGGATTCTCGTCGTATGTTTCACCGTCAGTCCAGATTGAATAATACCAATAAGTATCGGTGAAAACGGTATCCGTTACAATAGCGTCAGTGAAGTCAGTCCACATGAGGTAGGCATCAGTTAGGTTTGCACCAGTTAGATTTGCACCAACTAGGTCAGCATGTCCTAGGTTTGCTCGTTCGAGGTTAGCATAGTAGAGGAATGCACCAGTTAGGTTAACACCGTAGAGGGTTGTACCAGTTAGGTTTGCACCAGCTAGGTTTGCATCAGCGAAGTCAGCCCAGTGGAAGTTTGCACCACTTAGGTTTGCACCACTTAGGTCTGCATAACTCAAATCGATTTCAGTAAGATTCATTCCAGATAAATCCTGTCCACTAAGATCCTCGCCTGAACAATGTCCGTAAGGAACCAGTTCGCATTCTTCTTCAGGATATTCACACGAACCATCATCAATCTCAGCCGTTGAATCATAATTTGTCGCATCCATATCCATACAACCCTTTACCAATTCTTTCTCTTCGGTATTGTTTGTTTCATCATCATTTAAGCAGCCCGCAAGGGGAATCATGAGGACGGCAAGCAGCAGCAGGAACGGCCGTGGATGCATCGGGGTTGCAGGGCCGGGTGGGTTTAGCGTTTTTCACAGCCACGGTGGCTCGACGCCCGGGTGCCGAGCCACCGGCGTTGTCGTCCTGGCGGAGCGCCCGCTGCCGCGCTCCTTCTCCGCCCCGCTACCCATCCGAGCGTCGGAAGTCCACGGTGGGGCTGCTCCCTTCCGGGCCTGACCCGATTCCCGTGGTGAAGGCCGACGGCCTGCCCTCCGGCAGACCGCACTGACCGCCTGCGACCCCGGAGGACAGGACTTCACGGTCGGATTGCGGATTGGGCGACCCACTGGGTGCGCCGCCGCCGGCTGTCGCCCCCCCTAAAGGCGGTTGGGGGTCACAGGGTACGTCTAGCTCCCCGGCCAAGCTCAGCCCTCCCTTTCGTCAGGACGACTATTTGGAGCTTTGCATGCCAAAAACCCGCTTCAGCCCGCGTGCCGAGCCGCGGAACAGCTTCGCCGTCCAGGTCTCCTGCTCGCCGCTGAACTGCTTCATGATGGCGTGGCCGTAGGGCTCGATGGTCTCGCTCGCGACCGCCGCGTAACCGTGCTCGTGGATGTCGGACAGCGTATCGCCGTAGTAACCCAGGATGTTCTCGTAGAGCATCGCACCCGCCACTTGCGGCGCGGTGACGGCGAGCCCGGCCGCTTGCCGGGCTCGCGCGGTCGCCTGCAGCGTCATCACACCCCCCATCTCAAGCAGCGACTGCTCCTCGTCGGTGGCGGTCGCCAGGAAATCCTGCATCACACTGGCGACCTCGTCGCTGACATCGGCCGCGGCGCGGCCAGTAGTCGAGAACAGCTCGCCGATGGAGTCACGGATTTCATCGATGTTCTCGCGCACCTGTTCGCGCGACAGCGGCGGCGCGTCGATGTTCTGCGCGAAGCTAGCGGTGGTGCGTTCAAGGCCTTCAAGCAGTTCGGCGAGCGAGCCGGACTCGCTCGCCTCGTCAAGGTAGCCCTTGGCGACCAGCTCGCCGTGGAGTCGGTCGAGATACGCCTGCCCCCCCTTGACCGAGTCGGCGAAGAAGGCGAATATCCATAGCGGCGAAAGGTGCACCGTCGCGACGCCGATACCCTCGATGGCGTTGCCGAGCAGCTTGCGCGTCGCGTAATCTCCGGTAAGGCCTTCGTCGTCGTAGACGCCCTCAACCCCACCGACGTTTTCGACCGCGAAGCGCAGGATGTTGCCGACGAACAGGTTGTAGCTGGTGGTATCCTTGACGAAGTCCGGCACGAGCAGGTCGGTAGTCTCCTTCAGCATCCCACCCAGCAGCGCGGTCAGCCCGCGCAGGTAGCGCTCCGGTAGCGACAGGGTATAGAGCGCGCCTTCCCAGAGCGCCTCACCCGCGCGCCGTAGCGGTTTAGGCATTAACGACCCGGCCGCCGATAATCACGGTCTCGACATGGTTGATACCGAAATGGTAGGTCAGATGGCGGTAGTCGGGGACGTCGCACACCAACAGGTCGGCACGCCAGCCCGGCGCAATCGCACCGCGGTTGCTGCGCCCCAGCGCCAGCGCGCCGTTGAGCGTCGCGGCGGTCAGCGCCTCGGCCGGCGTCAGCCTCATGCAGAAGACCGCCAGCTGCATCACCATCTGCATCGACTCGGTGTAGCAGTTGGGGTTGCAGTCAGTCGCAAGCGCCAGCGGAAGCCCCGCGGCGACCATCTTACGCGCCGGCGCGAACTCGGAAGAGAGCAGCGCCAGCGGCGTGCCAGGCATCAAGATGCCCGTCGTCCCGGCGTCGCGCAGCGCCTCGATGGTATCCAGCGTGGAACCGGCCAAGTGGTCGGCCGATGCGACGCTCAGTTCTGCGCCGAGCGTGCCGCCGCCGCTGTCGCCAAACTCGTCGGCGTGGATGCGCAACCCCATGCCCGCCTCGCGCGCCGCCTCGAGCAGGCGGCGCGACTCGTCGACGGTGAATGCACCCTCCTCGCAAAAGACGTCGCAATATTCCGCCAGTTCCGCCGCGTCGGGCAGCATCTGCTCTAGCTGCTCCAGATATTCTGCGCGGCTCGTGTCGTCGGGCACCGTGTGCGCGCCCATGAAGGTCGAAACCACCTCGGCCAGTCCCTGCTCGCCGAGCCAGCGCGCGACGCGCAGCTGCTTCAACTCCTCCTCACGCTGGAGCCCGTAGCCCGACTTCACCTCGATGGTCGTCGTCCCCGTGCGGGTCGCGTTGCGCAGTCGCTTCAGCGACTGCTCGCGCAGCTCCTCCTCGTCAGCGGCGCGGGTCTCGCGGACAGTGCGCAGGATACCGCCGCCATCGGCCAAGATATCCTGGTAGCTACGGCCTTGCAACTTCCACTCCAGCTCGTGCTCGCGCGAGCCGGCCCAGACGAGATGGGTGTGCGGGTCGACGAAACCGGGAACGACAACCTTGCCGCGCGCGTCTATGGTTTCGGCGTCGGGGTAGTCGAGCTTGCGCCCCACCTCGACGATGCGGCCGTTGCGAATCGCGACGTCGCTGCGGGTGTGCAGTTCGATGCGTCCCATCGCGTCGCCCGCCAGCGGCGAATCCGATGCGGGGGGCGAAGCGACCTGCGCCGCACCCTTCAGCAACAGCATGGGCGCCCAGAGCGCGAAGCCATAAAGCCCGCTGGCGTTGCCGACTGGATGCTCGAGATGGCGCAGTTCCGCGACTCGCCCGCAGCGATATTCGCCGACCTCGAGCGGCGCGGGCTCGATCGCACCGCTGCCGAGACGGTCATCGCCGCCGACGAACGCTGGCGCAGCCTCATCGACGAAGGCAACAAGCTGCGCAGCGACCGCAACCGCATTTCACGCGAAATCGGCGCCGCCAAGAAGGCGGGCGACGACACAGAGCCGCTGCTGGAGCAGATGCAAGCTCTCAAGTCGCGGCTGCCGCAGCTCGAGCAGGAGACCGCCGCCGCGCTGGCGGAGCGCGACGCAGCGCGGATGCGGGTCCCCAACCTGCTCGACGAGGCGGTCCCGCAAGGCGACGGCCCCGGCGGGAACGTCGAGCTGGCGCAGCACGGCGACCGGAGCGATTTCGGCTTCGAGCCGAAATCGCACAACGAGCTACTCGAGACGCTCGCAGGCGCCGACCTCGAGCGTGCCGCGAAAATCGCCGGGCGCCGCTTCTACTTCCTTACCGGAGGACTGGCGCGGCTCGAACTGGCGCTGGTGAACTACGCGGTCGAGCTGCTGGCGGAACGCGGCTACGAGCCGGTGGTGCCGCCTTTCGTGATGAACCGCGAGGCGTACGAAGGCGTCGTCGATTTGGGCGACTTCGAAGAGGTGATGTACAAAATCGAGGACCACGACTTGTACTTGATTGCCACTTCAGAGCATCCACTGACCGCGCGCTTCCGCGACGAAATCCTCGAACCGAAATCGCTACCCCTAAAATTCTGCGGGCTCTCGACCAATTTCCGGCGCGAGGTGGGCGCGCACGGACTCTCCGACAGGGGCATCTGGCGCGTCCACCAGTTCGCGAAAGTCGAGCAAGTCGTCATCTGCAAACCGGAGGATTCGGCCGCGCTGCACGAGGAGCTGTTGCAGAACGCGGTCGACCTCCTCGCAAGGCTCGAATTACCGTTCCGCGTCGTCGAGATGTGCACCGGCGACATCGGGACCGTCGCCGCGCGCAAGTTCGACCTCGAGGCGTGGATGCCCAGCGTGGGAGAGTGGAAGGAGGTCGTCAGCGCCAGCAACTGCACCGCCTACCAGTCCGTGCGGCTGAACATGCGCTACCGCACCCCCGACGGGACCGCGACGCCGCACACGCTCAACGCGACCGGCATCGCCACCACGCGCACGCTAGCCGCCATCCTCGAGAACTGCCAGCGGGCGGACGGTTCGGTCGCCATTCCAAAACCGCTGCGCAAGTGGATGGGCGACGCGGAAGCGCTGCTGCCGGCATGAGCGTCGCGCTGCTGCCGGGGCGCTTCCAGCCCTTCCACCGTGGCCACCTCGCCATCGCGCAAACGGCGGTCACCGACGGCCACGAACTGCTGGTGATGATTGGCTCCGCGCAGGAATCGGCAACGTGGGAGAACCCCTTCTCGGCGGGCGAGCGGCGCGAAATGGTCGCGACCGGAATGGCGACGGCCGGCCTCGCACCGCAGGCCATCGTAGCGGTCGCGGACCTCAACGACTACGACCGCTGGGTCGCACACGTCGTCGCACGGCTGGGGCCGTTCGACTGCGTCTATTCCGCCAACGCGCTGGTGCAGCGATTATTTGGCGCGGCCGGCTACCGTGTTATCGCGCCGGAACTGCAGAACCGCCAGGAGTGGGAGGGCGGCGCCATCCGTCAGGCCTTGGCCGCGGCGGGGGCATGGGAGACGGCGCTGCAGCCCGAAGTGGCGGCGCTGGTACAGCGCTACGGTGGCCCGGAACGGCTGCGATCGCTGGCGCCGGGATAGCGCTGTGGACAGCCTCATGGCTCTCGAAGATATGCATATAAAAGATTGCGAAACCCGTTTCAGTCGACCTTGACCCGGGTGCCCTGCGATTTTTCCGACTCCTGCTTCTTCAGCACGAGGTCGAGGATGCCGTTGGTGTAAGTTGCCTTGGCCGAGTCGGGAATGACCTTCGACCGCAGCGACAGCCGCTTGTAGTAGTTGCGCGCGTCGGTCTCGACCTTGATTATGACTTCCAGCTCGCTGGCATCGATGTCGATATCGGCTTTCGAAACGCCGGGGAGCTCGACCGTGATGGCGATCTCCTCCTCGGTCTCGTTGGTGTCGGTCAGCGGCTCGCGGCTGCCGGTTTCCACCGTCGCCTTCTGGTCAGCCGGGCCGAACAGACCGTGGCTGGTGTTGCCGAACTCCTCGAACTGCGGCCGGCCGTCGGGGCCGGAGCGCATGCTGAAGCCCCAGACGAAGGGCGACTTGTCGCCTGCATCGGGCAGGTTGCCTTCGGCTGCATCGCGCATCATTTCGTCCATCGTCTTACGCATGCGCCTGAACTCGGCGTCCAAGCTGCCAAACAGGTCGTCCAAGTTCCAGTCCTGGCTGAACCAGTCATCTTTCTCGTCTCGCTTCCAGTTCATTTTTGCCTCGTTTTGGTATACAACCTTAGGTTGTAAACTCCATGTTGATTACTTCTATATATAATTTTGGCCCGGGCAACAATCAACTGAACTCCATTTCATCTTCGTCCTCGACAACTTGTGCCTTTACCACGACTGGCGTCGCTTCGACTGCCCCAGCCTCGACCGGTTGCACCGCGACTGCCTCGACCGCGACCGCTTCGACTGGCGTTGCCTCTACGGGCTGCACTGCGACCGCCTCGACCGGCGTTGCCTCCACGGGTTGTGCCACGACTGGCTGCGCGACAACTGGCGCCGCTACGACCGGCTGCACTGCGACCGCCTCGACCACGGCGGGTTGCGCCACGACCGCCTGCACCGGCGCGGGCTGGGGCGCCACTGGCGTCACATCGGCTACGGGAGTCGTGGTGGCGACAGGGGGGGCCGCTTCGACTGCCGCTACCGGGGCCGCCTCAACAGAGGCGACCGGCAGCCCCTCCATAGGGGCAACCGCGGGTGGCTCGTCAGAATCACCTTCCTCGTCATCGTAATCCTCATCGTCGCGCGAAACGTACCAGTAGCCGCCACCGGCAATCCCGGCGAAGAGCACCGCCGCAACTCCGTAGAGCATCAGGCTGGAACTGGTCGCCTCGGTCGGCGTCACAGCCTCGACCGAGAAGGCGCGCTTCTCGGAGATGCGCGCATGCTGGTCGTTCGAAAGCCAGACTTCCATAGTGTAGTGGCCGGTGGCTGCGCTGCCGGGAACGCTGACGCGCAGCGTCACTGTCTCCGTGCCGCCGGGTGGAATCAGGATTAGCGACTGCGCCGAGACCGGCTGACCGTCGCGGTCGATGAAACTGAGCCAGCTCGAGGCGGTGGGGTCGGTCAACGATTCTGAAGCGAAATAAATCAGGATTGCCTCTTCGGAGTTGGTGTTGCGCACCTCGAACTCGTGGCTATCCCAACCCCCCTGCTCTGCACTCAGTTGCAGGTTGGGGTGGCGCAGGTCGATGAAGCCGGACTGCACCAACTCGATGTCGACCGTCGCGCTCTCGCTGCCGCTGACGCCGCCCGTGAGTGACGCGCTGATGGTGGCGGTACCATCGACACCGCCGTAACTGGGGCTGACCGAGAGAGTCACCTGCACCTGTTGCGCCTCGTTCGGCGCGAGGCCGCTCACCATACTGGGGCTGAAGCTGGCCGTGAACGCCCCGGAGGGATTGGAGATCGTGCTGAAAGTGTAGCTCGCGTCCTGGTTGCCCTTGTTGGTGACTGCGATCTGGAACTGCACTTCCCCACGGTCGCGAACGGTGATGTCGGGGCTGCCGAGCAGGTCGAGCCGGAAGCTCCAGTCGTCGGGAGGAATGCTTGCGGTCGTCGAGAAAACCTGACTGTCATGGATGCCGGCATCGCTCTCGGCGCGCGCGGTCACGACAGTGTTGTCCTTCTCGCCATCACCCGCGCTGGAGGGGGCGGTAATCGTCAGCTGGACCGACTTGCTGTCGCCAGCGGCGAGGAAGAAATCGTCATCACCCAACTCGGCTGTCCAGCCATCAATCGTGCCGGCAGACGAGAGCAGGACGGTGTCATCGCCACTGCCGCTGTTGTAAACTGTCAGCGTGTAGGTCACCGACTTGCCGGGGTTGACGTTGCGGGACGTGGTCCCGGCGTCGACCTCCAGCTCGGGTTTGGCCGGGATGTCGACCCAGACCGTGAAGTCGGCGCTCCATTCGTGGTTGCTGAGCGTGTCGGTGAAGGTCACCTCGACCGAGTAGGCGTTGTTGCCCGCCGGTAGCGAATGGCCCTCGTAGGACCAGTCGAAGCGCGCCTGCATCCAGGTACCCTTGCTGGTCACCAACTCGCAGCTGCCTTCCCAGGGCGACTCGCCCTGTGGGCCCATGCGCATCGTGTAGCCCGCCTTGCCTCCGGGCAGGTAGTCGTTGCTGAAGGCGTCCTCGATACGGGCATAGACTATCACCTTACGGCCGGTCTCGTCATGGTTGGCCGCGCCGTCAGCGATGGCGCGGGCGTGGCCCACCGGCAGGACGATGCCGCCTTCAAGGTCGGGCGAGGCGCTCGATCCATAGCGCAGCTCGATGGTGGCGTTGCCGGGCGGCTGCTGGCCTACGTTTAGATTCCACTGCGCCTCGATGCGCAGCGTGAAGCCGGCGGTCGGCAGCGCGGTGTGCGCTAGCGTCCCGCTCCCCTCGAGGAGCATCTCGCCGCCGTTAATCGTCTCGGTCGTGGTCTCGAAGCTGCCTTTCACTTCGTCAGCGACAACGATGCTGAACTGCAGCTTGATGTTGATATCATGCGAAGAGTAGACCGTCACCTTGCCACTCCATTCGCCCGAGGCGTTAATCGAGAAGCCGAGGCTGGACGACTCCCAGTCGGCGACATGGACGTAGTTGTTGCCGGTCGGGCTCGAATCGACCTGCGTCGTGTGCGGGCTGGCATTGGGCGGGCGGTCGACCTCCAGGGCACCCGGGGCTTCGGTAGAGGCGTCTTCGTCCATGTAGAACGGAACGGGAGCCTCCTCAGCGGGGAGCGCCGGCAGCAGCAACAGCAGTGCCAGGCTACCCAGCAACAGCAGTGAACGGGAGAGGTGCATCAGACAACGGCGATATCTGTTTCCATATTTAACTTGCGTTAATCGTCGCCGCCGAAATCCCAGATGCTGTCGCCGATAAAATGGAGCGTCTTCACCGCCTTTCCGCGAGTGGCGATGACCATCTCCGCGCCATCCATGCTCGCCTCGCCCACCGCCAGCGGCCGCTTGTGATTTTCCTCGCGCACCCAGACCAGGGCGCCCTTCGCAACCGCCTCATCAACATCGTTGATGCCGGCAGCCATCACGTTGGCGCCGTTGCGCAGGAACGGCACCGCGCCCATGTCCACCTGCACCCAGCCGCCCGGCGGCACCAGCTCGAGCAGGCCGCGTAGCGCGAGGTGCCACGCTCCGCCGCGCTCAAGCGCAATTACGCGGCCGTCGCGAAGCAGCGCCTGCCCCGTCGGGGACTGCGCCAGCTCGACCTCGCCGGGACGGTAGCTGAATTCGAGCCCGTGCGCCTCGGCCAGCGCCGCGTTTAGCGTGCGCGCCTCGCGCTTGTTGACCGGGTGACGGCGACGCAGGTTGTACTGGGCCATGCAGCCGCAGGACTGGGGGTCTTTTAGCGGACCGCGCTGGGCGCACAATGCGCATTGCAGTCATGGGAACTGGCTACGTTGGACTCGTCACGGGAGCGACGCTTGCCGCCTCCGGCCATGACGTGACGTGCCTCGATATCCTCCCCGAGCGGGTGGCGGCGCTCAATGCGGGTGAGTGCCCGATTTTCGAGCCGGGGCTGCCCGAACTCCTCGCCGCCGGGCTGGCGTCGGGGAAGCTGCGCGGCTCGGGCGAGATGGCCGACGAAATCAGCGCCGCGGATTTGACATTCATCTGTGTTGGCACCCCGTCGCGCGACGACGGCTCGATGGATATGGCGCAGGTCGAGTCGGCCGCAGCGGCCATCGGCGACGTGCTCGCCGGCGGCGAGCGCGAGCACGTTGTCGTCGTGAAATCGACCGTCCTGCCGCGGACGACCGAGGAGCTATTGCTGCCCCGCGTACTTGAGCGCAGCGGGCGAGACCGCGCCAGTGTGGGCTTCGCGATGAACCCCGAGTTCCTGCGCGAAGGCAGCGCCGTGGCGGACGCGCTGGCGCCGGACCGCATCGTCATCGGCGCTGCGGACGGGCTGGCGCTGGCGAAGCTGCGCGAGCTTTACGTCGGCGCGAAGTGCCCGGTGCTGGAGTGCGACCCCCGTACGGCGGAGATGGTCAAGTATGCCAGCAACGCGTTCCTCGCTGCGAAGGTCTCCTACGCCAACGAGGTCGCGAACCTGTGCGAGGCGTGGGGCATCGATTTCGCGACTGTCGCCGAGGGGATGGGGCTCGACGACCGTATCTCGCCCCGCTTCCTGCGCGCCGGCGCCGGCTACGGTGGCTCCTGCTTTCCCAAGGACGTAAAGGCGCTGCGCGCCGCCGCCGCCGCCGAAAATCTGCCAGCGACGATGCTCGACGCGACGCTGGCGGTCAACGAGTCGCAGCCGCTGCTGCTCGTTGCGTGGGCGCGCGACGCGCTCGGCTCGCTCGAAGGCAAGCGCGTCGCCATCCTGGGACTAGCCTTCAAACCGGAAACGGACGACGTGCGCGAGGCGCGCGCCGCCGTGGTGGCACGCGCCCTGCTCGAAGCCGGCGCGAGCGTCGTCGGCTGTGACCCGCAGGCGGCCGAGAACTTCGGCGCGCTGTGCGACATCGAAATCGCGCCCTCCGCGGAAGCGGCGCTCGCGGGCGCCGACTGCGCCATCCTGATGACCGAGTGGCCCGAGTATGTGGCGCTGCCGCCGGCCGCCTTCGCGGAGCGCATGGCGCGGCCGCTGCTGCTCGACGGCCGCCGCGCCTTCGACGCGGCGGCGATGCGGAACACGGGTGTAGAGTATCGTGCCATCGGGCTCGGCGGAAGCGAGTAAATTCTTTAATAAGCCGCCCAAGTCCGCCGTCACCCCGCGGTCCGTGGACTGCGGAATCTGGTGAAACACCATGACCAAAGGCACAGCATCTTTCGGAAAGCGGCAGAAGAAGACCCATATCATCTGCCGGCGCTGCGGCCGTCACGCTTACCACGTTCGTAAGAAGCGCTGCGCCGCCTGCGGCTTCGGCGCCTCCGCGCGCCAGCGCAACTACAGCTGGGCCAAGACTCACTGATGCCGCTACGGGAGGCGTGCGGCGTCGTCGGCATCACCACCGCGACGCCAGTGCTGCACAACCTGCTTGTCGGCCTCCGGGCGTTGCAGCACCGCGGGCAGGAATCTGCCGGCGTCGCGCTCTTCGACGGCGAGCACCTGACGCGGCGCGGGATGGGGCTGGTGTCGGAAGCACTCACCAACTTCGAGACGCGCTTCCACGACGCCGCGACCGGCATCGGCCACGTGCGCTACTCGACCGCCGGTGGCTCCTCGCTGCGTAACGCGCAGCCGATTACCGCCAGCTTCGCGACCGGCGAGCTGAGCCTGGCGCACAACGGCACCATCGCCAACCAGCAAGAGCTGCGCGAGCAGTGGGAGACCAAGGGCGCCGCATTCATGTCCGACACCGACTCCGAAATCATCGTGCGGCTAATTGCACACCGGCTGCCGCACGCCGGCTCGATGGTCGGCGCCATCCGCGAGGCGATGGGACGCATGGTCGGCAGCTACTCGATTGCGATGCTGCACAACGACGAGCTCTTCGCCTTCCGCGACCCGCTTGGCATCAAACCGCTCTGCCTCGGCGAGCTGCCCGACGGCCACGTTGTCGCCTCCGAGAGCGTCGCGCTCGACGCGATGGGCGCCACCTTCGTACGCGACATCACACCGGGCGAAATCGTCCAGCTGACGGCCGACGGCGTCGTTTCGCATCCGCCCGCCGCCGGGGGCGAGCGGGCGTTCTGCATGTTTGAGTATGTCTACTTCGCGCGGCCCGACTCGCGCATGGACGGCACGCTGGCCTACTCGGTGCGGCAGGAGCTGGGGCGCCAGCTCTGGCGCGAGCATCCGGTCGAGGCCGACGTAGTGGTGCCGGTGCCCGACTCGGGCATCGCGCACGCGCTGGGCTTCGCCGAGGCATCCGGGCTGCCCTACCGCGAGGGGCTCATCAAGAACCGCTACGTCTGGCGCTCGTTCATCCAGCCACACGACGCGCAGCGCAAGGCGACCATCAACGAAAAGCTGAACCCGATGCGCGAGTTCCTTGAGGGGCAGAGAGTGGTGCTCATCGATGACTCAATCGTGCGCGGAAACACCTCGCGCCGCATCGTTGCGCGCGTCCGCGAGGCGGGCGCGCGTGAGGTGCACCTGCGGGTCGGCTGCCCGCCAATTATCGCCCCCTGCTACCTCGGTATCGACATGCCGAGCCGCGAGGAATTCATCGCCCCCGGCAAGAGCGCGGAGGAAATCACGCGCGACGTTGGTGCCGATTCTGTCGCTTATATATCTATCGACGGGCTGGTGCGGGCGGTCGGCAAACCGCACGACGAACTATGCCTCGGCTGTATCAACGAGGAATACCCGGTCCCAATTCCGGGCGAGCGGATACGCGGGCAGGCGACGCTGGAAGAGTTCGAAGCGTAAGCGCCCGGGACCTACAACGCGACCAAGTAGTAGCGCATGTGCTCCGAGCCGTGCTACTCCCACAGGAAAAATGTGTCACCGCCGTCGCGCACCGCACCCACGCTGCCGTCCCACACCGCGGGCGCGCGCGCCTCGACCGTGCGCAGCGTGAACGGGTCGAGCAGCTGCAGTTCGCGGCCGCGCCGGCTCACCACCTGCGCTTCGCGCTCCTCGCCCAGCCGCCGCGCCGCCTCCAGCTCGGAGAGCTTCGGCTTCCAGTCCGAGCGCGATTCCGACGCGCAGCGGAGCCGGGCGCGTCGCCGCTCGATGGCGGCGACGCGCCACGCTGTCCCATCGTGGAGCACGACGTCGTCCACCAGCACTGGCGGCAGCCGCACGCCGAAGGTGTGCCGCAGCACGTCACGCCCTTCACGGCGGCCGACCAGCGATGAAGTCTCCTTGACTTCGCCGCCCATCACCAGCAACAGGGCGCGCGAGAGTGCCCGCGCGCGGTCGGTCGACGAGAGCTGGAAATCATACCCACCGCGCACCGGGCCGTCCTCGGTCGCGAAGAATTGCGGCGCGCCCTCTTCCAGCGCGGCGTTGACGCGCGCGACCGCCGCCTTGAGCACTGCCTCGCGGGGAGTCCGCAGCTGGAGCGTCGCCTCGTAGTAGCCGCCCGCCTGCCGCGAGCAGCTAGTGCAGGCGCGGAACTCGAGCAAGATGTCGCACTCGAAACGCTGCTCGAGCGCGACGCCGTCAAGGCTGCCGCTCGCGCTGCCGTCGACGCGAAAGCGGTGCGGGTCGAGCTCGCGCAGCTCGAAATCGAGCTGGTTCCCCGTCAGGCCATCCGCCCACGCCAGCGCCCCGCGCAGTGCCGCGCCAGCAGCGTCCGCCGGCGAATCGTGCAGCTCCCAGCCGCCCGGCACTTCGCGCGCCGAACAGTGGCGGCAGCAGATGGCCTGCACTGCCTGCGGGAACTCGGCCGGGCTATGGGCGGCGCTGAAGCAGGCATGGCACATGCTGCGCGCGAGCGGCGGCGGAGCGCCGCATTTCAGGCATTGCTGCACGGCGCGGCAGCGACGGCCGGTTATGCTATTTGCGCGACGCACGTTTCTTAAGCGGCGCGAAGCTGCTCTGCTCCGCGGTGAGAGCAATGGTGCAGGTATTCCCCCCTTCGGAGACAGCGTCGAAACGGGCGCACATTTCCAGCCTTGCAGAATACCGCGAGATCTACGACCGCTCGGTCACCGACCCCGAAGGATTCTGGGCCGGGGAAGCGGAACGCATCAGCTGGTCGCGCAAGTGGGACCGCGTACGCGACTGCAACTACCACACAGCGAAAATCGCATGGTTCGAGGGCGGAAACCTCAACGCCTGCTACAACTGCGTTGACCGCCACGTCGAGGCGGGGCACGGCGACGCGACCGCCATCATCTGGGAGGGCAACGACCCCGACGAGAGTCAAAGCTTCACCTACGCGGAACTGCACGTCGAGGTGCAGCGCGCTGCCAATGCGCTGAAGGCGCTCGGCATCGGCAAGGGCGACCGCGTCTGCATCTACCTGCAGATGGTCCCCGAACTGGCGATTGCGATGCTGGCGTGCGCGCGCATTGGCGCGGTGCACTCCATCGTCTTCGGCGCGTTCTCGGCCGACAGCCTGGTTTCACGCATCAATGATTCCGCGTGCAAGCTCATCATCACGCAGGACACCGGCGTGCGCGGCACCCGCAGCGACATTCCGATGAAGGTCAACGCCGATGCGGCGGTCACGCAGACGCCGAGCGTCGAGCACATACTGGTGGTACGACGGACCGGCGGCGCGGTTGCGATGGAGGCGGGGCGCGACGTCTGGTGGCACGACGCACTCGGAGCTGCTGGCGCCGAGTGCGCCCCGGAAGCGATGGACGCCGAGGACCCACTGTTCATTCTCTATACTTCCGGCAGCACCGGCAAGCCGAAGGGGGTGCTGCACACCACCGGCGGCTATCTCGTCTATGTAGCGACAACCCACCACTACATCTTCGACTACCACGAAGGGGAAGTATACTGGTGCACCGCCGATATCGGCTGGGTTACCGGCCACTCCTACATTATCTACGGGCCGCTCGCCAACCGCGCCGTGACGCTGATGTTCGAAGGCGTGCCCAACTACCCCGACTTCGGGCGCTTCTGGCAGGTAGTCGCCAAACATCGCGTCAACATCTTCTACACCGCGCCGACCGCGCTGCGCGCGCTGATGAAGGAGGGCGACGCGTGGCCGCAGCAGCACGACCGCTCGAGCCTGCGGCTTCTCGGCACCGTCGGCGAGCCCATCAAGGAGCCGGAGTGGATGTGGTATCGCGAAACCATCGGCGAAGGACGCTGTCCCATCGTCGATACCTGGTGGCAGACGGAAACGGGCGGCATCCTGATTACGCCGCTGCCGGGCGCCACCCCCACGAAGCCCGGCAGCGCCACGCTACCGTTCTTCGGCATCAAACCAGCGCTGGTTGACGACGAAGGCAACCTGCTCGAGGGCAACGGTGTCGCCGGCAATCTCTGCATCACGGAGTCGTGGCCGGGGCAGATGCGCACCATCTACGGTGACGCGGAACGATTTTTTGAAACTTACTTCGCGCGCTTCCCCGGCAAATACTTTTCGGGCGACGGCTGCCGCCGCGACGAGGACGGCTACTACTGGATTACCGGCCGCGTCGACGACGTAATCATCGTCAGCGGCCACAACCTTGGCACCGCCGAAATCGAGGGCGCCATCGGCGGCCACCCGGCGGTCGCCGAGGCGGCCGTCGTCGGCTATCCGCACGACATCAAGGGCAACGCCATCTACGCCTTCGTGACGCTGCGCACCGGGCAGACGCCCACCGATACTACGCAGGCGGAAATCGTGAAACAGGTGCGCGCCGATATCGGGCCACACGCGGCGCCCGGAAAAATCCAGTTCACCGACGGACTGCCGAAGACGCGCAGCGGCAAGATTATGCGCCGCATCCTGCGCAGCATCGCCAGCGGCGACGTGAGCGACCTGGGCGATACCAGCACGCTGGCAGACCCGGCAGTCGTTGAGAGCCTGGTCGCGGGGCGGGTTTAGCCCGCCGGCGCGACCATTCCTGCCGGGTCGAGCAGTTCGCGCAGCTCCTGCTCGGGCAGGTCAGTGAGCTCCAGCGCTTCTTCCAGCACGGTGCGCCCGGATGCGTGCGCCGCCTTGGCAATCTTGGTGGCCTGCTCGTAGCCGACCACGGGGGCGAGCGCCGTGGCGAGCATCAGCCCCGACTGGAGCAGCTCGGGACCGCGGCCAGTCGCTTCCAGCCCAGCGATGCACTTCTCGCCGAAGATGGTCGACGCGGCACCGAGCAGCTGGATCGCCTGCAGCAGGTTGTGAGCGGCGAGTGGCAGCATCGTGTTCAGCTCGAGGTAGCCGCCCTGCGCTGCCTGCAGCAGCGCGGTGTCGCACGCAATCGCCTGCGCGGACGCCTGTATGACTGCTTCTGGAATCACGGGGTTGACTTTTCCCGGCATGATGGACGAGCCGGGCTGCACCGACGGCAGCCTGATTTCGGCCAGCCCGCAGCGTGGCCCCGAGCCGAGCCAGCGGATGTCGTTAGCAATCTTCTGCAAAGCCACCGCCAGGCAGCGCAGCGCGCCGCCCAGCGCTAGCACCCCGTCAAGCGATGACTGCGCCAGAAAGTGGTTGTCGGTCTCGTGGACGTCGATTCCCACCAATTGCGAGAGCTCCTCACACGCCAGCCCAGCAAACTCGGGGTGGGTGTTGACGCCGGTGCCGACCGCCGTGCCGCCCAGCGCCAGCGGCGCCAGCTCGTCCTGCGCCACCAGCAGTCGGTCGAGCGCCCGCTCGACGAGCCCCGCATAGCCCTCGAACTCCTGTCCCAGCCGGATGGGGGTGGCATCCATCAGGTGGGTGCGGCCGGTCTTGATGACTGCGTGGAACTCCACCGCCTTAGCCTCGAGCGCCGCCTGCAGCGCGAGCAGCGCTGGCAGCAGCTGTCCGTGCAGCTCCAGCAGCGCTGAAAGGTGCAGTGCGGTCGGGACGACGTCGTTGGAGCTCTGCCCCAGGTTGACGTGGTCGTTGGGGTGAACACGGCTGCCGAGCGACTTGCTCGCCAGCCGCGCGATAACCTCGTTGACGTTCATGTTGCTCGACGTGCCGGAACCGGTCTGGAAGACATCGACCGGGAAATGCGCGTCGTGCTCACCCTCCGCGACGGCCAGCGCCGCCTGCTCGACCGCTTCCGCAATCTCGCTGTCGAGCAGCTCCAGCTGCTGGTTGGCGCGCGCGGCGGCGACCTTGATGCAGCCCAGCGCGCGGATGAAGCTGCGACCCATGCGCAGGCCACTGACCGGGAAATTCAGCACCGCGCGCTGCGTTGAAGCACCCCACAGCGCGTCAGCCGGCACCTCCATCTCGCCCATCGTATCCTTCTCGACGCGCATGTAGGGGTCGGCCGGCAGCGCTCCCGCTCCCGCCACCGCACCAGCCATGCCGCCTGCCCCGGCCGGCGGCTGCGTGCCGATTACGGCGCGTAGCCGTTCACGACGGTGGGCCGGGCACTGGAACAGCCCGTATTCGGGGAAACGGACGTGGCCGTCACCAAGGTCGGCGAGCAGCTGGCCCAGCGCAGCCGTGAGCGAAAGCCCGTCATAGCACGACTCGGCGTAGCCCTGCAGCTGCTGGTGCACCTCTTTCGTGACGCGTATAGACGTGTAGTCGGGCATGAACCATACTGAACAGTGCTGTATAAAAATGTATGCAATATGTATTATTATGCAATATGCATACAGAAATCAGAGTGCTTCCGAAACCAGCTCTAGCAGCGTGTCATGCAGCACGCCATTGCTAGCGACACATCCCACGCTATCGGGCGTCCATGGCCCGCCCGACAGGTCGCTGACGTGGCCGCCCGCCTCGGAGACCAGTATGATTCCGGCCGCGATGTCCCACACTTTCGCGCCCGACACGACATAGCCGTCATACCTGCCCGCGCCAACGTAGGCGATGTCGAGCGCGGCGGAACCGGCGCGGCGCGGCGCGCGGGAAAGGCGACATAGCTTGTCCCACACCGAGCTGACCAGCCGGTAATCAGCTCCGTCACGGTCGTAGGGGAACCCGGTCGCGAACAGCCCGTTCACGAATTCCGCGTTCGCTGTTACCGACAGCTGGCGCCGCTCGCCACCCGACTCAAACCAGGCGCCCTCCCCGCGGGCAGCACTGAAAAGCTCGTCGGTGAAGGGATTAGCAATTGCGCCGGCGGTGACTTCGCCGTCCTCTAGCAGTGCCAGCGTGCTACAGCAATGCGGAACCGCGTGCGCGAAGTTGGTCGTCCCATCAATCGGGTCGACGACCCAAGTGCGGTCACCCGCACGGCCATCACGCTGTGTACCCTCTTCAGCGCGGATGGAATCCTGCGGCCGCTCGCGCTCGAGCAGCGCCACGACCACCGCTTCCGCGGCGCGGTCGGTCTCCGTCACAAGGTCGACCGGCCCCTTCATTTCGACGCGCTGCGGGCGGCCGAAGCCGGCGCGGATGACCTCCGCGCCGGCCTTCGCGGCGGCGGCAGCGATCTGCATGTCAGTCAGCGACACAGATGCTCAATGACGCCTTCGAATAGCGGCCGCCCGTCGCCTGGCCCGTCGGGGTTACGGCCGTTGCTGGCCCAGTCGGAGTGCTGCCAGCCGTGGAACACCCGCTCGGGGTGCGGCATCATCCCCAGCACATTGCCGCGCGGGTTGGTAATGCCGGCGATGTTGCCGGGCGCGCCGTTGGGATTCCAGGGGTAGCCAGCGCCGGTGTTGCCTTCCGGGTCACAGTAACGGAACGCCACCTGCCCCGACTGCTCGAGCGCCGCGAGCTGGTCATCGAGCAGCTGCAGCTTTCCCTCGGCGTGCGCGTTGGGGATTGCGATAACCTGGCCTCGCGCGTAGTGCGAAGTGAAAAGGGAGCCACCATTGCCCTCGACCTTCAGCATCACCGTGCGGGCTTCGAAACGGTTCGAGTCGTTGGTGTGCAGCACCGCCTCGGGGCCTTCGCTCAGGCCGTCCGGAGTGCCCGGCAGCGCACCGGTCTCGACCAGTATCTGGAAGCCGTTGCAGACCCCCAGGACCGGAGCGCCGGAATTTATATACTCATCGAGTGAATCGCGCAAGCCCGCCCGCAGCCGTGCGGCGAAGATTGCGCCGGCACGCACGTAGTCCCCAGCGGAGAATCCGCCCGGCAGGAAGAGCGCGTCGTAGTCAGTCAGTTTGCGGTGCGGCTTTGCCTCGCCCAGCAGCTGCTTCAGGTGCACCTGTTCGGCGTTGCAGCCGAGCTGACTGAACGCCGCTGCCGCCTCATCCTCGCAGTTGGTGCCCTCGATGCGCAGCACCGCGATGTTGAGCTCCTGCGGGGAAGTCATCGTCCGCCGATAGTGGCAGCCGTAAAAAGCTAGTCCAGCCCGGGAAAGAAAATCGGGATTTCGCGCTCCGCGCTCTCTGCCGAGTCGGAGCCGTGGACCACGTTCTCATCCATCACCAGCCCGAAATCGCCGCGGATGGTCCCCGGCGCCGCCTGCGCGGGGTCGGTCGCGCCAATCAGCTTGCGCGCCAGCGCGACCGCGCCGGTCCCTTCCCAAACAGTCGCGACGACCGGCCCGGAATGGATGTAGATGAGCAGACTGTCGTAGAACGGCTTGCCCTCGTGCTCGGCGTAAAGCGCCTTCGACTGCGCCTCGCTCACGGCGAGTCGCTGCATCCCGGCCATCTGCAGGCCGGCGTCCTCGAAACGTTGCAGGATGCGCCCGGTGAAACCGCGGCGCACCGCGTCCGGCTTGAGCATCACGTAGGTGCGTTCGCTCATTTCTTCGCCTTGCGGGCCTTCCCGGTCCACTCGGTGCGCCCCGGCACCCGCTTCAGCTCAATCAGGTTCCGGCGGCACTTGGAGCTACAGAAATCGAAGGTCTGTCCGGTCTTGCGGACGTAGAGCATGCCCGTTCCGGGCAGTATGCGCTTGTCACAGAAAGAACAGTTTCGAAGTTCAGCCATGATTACCTCTTGCGGTCCAGCGCCTTCGCCTCTCGTGAAGAGTCCATCAGCAGCAGCATGTCGCCGACCTCGATTGGTCCCAGCACGTTGCGCCGGATGATGCGGCCGCGGTCATCGCCGTCGAGCACGCGCACCTTTACAGAGCTCGCCTCGCCACGCATGCCGGTGCGACCCAGCACCTCGACTACCTGCGCCGGAACGCCCTCTATCATGCCTTCTGCGCGGCGGTAATCGCCTTCGTGACCTCTTCGAGCGAGGCCTTCTTGCCGATATTCGAAATCGCCACCGCAGCGGTCGGCACCTTAAGGCCGGACGCCTTGCCCAGCTCCTCCTTGGAGGGGACGTAGGTGTAGGGTATCTGCTTCTCGGCGCAGAGCATCGGCATGTGCGCCATGATTTCGGGCGGGCTGATGTCGAGCGCCATCACAACCAGCTTGGCCTGGCTGCGCTCAACGCGCTTGGTGACTTCGTTGGCGCCCTTGTGGATCTTGCCGGTGTCGCGTGCGGCCTCGACGGCCAGATACGCCTTCTCGCTCAGCTCCTTGGGAGCCTCGTATGTTACGTAAATCGGGTTTGCCATATTTCCTCCTTCGGACCGAAGTCCTCATTATTCACGGGGGCTGCGCGCCACGAAACGGGGCCTATTTAAGCATCCCCGGATGCGCCGCGCGTGGCACTCACCGTCTACACCACTGCCCCCGACGAGGAGACTGCCGAAAAACTGGCGCGCGGCGCGCTCGAAGCAGGCCTTGCCGCCTGTGTCAATTTCTGGCCGGTGCGGACGATGTATCGCTGGGAGGGCGAGCTGCGCGACGACACCGAGCAACTGCTGCTGCTTAAGTGCGGGCGCGAGAAATGGCCACAGCTGGAGCAGTTCATCAAGGAAAATCACCCCTACTCACTGCCCGCCATCGTCGCGCTGCCGTGGGAAGCATCGCACGCGCCGTTCCGCGACTGGGTCGAGGGAACATGAACGACTACGACGTCGTCGTCTGCGGCGGCGGGCCGAGCGGTGCGACGACCGCTTTCTACGCTGCGCGAGCGGGGCTGCGCGTCGCGCTAATCGACCGCGCGAAGTTCCCGCGCGACAAGGCGTGCGGCGGGCTGCTGACGCCGCGCGTGCTCAACGAGCTGCCGGAACTGAAGCCGTTCATCGAGCCCGTTATCGAGTGCGCTTCGCACGATGTTCGGCTCTATTCGCCTTCGCTGAAATACCGCATCAATTTCGATTTCGGCCCCCACACGCCGTGGAATGTCCGGCGCGAAATCTTCGACAATGCGCTGCTCGAAGCGGCGCGCGACGCGGGGGCCGAAGTCTTCACCGGCACCCGCGCCAGCAGCTTCGACTTCAACGGCGGCGTCACCGTCACGACCCCGCAAGGCGACCTTACAGCGCAAGTGGTAGTCGGCGCGATGGGACCGAACGACCCGCTAGCGCAGCTGATGCGCAAGGCGCGTGGGGTGGCGGCGTGGCACGACGGGGAAATCGGGACTGCGCTGATGTGGGAGCCCGAGGTGGGGCGCGATTTCATGGAGCAAGCCTTCGGCGACAAACGGTCGCTGCTGGTCCACTTCCGGCCGGCCGGCATCGAGGGCTACGGCTGGGTCTTCCCGAAGGACACAATCCTGAACATTGGTTTCGGCGGTTACAATCGCACTATCAAGTCCATCAACGTGCGCGAAATCTGGAAAGGCTACCTAGAGCTGCTGCGCAACGACGGCTACTTCCCTGCAGGCGACCCGGACCCACCGGTGAAGGGCGCGCCGCTGCCGCTCAGTGGCCCGCTGCGCGCGACGACGATGGAACGCACGCTGATTGTCGGCGACTCGGCCGGGATGGTCTCGCCGCTCTCGGGCGAAGGCATCTACTACGGCATGCACGCCGGCAAGCTGGCGGTCGAGACCATCCAGCAGGCGCTGGCGACCGGCGACTTCTCGCAGAAGGCGCTCGACAGCTACCACCGCGCGTGGCAGCACGCCTTCGGGCAGGAGCTGCGCGACTTGGCGTTCTTCGCCAAGCTGGCGCTGAAGTTCCCCGAACGGATGGTCTACTACGGCACCCGCGACCCGAAGATGTGCGAAATCTTCGCCGACCTGTTTCTCGGCGTGACCCCCGGCGGGCTCGGCAAGCGCAAGCCGGTCGCCCGCGCCCTGCGCAACGTCATCCGCTACCCGTATTTCGGTTGGGGTTGAAGATTTTCATCGGTTCCAGCACTCGCCGGCTGGCGCGGAAGCGGCCGCCGAAGCGCGCCTGCCCTTCGTGGATGAGCGCCGGCGCGTGGTCACGCTGGTAAGCTTCGAGCGCAGCGCGGTCACGCAACCGATACTGGATTGTCCAGCGCACTTTTTCGCTATCTCCATTTTCATCCACGGCATCGCGGTCGAGCCATTCGGCGCCGAGGAAGCCGTCGATTTCTAGGATGTGTGCGATGTGCGACCGCAGCCACGCCGCGTATTTGTCAGCGACATCGGGGTCGACGGTGAGGTTGACTTCGTAAATTATCATGCGGCGAATATGCGCTCGACAATCCACGCCGCGTCGAACGGCATCAAATCTTCGTAGTCCTGCCCGATGCCGACGAACGCGATGGGGCGGCCGATGGCGCTCGCTATCGAGAGCGCGGCGCCCCCCTTGGCATCGACATCCAGCTTGGTCAGGATGACTGCGTCGATGCCGACCATGGCATGGAACTTGCGCGCCTGTTCGACCGCGTCGTTGCCAGCGAGTGCATCGCCGACGAACATGATTAAATCGGGCTTCGCAACGCGTTGGATTTTGGCCATCTCGTCCATCAGGTTGGTGTTGGTCTGCATCCGGCCGGCGGTGTCAATCAGCACCACGTCGCGGTGCTTCGCCTTCGCGTGTGCGACCGCGTCGAACGCGACGGCGGCCGGGTCGCCGCCCGACTGGTGCGCGATGAACTTGCACCCCAGCTTGTTAGCATGGATTTCCAGCTGCTCGATGGCGCCGGCGCGGAACGTATCGGCCGCCGCGAGGACGACGCTGCGCCCCTGCCCCTGCAGCCAGTGCGCCAGCCGCGCGATAGTCGTTGTCTTGCCGGTGCCGTTCACTCCGACGAAGGCGATTACCAGCGGGCCGTCGCCGCGGGCGAGCAGCCGTTGTGGGTCGAAGCTCTCGAGCGAGAGCAGCTCGACGAGGCTCGCCTTGAGGGCTTTCTCGATGGTCGGCGCGATTTCACCCCGCGAGGCGACGCGCAGGCCGACCAGCCGCTGCTGCAGCTTCGCCTTTAGCGCCTCGACCGCCTCCATCGCAACGTCGCTCTCGAGCAGCGCCAACTCCAGCTCCCACATGACGTTCTCGAGATGTTTCGCCTGCACCACGGCGCCCTTCTCGCGCTCCTCGGGGCGATACGCCTCGTAGCTCAGGTCTAGCTGCGGCTCGATTTCGGCTTCCGCCTGCTTGCCGGCGCGCCGGAAGCGGTCGCGCAGCGACTTGAACATCAGCGATCTCCCGGGAGCAGGAAGTCGGAGCCGACCTCCTTCGCCGCCTCGGCCTTCGCATAGAGCGCCTCGGCGCGTTCGCGCAGCTGCGCGTGCTGCTGCTGTAACTGCGCCAGCGACTCGCGGTAGTCGCGCGTCGCCTTCTCGACCTCATCCAGCCGCGACTGGAGCCGCTCGAGCGCCTGCTCGAGTGGCGCCTCCATGTAGACGCGCGAGCCGAGCCCAGTCAGCACCCGCTCCTGCGAGCCGAGGGTCGCGAAGAGCGAAGTATTGTAGCCGACGGGGACCAGCATCTCGCGTCCCTCAGGCTCCTCCTGCAGCCCGTCGAGCGTCGTGCGCGCCTGCCAGATTTCGGCGCGCACCGCGGCGAGCGTCTCGAGCTGTGCCTCCCACGCGCGCACCTGCTGCTCGACCTGCGCCAGCGTATCCACGAGCTGCTTCAGCTCCGCCTCGTCATCGGACACGCGGCGCCATCCACCCCCGGATTAAAGCGCGACGCTGGAAAACCGAAGCTATTATATGCTGCAGCCAATGGAAACGGGCGGCTGTCGAAGGCTCTGCCGACAAATGAAGTGGAGTGCAAACGGCCGCATAAATGACGCCTCTAGGGTCCCCGCCTGATTCGTGATGGATGGGACAACCCAGGCGTCGCACACGTCGCCCGGTCAGGGTCAGGGCCCGGACTAATGATGGTGCCCGTTACGACCGGGGGACACCCTGTTTTAGCGATAAACGACGCGGAACGCCTCGAGAAATCCCGCGAGCTCCCCGTCGGGCAGCGCATCGATGCCGGCCGCCTTGGGCCGGCCGCCGCCGCCGAACCGCGCGCAGAGTGTGCCGGCGCCCTCCGGCGCTTCGAGCGGCGCGCGCAGCGAAACGCGCAGGCTACCGTCGCCGTTCTTGACCAGCACCGCGTGTGCGCGCTGGCGCTGCGCCTGAGCCAGTTGGTTCCCCAGTGGCCCAACTATGCGCTGGGCCCATTTTTCGGCGGGCAGCTGCCACGCGGCTACGGTCTGCGTATCGAGCAAGGGGTCGGTTCTTTCAGCGCTGGCGATATCAGCGCGGTAGCGCTCCCACAACTCGCCGGGGAGCGGCTGGTGCGCGAACTCCAGCGGGTCGGCGAACGGCGCCAGCTCGCGGTAGAGCGCGTCGGGTGCGATGTGCAGGTCGACGACGCGCAGGCCGTAGCTGTTGTAGTTGAGCGCGATGCCAAGCCGCCGCAGCACCTCGGTCTCGTCGGGCGCGAGCCCCGCGTCGGCGCAGAGCCGCGTCGCGAGCCGCAGGTGGTTGTCACCGAACGCCGAGACGATGGCCCAGCGATGGTGCGCGCCGCCCAGCAGCCGGTCGACAATCAGCCCGGTAGTCATCCGCGGCGCGGTGTCGATATGCACCTCGAGCCGCGAGTGCTCGGCGACGGCGCCCGGATCGTGGTGGTCGATGTAGCGGATGCGCGCGCCGGCAGCGAGCAGACGCTTGACGTCGTCACTGTTGCGGCGGTAGGAAACATCGAGCACTGTTACCGTGTCACCCTCGCCCGCGTTGACGCGCGCCAGCAGCGCGTTGTCGCGCTTGACTCCCGTCACGAGCGTCGACGTGCAGGAGCGCGCCAGCCGCAGCTGTTGCAGCGCACAGATACCGTCGGCGTCGCCGTTGAATACGTCGTAGTGGGTCATGTGAGCCACCCCGGCAGTTCACGGTCGCTTAACTGCTGCGCCAGCGCGCGGTTGTGCGGTGCGTAATATTCCTCGAGCCGGCGCCGGCTCGCGTCATCGAGCACCGCGGGGTGCGGCTTGGCGTTCAGCAGCCGGTGCGCACCGGAGAGCAGCCGCTTGCTCCACGGCGCCCAGCGCCAGAGCGGCGCGAAGCCGTGGTCGACCGCAATCGCCAGCCACTGCACCGCACGGCTGCGGTAGAGCAGCGAGACGTTCTCGGCGCCGGTCTGCGAGCGCGGGATTTCGCCCCCGTCGAGGCCTAGCCAGTCGCAAATGCTCGCGAGCAGTGCTGCCGGGTCAGCGACCAGCGTGTCGAAGAACTCGACCCGCAGCGCGTCGCCGAAGGCCGCCTGCCACTCCGGCAGCCAGCGCGCGTAGCAGCCGCCCGCGACGCCGAACAGATCCTGGTTTTCACGCCGCCCCAGCTCCGCCTCCGGGAGCGCGAGACAGCGCTCGACATAGTCGCCAAAGTCGACCCCCGTCAGGCGACCCTGTGACTGCCGGTAGCGGTAATACGAGAAGGCGCGCCCGACGGGGTCGCGCAGCAGCAGGATGGCATGCGCGTCGGGCGACGCCTCGCGGATAGCTTCCGCGACCGCGCCGCCGCCGTAGGCGTGGCCGGGGGTGCCATCGAGCCGCCACCGCTCACTCCTCGCATGCGCGAAGTTGCGCGCGTAATCCGGCGGCGGGAGCGGGTCGCCCCAGCGCAGCGGCAGGAAGTGGCCCGGCTCCTTGGGGCGCGCGCCGCATACTTCGGGATGCGCAGCGAGCCAGCTGAAGAGCGAGGTCGTGCCCGCCTTGGGGAAGCCGGCGAGGAACAGATTTGGCAGCACGATGTTTCAGGGCCACAGCCCTTTATAATCGGAGCGAATGCAAAACAGTTGAAATCCTACACGCTTTTCGACGGACTCCGGGTCGCCCTCGAGTCCGAAAGCGCCGCCGCTGCCGCGCACTTCGACGCCGAACTGCTCCCGCACGGAGCCGACGCCGGTGGCGAGCGACAGGAGATTTTCTTCCGCGAGACCGCCGTGCTCAGCAGCAGGGGCGGCGCAGTCGGGTCGCCCGACCGCGCCCGGCTCAAATTCGTCAAGGGCGCACCGCAATTCACTCTCGACGGCGACCGCATGCTGGTACGCGCGTGGAACGGCGCCCGCGCCTCGCTGCCGCTGACGATGGGCGACCGCACGGTAGTCGAGTTCGAGCCGGAAATGCCGCCGGCGTTCCTCTTCAACACGCTCTTCCCGCCGCTGCTGCGCCGCCACCTGCGCCGCGAGGGGAAGGCGCTGCTCCACGCCTCGGCGGCCGAGGTCGACGGGCGCGCCGAAGTGTTCTGCGGCTGGGCGCACGCCGGCAAGACCAGCTCGCTGCTCGGCACGCTGCGCGACGGGGGGCGCTACCTCGGCGACGACAAGGTCGTCATCGACCGCGAAGGGCGCATCCATCCCTGCCTGCTGCGGCTCAACCTGTTCGGCTACAACTTCGAGCAGCACCCCTGGCTGGTGAAACGCGCGTTCCGGCCGGCGCGCTACCACTGGCTCAGCTGGTGGAACCGTCGCGCGCAGGGCGCACTGCGCCGCCCCTGGAACAAGGGGCCGCTGCGCGGCAGCTGGGAGTCGGTCGAATACCTGACCAAGACCGGCCTCCACAACCGCTACCGCCCCGAGGAGCTGGAAATCCCGGTCGCCGATGCGCCGGTGCCGCTCGGCACGTTCCACGTGCTGGCGCCGCTGCCGGAGCTTGAACTGGGCGACCTCGCACGGCGGCTGCGGTCGGTGAACGACGAGGAAGATTTCCTGCAGAAACGGATGCAGCCGGCGGTCGATTTCCTGCACGGCGCGGCGCCGCTCTTCGAGGGGGGCGCCGACGAGGAACTGCTGATTGCCGAGGCGCTCGCGAACGCCGGAAAGATAGCTTACGGGAGCGGTTGATGGCGCAGCTGGCGCTGGTCTCGGACAACCTGCACTTCCTGCAACACCTGCTCCCCACATGGGAACAGCAGTTCGACCTGCGCGTCCTCAATCCGCCGAAACCGCCGCCGCGCATCCGTGGCCCGCGCGACCTGCTGGCGGGACTGCGCAACCGCCGGTTGCGCAGCCGCGAACTACCGCCGCTGGCCGAGTGGGCTGACGTCGTCTTCTGCGAGTGGGCCACCCACTACCTCGAGTGGCTGAGCCACCACCCCGGACGCGCGAAGCTGGCGACGCGTATGCACCGCTACGAGCTCGAGCGGCACGCCGACCGCGTCAACTGGGACAATGTCGCGCTGGTGCTCTTCGTCAGCGACGCGATGGAGCGCGCATTCCGCGCCGCAGTCCCCGACTACGGCGGGCAGACCGCGGTCGTTTACGAAAATATCGACTTCGC